>PPYF01129427.1_pt1 | contig 45155 bp, 35 predicted proteins | sample 1559871 | NCBI WGS metagenome assembly PPYF01 (sample SAMN08240021, study PRJNA423297) | Human gut metagenome, whole genome shotgun sequencing project.
TGTGAATTGCGTGCATCCGCTTAGGATTGCCAATATCGCTATCGTCAGTATCTCTTCCAACTTATGCTTTTTTGCATTCTCTACTCGTGGATCCGAAATTTCTTTGAATATTTCTATCATTCCTCGTTCCATAAAGGCACCCGCTTTCTTTGCCTATTATAGCACTATCTGCGCCGTGTTTCCTTTTTTTCGTAAGCGATTGCCCTGGCTGCATACACTAAAATCAACTTTCAGACTATGTAACAGTTAAGAGAAATATGGTATCATGCCTACATGAGAAAAAAGCATAGTAGAATATTTTGAGGGCGTCAAAATCACGCGGAGTAAGACGGATATCTGCACAGCGTACAGGAGACCATCCGAATCGTGGTGTTGGGGAGCCTTTGTGGATTACGGGGCGTACGCCAGATTCATCCGTGGAGGGATTACGACAGGATACAAGAGTTTTTAAAAGAGAAGAACTTTGTAATGGAGCGTATACCCTGCTACGGATGACTGCTGAGTCTACTAAAGCTGGTGAAACCGGAATCGTTGAATCCGTGTGTTGGTAGTTGGGTCGAGTCCCTTGTGCCGGAAATGGGTGACAAAACCATCGCCGTGGAGGGAAAGACCGGTTGCTCCACGCGGAATAGAGAGATCTATACCAATCCGCTGCACATCATCAGCGCACAAGTATCGGAGCTTGGGATAACGCTCGCATTAAGCAGCGTTGAGGGCAAAAGCAACGAGATACCAGCGGTTCAAGCTTTGGTGAGAGAGATGAATATCCATGGCTGTCTGGAAAGACCGACTGGGCAAAGCTCCTGTGCATTGATGCGCTTCACACTGAATTTGAATCGGCGGCGAGAAAACGCTCCGAATGGCAGTACTACATTCCAAACCGTGCGTTGACTGCGCAGACGCTTTTGCATCCTGTCCGCATGGAATGGGCTGTAGAGAGTATGCATTGGCTTCTCGCTGTTACATTATGATGAGGATTCCTGCCGGGTCGACAACATCAATATTCAACAAAATTTGACTATGCTGCGTAAGCTCGCCCTATCCCGCTCAAACGCTATAAGGTGAATACCAATTCCCCAAAACCTTTGTCTAAGCTGATGTTCGACTGCCTGTTTGACACGACGTCTATCCGTCGTGTCTTGCGGCAAAACTGAAAGTTGATTTCCCTGTGGGAAACTCCAGGATTTTTCGAGCCTCTGCAAAAACCCTAAATTTTTGTGTGATTATCCCCATTGTATGAAGTGTAGATGAAAAATATAATAAAAGCATAAAGAATGAGTGCGTTTTTTCAAAAGAAGGAAAATATAGGATGAAAGGAGCAGTGTGTTTATGCAACAAAGGAGCGGGAGAATCATCTGCCTGATGTTCAGTGTATGCCTGTTAACAATCTTCTTTAGGGGATTGGTTGTTTATGCGGACAGGTATGAACTAGGTAATATCAGTTGGCAGAGCTATCATGGTTATTTTTGGACACTGGATGAAAACCGGACCGATCCTGATTTGGGTCTGGAAGCGATCAGAACCAATTCCCATACGGGCCAATTCGGAGGACTGATCACGTCTCAGACGTCAATTCCAGGTACGGAATCCTATCGGTATGCATTTACGATGGAAATCAGTTCAATCGGAGACACAAATGTTGATAATTATGGCTGGGGTATAGCAAGAGCCTATCTTGGATTAGCTGAAAATATAGGTGTCTTTGGTTATAACAATATTGACGAGGGTAATACAACGGCAGAAAAACTGCCTGATTGTATCGGTGTTGAAATTGTAAATACATATAACGAAGGTACTCCTACCATAAAGGTGATGGTGTTTGAAGATGGTAAGGCAACCAATGTAACGAGTGCTGATCTGACAGAAACACAGCGGCAAGAAGGGCATCTGTTTCATGTGGTGATGGATTACAATGCAGTACTGCAGCAAATAACCGTATATGTTGATGGAAATTTGCAGACAACTATCCATAACGTTAGTGAAACTCTTGCAGGCGGCTACTTTGGCTTTGAGACACAGCTGACAAAAATCAAGGTGACCAAGACAGAATACAGCTATCCCACTGTTGTTGTCAATCCATCGCAAAACGGTTCTCTGACAATCCATAATCTGTATGCGGAGCCAGGAGAAACCGTAACCGTAACGGCAGTACCAGACGATGGGTATAATTTGTCAGATATAACCGTTTCTTTCGGAAACACATCCTATACAATCGGAAGCGGGATCATAGCAGGTGCAGATAACACATATACCTTTACTATGCCGGCTGGTGGTATGGCAACTGTTTCTGCAAGGTATGAAAAACCTTATATTTTAAACAATATTAACTGGAAAGAATACCATTCCTATTTTTGGGAACTGCTGGAAAGCGAACCCGATCCTGAGACAGGCATGCTGTCATTAAAATCAATTCAAATAAACAATCCTGCCGGTGCTTTCGGTGGACTGATCACTTCCCAGACAAAAATGGATGGCAAGAAGTCATATAAATATGAATTGATTATGCAATGCAGAGGTATTGATGATCCGCATGTAATCAAAAATGGCTGGGGTGTGGCACGGGTATATCTTGGCTTATCTGAAAACATAGGTATATTTGGATATAACAATATTGACGAGGGTAATACAACGGCAGAGAAACTGCCTGATTGTATCGGAATCGAAATCGTCAATCCTTTTGATGATGGCGTACCCGTAATCAGAGCCATGATCTTCCGGAATGGTGAAGCAGTTAATACCATCAGCGCAGATCTGACAGAAGCGCAAAAACAAGCGGGACATGAATTTTATATTGTAATGATTTACCATGCACAGAAACACACAACAGACATATACATTGATGGTAAACTGCTGGGGACAATTGACAATGTAGATCAGGAGCTGGCAAGCGGCTATTTTGGTTTTGAGGCACGGCTTGCAGAAATGAGTGTAACAAAGACAGCATACAACTATGAAACCGATCCGATCGTTCCGCCTCCAACCAGCGATGAAAATCAGATATCTGTTATGGCAGTTGTTATGTTGCTGTCAGGATTGATTGTCAGTATCAGGAAGAGAGGGAAATATCATGAAACCATCTAAGCGCATAATGTTAGTATTAACAGCATTTTTATATGTAATCGTATTGATCCCGAGTTTGCCTGTCAGGGCAACAGACCGTTTTATTCTTGAATCCAACTTGACAGGATGGCAGAGTGCAGGAGACGGTATCTATGCAGATCATGGAACTGACTGGAATATCAATGCGGATTTTTCATCGGATGAAAAAACAGGTTGGGTATATGTTACTGCCGATCAATTCATTGACGGAAAGCACTCCTTTACTTTTGATGTAGAATTTGCTTTGCCTCATATTGCCGGTGATGATTTCGACAATCCGGATGAGCACGAAGCAAGGTTATTGGGGCATATCGGACACTGTGTGGTATTTGGGGTAAAGGATCGTACATTCCTCAACGGATTTACAGATGTCTCCAAAGTCAGTTTTCATAAATATCCGAAAGTTTTGTCCCGGATTGAAGCGGTGGTTGACGGAGAAACAGACCAGTTTCCCATGACCGATGAAGAACAGGAAATGCGTCATTATAAAGTTTTGTTACAATATAACGCGGCAGATGGTTTGCTGGAAATTGTGATAAATGGTGAAGTCGGGTTTTTGTTTCAAGATGTATCGGAAGAGGCCATTAGCGGATATTTAGGTTTTGCCAATGTTTGGTCAGTTATGGCTGTGACCAAAGCAGTTTATACGGAAGGCGAGGAAGTGATCCCAACGCCTGAGCCTACGGCAACACCAACACCAACACCGGAAAAGACCCCAGAACCAACAATCACGACGAGGCCATCTCCCCCGACAACAAATGGCGCTCCAAAGGGTTCGGGAGGAAACCTGACCGTGCCGATCATTGCTGCGGCCGCCGTTGTTGTCCTAGTGGCAGCCGGTACCGTAATTATTATACAGAAAAAGAAAAAACAATGATGGGATGATAATAATGGATATTCAAAAAACGAAAATAGTATCTGGAATACTGATTCACGCAATGTTTCTCTGCGGCTATTCGCTGCTTTCTGTAATCGGTCAGAATACACAAATCAGCCTCTCCTTTTTCAACGCAGAAGCCTCCCAGGTAACAGGAAGCGAACAGCAGGAGTATCTGGTGTATGTAGACCATACAACAAAAGAATTGCTTTTTAAAGTGGAATTTGATGAAAATGCGGTGCTTGATGTGCTGGGGGAAGAAATCAAAAGTGGGGCAACTGTTTCCTTGCCGCTGGTCACCGGCGTTAATAAATTTGCGTTGGCATTCAAACAAAACGGGGGCGAGGAACAGATATATATCATCGTTCATAAAGAGCAGGATCCTGATCTGATATACCATGAAAATTACCGGCCTCAGCTGCATTTTTCATCTGTTTCCGAAATGATTAATGATCCTAACGGGCTTGTATACAACGCATCAACCGGAGAGTACCATCTTTTTTACCAGACGGATCCCCGTACGATGTATGATATGGGAAACTATAAAAGCTGGTATCAGGCTGTTTCCAGAGACCTTGTCCATTGGGAACAGCGCGGACCGGCCATCATACCGGATGACCTGGGTTTTTGCTGGTCAGGCAGTGCGGTAATTGATGAAAAGAATACTTCCGGGTTATTCACGGAGGCTGTTCCGCCAAAGAGCCGTATGGTTGCTTTATACACAGCAGTAAACGGCGACATGACATATGGCGATACTAAGATGTGCCTTGCCTGGTCCGCAGACGACGGCAAGACCTGGACAAAGTACACCGGCAATCCTGTTATTGCTTCGGCGGAAAATAACAGACCTACCTATGCCAGCGGATTTTGTGATGGCAAAGCGATCTGGTATGAGGATAGCGATTATCCAAATGGCGGATTGTGGTTAATGGTTCTGGGCGGGAAGAACGCTAAGCTTGTTTCATCGGAGAACCTGATTGACTGGAAATTCGAATCCTATATCAAAGGGGAAGGGCGGGAGTATATGGGGGGAGAATGCCCTGATTTTTTTCCGCTGGAGCTGGAAAATGAACCAGGCACTGTAAAATGGGTATTTATCAGCGGGGTATTTGACCTTTCGACGGATTGTTTTCAGAACATTTTTGCGGTAGGAACATTGGGAAAGGATAGCAAAGGGAATGTTACCTATTATCCCGAGCAAATGCCGGATAAAGCTTACCCGTTATTTTATGGCGCATCATCTTATGCGGCACAAAGCTATTATAATGATAAGAACAATAGGCGGGTTTTGATCAGTATGGCAAGGGATGCTATACTAACCAGTAACGAAGGAATAGATGCAAAAAACTGGCGCGGATCCATGACATGGCCGGTGAGTATTTCGCTGGCATACGAGGATGGCCGGTATATTGTGAAATCCAATCCGGTCAGTGAGATGGATATGCTGAAAGGTGAAATCATCTACAGCGGACAAAATAAAAATCTGAAAGATATCGAAAATCTGACAGGAAAATATTATGAAATAGAAGCGGTACTCAGACAGGAGGATGCGGCCCGCTTTGGGTTTTCACTCAGGGAGGGCGCTCAGTACAGCACAGAAGTATATTATGATGCAGCGGAAGGCTGTCTTGTGATGGATGGCACAAACGGCGGAAAGCATGCAGGTAAGAAGACGGTTGTTCCCATTTCATTAAAGGATGACAGGATCAAACTGCGAATTGTGGTGGATACAGGGTTGGTTGAAGTTTTTATCAATGACGGTACCTATACAGCATATGCGTTAACCTATCCGGGTCCGGAGGATATCGGAATAACCTGTTATACCGAGGGCGGGGATGCCTTTGCAGAATCCATTCTCATTACATCATTAAATTCAATATGGGATGAAAGCGCAGCTCCGCCGGCAGAGCCAGATCCTGTTCCTATGATTATCGGCGCCGCGGCAGGCGTTGTTTTAGCTGGAGGGGGGACGGCAGCCTGGTTTGTACGCAAAAAGAAAAGACAAAAGTAATCTTTTTCAAGAGAACAGGTGTGCCTGCGGGATATGGATAAAAAGGATACAATTCTTAAAAGATACGGCGACACGCCTGCATTTTGCTGCAGGCCTTCCCATTTCTATGATGCCGGGACCATGTCAAAATATGAAAAAGCAGTATGGACAGGGGCGGGCCTTCCGATGATCCGGCAAGGGAAAGTAGCGGTAGTGAGTATGGCGGGAGGAAGCGGTAGGAGGCTTAACAGCCGGACTCCCAAGGGTACGGTAAGGTTCGGGCTGCCGGAACAGGAAACCTTATTCCATCTGCAGTGCGAGATGCTGAAACAATTGTCTTATCAGGTTGAAAAAATAATTCCGTGGTATATCATGACAAGCAGGGAAAACCATACGCAAACAGTTCAGTTTTTTGAAGAACATGATTTTTTAGGGTATCCCAAACATGATGTACACTTTTTTCGGCAAGGTTTTAACAGAATTACGAAACAAAATGGCGGCGAGTCCGTCCGGTTCTGTCCCAATGGAACAGGAGGTGTGTTTCAGGCTATAGAGGAGGAAAATGTGCTTTCGCTATTAAAGGCCTATGGCGTGAAATGGGTATTTCTATGCGGCATTGATAATTGCCTGATAAAAATGGCGGATCCCCTTCTGATAGGCCTTCTTACCTATACCAATACGAATGTTGCAGTGAAATACTTTCAAGGGCAATATGAGAACGGCCAGCTGGAGCTCAGAAATGATCTGTTCAGTGCTGTCTTTACCGTCGAGGCGATTGAAAAAATTGTGAAAGAAAAGCTGCCTGATTACAAAATACCTTATGAAGAAACGTTATATGCCACGGAGTCTTATGCCGCAGATTCCCTGTCTTTCTTCCCCGAAGATATTACCGTAATCAAAGTAGAACAGGAAGATGAATACATGCCTATTATTGAAAATAAAGGTCAATATACGCCGAAAAATGCTATAGATGCCTATATCAGAAGGCGCAATAAATTATATCAGCCTCAAAATCTTTTTGATATGACATTTCGGGAGGATACGATTCAGATTGTGGAATCTGTGTGCGGCGGAAAACCGGAAGCCGATGTGCTGCATGCCCACGATTTTATGGAAATCGTCTATTTTGAAAAAGGAAATGTGACCCATCTGTGTAATGGAAACAGAGTTTCCATGCAGGAAAACGATTTGCTTGTCTTGCCAAAAGGAATTGTACACGGCATGATGCCAGGCACAAAAGATGCGCTTTGGAAGAACTGTATTTTTGAAGCAAGCGTTTTGGATCCGCAGCTGGGTAACTGCTGTACCTTGAAGCAGCTTTTTAACCTTGACTTTCTGCGGGATATACCATTATCCTTTGATCTAACCAGTGATTTCTTACATATAACGGATACAAAAAATGAGTTTTTTCCTCTGTTTAATGTGATGTTTAAAGAATATTTACAAAAGGGACCTGCTTCACAACAAATTCTTTTGCATCTGCTCAGGGCATTGCTGGTAAAGATTGCTTCCGTCAGGCCTTTTACAATGAAAGCAAATACCATGTTAACACGTGAATTTTTGATTGATTTGGTCAATACCCATTTCTACGAATGCGGCTCTTTTGATATGTTTCACCTATCTGATGTGGCGGAAAAGGCAAATGTAAGCCCGCGGTATTTTTCCCGCACGTTTAAAGAAAAGGTAGGCATATCGTTTAATGATTATTGTCAGGAGAGACGTCTGGAACGTGCGGCAAGCCAGCTGAAGAGCACGGATATGAATGTACTGCAAATTATGAATTATTGCGGCTATAATGATTCCAAGCATTTTTACAATCTTTTTGAGAAAAAATATGGAATGACACCGGCGAAATACCGCAAAAAGTATAAAGCCGGGGAATGGTAAAAAGGAGGGAATACCTTGAAACGTAAATTGTTTCTTTTGTCAGTTCTGTTTATTGTTCTTTTTGTATTAGCTGGATGCTTTGAAAAGGAAAAGGAGGAGATTCCATTGATAGGAGATACCATCAGCCTGGAGGATGCAAAAGCAGGTTACGTCAGTGCGCTGTCTGATATGATTGATGCAAAAGTGCTTGTCGGTTATGAGAAATCGGAGGATGTGTTAAGGTCTGTCACAAGGGAAGAATTTGCGAAAATTGTTGTTTGGATTGGCGGCTTTGAAGCATCTTTAAACAGATATTATTATGCAGGTATTTTTTCGGATATCAGCCGTGATCATGAGAATTATGCCAATATCGAAATTGCTTCGACCCAGGGATTTCTACAGACGGAGGGGGACGTCTTTGATGCAGGCGGTCAACTGAAGTATGAAGATGCTTGCAGAGGCATTCTGTGGGCAATGGGTTATACAAATTACGGCTCCCAAATTGCTTATGTGAATCTGGCAAAAGAAAAAGGAGTGGTTTCCGGGGTTGCGGACAGCAGTATGGGAAACAATATGAATTTAGGGATGCTTTGTAAAATGCTTTCCAATGGCGTTCGACAGGATATTGTTCAGCTTGTAAAGAAAACGGAAAAGAAACTATTCCAGGAAACTACAGTCAATACATACGTTGCACGGGAAGGAACGACCATTCTTTCAAAATATATTGAGGGAAATGACAGTGAATCATCCCTTTTTATTGTAGGGAATGACGGATGGGATATATTTGACGGCAATGGTTATATGTATGCGCCGAGTATGATTATCAACAAAGACGGTACAATCGATCTGTGGGCGGCAAAAATTCCCGAACAGGTACCGGAGGTTGACTGGGGAACTTATAAGCGGTCTTATGACGGTGGCAAAACCTGGACTTCTGACATGGCAGCAGTAAGGCCTACCCCTTACAGTGAGGACTGGTTCTGGACCTGCGATGCAGCAACATTTAAGATGGGTGATTATTACTACTGTTTCTGGACCAGTATTCTGCCCAATCAGGGATATGACAACAATCTTTTTGTAGGACGCAGCAAAAATCCTGCCGGTCCTTTTGATGAAAAATGGAGCGGCAGCTATTGGGGTGATGATCCGAAGCCCATCATCACCTATGACGGTAAGTTTGAACTATGGGGGATAGGGGAAGGTTCCGGCTTGATCAAGGATGATACCATTTATATCTATGCCACATACCTCGACTATGATACAAAACAACAGCCGATGGGTGAACTGGTTTATACGGCACCTGCCAATGATGAAAATTGGCCTGGGAAAATGACTTACCGGAATGTTGCATTTTCGGGCGAATATACTGGCGGCGGTCAGGCAGATGTAAAATACGTGGATGCCTATGATATGTTCATTGCCATACAGGCCCAAAGTCCAAACTCATCAAGAAGTCATGTCCGGCTATGGGTTTCCTATGACGGCATCACGTTCAGAAAAGAAGCGGATATTGATAAAAATACGCTTGCCTATCTTCATAATGTGGGGATTACGGCAGGGGAATCCGGGCATGTTAACATTCATGAGATTAATTATATAGGATACGCTTATCAAAAAAACCAAAGTGATGAATGGGGTCATTGGCCTACCCGGTTTGCTCCTGTTGCCTGGCTGGGCAGTGAATGGTATACTGCGCCGGAGACCCTTCCGCAATATGACAGCGGACTTGAAACGGATCTTAAGCATACGCCGGATGTGCTGAATGTGTATGTTGCAGAACGGATTCTTAAAGTTTATCCCAATAGCAGTTCCTCAATTAAGGTCAGCTATGTTGATAAAGAGAGAAAAATTATCGATATAACCGGGGATAAAAAGATCAAATATACCTATGATAAAAGCAAAGCTGAAATAGATGAAAAAAATGCAACAATTAAACTGCTTTCAGACGAATCCGTACGTGTGTATGTGGAATATGGCGGACGAAGAATTGATTTTATTGCTGTCAACCCTGAAATGGACAAAGAAATCGTTTCGTTCCGCTGTGAGGTCCCGGAAATAAGATTCCGTTTTATGGAACAGATCAAACAACCAGGGTTCATTTTGAAAGCAAAGAGCGGGGAATATACGATGCTCCAGGATTTAAAAGAAGTTCAATATGAAGAATATGATACAAATATCATCATTATTGACAGAAACGGGTTTATCAAAGCAAAAGCCAAAGGGCAGACGCAAATCAAAATTAGCTACAAAGAATTCAGCACGGTAATTCCTGTTATTGTAGAATAAAGGTTCCTCTGTTGTTCCCTGATTGAATCAGGGAACAAGTTACGAAAGACGGAATAAAATCCGCCTTGTATGGAAATCATTCCTGTGCTATACTGAACATAACTTCCAGGAAACAGCCGTTAGCAAAGCTTTTTCGGCCTCATGTGTTATTTTACTCATTGTGGGCAGACCTGCAATACGTTGCTTCCGAAGAGGAGAAAAGGAGGATGATAGAAATGGCGTTATCGAAAGATAGCAAAACATTTGCAAATTTGTTGGCGGCGTTTGCCGGTGAATCCCAAGCGCGGAATAAGTATACCTATTTTGCCAGCGTAGCCAAAAAAGAAGGGTACGAGCAGATCGCTGCAATTTTTACCGAAAGCGCGGATCAAGAGAAGGAACACGCCAAGATTGAATACCGTTATGCAATGGGAATTGGCGATACTAAGGAAAACCTGAAAACCGCTGTTTCCGGTGAGCATTACGAATGGACGGAAATGTACAAGGAATTTGCTGAGGTAGCGGAGCAGGAGGGTTATGAGGACATTGCTCGTTTCTTCCGAAATGTAGCCGCGGTGGAGAAGGAACACGAGATCCGTTTTCAGAAGCTTTTGGATGCCATGGAAGCGGGAACCGTTTTCAAGAAGGACGAGCCTGTCCGGTGGCAATGCCGAAATTGCGGTTACGTGCATGAGGGTCCGGAGGCACCGGAAAGATGTCCAACCTGCAGCCATCCCCAGGCCTATTTCGAGGTAATGAAAAGCAATTATTGAGCAATGTTTGAGATTGTTGATATGACAGAGACTTATGCGTACGACATATGCCGTTGGACTTATCCGGCGGCATATGCTATGTATGATTTCGAAGAAAGCGAAGAAGAGCGGGGACAGCTGTTAAATGGTCTTCATTTTGCTGCGCTGGACGGTACAACAGGGGAATTGCAGGGCTTTCTTGCCTTGGGATGGTCTGCACAGGTAATGTGTCCGGCTACCAAGACAATTTATCTGGATGAATCTTACACGGATCTGGCTTTGGGCCTGCGCCCAGACCTCTGCGGCCTGGGATTGGGCAAGATGCTTCTGGAGGCGGGGATCGCTTTTTCCCAACGGCTTTTTCCGGAGGATGGCATCCGTCTCACCGCCGAGTTAACGAATTTGCGTGCCGTTACGTTGTATCAGCGGCAGGGATTCCGGCTTGTTAAGGAATTCCGCGTCCGGGCTGCCTTTGGAACCAAACGGAAGAGGTTGGTAAAAATGGGCGTTTTTGTTTTGAAAGAAGAACAACACGGATCTGCTTGATCCCATTTCTCATTTGCGTTTTTATTCGTTCCAGAAGGTTTCCGCATTTCGGTACAGGATGGCTTCTTGTTCTTCCGCAGTGAGAGGAAGCTGAAGGAACCGCTCCAATTCTTCCTCTTGATTCCACATAGGGGAGTCCGTACCGAAAAATACTTTTTCCGCCCCATGGGTACGGATTATTTCCACTGCTTTTTCCGGCGTAAGGAACATCAGCGCACTGCTGGTGTCCAGATAGACACGTGGGTGGGCCAGATAGCGAGATGCTTTGGTATGGCATGACAGCGCCTCCTCCCAGCATCGATATCCTCCTAAATGAGATGCCAGAACCGTTAATTTTGGAAATTGCTCGAGTACTGCCAGCATCCGATGCGGTTTGGAATAGTCATAACGATCATCTCCCATATGGATCAAGAGGGGAAGCCGCCCCTGAATCGCATCATATAAAGGGAAAACGTGCGGATCATCAATGCAAAAATGCTGAAAGTCCGGATGAAGCTTAATTCCCTTCAATCCGAGTGACATAAGCCGGTCCACTTCTTCTTCTATGTGTTCCATATCCGGGTGCAGCGATCCAAATCCGATGAACTCAGAGTAGTTCGCTGCTTCTCCCGCCACAAATGAGTTAATTGCTGCTACCTGTTCCGCTTTGGTAGCAGTGGAACAAACCAAATATTTTTTTACTCCAATGACTTGTCCGCCCCGTAGCAATTCCTCGGAAGTGCCGCCGCATTGCATGGGGATGCTGTAAAAATCGCCAATGGCATGGACCGCCTTATCTGCAATCTTGCCGGGGAAAATATGGGTATGCATATTATAAATTTTGCCATAGGCCGGATTTCCCGTGTGGGCCATGATACCATCTCCTTATTCCATCTATCTCTGCGGGCGATTTCTATTGGCAGACAGAAAAGCCCTTCTTAGAAGTATACTCCGTTTTACCTGCTATGAAAAGAAAAAATTTATCACAGAAAAACGGTTTTGTCTATCCGGAACCGCCGGCTGTTTTCTGTCATATGCTAATAATAAAAGACTACGAAGGAGAAAGATTATGCCATCCTCCAATAAGCGTTCCGGCTATGTTCCCAACGTGACGAATTTTTTTACTCCATTTGGTTCCAGCAAAACGCTGGAAGATATTTTGGATGCTCCTGATCCGGATTTTGATGTTTTATACTATAAAAAAGACGATCTGCACCGGCCCGAACCTCCGCGCCTTACTGTCAAAGCGTTACCTGGCTACCGAATGCGGATTCAGTGGGGGAAAACCGTTTTGACGGAATGTCCCCTTTTTAGCATTCCTCCGGAAATCCGACGCTGTTATCACAGGCGAGGCGCTTTGCTGCGTCCGGTTCCTTTCCAGGTAGGTGAATTTACGGAAAATGGGGAATGCCCTGTGCAGGTTGCGGGAAATAATTTGGTTCTTTTCTGGGTAAAAATTATTTGGGAAAACAACGAAACAGGCGGTAAAATCAAGCATGTTGAAATCATTCGCAGAGTGGATTTGTAGCGCTTTTGGGAAATAATTGAAAAACGTACTCCCGGAATATATAATGCTGCTATTCTATTCTTAGGGGGGATTTGGATGGAGCAGGGGAGAAGGGGGAGACCCGGGCACCGAAGCAAACTGTTCTTGTTTCTTTTTTGTTTTTTGTTCTTTCCTTTTTGCTGCTGTGCCTGCCGGGCAAAAAGCAGGACGGTGATGGATGCGGATGCGTATGAACAGTTGTCTCCGCAGGATGAAATAACCATTGGCCAATTTTTTCGGATGACGATGGATCACACCGGCGAAGGCCTGTCTGCCGGTTCGGAAAGAAAACGGGAGTTTTTGCAGGCAGTACAGGTAGACAAGCAGGAGGTTACCGCGGCGGATTTTTTAACGCGGCAGCAATTGTATACGCTGATAATGACGGTTATCCGACAAACTCCGGACTTATCCGATCGTTGTTTTCCCATTGATCAAACGATAGAGGAGGGATCGGATACCGATTTTTTTCAAACGTTGTTTCAGGGAAGATTGTTGGATGATGTGGAAGGGTATTCGGAGACGGTCCTGGCGATGCAGATGGCGGAAGCGAAAAAAATGTCGGTACTTACTCAAACCTATGCAGATGGCAGAATACAGCGTATTTTTGTTTGGGATAGCCGGGAGGATAGTCCTTGGCGTTTTGCGGAAATGATCTGTGATTTTGAAGAAGTTTATTCTCCCTTCCGGGAAGATCTCTTAGCTGCTTGTGAAATCGGACTGGTGGAACCTGTGTGGGATCAGGCGACGAAGTATGCTTTTTCGTTGTGTCCGCTGAAGCATGTAACCAAACAGGAAGCAGAACGTGTTTTGGAGAAAGTTTTTACCCCGGAAGAACGTCTTCCTCTGGATTGTATTGCCGTGAATTATGCGGAAAACGATGAATTTGATTTTCCGGATAGCACTTCGCCCATGGCTTTGATACGAATTCCATCTTTGCCTGTTTTACTGGCGGCGCATTCGCTGCAGGAACAAATGGGAGAAGAAGATATGGTCTTTTTTACATTTGGCCTGAATGGAGTCAGTTTTTGCCTTTGGTATCAGTTTGAAAAATATGGTATGCTGGCGCTGCCTCTGCAATTCTGCGCAGGAGAACCGGTCTGTGTCGAGGTCCATGCCCAGTCGGATTACGTGTTGCAGACCAGGCTGAAGATGCTCAGCTTTTTGATCCCGCCCAGTGAAAGGCAACCTTTTTTGGAATGGGCCTTGAACTGCATGCGGGGACAGGCCCAGCTGGCGGAACAGGAATTTGGTTCTGTCACAGTCAATATCATTTGTTTTGAAGAACCGGTATATTCGGTTTATGTCATCTGATAGGGGGGATATCCATGATTTTGAAGCGTATGCGCCCAATTGGCTTGTTTTTGTGCGCTCTTCTTTTTTTGCGCTGTCTTTCGTTTCCGGTTATGGCAGGCGAATCTTATTATGGGGATGGAACGGCGGTTCTTTGGGAGGACCTGGCTGCCGTGCTGCCCTCACCATATAATAAAACGCCTTATTTGAATGTTGTTACCCCGAACGGCACAAAACGATATGAGTTCAATCGGGAAATGTATATAGACCAAGGGTTTCTTGTTTATGGGGATCCTTCTGCGGCTCAGGACTTTGGCTACGCCAATCCATTCAAAGCAGTGGAGAACGGATATTTCCGAAGTCTGCCGGGCGGAAACGGAATATCGGGTGAATACCGGTATCTTGGCGTTAGCATTAGCGGCGTTCTTCAAACCAATACTCACTTTCCGGACGATGATACGGCTGGCGGGCCGGCGGGCGCCAATCTCCGAGTAGTCAAATACAAGGATCTGCCTGCCTCCTATCAAAAAGCATATGCCGTCCCGGCCAGTGGAAATCAATATTTTGCGCCGATTCAAAAGCTGATCGATGCTCCGGACAGTCCTGCCTGGGATTTTACCAATAATATGGCCGGTACCCAGGTTACGCTGCGCAGCCGCTTTCAGCAGGCGGGACTCACGGACTTTTCGCTGTTTGAATATGGTCTTGTCTACAGCTGGGCGGCAGGTTCCGGAAGTATTAGACTGTTTTTTCAATTGAAGGATAACCCTTCCGTTTACCGATATGCTACCTTTGTTGGAACCGTTAGTCCGGAATGGCAGAAGGCGTTTCCGGGATTGAGCTGCCGGCTGATTTCCGAGCAAGTTACGGCGGGCGGCTTGTACACGATGAGACCGGGTGAGGATGTCTTTCGGCTGTCAGTACAGGTGGAGGGTACTTTCCCGGATTGTCACGCGTCGCTGTCTTCCTCACAAAAAGTATTCCGTTTTACCAGGGAGGATGTGGAAGGCTACCGGATTGCGTTTGAAAGCCGGCCTTCCTCCGATGCTTCCGTGGTAACGTTTGAGAATGATCGGGTTGTTTTTCGGGGAGATACATGGAACATCCAATATAATCGGGAGGATCTGTCGTCAGGATATCATTCGATGATTCTCTCTGGCATAAGTGAGATTCGGATTGGAGGACGTACGTATCAGGCTGTCAGTCAGTTCATATTCTATTTATATGTTATGCCGGATGATATCCCTTCTCCCACACTGCCTCCTCCTACGGAATCCCCTTCCGGTCCGCCTATGACGCCGGCGCCGGCGGGAAGCTGGGGGATCCGGCGGCGCTGGTAAGAAAATAAAGAACAAATGTTTGAAAAATAAATTGATAAATCGAAAATAATGTGCTATATTATAACCAACGTTCCTTTTCAAGGAAGGATGGGTCCGCAGTCATTGGGATTGCGTTCTCAATAATTAGGAAAGTAGGTGCGCCTGTGGCGGAGTTGGATACCATGGAAAAACTGAAGATTCTAGGAGAAGCCGCCAAATATGATGTATCCTGTGCTTCCAGCGGTGTCAACCGTGCCGGAAGCGGAAGAGCGGGAACCATTGGCAACAGTGTTGCCTGGGGTATATGTCACACTTTTACGGGGGATGGCAGGTGTGTTTCCTTATTGAAGGTATTGCAAACGAATGATTGCGTTTACGATTGCAAGTATTGTATCAACAGACGGAGCGCTCCCATTGAGAGAGCCTCCTTTTCTCCGCGGGAAGTGGCAGAATTAACCATGAATTTTTACAAACGGAATTATATTGAGGGCCTTTTTCTTAGTTCGGCGGTAAAGCGTTCGCCGGATGATACGATGGCGGTGATGTGTGAGACTATTAGGCTTTTGCGGCAGGAATATGGCTTTTTCGGTTACATCCACTGCAAATCCATCCCGGGCGCCGATCCTTTGTTGATCGAGCAAGCGGGTCGACTGGCAGACCGGATGAGCGTCAATGTGGAACTCCCTTCCGAAGACAGTCTATCTCTTTTGGCGCCGCAGAAAAAGAAGACGGCCATTTTCCAGTCAATGCGTTATATTCAGGGCCGCATGGAAGAAGACCGAGGAGGAATCAAAAGATTGGACGGTGCTGCGCCAATGTTTTTGGGTAGCGCTGCAAGCGGACAGGTTCCCTCTGTCCGGTCGGCTGGAACGGCGCTGAGCATTTCAGGAGCCGCTGGGAATCTTGGTAAGATGCAATACATGCCGGAAAGTTTTGGAAAACGGGATAAGCATGCCCGTCATTTTGTTCCGGGCGGACAAAGCACTCAAATGATCATCGGGGCCACGTCGGATACGGATCGGACCATTGTCAATCTGGCAGAAGCTTTTTATAAAAAAATGAGAATGAAAAGGGTTTATTATTCCGCTTATATTCCCATCTATGAGGATTCCGCTTTACCCCCGCTTTTGACAAAGCCTCCTTTGCTGCGGGAACATCGTTTGTACCAGGCGGATTGGCTTCTCCGTTTTTACGGTTATGAAGCCAAAGAGTTATTGGATGACAGCCATCCCAATTTAGATTTGGAGTACGATCCCAAATGCGATTGGGCTCTGCGTCATCTGGAGATGTTTCCGGTGGAAATCAACCGGGCCGACCGGGATACCCTGCTGCGTGTTCCCGGAATCGGCGTGATTTCGGCCAACCGGATTTTAGAGGCCAGACGGCTTGCCTATCTGGATTTTGATCAGTTGAAAAAGATCGGCGTAGTTCTGAAACGTGCCCGGTTTTTCATTACCTGCAAAGGAAAGACCATGGGACCACTGGATATGGAGCCCGGCTTCATCAAAGCCAATCTAAGTGTGGATGCCCGTTCTGCTCCGATGGTATCTCATTACCAACAAACGTCTTTGTTTGATCAGGAAGAACGGACTCTTTTTTGGGAAAAAGAGCTGCCGCTCCGGAACACAAACGACTTGGCGGTATCCATAGAAGGGTGAGGTGTTGGAACAATGGAAGAAATCCAAATTGCTTATTTATACGATGGAACTTTCCATGGGCTGCTGACCGCGGTGTTTGACGCATGGCAGCCGGAATCCCGATTTGGCGACATCCGAATGTTGGCGGAGGGTTCTCTGAATTTGCTGGAAGAGGAACGTTTCGTTTGCACGGATATGGAGAAAGCGAGCCGGGTAGCGGCGGGTATCCAGAGAAAGGTTTCTCAGGAAGCTTATGAATCCGTGTACCGTGCGTATTTATCGGATTTGCCGGAAAGAGGACGGGTTATTTACCGTTATTTGAAACTGGCTTTCCGGATCGGACGGGAAGTGAATACCTATGTGATTCATCCGGATGTCATGGCAATGCAGAAAATTAACCGGATGTATGCAAACGAAACCCAAAGAATGTATGGCTTTGTACGGTTTCGCCAAGTACAGAGCGATTTCCTGTATGCGGAGATCACTACAGAATACAACCAATTGGAAGTATTGTCCGTTTTTTTTCTGGACCGAATGCCGGGCCAGAAATGGGTGCTCTATGACAGCAAAAGAAAACTAGCGTCTCTTTGCAATGGTTCCCGCTGGCTGATCAGCGATCATTTTTTACCGGAAACCGTGGAAAGAACACAGGAAGAAATGCAGTTTGAACGAATGTGGAAGGAATATCTGGCGGCGCTCACCATTCGGGAACGGTGCAATTATCCGTTGCAGAGGCAAAAGGTTCCCATTCGGTACCGTAAGAATATGGTGGAGTGGGAACCCCTTCCGGCGGAGACAGAATCCTCAGCCGGGAGACTGCCCTCCTGAAATTTTCTCAAGGAGGGCAGTAACACATCCAGACGGGATTCCATACTATGTAAGTGTAAACGAAACACTGTAATAGGAGGTAATTCCATGGGCTGTGGTTGCTTTAATTTTGATGAGGAATGGGTAATCTGGATCATCCTTATTTTGTGCGTACTGTTCATTCTCGGAAATTGCTGTGGATGCGGTAACAACAACAATTGTGGCTGCAACAACAATGGCTGCGGCTGCTGATGCTGTCGTAAGGTAGACCCGCGAAACAGGCTGCGATGTACATCGCAGCCTGTTTTCGTGTGCGCGGCGGAAACCGCTCGGTTTCCTTCTGCGTTTTTGGCAGATTTCAGCGTGGACTTGCAATTTCTCCCGGTAAGGTGTAGCATAGATGAGACATGTGACGCGATGAAAGACTGCATCGATCGAATACTTGGCAAGAAAAAACACAGGAAGCTGCTTTGCCCATGCAAAAGACCAGGAAGGAGATCTGCTATTTATGCAAAACATAAGACCTGCCGGTATGCCGCCCCGAAATACGCTGCTCCCTTTTTACCGGCGTCGCTATATGAGTCTCCTGTGCCTTTTGCTGTTCTTGTCAGTCTATATGATGGGTCTTTTGGAAAGAGAATTACGAGCGTATTCGGACCAGAGCGGAAATTACTACTATCAGCTGACCGGAATCCAGAAGCAGATTTATGGGTATCTTAAGGACCTTCGCTATAACGACGCGCCATTGGACTTAACCTTTTTGGCAAGTGGAATAAGCTGTACCACATCCGGCGATTTGACAGAGGAAGACAGAGCTATGCTCACAAAGAATATACAAGAAGACCTGCAAATTTCCGTTGATGCCTTTTTGAAAGATTATCCGGACTGCTTTTGGCTGGATGTCAGGGAAAGCAAGTGTCAGTACCAATTCAAAGGTAATTTATCTTCCGGCAATAAAATTGTCTGGTATGTGTCAAGCGTTATTTATCATTTTGAAATCGAGGCATCCTATCAGGCAAACGTAGCGGCTGTGGAAGCCGAGCTCAAGCAGGCCATACAAGACTTTCCTATATCCGGAAAAAGCCGCTACGAAATCTTGCGTTCCATCCACGATGGATTGGCCAGGACGGTTTCTTACCGGGAGACCGGACAGCGAGCGCATGACGCGGTGGGAGCCTTGTTAGATGGAGAAGCGGTCTGCGAAGGATATGCCAAGGCATTCAAATTGCTATGCGATCGTTACAACATTCCCTGTGTTCTTGGAATGGGACTGGCCTACGCCGAGGAGACCGGCGAGGATGGAGAGCCCCATATGTGGAATTATGTCCGGATGGAAGATGGCAAATGGTATGGGGTTGATGTTACCTGGGATGATCAGCAATGGGGGATTTACTATGATTATTTTCTGGTTGGTTCTCAGACCGAGGCGATATCCTTCGGCGGCATTCCCTTTGGCCAAAGCCATCGATTTGATGGGGATTTTTCCGGCACCAAATTGAAGGTTTTTACTTATCCGGAGCTGTCTCTGACGGCGTACGATCCGTCTGTCACGCCGACTCCCACTGAAACGTCTTCTTTTTCTGCCACGCCGTCTGTTTCCCCCACCCCAACACCATCCGGTTCTGTGGGCCCAACGTCAACGAGCGGTTTTGTATCCGGCACGATTCCCATTCCTTCCGGCGATCCTGCCATAACTCCTACCTATACCGTGGATGGGACGCCGCCTGTCAGCTTTTCCCCTCCTCCTTCCAGGAAAGAAGCACAGTCCGTTATCTTCTGGACGGCAGGAGGAATTTTTGCTGCTGCAGCTTTGTTTGCCGCAGTGATTTGGGTCTACAAACGAAAAAGATAAGGAATACTTTTGCAGGGAACGGCTTATCCTTTTCGTATAAACAAGAAGAAAACGGCGGAAGGTGTCCTTTGTTCTGCCGATTTTAAAGAATCGGAATGAGGAGGGATTTTGTGAAGAGAAAAAAGATCAATCGCGGGTTGATCCTTACTTTTGCCGTTGTGTTGGGCGTAGCCGTTTATTTGGTTGGTCTGGAAGCTGTCCGAAGCAAAGACAAAGAGGAGATCAAGAAGGTTTGCGAGGCTTACCTGCAAATGGAGGTGGCCTATCATATGCTGCCCGAGGAATACCGTAAGGAGCAGCCGGATATAGCAGGACCGGCGTTAGACGAATATATCCGAAAGATGCAGGAGGAGATCACCTCGTATTACGTTGACAACGAGCAGTGCTACCGTTATCTGCTGGAACGGCTGGAAGAGAATCTCCGGGCGCAGGCAGAAGGAAAAGGCGTGATTTATCAATTCGAGAAGAACATCCGCCGATACGAAAGTCTCTCTTTTAACGGCAATACGGTAAAAGTTACCTTTACTTCCTTCAGCACCTTGGATGGTCCTCCGGGAGGTCCGGGTTCCGAGGAGAATCGAATGGAAAGCCAGGGAGATACCATCGATGAAATCACGCTGCAAAAAGTAGACGGCAAGTGGAAGGTGGTCTTCTCCAATCTGTCATACCCTTATGGGAATGGCGGTATGAGCTATTCTGTAGAAAGGAGGGCTTGACTGTGGACGCGGTATTGCAGGTAAAACATTTAAAAAAATCGTTTGGAAAACGTCCTGTCATCAAGGATATTTCTTTCGATGTATACGCGGGAGAGGTTTTTGGCTTTTTGGGTCCCAATGGGGCGGGGAAGACCACCACGATCAAAATGGTCATGGGCTTTCTTTCGTTAGATGATGGCGAAATCATAATCAACCATACGAATATCCGGGATCATTACGAAAAGGCAATGAGCAACCTTGGCGGGATTGTAGAGAATCCGGAAATGTACAGGGATTTGAGCGGAAGAATGAACCTGGAAATGTATGCGCGGCTTCACGATGGCGTAACCAAGGAACGGGTCAGCGAGGTCATTGAAATGGTAGGAATGACGGCCCGGATAGAGGAAAAGGTAAAACGGTATTCTCTGGGAATGAAACAGCGGGTAGGTTTGGCGCAAGCATTGGTCCACCGGCCCAAGGTTCTCATTCTGGATGAACCGACCAACGGATTGGATCCGGTGGGAATCCGGGAACTGCGTGACATTCTGAAAAAACTGGCTCACGAGCAGAATGTAGCGGTCATTGTCTCCAGCCATATGTTATCCGAGATGGAGCTGATGTGTGATCGGGTAGGAATCATTCAGAATGGCGTTCTTTTGGGGGTAAAACCGGTTGAAGATTTGATGAATCAGGCGTCAGGAGCCTCCTTGTACCGCTTTCTGGTGAAACAGGGGGAGCAGGTGGTTTCCCATTTACCGGACAATAGACGGGCACAAGTTCGAAGCGTAACCGAGGAGTACGTCGAATTGGAAGTTCTGTATGAGGAAGTACCGGAAATCAACGCCCTGCTGGTCCAGCATGATATTCCCGTGTACGGCATCCACAAAACAGAGAATTCTTTGGAGGAAGCGTTCTTAGCGATTACGGGAGGGGGAAATACCATTGCGTAAGATTTGGGCACTCTATCAAAACGAACTGATTAAAATTTCCCGGAAGGTTAGCATCCTGGTCTTGCTGCTGGTAATGCTGGCCGTGATTTTCGGATTTGGCGCCATCAACAAGCTGTCGTTAGACAATTATTTCCTATACGAAGATGACTCGGAATGGCTGTTCCAGCTTATGGAGACGCAGCTGGAAGAGCATGAAAAAGAAATCGAAGGTCTGAACAAACGGCTGGAAGTGGCGGGGGAAGAGGAACTTCCTTTTTTGCGGGAAGAGCTGGCCAAGATGGAAATCGAACGGGACGTGCTCCAGTTGGGCTTGAAAGAACGTATTCCGTATGAAGAATCCGATTCCTATCTGTCTGCCGCGCTTCATCAGCTCGTAGGCTACCGGACTCAGATTTTTTATCTGGAGCAGGCCATTGCGGCAGAGCCTCAAGAAGAAAACGCATTGCTGCTGCGTCAATATCAATCTTATGTGGAACGGCTGCTAACCATTGCGGAAAAGCCGGACTACGCGGCATACCTGGATCTCCAGAATAATATCATCCGGGATGATCCGGAATATACGGAAGAAGAACGGAACATCTTACTGGAAAGCAATGCGCTGCTGCTGAAGGCGGATCCAAATGGGGAAAACAAAGGCTATGCTTTGCGGGAGAAGATTTCCGAGATCGAGGCCGCAAAACGTTCCCTCCTGTATAATATCAATTATCTGTCTCAGGATTTGTACCATTCCCCTCTTTCCGCAGAACAGCGGCGGGAAATCGAAGACCAGCTAGCCGTGATGGTTTATCAAACGGAACATGGTATGGTGAGTCTGGACCGATCCTATTATGGCTTATCGCTGGATGTGGTGGAAAGCATTTTTTCTGCCGGGCTGTTTTTGATCGTCATCATGATGCTGATTCTGGCCGGAGGCAGCATTTCACAAGAGATCTCCACCGGTTCCATCAAATCCTTAATTATTTCCCCTACCAAGCGGTGGAAGATTTACACGGCGAAGCTGCTTTCTCTGGTTACGGTGGGGGTGATTGCTACGCTCATTGCTTATGGCGCCACGATGTTGACCAATCTGATTTTTTTCGGAAACGATTTCACCACCGCCTATGTGTACGCCAGCAGCGGCACGGCACATGAAATGAATTTTTACCTTTACCAGCTGGCCAATGCGTTTATCAGCTATCTGGACGTATTCGTTTATACTGTGTTTGCTTTTCTTTTGTCGATTATGACCCGCAACACGGCGGCTTCTGTGGGGTTGTCCATTGGGGTATACTTTGGCGGTTCTTTGGGAATGACTTTTGTAAATGCCATGTTCCGCGGAGAATGGGTGAAATTCCTTCCTTTTGCGCATTTGTCTCTGCACGCAAAATTTTTCCCCTTTGCCGCTAGCGGAGTGGATCTGTCTGGCGCGGCGGGCGGTATGACGACATCGTTGCTGTTTTCGCTGATCTATTTGGCCGTATTCCTGGTCTGCATGTTGTGGACGGCATACGATGGTTTTGTCAGACGGGATTTGTAATACAAAGAGGAATAGAGGCTGACCCAACGCATGAGAGCAGCCGCTCTTGGCTTGAGCCAGCCCCTTGGCAGACCGCTCCAAGTTGCCGCAGCTCCAGCGCGGCGCCTCCGAAACGGGTGCGGATTTCAAAGAAAGGAAGCCTTTGCAAAAAGACACGACGATCATGATGAATTTTCTTTTGATGGAGTTCTTATCCAACTATCTGGCTACCATTTTGGTAGCGGCTGTCCTGCTACTCTTATTGTTCTTTGCTTTGCGCTCTGTGTACCGCAACCGGAACAAAGATGGATGCAGCGGCAATTGCCGCGGATGTCCTCACGCGGAGGAGTGCAGCAAGCCGGAAGACCAGGAGAATAGAAAATAGGACATGGCTAACGCGGGGAATGTTTTTATTGACAAATGATTGCCGAGGTCGTATAGTTAAAGAAATTCCTATCATATTGTGAGGTGAGAAAAATGGACGCAGGAAGTAGTAGTGGCACGAAACCTGGAGGGCGAAGCGGTCAGGAAAAGGAATGCGTGCCCAGTAGTCGTTCTGCGTTCCTTTTTCTCCTCTAGTCTTTTGTGTTGTTTTGCGTCACACTTCCTACCTAAGCCAGCGCCGCTGGTACATACTATTTAGGAGGAGTGTCAAGTGGAAGAGCAGAATACATTGCAGAAAGAAGATATTCTTTCTTTATTACAAGACCGGAACATTACAGAGCTGCGTACCCTGCTGGGGGAGTTGAATCCGGCGGACATTGCTTTCTTGCTGGAAACGCTTCCGGAAGAAAGTTTGCCGCTGCTATTCCGCATTTTACCGAAGGAATTGGCGGCGGAAACGTTTGTCTACATGGATGGCGACAGCCAGGAAATGTTGATTAAGGGCTTCAGCGATGTGGAATTGAAAGAAGTTCTGGATGAGCTCTATTTGGACGATACGGTGGATATCATCGAGGAAATGCCCGCAAACGTGGTGAAACGGATTCTGCGGCAGAGTGCGCCGGAGATGCGGGCCGCGATCAATGACATTTTGCATTATCCGGAAGACAGCGCCGGCAGCATCATGACCATCGAGTATGTGGATCTCAAAGCCACGATGACGGTGGCGGACGCGTTTACCAGGATCCGGCGGACCGGTGTGGACAAAGAAACCATTTATACCTGTTATGTGGTGGATGAGAACCGTCATTTGATCGGATTGATTACCGTTAAGGAGTTGCTGCTGTCCGATCAGGATTGTGTGATCCAGGATATCATGGAGACCAACGTGATTTCCGTAAACACCCTGGAGGACAAAGAGCTGGTAGCCATTCAGTTCAATAAATACGATTTTTTGGCTCTGCCGGTGGTAGATACGGAAGGGCGTTTGGTGGGAATCGTAACGATCGATGACGCCATTGATGTCATCCAGGAGGAAAATACGGAGGATATCGAGAAGATGGCCGCTATTATGCCATCGGATAAACCCTATATGAAAACCGGTGTGTTTGAAACGTGGAAAAAGCGGATTCCCTGGCTTCTCCTCCTGATGGTTTCCGCTACGTTTACCGGGAAAATCATTCAGCACTTTGAAGAAGCCTTGACGGTAGCGTCTCTGGCTATGTTTATTCCCATGCTGATGGATACGGGGGGGAATGCCGGCGGGCAGGCGTCGGTTACCATTATCCGGGGCCTGTCGCTGAATGAGATTGTGCCCAAAAATATTATCCGTATCCTGCTCAAGGAAGTGCGGGTAGCGCTGTTATGCGGTGTGACATTGGCAGCGGCAACGTTTTGTAAACTGATGGTACTGGACCGGGTGAGCTGTATGGTGGCGCTGGTGGTGTGCGTGACATTGGTTATTACTGTTCTGATTGCCAAAATCGTGGGTTGTACGCTGCCCATTGCGGCAAAGAAGATAGGGTTTGATCCGGCGGTGATGGCCAGTCCGTTTATCACCACGATTGTGGATGCCATTTCCCTGCTGGTGTATTTCCAGGTAGCGTCCATGCTGCTGGGACTATAGAATAGGATGGCCGAAACAGAAAAAAAGGGTAGCTGATTGGTGTGGATATTTGTATCAAAACATGTTTTGCCGGGCAAGGTATCTTTCAGCAGGAAGGACAGACAGACCACAAGCGGCTGTCCTGTATGACGGTGGTACAATGCCTGTCCGGCTGCTATGAGGTTTTCCTGGGAACCGAACACTTTTTTGTAAGGGAAGGAGAAATCTTCTATACGCCGGAACATATCCGGCAGACGATCATTCATCATTTACCGGATAACGGACCGGAAAGAGTAATGCGCGCCCAGTGGGTTTATCTGAACGTTTTGGTGAATCAGAAATACAATTTACCCAAATATGCCGCCATTCCCCATCATTTTTCTGCAGAGGACTCCCGGGAAATGGGATGTTATCTGACTGGGTATATCGATACCTCAGCCAGCGAAGGAGTTGGAGTAGAGGTTCGTCGGAATTTTTTCGCCTATGGCATATTGGATCAGCTGCTTTCCTATAGCCATCCCATTCCCTCCCATGCGATTCATAAATTGGAGCCGGTACTTCAGCAGATAGAAGAAAATTTGGAACAGGAGTTATCTCTAGAGGAAATCTCCAGGAGGGTCAATTATTCGTCTTCCTATCTTTACCGCCTTTTCCAGGAGGAGCTTGGCATGTCCCCTCAGCAATATATTGTCAAGCAGAAACTACTGCGCGCTTGCACGCTATTATTGGAATCGGATATGACGGTGCGCGCCATATCCGATTCTCTGGGTTTTTGCGATCAATTCCATTTCAGCCGCCGTTTCCGGCAGGAATTCCGTTGTTCTCCTACGGAATACCGTAAAAATTATTCTTACTTCCGGTAATTTAGTTGACTCCGAATTCTTCTTCCGCCAACGTGCGATGGAAGATTTTCAGTTCGTCGATGCCTCCGTTGTAGTAGAATATCTCTTCTTCGCCATGAACGAAGCAGCCAAACTGCAGAGGCTCTTCGTTGTTGACGATCACTGCGGAAATTTCTGCTGTATAAATGCGCGTTCCGTCTACATACCCGTTCAATGTGAAACCGTCATAAGTAAAGACCACGTGATGCCAGTTCCCGTCGCATACGTTGGTTTCCGTGTCGTGGACGCCCAATTCGTTTTGGTAGAAACTAATGCAGCCGTTGGGTTGTACATAGAGTTCCAGATGACCGGCGGTTTTCGGCCCTTTGAAAAACAGCACGTTGAAATCGTTGTTGGCGGCATCCATCGCCATGTAAAAAGAAATGGTAAAGGTTTGCCCCAATTGGAAGTCGAAGGGAGCCATATCGTACTTCTCCGTGCCGCCGAACCAAAGTGCCTTTCCCAGAAACGCATTGCCCCCGTCCAGAAAGGCGCTGGCCGGTATTTCCTGGACGCTGGTTGTTCCGGTTTTCTCTTCCTGCAGCGTGCCGTCAAACGTCCAATGGTAATCGGCCTGGGCCGTTACCGTCGGTAAGGGCGGCTGCGTTGGTTCTGGGGCTTTGACCACATTCATCCAAACGGCGCTGTCTTGTTTGACCCATTTCAGTTCCTGTATGTAGACGCCTACGATATTGTGTTCTGCCGGCTTCCCCCCCGCGTAAGGCTGGGAGCCGTCCGTAGCGTTGATGGCAGCACAAGCGATGTAATCCGTTCCGTTGACGGTGACGATTTCCGGGGCGTGCCCATTGAGTTCGCCTAACAGATCCTTTTTCGGATCACCAAAATCGGCATAATCTTTGGAAGCATACACCGCCATCCGGCCATAATCAAAGCCGCTGACGAACAAATAATAATAGCCATGCTTTTTGATGACAAAGGGGGACTCCGCCGCTTGGTATCCTTCCGGCACAGACATCACTGTCGTTGCATCGGACCAGTGTATCAGATCGTCGGAAGCGCGCAGGGCAATGCCGCCGGCTCCCGCGTAATACATCAAGTATTTTCCTGCTTCTTCGTCGTAAAAAATACACGCGTCCCGGCAACCGCCTTCGGCAAAGGCAATACAGCCTTCGGCCAGATCAGAATGCTGCAACGGGACCCAGCGATCCAGCTTGTCATCGGTCGATTGCAGGATACGCATTTGAGACTCGTGCGATTTGGTTTGATGATGGTAGTACAGGTAGGCGTTATCCTGTTCTTTTGTATAAATGGCATAGGGCGCCCACATCCAATCGGTCTCGTCCAGATTTTTATCTCCGTTGCTGTAGACGCGATCCGTATACGAGAATGGTTCCAGCAAGTCCGTCCCCACCGCGTGGAAAAAAGAATCTTGAATATGCTCCTGTCCCCCGATGCCAATACAGTGCCAGCGGCTGCTTTTGTCCTGAATCAGCAAAAAATCACTAATGAATTCGTCATCGCTTATCCCCACTATTTTTGTAGCATCATACCAAGTACTGGATAATTGTGGAACAAACATGGCATCCTCTCCTTCTTTTCCCGGGTCCGTTGGCGCTACGGGAGCCGGTACGGTGGCCGATGGAGACATTTTCCCATCTCCCTGGCAGCCTGCTGTAACAGTCAGCAGCACCGATAATACCATTCCACCTAAAAAACATCGTACGTTTTTCATGGTTTTCTCACCTTCCTCTTTGTTTTCCCTTGGATAATGCTATTATACTTTTTTTACGGGAACCATGGATGCGCCCGGCTACTGTCAATATGTGCCATACTACTCTGGTAAACGGGCCGGTAAAAAGGAAAAGCCCTCTGAGCGCGAAAACGCCGGAGGGACTTTGCTGTCTGTTCTGCCATGTTGTTATTTCGCAGTGAGGCGGGCGGTGAGCCAATGGATGCTAAGGGCATTCTTTGTCTTGTATTTTTGCAGTAAAAAGGTACTGAGCACGGCGTCCACCAGGAAAAACGCCAAAATCAAGGCGGTAATGCCTTTTGGTATTTTGGCGGCGTACCTCTCAACCAAAGGATGAATCCAATAGACCAGAGCCAGAGAAAGCAATCCCCAGATACCGGAGAATAGCAGGCAAATTCGGCCGTTTAAATTCAGGGGCATTTGGCTGTAATCCCAAAAGGGCGTTTCCAATATTTCCCGGTAGAAAATATCGGTAAAGTATTCGATGATGCTGGCTACCAACATACCGATCAAAAATGTCATGATTTTATGTTGTTTCAGCGGGGCGGTGGCGGCGACAATCGCTACAGCGCCTAACCCATATACCGGACAGAGCATACTGAATAGGTAACATTTCCGGGAAGCCAGCTCTCCCTGTATCAAAAACGCATAAGCGGTCTCTAGCAGAAATCCTAGGAAACTGTAGGAAAAAAAGTACGTAAAATATGCTAACAATCTTATCACCTCGGGGATAGATTTCCACATATTTGTTTTTTCATGCATGGGTTTCCAAGGCGGCCGCTATCAATTTCTGGAAACAAAAATTACCGCGCCGGAGGGTTGTCCACCTGCCGGACCGGTTGATTTTTTCACCGAATTGCACTGCTTTTTACGGAGTGCAGATCAGCTTTTCCGCCAGTTGGGTAATGGTACCTGCGCCCAGTGTGAGAATGATGTCTCCCGGTTGGACTCGCTGCCGCAAATAGGAAAGAATTTCATCGAAATCCGGCAGATAGAGAGCGGATAATCCCTTTTCCCGCATAATGGCAGTTAATTTGGCGGCGTGGATATCGCCCGGATCCTTTTCTCTGGCAGCGTAAATATCCGTCACGATAATTTGATGACTGTCCGCCAGCGCCTCCGCAAATTCATTCTGAAAAATTTTTGCCCGGGAATAGGTGTGAGGCTGAAAGATACTCCAGATCCGGCCGCCGGAAAATTGTTTCGCGGCTCGAAGGGTAGCAGCAATTTCGGTGGGATGATGCGCGTAGTCGTCCACCACGGTGGCGCCGCAAAATGTTCCCTTGATTTCAAAACGTCTGGCCGCTCCTGTGAACGCTCCCAAGCCATGAACGATTTCTTCCGGACTGCAATCCAGAGCATCTCCCGCCGCCGCCGCCGCCGTAGCGTTTAGAATATTGTGGATGCCCGGAACCTTCAGCTCCACCTGACAAAAAAACGTTCCGTTTTTGTAGATGGTAAAAAGGCTTCCGGCGGATACGCTGTGCTGCGTGTCCGCAATTCGGTAATGATTGCCGCCCAGCAAAGGGTTTTTTCTCTGAAAGCCATATGTGTGGATGGGACAGCAGGCAGCGCCGGCGGCTTCTAGGGCATTGGGATTCTCGGCGCACACAACCAGAAAGCCTTGGCGGGGAATCAGCCGGACGAATTTTTGAAAGGCGGTCTGGATCTCCTTCAAGCTGTGATAGTAATCCAGATGTTCTTCTTCAATATTGAGAAGAATGCCGGCGAAAGGAGAGAGATTGAGAAAATTCTCATGGTATTCGCAGGCTTCGGTGACGAAATAGGGACTGGAAGATGCGCGGACATTTCCTCCGATTAGGGGAAATATGCCGCCCAAATGCACGCTGGGATCTTTTTGACCGGCCAGGAGAATCGACGCAACCATGGACGTGGTAGTGGTTTTTCCATGGGTGCCGGCTACCGCGATCGAATAAGCGTGCTCCCTGGTCAGAACGCCGAGAAACTTTCCTCGTTCGATGGTCGGAATCTTACGCCGAAGGGCTTTTTGATATTCCGGATTATCCTGGGCAATGGCGAGCGTATAAACCACCAGACCGGTGTCCTCTGCTAAATTGCGTTCGTCGTGTCCCACGTAAATTTGCGCGCCCAGAGAACGAAGTTTTGCCAGATTGGGGGATTCCGCCCGGTCCGATCCGCTGACCTGATAGCCTCTTGCCAATACGATCTCCGCAATTCCGCTCATGCTGGAACCGCCGATGCCAATGAAGTGGACCCTACAGCCCGGTACCAGATTCAGCTGACTGATTTGTTCTGTCGTTTTCGTGCCCAACGTCTCTATCTCCCTTAAATCGTATCTATACAAAAGTATATTATAACACGAATTCCCGGTATGCAACAGAAAGACAATAAAAATTTACAAAAGGGGAGAAAACGGGAGGATACGGGTCCGGGACCGGAATGTTTTTGTAAAAGGAGAAGCTGACGGTAACGAAATCGACGGTACTTCCAGGGTACGATTGGGGGAATCGCCAATGCTGCCGGGATAGCTGCAAGGAAACTTCAACCAAAACGGGCAACAGAAATAAATAAAAATGGAATGATTAGAAAACGGATCCGCCGTGCGGCGAACGAATTTTTACTTGCATCCAACGGATATCTCTGGTATAATAGGCGCGCTGTTTGAAATACACACGGTGTTCCGATCCGGCAAAGGTGGACAGCGAGCGCTGTTTTTGTGCCGGAAGGGAAGAACCCGGAGGAAAAACAAAAGGAGGAACTTGTATCATGGCTGTTATTTCAATGAAGCAGTTGCTGGAAGCAGGTGTGCATTTTGGCCACCAAACAAGAAGATGGAATCCGAAAATGGCGGAGTATATCTTCACAGAACGGAACGGAATCTATATCATCGATCTCCAGAAAACCGTTAAGAAAATCGATGAGGCGTATTATTTCTTGGTTGACGTTGCCAAGAAGGGCGGAAACGTTCTTTTTGTGGGAACCAAAAAACAGGCGAAGGATTCCATTGTGGAAGAAGCCGAACGCTGCGGTATGTACTATGTAAACAATAGATGGCTGGGCGGCATGCTGACCAATTTCAAAACCATCCAGAAGCGTGTTGCCAAACTGAATCAGCTGAACGAGATGGAAGAAAAGGGTATCTTCGATCGTTTGCCTAAGAAAGAAGTCATTAAGCTGAAGGCGGAACGGGATAAATTGGAGAAAAACCTGGGCGGTATCAAAGGAATGGGACGTGTTCCTGCCGCGCTGTTCGTGGTGGATCCCCGGGTAGAGAAGAATGCGGTAGCGGAAGCCCGCAAACTGGGCATTCCGGTGGTTGCCATCGTGGATACGAACTGTGACCCGGACGAAGTGGATTATGTTATTCCCGGTAACGACGATGCGATCCGCGCGGTGAAGTTGATTGCTGCCAAAATGGCGGACGCGGTAATCGAAGGCAGGGAAGGCGAAGCCGGCGAGGCTGCGGAAGCGGAAGCTGTGGAAGAAACCGCTCCGGCGGAAGAACTGGCTTGATCGGCCGTTGAATCGATTCTTAATGGAGGGATAAACGATGGAAATTACTGCTAGTATGGTGAAAGAACTGCGCGAGAGAACTTCTTCGGGCATGATGGATTGTAAAAAGGCATTGATGGAAGCCAACGGCGATATGGACAAGGCTACTGATTTGCTGAGAGAAAAAGGTCTGGCGACCGTTGCGAAGAAAGCAGGACGGATTGCCAGTGAAGGAGTTGTGGAGGCGTACATCCATGGCGGCGGCCGGATTGGCGTGCTGTTGGAAGTAAACTGTGAGACCGATTTTGTGGCTCGTAACGATGTGTTCCGGTCTTTTGTGAAAGACATTGCTATGCACATTGCTGCATCCAGCCCTTTGTACATCCGGAAAGAGGATGTGCCGCCGGACGCCATTGAGAAGGAAAAGGCTGTGCTGCGGGCGCAGGCGCTGAACGAAGGGAAACCGGAGAAAATCGTCGATAAAATGGTAGAAGGCCGTATTGCCAAATACTATGATGAATACTGTTTGCTGGAGCAGGCTTTTGTGAAGGATCCGGAGAAAAAAGTGGTGGACGTTCTGAACAATTTGATCGCCACCATCGGTGAAAACATCAGCATCCGGCGTTTTACACGGTATGAAAGAGGAGAAGGCTTGGCGAAGAAAGAAGAAAACTTCGCGGAAGAGGTCATGAAAGCCATGAAGTAAGCTTGAGACCGGTTGTTACAAAAGGGAACCTTAGGGCTTCCCTTTTTTTGTGGAAACAAACTGCGGCTGCAAGGAGGGACCTGCAAATGGGAGAAGCGATTTACAAACGGGTGCTGATTAAGATCAGCGGAGAAGCATTGGCCGGACCGGATAAGTTCGGGTTGAACGCGGAAACGATCAGCGGAGTCTGCGAAAACATTCGGACTCTTTGTGATATGGGCGTCGGCGTAGGCCTGGTGGTAGGCGGCGGGAACTTTTGGCGCGGCCGTAAAGGCGCCAAAATGGACCGTACCCGGGCGGACCACATGGGAATGCTGGCCACGGTGATGAATGCTTTGGCACTGGGCGATGCGCTGGAACAGCTTGGCGTCAGCGTACGCGTACAGACGGCCATCGAAATGCGTCAGATCGCGGAACCGTACATCCGCAATCGCGCTACTCGCCATCTGGAAAAAGGCCGTGTGGTAATTTTCGGCTGCGGTACGGGCAATCCTTTTTTTACCACCGATACGGCGGCTGCGCTGCGGGCGGCGGAAATTGACGCGGAAGTGATCCTTCTGGCCAAAAATGTGGATGCGGTATACGACAGCGATCCACAGCAAAATCCCGACGCCAAAAAGATCGACCGTATTTCCTATATCGATGTGCTGAGCCAGGGGCTTGGCGTGATGGATACCACCGCAACCTCTCTTTGTATGGACAACAAGATTGCCATTCATGTCTTTGGCATCAACGATCCTTACAATTTGGTTCGGGCGGTTTGCGGCGAAAAAATCGGTACCATCATTTCTGAAAGGGGCCAGGATTGAAACGAAACCCGTTTCGGCAAGAAGGTTGGGCTTTGCAGATGATAAAATTTATGGTAAAATAATCACGTAGCGATGTTTCCAGACATTGGGCAAATGCTTCGTTGAAACGAAATCGCGGTTTCAGCGTGGGCGGAGGTGATAGCACATTTTGCGGTGTGCTGGAATGTGTTTGAGATTGGCGTTTTGAGGGCGACGAGAGCGTACCGTCGGGATACGGGTGGCAGCCTGTCTGCGGCGCCAGCGAGGGTTTGCCGTAGGCTGCTTTATTTTGTAAAGGAGAGGGTTGTATGTTGAATAAGGACGACTACAAGATGTTTGGCACGAAGATGGATAAAACGATCAACGTATTGGATGAACAGTTGTCCGGTATCCGGGCGGGAAGGGCCAATCCGGCACTGCTCAATAAGCTGTCGATCGAATATTATGGAACCCCTACGCCGATCACACAGGTGGGAAGCATTTCGGTTCCGGAGGCAAGAATGCTGGTGTTTCAGCCGTGGGATACCAGTATTTTGAAGGAAGTGGAGAAGGCTATCCTCAAATCGGATATCGGGATTACGCCGAATAACGATGGAAAGACCATCAAATTGGTATTTCCGCCTCTGACGGAAGAGAGAAGACGGGATTTGAGCAAGCAAGTCCGCAAGAATGGGGAGGATGCCAAGGTGGCAATCCGCGCCATTCGCCGGGATGCCATCGAGCACTTTAAAAATTTGAAGAAAAAGTCGGAAATTACCGAGGACGAACAAAGTGCCGCGGAGAAAGAAATGCAGAATGTAACCGATAGGCACATTGCGGAAATCGACAAAATCGTTGCGGCCAAAGAGAAAGAGATCATGGAGATTTGACGGCTTTGGGAAGATTGTTTGGCTCGAAAAAAGCAGATGGACCGGGGATGGAACAGGTGGTTCCCCATCATATTGCTATTATTCCGGACGGTAACCGGCGCTGGGCAAAACAGCGCCGGTTACCGGTGATTGCCGGACACAAAGCCGGGGCGGAAGCATTCCGCCGGGTTGTACGGCATGCCGGCAAATTAGGCGTGAAATACGTTACTTTCTATGCTTTTTCCACGGAAAATTGGAAACGGGATTCCTCCGAGGTGTCCGGACTGATGAATTTAATGCGGTCTTTTTTACACAATTCCGATCAGGAGCTGGGAGAGGATAAGTGCCGGATACGCATTTGCGTGATTGGCCGGCGGTCTGTCCTACCGGAAGATTTACAGCGGGAAATCGCCAGGATAGAAGCGGAGACAGCGCAAAATTCAGATATCATTGTGCAGCTGGCCATCAACTATGGCGGACGGGAAGAACTGGTCTTTTCCGTTCAGCAAATTGCCCGGTCCGTCCAGGAAGGCCGTTTGGCTGTTGATGCGGTCACCGAGGAGACGATTTCGGAGATGCTGTATACCAGCGGTGTGCCGGAGCCGGATTTGCTGATCCGGACCAGCGGGGAACAGCGAATCAGTAATTTTTTGCTGTGGCAGCTGGCGTATACGGAGTTTTATTTTGTTCCGCTGTTTTGGCCGGATTTTGATGAACGGGAATTGGAGAAGGCAATTACGGAATACGGTAAGCGTCAAAGACGATTTGGCGGCGCATAGAAAAAACGGGCCGCTGATTTGTGTTGGCAAAAAGTAGAACAGGTTGCTGCGGATCGCTGTGCGCGAAGGAGGATTTCCGCGGCGGAAGGAAGGTTTGTATGAAGACCAGGACGATTTCTGCAATTGTCGTTGGGACGTTGGGCGTTACGGTGGTAATAGTCGGCGGCGTTGCCATGGGAGTGGTACTGCTGCTTTTGTCGGCCATCGGATTATATGAATTCTACCGGGCGTTTGAGAAAAAATCGTATCATCCCATGAAATCCGTTGGGGTGCTTTTTTTGATTTTGTGTTTACCTGCCTTTTTTTTAAAGGAGGCCAGACCGATGGAGTTCTTCCTGTCCGCTGCTCCTACGGTGAATCTTGCCCCGTTGATGCAATTGGTCTTGGTGCTGTTTACTTTGGCGCTTCTGGTCTTCCGGTACGATAAATATACGGCTGCCGATGGCGCGATTTCCCTGTTTGGCGGCTATTATGTTGTTTTTTTACTATCGTTTTTTATGCTCCTGCGCAACATGGAACATGGCAGGCATTTGTTTTTGATGGCCTTGCTGGGAGCCATCGCGGCAGATACCTTTGCGCTGCTGTTTGGCATGATGTGGGGCAAACATAAGCTGATCCCTCGGGTTTCGCCCAAGAAAACGGTAGAAGGCAGCCTGGGGGCCTTTGTGGGAGCCATGCTTACATTATGCGTATACGGCGGTATTCTGCATGTGACGGATGTTGTTTCCATTGCTTGGTATCACTATTGTATTTTGGGCCTGCTCATTGGTTTTTTTGCCCAAGTAGGCGATTTGTGCGCCTCCGCGATCAAACGGTATACCGGTATCAAGGATTTCGGCAAACTGATTCCGGGCCACGGCGGCGTACTGGACCGGATTGATAGTTACATTTATGTGATTCCGGTGGTATACTATTACATGCAGGTTTTGCTGCAGAGATAGAATAGCCTGCAGAGAGGAAGAAATCGGATGCGGATAGGTATCATTGGCTCTACCGGCTCCATTGGAACACAAACTCTCGATGTGGTACGGGAGTTAAACAGCCGGCCGGAGTCTCCCGATAATCCCCATATTGAAGTGGTAGCGCTGGCGGCAGGGCGCAATGCTGGAATGTTAGCAGAACAAGCCCGTGAGTTTTCGGTAAAAACAGTATGCATCGATACGGCGGAGGCGGCGGAGTCTTTGCGGAGGGAACCGGGAGGAGAGCAGCGCATTGTTTTAACAGGCCGGCAAGGCTTGTGTGAGTTGGCTTCCCTGCCCATGGATTTATTGGTCACCGCGGTAGTGGGGTTGCGGGGGCTGGAACCGACGCTTTGCGCCATTCGGCAGGGGACGGCGATTGCGCTGGCCAACAAAGAAACGCTGGTTGCCGCCGGAAGCTTGGTGATGAAAGCCGCTGCGGAAAGCGGTGTGCGGATTTTTCCGATTGACAGTGAGCATTCGGCCATACGGCAATGCCTGGACGGAGGACGGCGGCAGGATGTGGAAAAACTGCTATTAACGGCGTCCGGCGGTCCGTTCCGGACTTGGTCCGCGGAGAAACTGGAACAAGTAACCGTGGAGGAGACCCTGCGCCACCCTACTTGGAAAATGGGCGGTAAGATTACCGTGGATTGCGCTACTTTGATGAACAAGGGGCTGGAAGTGATTGAGGCCAGGTGGCTGTTTGATATGCCGCCGGACCGGATACAGGTACTGGTACATCCTCAGAGTATCGTTCATTCCATGGTACAATATCGGGACGGCAGCATTCTGGCGCAGATGGGACCGCCGGATATGCGGCTTCCCATTCGGTACGCGCTGACTTATCCGATACGGGGACAAGCCTGCCTGCAACGCCTGGATTTTCCTCGTATCGGTACGCTGACATTTGAGGAGCCCGACACCGTGAAGTTTCCGTGCCTTCGTTTGGCGTATGAGGCGGCCCGGGAAGGCGGCACCCTGGCGGCGGTGATGAACGGAGCCAATGAAGCGGCGGTGGATTCTTTTTTGAAAGGACAAATAAATTTCGCCAGGATTCCATATATTATTGAGAAGGTAATGCTGAGCCACCGCAGCATTGCCCATCCGGATCTGGAGACCATTCTGGAATGTGACCGGCAAGCAAGGAGGAGGACGCTGGAATGTCTATCGTAGGAAGCATTATCACAATGCTGTTGATTTTGAGCGTGTTGACGATTATCCATGAATTGGGCCATTACTTGGCGGCCCGGGCTTTTAAGGTGAAAGTCAATGAATTCGCTGTATTTATGGGACCGAAAATTTTCTCCAGGGTGGGCAAGAAAAGCGGAACGCGTTTTTCCCTGCGCTGCATTCCCATCGGGGGATTCTGCGCCATGGAAGGGGAAGAGGAGTCGTCGGATAGTCCCACTTCCTATAATAACAAGCCCTGGTATATTCGGGCGGCAATCCTATTTGCCGGACCGTTTATGAATTTGATCCTGGCGCTGACGGTTGTGGTGATATTATTCTGTGTCAGCGGATACAGCACCAACCGTTTGGGAACGGTATCCACGGAGAGCGGCTATCTGGTCACCGAAACGGATATAGCGGTGGGGGATAAGATCGTCGCGTATGACGGAAAACGAGTATTCAATTACATGGATTACAGCTTGTTCAACCTCATGGATCAGGATAACATTACCGTCCTGACTGTGAAAAAGACGGATGGGACCATCCGGGAATACACGTTTGACCGTACGCCGGCGGAGGGTCAGGAAGAGAAAGCGCTGCTTGGTATTTCCTTTGAGAGCATCCGGGGCGGAAACGTGTTTAAGATGCTGGGCAACAGCGTTTTGTATTTGGTTTCTATGGTTCGGCAAATTTTTTACGCTCTTTTCTGGCTGATTACGGGGCAGGTGGGGCTTAGCGCTCTGGCCGGGCCGGTTGGCTTGACCACCGTGGTGAACGATGTGGTGACCGCGCCGGTTTCTATTTTGCCCAAGGTATTGTCCTTGCTGGAATTTTCTGCTTTGATCAGCGTCAACCTGGGTATTTTTAACTTGCTGCCGTTCCCAGGCCTGGACGGCGGGCGGCTCTTGCTGGCTTTCATCGAATTTTTGCGCCGGGGCAAGCGTATTTCGCCGGAGAAGGAAGCCATCATCTCTTTTGTCGGTCTGGCTCTGCTGATGCTGCTGGCCGTGGTGGTGATGGGCAGCGATATTTTTAAGATTGTCAAGAGCTGATGAAGGCTGTCTTCCTTTTTTTCAGGAAGACAGGCGGACGGAGATGACGAAATATGACAACCAGAAAAGAAACAAAAGCGGTCCGGGTTGGTTCCGTCCGGATAGGCGGAGACAACCCGGTTTCCGTACAATCCATGACCAATACGGATACCCGCGACATAGAAGGGACTGTCCGCCAAATTTTGGAATGCGAAGAGGCGGGCTGCGAGCTGATCCGGGTTGCGGTACCGGACCAGGAAGCCGCTGAGGCAATTGCGGCTATCAAGAAACAGATTCATATTCCGTTGATTACCGATATTCATTTTGATTACCGTTTGGCGTTGACCTGTTTGCGCAGCGGTGCGGATAAGGTCCGGATCAATCCCGGAAACATCGGCAGCGCGGATCGGGTGCGGGAAGTGGTCCGCGCCGCGCAGGACCGGCAGGTGCCCATCCGGATTGGCATCAATGGCGGTTCGCTGGAAAGGCCGTTGCTGCAGAAATATGGCGGCGTAACCGCCGCCGCGCTGGTGGAAAGCGCGATGGGCCATGTGCGGCTGCTGGAGAGTCTGGATTTTGAGGACATTGTGGTTTCTCTGAAAACATCTCATGTTTCTACTACCATTGAGGCATATCGTTTGATGGCAGCGGAACGTCCTTATCCTCTTCATCTGGGGGTGACGGAAGCGGGGACGGTATGGAGCGGCACCATCAAGTCCGCTGCGGGGATCGGCGCCATGCTAGCCATTGGTTTGGGAAATACCATTCGCGTTTCCCTGACAGGAAGTCCGGTTGAGGAAGTTCGCGTGGCCAAACGGCTCCTCCAGTCTTTGGACCTGGCGGATCGGCCCTCGTTTGATTTGATTTCTTGCCCTACCTGCGGCCGGACCAGAATTCCCTTGATTCCCATTGCTTGCCGGGTGGAAGAAGAGCTGTTTGATTTGGAACGGCAGGGACTTCTGCCGCCGGGAATGAAAGTAGCGGTGATGGGCTGCGCAGTCAATGGTCCGGGTGAGGCGGCAGAAGCGGATATCGGGTTTGCCGGCGGAAACGGCGAGGGACTTTTGTTCGCCAAAGGGAAGATAATCGGCAAACTCTGCGGAACCGATCTGGCAGAACAATTTATGAATTGGCTGAAACGGGACTATTTACATATTACAGAGTAACGGAGAATGTGCTATGGGGCTGGATCAAATTAAAATCGATCAGGTCGATGTGATCAAAAAAGAAAAGAAATTGGTGGTTCGCGCTTCCAGTACGATCTTTTTACCGTATCAGGAGGAACGGGCTTTTTTTCATAATTTACAGGAGAAGCTCTGCTGCGGCAATGTGGAACTGCATCTTCGCTGTACACAGCCCATGGAGACGGTACTGGATCAGCCGATGTTTTGGGATAGCATGCTTTGTTTTTTGCAGCACCAGGATAAAGGCGCCTGGGCCTTGCTGCATGGCAGCCGCTGTTCGTTTCGGGACGGCGAGCTGGTGGTTTGGCTGGAAAAGAAAGTTTCGTTGATTCTTCTGGGAAAACATGTGGACATGCTGCTGGACCGTTACATTTCTCAGCTTTGGGATTGTCATGTTGCCGTCGTGTTCCGGGATCCGCAGATCGTACCGCAGGAAAGGGAAGCGGAGGAAGAACCGGTTGTAGTAGGATTCACCGCGTCCGACTATGAAAAAGCCCGGGCGGAAAGCAAAGGACAGCAGCCCGCAGCAGGAGGCGGACGGTTTTTTGGAGAAGATGGGGCATCCAAAGGGTTTGGCGGACGGGGAACCCCATATCACCGGGGAGATGGGAAATCCTCCGGCCGCAAAAGGAGGCTGACGCCGGAAGAGGGACAGGAGCTGCCCAGGGATGCCTCTGGCTGTGAGATCTTGCTGGGCCGTCCCATTGCCGATCCGATTACCCGAATGAAAGATATATCCATGGATTCCGGCTATGTGGCGGTACAGGGCAGGGTGTTTCAGTTTGAGAGCAAACCCATTCCCAGCGGTTCCGTCATTGCGCTGATCCAGATGACCGATGGAAGTTATTCCATTACGGCGAAGTTTTTCTTTGATAAAGAGGATCAGAAATTTGTTACGGAACGCTTCGCTAAAAAGAAAAATCTACATATTAAAGTATATGGCGAGGCCATTCAGGACAAGTATACCCGGGAACTGACCATCATGGCCCGCAGCATTGTGGAATACAAGCCGGAGAAGCGGATGGATCGTGCGGAGAAAAAACGGGTGGAACTGCATCTGCATACCTGTATGAGCGCCTTGGACGCCATCACCCGGCCGGATGCACTGGTAAAGCGTGTTCTGGATTGGGGCCATTCCGCTCTGGCGATTACAGACCATGGTATCGTACAAGCCTATCCGGATATTTTCAACGCTGCTAAGAAAAGCGACTTGAAAATCATCTATGGCGTAGAATGCTATCTGACGGACCAGCCGGGTGAAATTCCCGCGGCGGAGGCTAAAAAGACGCCATCCTGGCATTGTATTTTGCTGGTCCGGAACCTGGTGGGGCTGAAGAATCTTTACAAAATGATTTCTTACTCGAACCTCAAATATTTTTACAAAAAGCCCCGGATTCCCCGGTTTGTACTGGAGCAGTACCGGGAGGGGATTCTGGTTGGCAGCGCTTGTTCGGAAGGAGAACTGTACCACGCTTTGATGGAAGGGGCGGAGGAAGAAGAACTGCTGCGAATGGCTTCCTTCTACGATTATCTGGAAATCCAGCCCAGTGAGAACAACATGTACATGATCCGGGAAGGGTTGGTCAACAGCCTGAAGGAGATCGAGGAGTACAACAAGCACATTCTGGCGCTGGGCGATCGTTTGGATAAGATGACGGTGGCCACCTGCGACGTGCATTTTCTGGATCCGGAAGACGATATCTACCGTTGCGTGATGCAGGCGGGACAAGGCTACAAGGACGCGGATACCCAGCCTCCTTTGTATTTGCGGACCACGGAGGAAATGCTTCGGGAGTTTACTTATCTGGGCGACCGGGCTTATGAAGTGGTAGTGGAGAATACCAATAAAGTGGCCGATATGATTGAAAAAATCCGGCCGGTACCGGATGGCTTTTTTCCTCCGGTGATTGAGGGTTCGGATGAACAGCTGCGGGAAAGCTCCTATAAGAAGGCAAGGGAAACGTATGGGGAAAACCTGCCGGAAATCGTTGCCAAGCGTTTGGAACGTGAATTGAACGCCATCATCAGCAACGGATATTCCATTATGTACATTACGGCCCGGGAACTGGTGGCGGAATCCGCCAGGAACGGTTATCAGGTTGGATCCCGGGGATCGGTCGGTTCTTCCCTGGCGGCGTACATGTCCGGCATCACGGAGGTGAATTCTCTTCCGGCCCATTATCGCTGCGAATCCTGCCTGTATCTGGAATTTCATGACGGAGAGGGGCTGGATTGCGGGTTTGACATGCCGGAGAAAGCCTGCCCGGTTTGCGGTGAGCCGCTGACGCGGGATGGCTTTGATATTCCGTTTGAAACGTTTCTGGGATTCAACGGGGACAAGGTTCCGGATATTGACCTGAATTTCGCTTCGGATGACCAGCCCAACGCCCACAAATACACGGAGGTGCTGTTTGGTGCGGACTACGTGTTCCGGGCCGGGACGATTTCCGGCTTAGCGGAGAAAACCGCACGGGGGTATGTTTTAAAATATTTGGAGGAACGGAATATGCACGCTTCGGAGGCGGAAATCAACCGTTTGGCCAGCGGTTTTATTGGCGTGAAGCGGACCACGGGCCAGCACCCCGGCGGCATTATGGTTATCCCCAAAGACAAAGAGATCTTTGACTTTACCCCCATTCAGCATCCGGCGGATGCGGTGGATTCCAGTATCGTCACCACCCACTTTGATTATCACTTCCTGCATGACAACATCCTGAAGCTGGACATTCTGGGTCACGATGGTCCTGCCATTCTGCGCCTGCTGGAGGATTATTCCGGTGTGCCCTGCAAGGATGCCAAGCTGGATGATGAGCGTGTCATGTCTTTGTTTAACAGCCCGGATGCCCTGGATATGGATCCGGATCTGTTGAAAATCGATATTCCGGTGGGTACGTTGGGGATTCCCGAGTTCGGGACCAATTTTGTCAAACAGATGCTGCTGGAGACCCGGCCGACTTCCATCTCAGAGCTGGTACGTATTTCCGGCTTGTCCCACGGGACGGACGTGTGGAGCGGGAACGCGCAGTCCCTGATTAAGGAAGGTACCTGTACGCTATCGGAAGCCATTTGCTGCCGCGACGATATCATGCTGTACTTAATTAACAAAGGGCTGGACAAAAAACTTTCTTTTACAATTATGGAGTCGGTCCGGAAGGGCAAAGGGCTGACCAAAGAGCAGGAAGAGGAGATGCGGGCTCACAATGTGCCGAATTGGTATATCGGCTCCTGTAAAAAAATCAAATATATGTTCCCGAAGGCTCACGCCGTGGCTTACGTGGTTCTCTCGGTTCGGATTGCTTGGTACAAGCTGTACTATCCCAAGGAATACTACGCGGCTCGTTTTACGTTAAAGGTCGATCAATTTGACGCGGCTACCATGATTCACGGGGCGGACAAAGCGTATGCCAAAATGGCGCTGATGGGACTGGTGGATGCGGAGGAGGACCAGAAGGCCAATGATTTTGGCGGAGGGGATAACGAAGGCGGGGAACTAACGGCTAAGGAGGAAGGTCAGGCAGCGGTCTACGAGCAGCTGCTGGAGATGTATGCCAGGGGCATTTCCTTTTTGCCTATTGATTTGTACCAATCCGACGCCAAGCAGTTCATTCCGGAAGGAGACGGAATCCGTCCGCCCTTTTGCGCGTTGCAGGGACTTGGCCTGTCGGCGGCGGAAAGTATTGTGAAGGCCCGGGAGGAAGGCGGCGAATTCATTTCGATAGAGGACCTGAAAATCCGTTCCGGTGTGAACAAAGGCGTCATGGAAGTTTTGCGGGCAGAAGGCTGCCTGGATGGTCTGCCGGAGAGCAATCAGCTGTCCTTGTTTGGCTGATGATACCGGATACATGGATTTCCTTCCGTTGGGTAAAACTGTATTTGGGACTTGCCCATTTTGGGGTAATATGGTATGATGCAAATGCGTATGGCAAAGGATAAGGAGGATTTTTCCGTTGAGTGTGTTGAGACAAAATATAGCGATCGATTTGGGGACCGCCACCATTCTTGTTTGCGTGGAGAAACAGGGTGTTGTGATTAAGGCGCCGTCCATCGTGGCGGTCAAGGATGGTTCCAACAAGGTGCTCGCCATTGGGGAAGAGGCCAGGTCGATGATGGGCCGGACACCGCTGAATATCAGTACGGTGCGCCCAATACAAAATGGTGTGATTTCCAGCTATACCACCACCATGGAAATGCTGAAATATTACATTAATAAGGCAGTGAAGAATCCTTTCAAACGTTTGCTGAAGCCGGATGTGATTATTTGCGTTCCCAGCAAGACCACGAATGTGGAAAAACGGGCGGTGATTCAGGCTGCCCGGGAAGCGGGGGCGTACCGCGTTTTTCTGGTGGAAGAACCGTTGGCCGCCGCGGTGGGAGCGGGAATCGATATCAGTAAGCCCAACGGCAACATGATTGTGGACGTGGGCGGCGGAACGACGGATATCGCGGTGATTTCCTATGAAGGCGTGGTGACCAGCCGGAGCGTGAAGGTGGCTGGGGATGTTTTTGATGAAACGATTAAAAATTATTTGAAGAAACGCCACAATCTGCTGGTGGGCGACCGGACGGCGGAGTCCATTAAGATGGAAGTAGGCTGCTTGTATCATGGATTGCGGAATGAGTCCATTGAGATCCGGGGCAGCGATCTGATTACGGGATTACCCAGCGAGCGGGTGGTGACCTCGGAAGACGTGCTGGATCCTCTGATGGAAACGGCGATTCCGATTCTGGACGGGATTCACGCGGTTCTGGAAGAGACACCGCCGGAATTGGCGGCGGATATTTATGGGAGAGGCATCGTCCTGACAGGAGGAGGCTGCCTGATTACCGGATTTGATGAGCTGATCCGGAAGAGCACCGGAATTGATGTGACGGTAGCAGAGAATCCCCAGTATTGTGTGGCGCTGGGGTCCATTAAGGTACTGAATAAAATGACGCCGAAATACAAGGCCATTGTGGGCGCGGAGTTCCAGGGAAATTGATTGGAATGCCTGAAATGATTCAAAAGAGAGACAGCGCGGCGGAAGATGCCGGGCTGTTTTTTTTGATCCGGAGAAACGGAAAAACGGATTTCCTTATGTGGAAGGGGGACTTGCATTGGCTCGCTTATTCCGCATTTCCGTCCGATAATTCAGCGGGGTCATTCCCACATGCTTTTTAAATAGGGTGATGAAACAGGACGGATTGTTGTATCCGATCTTTTCCGCGATTTGTTCAACGGAAAGTTTCGTGAACGCTAAATAATATTTTGCCATCATCAATCGTTTTTGTACGATATAATCCCCAATACTGACGCCAATTTCTGCTTTAAACTTGTTATGGATCGTTGTATGATTCGTATGGAACAATTGACATAAGTCTTCTATTCTTATCTTGGAAAATAAATGAAGCGCAATGTGTGCGCGTAATTTTGCCGTCAAGGAATCCGGCGAGGCATCCCCTTTCCGAAATTCGTCGCAAAAATACTCCGCGGTTTCCAATAATAAAAATAGATTTGTTCTGACTTCACAGGACCACTTGCTATGAGGCTGATCTTTTAATAATCGTATCATTTCGCGGAACAGTCCCATTAGATTATTGGCCAGCAAATGGTTTAAAGGCAGAACACCTTTATACAGCGTATTGTGTTTATAAAATAGGTGAAAACTGGGATAATTAAATTCTTCGACGATAGAGGGATAGATTTCTGACTCGATCAAATCCCAATTCAAATTGACATTAGCAAACTCCGGCGCGAAAGAAACGGACATGGCGTTTACTTTATAGGATGCCAGTACTTCTATCTCAGCGCCGCGCGGGAAGCAAAATAGCGTGTTCGATGACAGATAAAATATTTCGCTGTTGATTTTTACCACCACAAATCCGGAAGTCATCTGACATAGAAAAAAGTATTCCGGATTGAGGTTTTGAAAATCTTCTTTTTCCTGAAATGAAATCGGCGCCGTTCTGCCGGGTATCGCTTTGTCTTGCAGCATGAAATCCCTCCTGCCTTGAAATTGATGATTTGAAAGATAATTGTTAACATGACTGATGATTTAAATATAATAAGTAAAAACCGGATTTTTTCTATCATCAATCCGAATGTGATGATATAGTAGTTTTGCGGATTTGTCAATAATAAATTTTAAAAGAATTATTTGATAAAAACAATCAAAATATGAGAGGCCTTTATGATATTGGATAAAAAATTGATGATAAATAAATTTATAAAGAAAAATAATGATGATAAAGAAATGACGGGGATCTGACTATAATTTATTATATATATAGAATCGAGGAATGACTAGGATGATATAGACAGAAGAATGTTTCCTTGGTTCCATCACTTGCGGACCTTGACAATCGAATGGAACATGCGAGCCGTGCAAGATGTCTATAGTTGATGTAATTTTATTTCCATAAAGAAGGAGGAATTTAATATGAGAAGAGAAAAATATTCAAAAAAAGAACGACAAAAAACGACAAAAAAATGTAGAAAGGAGAATTATTATGAATGAAAAAACTGTAGTACCGGATGAATTGTTACTAGACGATTTGTCCGAACAGGAAATCGTATTGGAACCAACCGATACGGAAGAACCTATTGGTACCGCTCTCCTTCCGGTGATTCTGGAAGAAGACAAAGAAAAACGGGAGGAATGTGCCAAGCACTTCCTCTGTGACGACGGAAGC
>PPYF01303792.1_pt1 | contig 45086 bp, 53 predicted proteins | sample 1559871 | NCBI WGS metagenome assembly PPYF01 (sample SAMN08240021, study PRJNA423297) | Human gut metagenome, whole genome shotgun sequencing project.
TGCCAATCTGGACGGAGTCCCCGGAACTGCCAATCTGGACGGAGTCCCCGGAACTGCCAATCCGGGCGGAGTACCCGGAGCTGCCAATCTGGGCGTAGTTCCCGGAATCAACGTTTTCACTCGGCATCTCAGCAATGGTCTTTTCCAGTACAAAATCCACACATGCCTTGATAAATCCGGATAGTCCCAGTTTTACGCCGATTTTCAGCTTTCGGGAGCAGAACTTTTCCTTATCATCCGTCTTTGGCTCGTCTAGCGCTTCAACTTCCGTGAACTCGTTCGGTGTGCCATCAGAGCGAATCAAATCGTAATAGTCCAGCACGTCAAAAGGATTTTCGCAAAAGTGCATTCCCTTTTCACAGATTTTCGCCTCCGGTTCCTCGAAGACGGTATTTTCCTGATACTGCTTATCCTTGCAGATCAAGCCGGGGTTGAATCCTTTGTAACCTTTCATTTTGCATTTCCTTTCTGTTTTCCTTTATTCCCCCGAGGGACTTTCCCCCACTTGGGCGGGGTGCAATTCCGCTTCACCGTGAAACAGCCGTACATTTTCGCCTTGCTCATGCTCAAAAACAATCCCCTCTCTCACCAAATCCGGGTGCTCATACCGGAAAAATTGGCGTTGTTTTTTGTGGTTTCCAATTGATTTCATGATGTTTTTATTCCAGTTATCGATGAAATACGTTTCCCATGCCTTGCAGCCGTCCCCATTGGTGGGGCAATCGTCCCGCGTGCAATTTCTGCAAAAGGGGCTTTCCGAATCGATGTACTGGCCGGGTTTTTCTCTCATAACGCATCCCTTCTTTCATCTGCGCCCGCCGCCAGAACCTGCCGTATGGCTTCCAGCTCAGCGTCCCCAAGCTCGCCTGACGCGCCCTTAGGAATATCAGGCTTCCCATAGCGCCTAACCGGTGGTGCTGACCCAGCGCCGCCTCTGTCCTGCTCTTTGGCAAGCCAGCCGTTGATAAATCGCTGTACCCCGCCCTTGGTTTTCCGCTTGGATGGGTTGGCGTCACACCACCCGGCCATTTTCCGAAGCTCTGCCAGGATATCAACGGCGGGATAGAGTTCTGCCCATTTGTCCACGTCAGCCTGAAAAACAGGGTAAAGGGATTTATCATTCAGCATGATCTGGCACACCGGCGGCGTGGAGGCGGTGTCCGGCTCCGCGCCTATACTCTCCTTTACTCTACTTTTCTCTACTCTACTCTCCTCTACTCTACTATGTCTTCGGATGTCAGCATTTTTTGAGAAAATGTTGACATTTCTGCTTGAAATGTTTACATTGGGGCAAATTTGGGCGCACTCGACCAGAAGGATGTTGTAATCGACTTCAAGACTTTTACGGCGGCTGACTGCCTCGAAGTACCGCTTCTGAATTCCCCGTGAAGTCAGAACGCGATACTTGTCATATATCTCTTTGTCGAACATCCCTCGTCTGATAGAAGCCTCTATTATTTCGGAAACGACGCTCCCACCCAGCCCGCATCTTCGGGCGAACAAAAGCGCAACCTCCTCTGTCCATTCAATGTAATAACCCTCCTTGCCGTATATCTCTTGCAGCAAGTGAACGATTACACCAAATCCTGTCAAGCCATATTCTGCTTCTATCAGTTCAAATTTCTTGTCCAAGCAAACATCAAGCGGAAAGAAATCAAGTCCGCTTTTGATTGCCATAGTTTACTCCTCGCTTCCCAGCCTAGGGAATAGAACAATTTGAAAGTCGCGACTGCCAAAAATGTCAACTATGTGTTTTACTTCTTCTTCGGATATACAATCCAGTCGGAGAAGATTATCTTGAAGGTCATCCAATTCAAAGATATCCTCGGCATCGGTGACGATAACGTCATATTTCATTGCGCATTCACCTCCTTCACCAGCGAATATCTTGCAAAGCACGTCCGCTCCCCGTACCGGTTCTTCCCGGTGACGGTTTCGCTTTTGATGGGAACGCCCTGAGCTCTCAAGTCCCAGATTCTTGCACCCAGACGGTAACAGCCGTACTCGGTAACAGCCTCGGCCTGAGTGATACTCCCATAGTCCTGCAAATGCCGCAGGATACGCTCACACTGTGTCACGGGGTACCTCCTCTCCGGTGAGACGAACCGCCACGCATGGGCGGGTGCCGTACCGCTTGCAGACTGTGGCGTCTGTGATAGCTGCGTCATCCTTGTAGGCGATACCGTTCAGGGCGTCACACACGATCTTTCCTATGTTGTCCCAGTCGGGTTTCACCATGGGAAGAATCCGATTGTCAATCGCTTCGGCCTGCTTGCGCTTGCTCCACGAATGGGGGACGGGGTAGATTGCCGCAATGTCAACCCGGATAGTGCCGGTGAACTTTGCCCCGTGGGCTTCGCACTGGTATGCCCATGCCACCAGCTTTTCATAGTCCTTCGTTTTCTTTGGGGTGTATGTCTCACCGTTCTGGGTGAAGCGGGGGCGCTCCTTCCCTTGCGGAACGCCGGGAATCGTAAATTCAATCGTCACGTTTTCGCTCCTTCCTTACTGTCAATCTTTTTGAGGAAAGATTGATTTTTCCGGCCTAGAACGGCAAGTCGGGGTCGTCTGCGGCGATCTCCTGATACCCTCCGAACCCCTGCTGACTGTATCCGTTGCCCCGGTTCGCCTGCTGTTGGGCACTGGGCTGCCCGTATCCGGCGTTTTGCGCCGTTGCGGTATTGGCGGTATCCTGAGAATTGCGCTTGCTGGAAAGCAGCTCAACGTTTGTGGTCACTATCTCAAACGTCCGGCGCTTGTTCCCGTTCTTGTCCGTCCAGTCTCTGGCTTGCAACGCTCCGGAAACGGCTACGATATCACCCTTATGGCCGTACTGCGTCAGGTACTCAGCCCCCTGACGCCATGTGACGAAGTCCAGAAAGTCGGTGGCATCCTTCGTCATTGGACGCTTGACGGCGAGACTGTAGGAGCAAACCGCCGTCCCCTCCTGGGTTCTTCTCAGCTCCGGGTCGGCGGTGAGCCGCCCGACAAATTGACAATTATTCATGTGTTCTCCTTCCTGTAAATCAGATCGTTTTCATTCCAGCCGGGGTAAATGCCCATCAGGTACTCCCGGAAATACGCCCTCATTTCCATTCTTGCCGTGGTCTGATCGTACCGGTTGTGACATCTGGGGCAGAGGGTAAGCCCGTTCTGGGCAATGCCAAGCCCTCCCTGCGCCCGGGATATGTAGTGGGCGTTGCTCCATGCCAGAGGGGCAGGGGCGGGAGCGCCGCAGAATACACAGCACGTCCAGCCGTCAATGCTGTCCCGCTGGGCAATCGCCATTTTCTCGCCCCGGGTGAAATCCCTCGCTTTGGTGTCCTTCCTCAACGCCATTCCTCCTTCAGCAGTTCCAGCTTGTCCGGGGGCAGGGTTTCAATGTCCAGCGCCTTGCAGTCCTGTATCAGATTGTCGATCAGCCGCGCCATTTGTTTGGTGTCGTAGGTGCTGGAACCGTGGTATGCCGCCAGGTTCCGGCACCCAGGCACCTGAGACGCGCCCAAGCTGTCCACCAGCCATCCAAGGCCGTTTTTCTGCCAGCTCCGTGTGAACCGCTCTACATCCTGCTCCCGGACGCACATAGGCGTGTAATTATCTCCCACGCCCCGAACGGCGTTCCGGTAGACCTCAACCGGAGGAATCCCCATAGCGGCGGCAAGCTTGTGAATCAGCACCCAGGCATAGGCGTTTGCGTCTAGGCTCCGCTTTTCCCGGTGCTCTTTCAGGGATAAGTCGTAGGGCGTGGCCTTCATCTTCCGGATAAAGGCCATTGCCTTTCCCAACTCGGACCGGGGGGGCTTGACCATCAGCCAGCCGCCTTCCAGTTTGGCCTCGGTGAATGTAAGCTCCGTCATGATTGCTGCCACACAAATGCCCGAAGGTTCTTTGTGTCGTTGCGGATTGCAAGTCCGGTAATCCGCCCGGTCTTCTCGTCATGGGCGATTTTCTCAACGCTGAACTTGTCGTAGCAGTTGAACCGGGTCTTTCCGTTGAAGGAAGATGCTTTGATCTCTGCCTTATTGCTGGAAATCCAGACAAACGGGGACGTGTAGAGTTCCCTGCCGATGCCCCAGCGGAACCCGGCGCGCTTGAAAGCGTCGCTTGCCTCGCCCTTTTTCTGGTTGCCTTCCTCATCCTCCCGGCTCTCGATACCGCAGTCCCATTTCCATTGGATGCCGCCGTTTTCCTGAATAATCCCGATACCGGCGTACAGATTGCCCTTGATCTCCTTGTAGTCGTTCGTCCAGTTGCCAGCCCCTACAGTCTCGTCCAGCAAGTCCATATCCGTCCTCGCCGTCTTGTACAGCAGACACACTAGGCCATTTTCCTTGACCTGCTTGACCTTGACCTCAATCTCGTCAGCGGTCAGGAACCGAAACATTCTTGCCATCGTCTTCCTCCTTAAATTCCAGCAGGCATTCATACCCAACTGTTGCTCTTGTATCCAGCAGATACTCCCCGGTCAACCGGCACTGCTTCCGGGCGTATGTTTCCATACACGGGCACAAATCACAGCACACATGACCCTCCGGGAAGTAAATGCTTGCCGTGGCCTTCTCGTACCACAGGCAGCTTTTTTTATCCGCCATAATCCACCTCAATCATAGGAAATCTCCTGCCATTCCTCCCGGCTGTCCATGCAGAGGTCGCAAATGGCATCGTCCCGGATTTTCCAGTATCTATGTCCCACGGTTCTTCCGCAGCAGATGCACACCGGCCTTTTCTCGTCCGTTGCCTGGGAATCGTACAGATAATCGTAATCCGGATTCACACCAACATCATCCATTGACTTTCCTTTCTCAGTTTGATATACTGTAAGTGGTAGAGATTTTTTATCGCTTGCCGTCCCCGGTGCTGTAACATCGGGGGCGGCTTTTTATCTCCCTCTGATGCACCGTCCGATACCGGCACCCATCAGGATAGCGCACACCCACATTGCGGGAACTGCCGCCCTGTCTGCCAGCAAATCGGCCTGTTGCCACCAGAAAAGCATCAGATTCAGCCCCGCATAGGGGCAAACACGGAAAACACATTCCTTGATATTAAACGGCTTCCGGTTCTCCGGCACCGGCTCCCACCGGGCGTCCACGGGTTTATTCCTGCTTGCCATATCATCACCCCCTAACCGCATGATTTCGGTGGACTACGTCGAAAAGCTCCACGTTCTCATCGTCAAACGCCTTGCTTTCCTTCGATTCCAGCAAAAGGGATTCCCGCAGATGCTCATTTTCCCGGCGCAACCGGCGGTTCATCTCCGCCATAGTGCGAAGCTGGGCAACCTCGTTCGGCATCATTTGGATTTCTCCTTGTAGGGGCGAACATCCATATCTGCCACCCATTGCCGCATCCCGGACGAATTTATATACCGCGAATCTCCATTGCGGATTTCCGAGAGTGTAACAATTTCACCAAGTCTGAACCAGTGGCGGAATTTCCCGGATAGCTGATTCCCAATAACCCGGAACTTATCTCCCACCTTCGGCTTGCTCTCCTTTGGCTTGTCCTCCTTGCGCTTCTTCGCAAAAAGCCGCTCAACGGCGACCCTTGCGCCCTCCGCTCTGCTGTAGGTATCCTTCGGATTGCACCGGGCTTCTGCGGTCTTCACGTCCCGCCCGCCCCGTTTCAGCGTGGCCGTGGTAATCATCCCGTCAAAGCGGAGTTCCACGGTGCAGTGTTCCCGCTCAGGCTCCGCAAGGCCGGAAATCATGTCATCATCCCAGCGCCAGCCGAATCCGATATTTTCGCCGTAATCTTCCTCCATCCAGTATCCGGGCAAAAGGCATTCTCTGATCGTCATGACTTTTCCCAGCCACTTGTCCATTTCCCCAAAATTGTTCATGCGGTAGGTTCGGTAGTCTACAATTCGCACCTTATCCCCAATTTTGTATTTCATAAATAATTCCTTTCAATTTCGGCATTCTGCCGTAGATTTCAAATCCATGCTTTTTCAAGCCGTGCCGTGCTGCTCACCGCCCCGCCACTGCGTAGCTGATTACTGCCATTCCCTTGCAAACGCCCGTATCTCCTTCTCAGAGTACCCCAGGGTTTTCAGGATCACCGCCGGGTTTGGGTGGAGGGTGGTCACCAGCTTTCGCAGGACGCTTACCCGCATTTCGGTTTTTCCTTTTTGGTAGTTCAGCAGATTTTGGTACCCCTCGCCAATTCTTTTCCCAAGCGCCGACGCATTATCACTCTGAATCCCCGCCAGGGGGCAGCAGCGGTCGATTTCCGCCCAGAAATCCTCCACTGCGTAGCGCTCGGCATACTGCCGGATTCTTGGCATTTTATGTCACCTCCAATCGTTACCGTCACTGCTCGCCGTTTTCCTCCACGCATTTGATCGCGTACTTGAGCGCGTCCACATAGAAGTCCTTTTGCGGGAAGTCACCCATGGTCATGCGTTCGTGATAGCTGATAAGCCCACGGAGAACGTGAATACAGCTTTCCTTCTCCGTTGCGACTTTGATTTTGCCGGACTTCCCAGCTTCACGCAGGTTCTTGATTTGCTCTTCAGTTAATTCAATCTCCCACATCTTTCCTCACTCCCTCCTCGCCCTTGGGCTTGTCGGCCTCGGCCAGCTCCATACCCACGGCCAGACCGGCGGCGTAGGTTTCGGCCAGCCTTGCGGCAATTTCCCGCTTGTCAACCGGGATGCTGTTCAGAACCTTTGCTGCGCTCTCTGCGCACCGTTTGATTTCATCAGGCATATTGTTACCTCCTTTTAATTTTTAAGTTTTTGGGGTCGCCCCCATCAATTAGCGCACAAACGTTTCGATTGAAATATTTCCGTGTCCGTGATACTATTTGGGTGGCGCCGCCATGGTACGGCGGCGACCTTGCGGGGAAAGGCGGTGGTTCTCTTGAGCCAGTTTTTGCTGCTTCCCGCAGTTCCCGCGCCCCCTACCAGTGGGGCGTTCCGTGTCGGCGTGCGTGCGAACCGCTAAACGGCACGGGGAGGAAGTAGAAGGTTGTGCCTGACCCCCGGGGGTGATGGGGTACCATGCCCGGAGCCTTCGGACTTCCGAAGCGGAACGGTGTTCGCGGTATCCGCTCAGGAGGCACCCCGGGCGGATGTCTTTGTTTGTGCGCTAATTGACAGGGGCGCTGTATGTAGGTATCTGTATCTATCTTGCCTGGATGGCGGGAATGTCCTCACCACCTTTCGCCTAAAAAATTGAAGGGAGCAATCTTACATGGCCAGTTTCACATGCCTGCACTGTGGTCAAAAATTCACCGCTACGGAAAAGAATCCCAAAAGGTACTACCTCAGCCAGAACTCCATGTATCCTTCTGGTTACGATGCTCCCCCGTGTCTGGAAGTTATCATCGCCTGCTGTGAAGACTGCGGGAAAGAATCGGTTGTAGTCAAGGGTCACAACGGATACCTTGAAGATAAAGTCGTCTGCAAATATCCAAATATAAACTACATCCGCCTCCCGGATTACGTTCCGGCTTCAATCCGCAGTGACTACGAGGAAGCCTGCCAAATTTTGCAGTTTAGCCCAAAGGCATCCGCAACGCTTGCACGGCGGTGCATGCAGGCAATGATACATGACTGCTGGTGTGTCGAAAAAAGCAGCCTGTACAACGAAATCGAATCCTTGCCCGAAAGCGTTCCTGTGAAACACAAGGAGGCTCTGCACGCTTTACGCCAGATCGGTAATATCGGCGCGCACATGAAGAAAAGCGCGGATCAGATTTTGGAGGTTTCTCCCGGTGAGGCAAAAGTCACGCTTGAAGTTGTTGAATTTCTGATCAAAGAATGGTACATAAACAGCCGCAGGGACGACGAACTTCTCAGCAGGATAATTGCCGCCGCTAAAGAGAAATAACTTCTTGGTTTCTCGGGTACGATCTGACCTCTGCGGGAATTTTTATCGCCGGGTCGTTAACGGCGATAAGGGTTCCATCCATTGACCAGACTTCTGTGATAAGCCTTGTCGGGTCGTTTTCCGTTCCGCTCCCTCTTTTCGCTTCCACAATAATTACGGAGACGACCGCGGCGGATTTGCTCTGTTTGATTATGCTTGTTGACTGCCCGCCCATTTTCGCCCTCACCTCCTCCCGTTTTTCATTTGTGTTGACCTTGTAAACACATAATAGCACCGTTTCGTCTCTTTGTCAACACCCAATTTTAAAAAATTCCTTTTCCTTGTTGACAAAGTAAACAGATTGCGGTATTATATCATCAAGGAGGTGAAGCAAGTGCAAGACCGAATTAAACAGGTACGCCAATCAGAAGGGCTTACACAAGCGGAGTTCGCCGAAAAGATAGGGCTATCCAGAAATTACATTGCTATGATTGAGATCGGCCAACGGGAACCCAGCGACCGCACGATTAAGGATATCTGCCGCATCTTTGGCGCAAATGAAATCTGGCTCCGAACCGGCGTCGGCGAACCTTTTACACCGCTTTCCAGATCGGAGGAACTGGCCGCAATCTTCGAGCGGATGGAAGTTGGAGACGATGCAAAGTCCCGGCTTATCCGGGCAATGGCACGAATGCCAGATGAAGCGTTCCCACCCTTCGTTAAATTCGTTGAACAGCTATATAAGAATTTCACGGAGGAATAAAAATACCGGGAACCGCAGTCAAGCGCAGTTCCCGGTATTTTCACTTTGCGCTACTGGCGACCAATGCTTTGATGTACAATGCTTTCAGCCGTTCCAGCGGTATTTCATCCAGCAGCTTCATCAGTTCCCTTTTCAGTATTTCGCGGTCTTCCTTCATGTCTGCACCCTCCATTATGTATTTATAAACGTTTGTTTGATTACGTAACGCATAATAGCACGTCATGTGTCCAATAAACCGGACTGATTGGGGCTTTTTGAAAATTTTTTAAATTGCCCCGCCACCCGTGCCACAAGGTGACGGGGCTTTGCCGCCGGTAACGACGTGTGTCCCTTGCCGGTTGCAATACCACCATACACCCCGCACAGGCGTTTCGTAAAGCCCCAGATGTGAAATTCCCGTTCCATTTTCGCAACAATCGTTCCATATGTGAAACATTCCGTTTTTTGAGGCGGTTTTATGAATATTTCCGAGCATTTATCAGAATTGGAAGCCCTGCGGAAGGAGCGGGGCATGTCCCAGCAGGAGCTGGCAGAAACCTGCGGCGTATCCAAGGCCACGATCTGCCGCGCCCTGAATGGTGCGACGGAGCCGACGGCAAGGCTTGTGCAGAGCATTGAGGCCGCCGTGCAGTACACCCCGGAGGAACCCCCGGTGCTTCCCGCTCCCGGCCAGTCCATGGAGGAATATGTGGAATATCTTCAGGCAACGATCATCCGCCAGAGCGAGGACTACAGGCGGCACACCATGCAGCTGCAAACGCACTACAGCCTTCTCAACCGCCAGAACCGGCGCGTGATTCTGATTATGGGCGTTTCCATTGCGGTGCTGGTAATCTTCCTAGTAGGCTGGCTCATCCTCGATATCATGCACCCGGGAACCGGATGGATACAGAGGTAGCCTATGGCAAAAAGAAAGAAGGAGCCGGAAATCAGGCTCCCAAAAATTAAGCAGCTCCCCTCCGGGGCGTGGAGAACGCGCATTTACATCGACGGCCGCACGGTGTCCATCACAAAGCCCACATACGACGAATGCGCGGCGGAATACCTCGCCATGAAGCACGGGGTCATTGAAGCGAAAGCCGCCCCCATGAAGCACGGGGTGCCGCTGGGGGACGCCCTCGACAAATACATTTCGACCCGGAAGGGGTTCAAGTCGCCGTCAACGATTTATGCGTATGAATCCTACCGCAAGCAGCGCTTCCAAAGCATGATGGCGGCTGACGTGTACACCACCACGGACGAACAGTGGCAAGCCGCCATCCGCAGGGAAGCAAAATCGCTGTCCCCGAAATATATCAAAAACGTGTGGATGCTGATCTCCGCCGCGATATTCGAGGAAACCGGACGCAGACCGCGGGTGACCCTGCCGGAAAAGGAACACAACGAAAAGCCGTACCTTGATCCGGATCAGATACCGGTGTTCCTGCAATCCATAAAAGGGGAATCGATAGAAATTGCCGCCCTGCTGGAATTATCCAGCTTGCGCAGGTCTGAGATGCTGGCATTGACGTGGGACAAGGTCGATTTCAAGAACGAAATAATATATGTCCACGGGGCAAGAGTTGCCGGGGACGGCGGCAAGCTGGTTCACAAGAAGCAGAATAAAAACGATTCCTCCCGGCGCACGGTGCCGATTATTGAGCCGCTGATGGAAGCACTAAAGGCAGTTGATAACAAGGAAGGCTATGTCGTCAACCTGACCGGCGGGTGGATATGCACAAGGATAAACGAGATTTGTTCCGCCAATGGTCTGCCGAAAGTCGGGAACCACGGATTGCGGCACAGCTTCGCGTCTCTGGCTTACCACCTCCAGATACCGGAAAAGATAGCAATGGAAATCGGCGGGTGGGCAGATGACGGGACGATGCACAAAATATATACACATCTGGCACAGAAAGACATTGCAAAACGGGCGCAGGATTTCCGGAACTTCTTTGTGTCAAATGCGGATAAAAAACCGCAAATTTGACACGCCATTTGACACGGATTTTGAAAAATCGTTGTATACCAACGCTTTTTGGAGTTTTAACCGCGGGTTCGATTCCCGTACGGGTCACCATGTAAAAATCCCGGTGCGTTCGCACCGGGATTTTTGCATGATTCCCCGTCCGGGAATCGAAAGGCCGTCCCGGCAAAGCCGGGAAGAAAGTGTCCGGCGGACACTTTAGGAAGCGCTGATTCAATCGGCGAGAGCTGACAGCGAGAGATTTTTCCCTGAACGAAGGGTTCAAAAGCGGAGGAATACTGTATGTATTTCCTGCTTTTGAAGCCGCACGGGCAGGGAAAAAGATCCGCTGCTCAGCCGAAGGCGATTGATTCAGCGCTTCCTTTGGCCGTGGGAGATTCCCGTTTCTTACGAACGCAGCCCATAGGGCTGTGGGCGTAAGAAACCCTCTGTATGCAGTTGGATTATTGCCTGAAAGCGGTTCCCCATTGCCGCACTGTCAATATATCGCAACATTTTCCGTACAGAAAAGGCCGCCCCGGGAATTTTCCGGGGCGGCCACATTTTATTTGCCTGTCAGCGGCGCAATCAGAATGCGCACTTCTCCGTGATATAATTCTTCAGCTCGGCAATGGGGATACGCACCTGCTCCATGGTGTCCCGGTCGCGAACCGTGACGCAGTTGTCCGCAGGGGTGTTTTCGTCGCCCACGGTCTGGAAGTCCACGGTGACGCACAGCGGCGTGCCGATCTCGTCTTCCCGGCGGTAGCGCTTGCCGATGGAACCAGCGTCGTCAAAGTCCACCATGAAGTCCTTGCGCAGCTCCCGATAGATCTCCTCGGCCTTGGGGCTGAGCTTCTTGGACAGGGGCAGAATGGCCGCCTTGTAGGGCGCCAGCGCCGGATGCAGGCGCAGCACGGTGCGCACGTCGGCATTGCCCTTCTTGTCGGTGCCCACCACTTCCTCGTCGTAGGCTTCACACAGGAACGCCAGCGCGACACGGTCGCAGCCCAGAGACGGCTCGATGACGTAGGGAATGTAATGCTCGCCCTTCTCCTGATCGTAGTATTCCAGACTCTTGCCGGAGGCCTCCTGATGGCGGCCAAGGTCGTAATTGGTACGGTCGGCAATGCCCCACAGCTCGCCCCAGCCGTTGCCGAAGGGGAACTGATACTCGATATCGGTGGTGGCGCGGGAATAGAAGGCCAGCTCAGCAGGCTCGTGATCCCGCAGACGCAGGGAATCTTCCTTGATGCCAAGAGACGTCAGCCAATTCTTGCAGAAGTCCTTCCAGTAGGCGAACCACTCGAGGTCGGTGCCGGGCTGGCAGAAGAACTCGCACTCCATCTGCTCAAATTCCCGGGTACGGAAGGTGAAATTGCCGGGGGTGATCTCGTTGCGGAAGGCCTTGCCAACCTGACAGACGCCGAAGGGCAGCTTGCGGCGGGTGGTGCGCTGGATGTTGGCGAAGTTCACAAAAATGCCCTGCGCCGTCTCGGGACGGAGATAGCAGGTAGAGGCGGTGTCCTCGGTGACGCCGATCTGGGTCTTGAACATCAGGTTGAACTTGCGGATGGCGGTAAAGTTGTGCTTGCCGCAGTTGGGGCAGACCACGTCCTCGTGGCTTGCGATGAAAGCGTCCATCTCGTCAAAGCTCATGGCGTCCACATTGACGCTCTTGCCGGACTCGGCGGCCTCGATGAGCTTGTCCGCCCGTTGACGGGCGCCGCAGCCCTTGCAGTCCACCAGCGGGTCAGAGAAGTTGCCCACGTGGCCGGTGGTGACCCAAGTCTGGGGGTTCATGATGATGGCGGCGTCCAGACCCACGTTATAGTCGGACTCCTGCACGAACTTTTTCAGCCATGCCTTTTTCACGTTGTTCTTGAATTCCACGCCGAGGGGGCCGTAGTCCCAGGAGTTGGCCAGACCGCCGTAGATTTCGGAACCGGCGTAGACATAGCCCCGGTTCTTGCAGAGGTTCACGATCATGTCCAGTGCTTTTTCGCTGTTTTTCATTGTATTTCCTCCAAAAATGGTTATTTATGGGGTAAAAGCTCATTATACACGCTTCTTGTCCAAAGGTCAAGCTTCTTCCGCACGGAAAGATTCTCCCAGATCGCCGATCATCATTTCGTAGACCTGATTCCCGATATCCACGGTGGTCTTGCCCTTCAAATCCTCCGCCGGGATCACGTCCACCAGATGCAGCTCCACGTCGGTGGGCTTCAGATGGGTGACGTTGCGGAAGATCTGCCGGGTGTTCTGGATGGTGCATACCACGATGGGGACATTCGCCTTCTGGGCAATCTTGAACACACCGCTGCGGAAATGGTGGAGCTTGCCGTCCTTGCTGGTGTAGCCCTCGGGGAAGACGGCGACGGACGCTTCGTCGTCCTTCAGCAGCTGGATGCACTTGATAATGGTTTTCAGGGCGGCGCGGTCATTTTCACGGTCGATGGGCTGGCAGAGAATTTTGTGCATGACCTTGCCCACGACGAACAGCTTCTGATTCTCCTGCTTGGTGACAAAGGCCAGCTGGCTCTTTGGGAAGCAGTGCAGCAGCACACAGGGGTCGGCGATGAACAGATGGTTGCACACCAGCACGAACCGCCCCTCGGTGGGAACCTTCTCCAAGCCCGTCGTATGGATGCGCACCCGAAGCAGGCTGACCAATGCGTCAATGTACACCTGCGTGACCCTGCGGTAAAACGGGCTGTCGTGCTCCTGAGGCTTGTCCATGTCCACGAAGGCGCAGACCAGACACAGAAAACCAAAGGCTGCCAGCGTAAGAACCAGAAACGCCCCGACGAACAGCGCCGGGAGCCACCAGAATGCCACCCCGCCGCAAATACAGATCAAAACCGCCGCAACCGCGGACACGGCGGCAATTCCCTTCAACAACATGGTTTTCCTCCCCACCTGAATCTTAATCCCATTATACTCCGATTTTCCGTGTGAAACAAGAAGAAATTCTACACAAAGAGTTTTTTTACAAAGGGCTGGAAATTAGGGGAATAGACTGGTATAATAATGAAAAAAAGTGCCGGGGCAGCCTGCTGCCCCCATTTACCGGATATTTGTGTCCATGGAGGATTCCGCTATGAAACAAACATGCAAGCAAAACCGTCTGCCCATAGTCACCGCCGTGCTGGGCTGCTGCGCGCTGATTCTGCGGCGCGTGCTTTACGCCGTGGCCGTGGACGTGAAAAATCTGCTGCCGGTGAATCACCCGCTGGAAATCGTCCTGTGGGCTCTCACCGCGATTGCCGCCGCGTGGATCATCGCTTCCGTGTGGAAGCTGGACGGCTCGGCGAAATATGAGGATAATTTCCAGCCCTCCCTGATGGCCGCCGTGGGGCATTATATTGCTGCGGCGGGAATCCTGCTGACGGTGCTGCTGCCATGGTGGATGGAGGGTCGGCTGCTGCTTCTGCGCCGGGTGCTGGGCGCTGCGTCGGCGGTGGGGCTGATCGTGGCCGGACGCTGCCGCAGGGCGGGGAAATGTCCGCTGTTTCTGACACATCTGGCTGTGTGCGCCTTTTTCGTCGTCCATATGCTGGGCAATTACGGCATCTGGTGCAGCAATCCCCAGCTTCAGGACTGCTGGCTGGACCTGTCCGCCAGCGCGCTGATGGCGCTGTTTGCTTTCTACGAAGCCGCCTTTGACGTTGGTCTTGGCCGGCGGCGGATGCAGCTGGCCACGGGGCTGATGGCCACCTATCTCGGCTGCGCGGCGCTGTCCGGCTCCGGCTATCTGATTCTGTATTTCGGGTGCGCGGTGTGGGCGCTGACCGACCTGTGCAGCCTGACGCCCAAGCCCAAACAGGAGAACGCCGCATGAAGCTCCCCTCGTATGTTTTGGAATGCCTGAACGCGCTGGAGGCTGCCGGGTATCCTGCCTACGCGGTGGGCGGCTGCGTGCGGGACGCCTGCCTCGGCTTACAGCCCCACGACTATGACATCTGCACCGCCGCCGTCCCTCAGCAGACCGAAGCGGTCTTCGCCGGGAAAAAGCTGGTGCTGGCGGGAGAAAAGCACGGCACCGTAGGCGTGGTCACGGCGGGGGGCGCGGTGGAGATCACCACCTTCCGCACGGAGGGCGCGTACCGGGACAACCGGCACCCGGACTGGGTGAAATTTGTGGACAGCGTGGAAAGCGATCTTGCGCGGCGGGACTACACTGTGAACGCCATGGCCTATTCCCCCACCCGGGGCTTTGCCGACCCCTTCGACGGCCGGGTGGATTTGGAATCAAAAGTGCTGCGGGCGGTGGGCGACCCTGTGACCCGGTTTCAGGAGGACTCCCTGCGAATCCTGCGAGGGGTGCGGTTCGCCGTGAAATACGGCCTGACCGTTGACCCGGCGACGGAGGACGCCATGGAGTCTCAGGCACAGTTGATGGACAATCTGGCGGAGGAACGGATTTTTGACGAATTATGTAAACTTCTCCCACTGGTCAGCGCGGAAGATTTATGCCGCTTTGCCCCGATTCTGGGGGCTGTAATTCCCGAATTGCAGCCCATGATCGGGTTTAATCAGCACAGTCCCCACCACGCCTACGACCTGTTCACCCACACTGCCCACGTGACGGCGGGCGTCAGCGCCGATCTGACGCTGCGCTGGGCGGCGCTGCTTCACGACACCGGCAAAGTCGCCACCTTTACCCGGGACGCCACCGGCCGGGGGCATTTTTATGGCCACGCCCAGAAGAGCGCGGAAATCGCCGACGGCGTTTTCCGGCGGCTGAAAGCCCCCACGGCTCTGCGGGAGCAGGCGGTGCTGCTCATCGGCCAGCACATGGCACTGCTGACCCCGGATAAGAAGCTGCTGCGCCGCCGGATCAGCCGTCTGGGCTGGGACACGCTGGACAAGCTGCTTCTCTTGCAGGAGGCGGACATGGGCGGCAAGGGTACCGGCGAAGGAGAGGAACTGGATGTGTTCCCGAAGATCCGGGCTGTTCTGGCGGAGATTCGGGCAGAGAACGCCTGCCTGACGGTAAAAGATCTGGCGGTCAACGGAAACGATCTTCTGGCGCTGGGATATCAGGGAAAAGCCATCGGCGAGACCCTGAACGCCCTGCTGGAAGGGGTGCTGGACGAGACGCTGCCAAACGAGCGTCAGGCGCTGCTGGACAGGGCAAAGCAGAGAGTTGCGAACGACGGTATTTCTTCGAAATAAACCAGAATTTCTGGAGGTACTGATATGGCAGAATCCTATTATAAGCCCTGCGCCGAATTTTACAGGTGCAATGAACTGATCGAAAAATATTGGGAAAGCAAACAATATGACAAGTGCTTCGCCGGTCACATGGAACTGGCGAAGAAAGGCTACCCCTTGGCGGAATGTCAGGTCGGATACTTCTATTTGGAAGGGCTTGGCGTCGAAAAAGATTTGCCAAAAGCCTTTTACTGGACGGAAAGAGCCGCCACGCACGGCGATTGGGACGGTCAGTACAATCTTGGTTCTTTCTATGAAGACGGTGTCGGCGTTGCACAGGATTTGGAAAAAGCGAAATACTGGTATAAAGCGGCGGCACAGCAGGGACACGATCTGGCTATCCAAAAGTGCAGAGAATACCGGATAAACTACGAAATATAACCACAGCTTAATTTACACACAAGGAGGCTGCAATCATATGAACATTGCCATTGTCACGGGAGCCAGCTCCGGCATGGGGCGGGAATTCGTCCGCCAGCTCAGCGGATACGTTTCCGTGGACGAGATCTGGGCGGTCGCCCGCCGGGCGTCGGCCCTGGAAACCCTGAAAGCCGAAACAAGCGTCCCGGTTCGTCCCATCGTGCTGGATTTGCTGGAAGCATCCAGCTTTACGGAACTGGAAGCCCTGCTGGAATCCGAAAAGCCCAATGTCAGGCTGCTGGTGAACGCCGCGGGCTTCGGCAAATTCGGCGCTTACCAGAAGGTGCCCGTGGAGGACGACTGCCGCATGATCGACCTGAACTGCAAGGCGCTGCTGCTCATGACCCGGCTGTGCGTCCCCTACATGCAGCCCGGCAGCCACATTCTGGAACTGGACAGCCTGTCTGCCTTCCAGCCAGTGCCGTACATCACCACCTACGCCGCCACCAAGGCTTTCGTCCTCAGCTACAGCCGCTCCATGAACCGGGAGCTGAAAGCCAAGGGCATCCGGGTCATGGCCATGAACCCCGGCTGGGTGAAAACGGAATTCTTCAATCATGCGTTCCAGACCAACGCCGATAACGAGGTGCGCTACTTTAACCGCCTGTATGAGGCGAAGGACGTGGTCAAAACCGGCCTTAACGACCTGTACCACTCGAAAAAGGACTGCTCCATCCACGGCTTCCCCGTCAAATTCCAGGTGTTCCTGGTGAAGCTGCTGCCCCACAGCCTGGTGATGAACACCTGGCTTAACCAGCAGAAAAAAGCAAAGAACAACAAGGGGCTTACGACGAAATGAGGAAGGGGATTCCTGCCCTCCTTCTGACTCTGTCGCTGCTGCTCTGCGGCTGCCGGCTTCTCCCGGAGCGGATCCCCCCTGCCGGCCTCACCGTCCACTTTATCGACGTGGGGCAGGCGGACTGCGCCCTGCTGGAAAGCGGCGGGGAGTACATGCTCATTGACGGCGGCAACCGGGAGGACGGCCGACTGGTCGTCTCCTACCTAGAGCAGCAGGGCGTGGAGGAGCTGGCCGCCGTGGTCTGCACCCACGCCCACGAAGACCATGTGGGCGGTCTGCCCTCGGTTCTGGCGGTGTATCCCACCCACGCCGTGTATGCCTCCACAAGAACCTATGCTTCCAAGGTGTTCGACGATTTCGTCTATTACGCCGACCAGCAGCGGCTGGAGATCACCATTCCCTCCCCCGGAGACGGCTGGACGCTGGGAGAGACTTCTGTCACAGTCCTCGGCCCGGTGCAGTCCTACGCCGACCCCAATGACACCTCCATCATTTTGAGGGTGGAGTACGGCGACACCTCTTTCCTGTTCACCGGGGATATGGAGACCACCGCAGAAAACGACATGCTGGACTACTGGGGCAGCCGGATGTCCTGGAAGGCAGACGTGCTGAAGGTGGGGCATCACGGCTCCGACACCTCCACGGGCTACCGCTTCCTCAATGAGGTCGATCCCGACTGCGCCGTGATCTCCGTGGGCAAGGGCAACTCCTACGGTCACCCCCATGAGGAACCGCTGTCCCGGCTGAATCAGGCGGGGGTCACCATTCTGCGCACCGACGAGCTTGGCACCATCGTCGCCCGCACGGACGGCAAAGAGGTCACCTTCACCTGGGACAACCAGTCGGCAAACCCGGAAAACGCGGAGCCGGCCCAGCCGGTGCAGTTCATCGGCAACGTCAACTCCCACAAGTTCCACGCCCCCGACTGCGCGAACCTCCCGACGGAAAAAAACCGGATCATCTTCGACACCTACGAGGAAGCGATCGATGCGGGCTATACGCCCTGCGGAAGCTGCCTCGGGTGACGGACGCAAATACGCCCCTGACACAGACATCATGACTGTGTCAGGGGCTTTCGCATGCAACAGTGGTAATTCTGCACGAAAAAGTATATTAAAATTTGTAAATATGCTATAAAAGCAGGATTTCTTTGCGTAAAATCAGCCTCTTAATTGTCAATTCGCTTGACAAATTACCGGGTAAATGGTACAGTAAAACCAGAGCAAGACCGGGGTTCCCGGATTCATTTTATATTAATAAAGGAGAGAAAACCATGAAGCGTTCCGAAGTCAACAAAGCGCTGCGGGAGCTGGAGGCCATGTGCCAGAAATACCGCTGCTACCTGCCCCCCTTCTGCCATTTTACCCCGGAGGAATGGGAAACCAAAGGTCACGAATACGACGAAGTCCGGGACTGCTGTCTGGGCTGGGACATCACGGACTACGGTCAGGGGAATTTCGATAAGATCGGATTCTCCCTCATCACCATCCGCAACGGCAGCCAGACCATGCGGGAAAAATACCCCAAGGTCTACGCCGAGAAGCTGCTGTTCCTGAAAGAGGGACAGTATTCCCCCAACCACTTCCACTGGTACAAAACCGAGGACATCATCAACCGGGGCGGCGGAAACGTGCTGATCCGGGTGTACAATTCCCACCCCGACGAGTCCATCGACTATGAAAGCGATGTCACCGTCCATACTGACGGCAGGACTTATACCGTCCCCGCCGGAACCCAGATCCGCCTGACCCCCGGCGAGTCCATCTACATTCAGCAATACCTGTACCACGATTTCGAGGTGGAGCCGGGTACGGGCGACGTGCTGCTGGGCGAGGTCAGCCAGTGCAACGACGACGCCAAGGACAACCGCTTCAACCCGCCCATGGGCCGCTTCCCGGCCATCGAGGAGGACGAAGCGCCTTACCGTCTGCTCTGCACCGAGTACCCCGCGGCCAGGGACTGAGTGGGTGCGTGCGATGATCGACGTAGTAGCGCTGGGCGAACTGCTCATTGATTTTGCGGCAAAGTCCACGGACAGCGCCGGATACCCCACCATGGCCGCCAACCCCGGCGGCGCCCCCGGCAATTTTCTGGCCGCGCTGAACGCCTACGGCAGAAAGACCGCGTTTCTGGGCAAGGTGGGAAACGACGCTTTCGGCAATCTGCTGCTGGGGACGCTGAACGCCGCCGGAATTGAGACGAAAGGCATTCTGGTGGACGATAGCGTGTTTACCACGCTGGCCTTTGTGACCTTCGATGAAAGCGGTGACCGCGCCTTCTCCTTCGCCCGGAAGCCCGGCGCGGACACCCAGCTGCGGTGGGAGGAAGTGGACAAGTCCCTCATTGACGAGGCCAAAGTGTTCCACTTCGGCACCCTGAGTCTGACGGACGAACCTGTCCGCACGGCGACCCAAAAGGCGGTGGCCTACGCCAAAGCGCAGGGGAAGCTCATCAGCTGCGACCCCAATCTGCGGCTTCCCCTGTGGCCGGACGAGGACGCCGCAAAGGCGCAGATGCTCTGGAGTCTGCGTCAGGCGGACGTGGTGAAAATCAGCGACAACGAGGTGGAATTCCTCTGGAACTGCACCCCGGAAGAGGGCGCGGACAAGCTGCTGACGGAGTTCGGCGTGTCCCTCGCCATGGTAACGCTGGGGCCTGACGGCTGCCTGTTGAAAACGAAGACGGCGACTTTCCGCGCCGTCTGCCCCAAGGTGCATCCCGTGGACACCACCGGCGCGGGGGATATCTTCGGCGGCAGCGCCATGGCAAGGCTGCTGGAGCTGGACAAGCCCGTCAGCGAGCTGACGGAAGATGACCTCAAATACATCGGCAGCTTCGCCGCCGCGGCGGCCAGTCTGTCCACGGAGCATTCCGGCGGCATTCCCAGTATTCCGGAAATGGACGCGGTTCTGAAGGCAATGGGATAAAATCTTGACCCGGGGCGGTACGTCCCGGGTCATTATAGCTATGAAATTGAGGGGATTCCAATGACGCAGAAGCCGCGCAATGCCGACTATACAAGAGAATACAACCGCAAGGCAGTTCTCCGCATTCTCCGCCGTCAGGCCATGAGCCGGGCAGAGTTGGCGCGGGCTACGGGTCTGACACGGGCGGCGGCTTCTTTAATCGTGGAGGAGCTTCTGAACGCAGGCGTTGTGACGGAACTTGCCCCCCAGTCCGCCGGACGGGGGCGCAGTGCCACACCGTTGGCTCTGCGCCCGGACAGCTATTACGCCCTCGCGGTGGACTTGGCCAGGAAGGGCTGCACGGTGGGACTGTGTGATATCGGCGGCAACCTGCTGCAATGCCGGGAGCTGCCGGAGCAAAGCGACATGACGGACGCCATCGCCGGGGCGCTTGCGTCCCTGCTGGAATCCGTGGACAGGCGCAAGGTGCTGGGCATCGGCATCAGCGCCCCCGGCCCGCTGGACTGCGAAAACGGCCGCATTCTCAATCCGCCCCGGTTCGAGCGCTGGCACGGCATGGACATCGGCAAGCGCCTGTCGGACGCGCTGGGGCTGCCCGCGTATCTGGAACACGACGTCTGCGCCATGGCGCTGCATCAGCGAAGCACTGGGCAGAGCCGGAACTTTATGCTGCTGTTCATTGACATCGGCATCGGCGCGGCCATTGTGTCCGGCGGGGAGCTGCTGGGAAATTTTACCGGCGAGCTGGGTCATACCACCATCCGCTTCGACGGGCGGCTGTGCGCCTGCGGCAACCGGGGGTGTTTGGAAACCTATGCGTCCATCCCGGCGCTGCTGGAGGGTTCCGGCTTCCGGGACTGGTTCGACCTCATTGACCATGCAGACGACCCGGAAGCGCAAAAACTTCTCGATCAGGAAGCGGTCTATCTGTCGGCAGGCTTAATTAACCTGTTGAATCTGATTCCCGTGGACAGCATTTATCTTGCGGGGGACATCTGCTGCCGGCACGAGCTTCTGATCGGGCGGCTCCAGCGGGAGATCAGCGCGAAAGCGCTGTACCGGGGCAGGAATGACACCCGCATTCTCCCGGTGGCGGACACTCCCAACATGGGCGTCCTGTCGGCGGCGGAAGTGGTTTTTACGAGATTTTTTACGGTGTAATCAGGGATATGACCAGATTGGCCGCTCCCGCCAGCAGCATCACCAGAATGGGACTGAGCTTTGTCCTCCGCAGGAGCAGAAACGCCGCGGCGAACAGGGCGACCATATTCCAGTTCGTGCCGGAAAGACGGATCGCGCCGCTCCAGAAGGCATTGCGCAGAATCAGCACCCCCGCCGAAGCGATCATGGCCACCACTGCCGGACGCAGTGAGCCGAGAACGCTCTGCAATACCGCGATATTGCGGTACTTTAGGTAGAGCTTCGCAATCAGCGTCACCAGAATGCAGGCGGGGAGAATGCAGCCAGCGGTAGCCACCAGCGCCCCCGGAACACCGGCGATTTTCGTTCCCACGAAGGTTGCGGAGTTGACAGCGATGGGGCCGGGGGTCATTTCCGCGATGGTCACGAGATCGGTAAATTCGCTCATGGACAGCCACTGGTGCTCGGTGACGATCTGTGCCTGAATGAGCGGCATGGCGGCGTAGCCGCCGCCGAAACTCAGGGCGCCGATTTGCAGGAAGCTGAGGAACAGCTGTAAATAGATCATTGGGCGTTCCTCCTTTGCTGGACGACCGTTCGGACGATGCCGATGGCGATGCAGGCCAGAATGATATACACCGCGTTGATCTTGTAAACGTAGGTCGCCACGAATGCGGTTAACATAACAACTATAGAGAGGACGGATTTCTGCTTCAGGATGCCGCCGCCCATGTCCAGCACCACGGACGCGATGACCGCGCCCACACCGGCCTGCATACCCGAAAGGACGCTGCTGACAATATAGTTGTCCCGGAACAGCTCGTAAAAATAGGAGATCACCGTAATAATGAGAAACGGCGGGATGATGGTCGCAACAATGGCGGTAACAGCGCCGAGGACGCCCGCCAGCTTGAAGCCCACCACGATCGCCCCGTTGACGGCGATGGCTCCGGGGGCGGACTGAGCAATGGCAATGAGATCCAGCATCTCATCCTCCTGAATCCAGTGCAGCTCATCCACAAATTTCTGCTTCATCAGCGTGACGATGACGTAGCCGCCGCCGAAGGTAAACGCGCTTAAGTACAGCGTGGAGAAAAACAATTTCGCCAGAATTTTCTTTTTGTCAGTCATACTTCTACCTCCTCATGCCCCCAGTTTACCAGCACTTGACTTATTTGTAAAATAGAATTATGATATGAAATACATATAAAAAACGATATGAATGGGGGACAGCTATGACGCTGCGGCATATGAAGATTCTGGTGGAGGTCTACCGCCAGAACAGCGTGACGAAGGCGGCGCAGGCGCTGCATCTGTCCCAGCCCTCGGTGAGTCTGGCGCTGCGGGAATTGGAGGATTACTACGGCGTGACGCTGTTCGAGCGGGTGGGACGCCGGATATCCCCCACGGAGTGCGGCCGGGAATTTTACGGCTACGCCGTCCATGTGGTGTCGCTGATGGACGAGCTGGAAACCCGGATGCGCAACTGGGACGCCATCGGCACCGTCCGCATCGGGGCGACGGTCACCATCGGCACCTTTCTTCTGCCGGAGCTGGTGCGGCAGTATCAGGCGGAATTCCCGGCGCTGCACGTAGACGTGCAGGTATGCCGCGCCAGTCAGGTGGAGCAGCTGGTTCTGGACAACCGCATCGATCTGGGGCTGATCGAGGCCCAGCCGGAGCACGAAGAGCTGGTAGCCGTCCCCTTTTCCCGGGACGAGCTGCAAGCCATCGTGCCGCCGGACTCCCCGCTCGCGGGGCGGGGGAAAGTGACCATTCAGGAGCTGGCGGAGTTCCCGTTTCTGATGCGGGAGCCGGGGAGTGCCGGAAGAAAGGCGCTGGACGGGTATCTCGCGCTGCACCGGCTCTCGGTACAGCCCGCTTGGGAGAGCGTCAGCACGCAGGCGCTGATCAAGGCCGTCGTGGAGGGGCTGGGCGTGGCGGTACTGCCGAAACTCCTGATCCAGCAGGACGTTGCCAGCGGCAATGTGGTGCCGCTTACGCTGAAAGAGCCGCTGCGGCGAACTCTGAATATCGTGTACCACAAGCGGAAATACCTCTCCGAAAGTATGCAGCGCTTCATCGCGCTGTGCCGGGAGACGGGGGAACAGTAGAAAAAAAGCACGGTGCAGTCCCGGTAAAAGGGACTGCACCGTGTTTGACTTAATGCATTTCTTCAATGTGGTAGATGTAATCCAGCGAGGACAGCGCCTCGATGATCTCCACGTGGGTCTTGTATTTCTTGAGTTCCTGCGAGCAGATGGTCAACGAAACGGAATACACACTCAGCCCGGAACCGGCGTAAGCCTGATTGGCTTCGATGTCGTCGATGCGCAGGCCCAGACGGCGGCTCACCGTGACGAAATCCCGCAGATACGAGCTGCTTTTCAGCTCCATGTGGACTTCAAAGTGGTTGGAGCGGTTTTTCAGGTACGCTTCAAAGGCAGGGAAGCCCGCGAGGATACAGAGCAGGAAAACGTACACGATCAGCGTCAGGGCATACAGCCCCGCGCCGGTGGCGAAGCCCAGAATGCAGCAGCTCACCAGTCCCGCCGAGGTGGTCAGTCCCTTGATCTGCCCCCGGGAGGAATAGAGAATGGAATTGGCGCTGACGGAGGTGACGGCCAGCAGCGTCGCCGCCGACAGCAGCGGCAGCTTGCAGCCCAGAAGCACGTATACGTATTGATCCAGCAGCATGGACACGGTGGCGGAGAAGGCCGCAAGCACGAAGGTGCGCAGACCGGCGCTGTGCCGCTTGCTGGAGCGCTCACAGCCGATGGAGGCCGCCAGCGCCACGATCAGCGCGATGCGCAGGAGTGCCGAGCCGAGATTCAGTCCCGCGCTCCAGGCACCAAGCAGACCCGCAATGGGATCCTCTATGGACAGTAGTTCCTTCATTTCCGTTTCCTCCCCGGCATGGCGGTGTTGGCTTTCCCCGGCGTCCCGAAGAACGCCTCCATCTGGGCGGAATGCTCCGCCGCGGCTTCGGTGAATGCCTGTTCGTCCTCGTAATAGGGGTTGTTGTGCTTGGGCAGCTCCTGCTGAATGGCCTGAATCCGCTCAATCAGCAGCTCCACCTCAGACTTTGGCGGCTGCCCCGGCTCCGTAGCCGGAATGGGCGCAAGGTCTTCCAGCTTGTTGGAGTAGGAGCCGGACAGGTACAGCGACAGCTTGGCGCAGGCGGGGCCGATCAGTTCGTAAAGCACGCTGGACGCCAGAATGATGGTCTCCAGTGCGTTGCCCACCTCGCCGCCCAGCGTCCGGGCGCCGGTGGCCGCCAGACCGATGGCCACACCCGCCTGGGGAATCAGGGCAAGCCCCAGAAAATTGCGAACCTTTTTGTCCTTCTTCGTCACAAGGCAGCCCAGGAACGCACCGGCATACTTGCCCACGATACGCACCAGAAAATAGAGGATACCGACCACCACCAACGGCGTTGTGCCGATGCTCTCGGAGTTGTCAACCAGCGCATCCAAATCAAAGTTCAGCCCGGAACGCACGAAGAACAGCAGCAGAATGGGGGGGCTGAAATAGTTGAGCTGCTGGAACAGCCGCTTGTCGTCGGTGAGGTTTATGTAGACCATGCCCATGGACATGCACCCCAGCAGCGGGGAAACGTCCAGCATGGCGCAGATGCCGCAGAAGGCGAACAGCAGGGCGATGGAGACGATGAGCCGGTTATCCGTGGAGCGCTTGTGGAGCAGCAGCTTCAGGAAGAAGCCGAAGCCTCCGCCCAGCAGGAGCACCAGCGCGTTGATGGCCAACGGCTTCAGCACGGCGCCGGCATGGAACGCGCCGGTGGCCGAAGCCAGCGCCACGGAAATGGCGATGCTGTAGGCCACCAGTCCAACCACATCGTCCAGCGCCACCACCTGCAACAGGGTGTCCACGAAGTCGCCCTTGGCGTGGGTCTGGCGGATGGTCATAACGGTGGAGGCCGGTGCTGTGGCCGAAGCCAGGGCGGCAAGGACGATGGAGAAATTCAGCTCCAGTCCCAGCACGAAAAAGGTGATGATAAATACCAGCACCGAGGCGAGGATCGCCTCAAAAACCGTGATGACCATGACCTTTGCTCCGCTTTTTTTCAGCGTGTCGAATTTGAAAAATTCGCCGGTGCTGAACGCGATAAAGGCCAGCGCGATATCGGCGATGAAATCCATGCCGTCGATCACGTTCCCCGGCACCAGATTCAGGCAGTAGGGGCCGATGAGGATGCCCGCCACGATGTACGCCGTGACGTTGGGCAGCCGCAGCCGCTTGGTGACACGGGTAGCCGCGAAGCCGCAGATCAGCATGAGCGCGATGGAAACGATAATCACGGAGACGGTATCCGTAATGTGCAGCTTTTCGTAAAATGGAGTCAGCAAAGGACAACGCTCCTTTCAATATAGTTGGTATGGAGAGGTTCAGCCGCAGGAAGACAAAGCGCGCCGCAGACCGCTCCTGTTGAATTTTTATATGATACACACAAAACGCAAAAAAATCAACCATTATTTTTTGGAATAAATGATAAATTTCAAAATCACCGCCGGAACTGCACTGCCGGGGAGAAAAACGAACGCCCGGTATCCCCCCGGGGGGCTTCTCAAATCGTCGAAAGGGGGATACAATATCGGAAAACCGACCTGGGAGAGAACATCATGGAAAACTGCGCCATTGAAGATAGGGTTGTACGCTACTGGACGATACGGTCTCATGATTTTGGAGCCGTGCGGAAAAACGAATTGGGGAGCATCATGGGGCGGCGCTGGCAGGAAGAACTGGAAGCGCGGCTGCCGCAGGGTTCGCCGCTGAACATTCTGGACGTGGGCACCGGCACCGGATTTTTTGCCATCCTCATGGCGCAGCTGGGACATAAGGTGACGGGCATCGACCTGACCCCCGCCATGCTGGAGGAAGCCGCCGCCATGGCGGCAGGTCTTGGGCTGGACATTGCCTTCCGGCATATGGATGCCCAGCAGCTGGATTTCCCGGACGGCACCTTCGATGTCGTGCTCAGCCGGAATCTGACGTGGACGCTGCCGGAACCGGAGAAAGCCTACGCCCAGTGGCACCGGGTGCTGAAACCGGGCGGGCTGCTCCTGAATTTCGACGCGGACTACGCGGCGAACGTGCGCAGCGAAAGCACCCAGAACTGCTCCGTAGCGCCGGACAGCCCCTACGGCCATGTGGGCATGACGGAAGCGCTGGTGGAGGAAAACAACGCCATCACTTTGGCGCTGGACGTGGGGCAGAAGCGGCCCGCGTGGGATGAGGCTGTGCTGAAAAAGGTCGGGTTTTCCCACTGCCGGACGGACTTGACGGTAGGCCGGCGGGTCCTGGGGGCGGCTGACCTTATCCACGCGCCCATGTTCGGCGTGTTTGCGCAAAAATGATTTCAAACGCCGCGGGGCTTTTCGGTTCCGCGGCGTGATTTCACTATTTTCCGTAATTTTCTATCGATTTACAACCCCCCGGGGGGCTTCCGCTGTCCCTTTTCCCGTGCTAGTATATGGCTATACAAACACACGTTCCCAAAATTCCCCCTCGCTGTTCTCACAGCCGGACGGGGGCAGGAGGATTCCATATGAACCGGTTTGCTACTTATGAGGAAGAAAATATCCACTACTGGACGCACCGCGCCCCCGGCTACTCCGGTGTAAATCAGGAGGAGCTGGCGACTGACCAGAAGCGCGTCTGGGGACGCACCATTCAGGAACGGATCGCCGCCCGTTTTCCGGGACGGAAGCCCGGCTCCATCCGGGTGCTGGACGTGGGCACCGGCCCGGGCTTTTTCGCCATCATTCTGGCGAGAATGGGCTATCAGGTGACCGCCGTGGATTATACCGCCTCCATGCTGGAGGAAGCCCGGCGCAACGCGGGCGCTCTCGCGGACAAGATCGACTTCCACCAGATGAACGCCGAAGAACTGATGTTCGCGGATTACAGCTTTGACGTGCTGGTCACCCGGAACGTGACATGGAATCTCCACGACCCGGAGAAGGCCTACAGCCACTGGACACGGGTCTTGGCTCCCGGCGGGCTGCTGCTGAACTTCGACGCCAACTGGTACCGGTACCTGTGGGACGAGGAAGCGGAGCTGGGTCACAAGCGGGACCGGGAGAATCTGGCCGTCTCCGACGTGCGGGACGAGAACGCCGGAACGGACGTGGACGCCATGGAGGCCATTGCCCGGAAGACCCCCCTGTCCCGGCAGCACCGTCCCCAGTGGGATCTGCGTGTCCTGAGCCGCTTCGGCATTCAGGCCAGCGCCGACGAGAACATCTGGCAGCGGGTCTGGACGAAGGAGGAGCGCATCAACAACGCCTCCACGCCCATGTTCCTCATCGAGGGGCGGAAAGCGGGACTGCTGGAAAGCTGAGGAAGCACCGGCTTCCTAAAGGGGATATCCATTTTGAACAAATATATCGGCAAGCGCTTTTTACAGCTGATTCCGGTGCTGCTGGGCATTACCTTCCTGTCCTTTGCCATGATGCGCGCCGCAGGCAGCGACGCCATTATCGAGCTGTACGGCGACAAGGGCGCGGTGGCGCAGGAGATCATCGACGCCAAACGGGCGGAGCTGGGGCTTGACCAGCCCTTTCTGACGCAATATGGCGCATGGCTGAGAGGGCTGCTGACCGGCAATATGGGCGTCAGCTATGTTTCCGGGAAGGACGTGTTCGGGACGTTTGTGTCCAAGCTCCCGGCGACGCTGCTGCTGACGGCGCTCTCCATCGGGGCGACCGTGATCATTTCCATCCCGCTGGGCATTTGGGCGGCGGTGAAGCACGACAGATTTACAGACTATGTTCTGCGGTTTTTCAGCTTCATCGGCAACAGCCTGCCGAACTTTTTTGTGGCGCTGCTGCTGATGCAGCTATTTTCCATAAAATGGAAGCTTCTGCCCGTCATTTCCGGCGGGACTACGGTGCAGGGCGCCATCCTCCCCACCCTGACGCTGGCCATTGCCATGTCCGCCAAGTACATGCGGCAGGTCAGAGCCGCGGTGCTGGAGGAACTGAACAAGGACTACGTTCTCGGCGCGGCGGCAAGAGGCGTGCGCAGGAGGGTGATCCTGTGGAAAAGCGTCCTGAAATCCGCCATGCTCACCATTCTGACCCTGCTGGCGCTGTCCATCGGCAGTCTGCTCGGCGGCACGGCCATTATTGAAAGCATCTTCATGTGGGACGGCGTGGGGAAGCTGGCGGCGGACGCCATCACCATGCGGGACTACCCCCTCATTCAGGCTTATGTGGTCTGGATGGCGATCATTTACGTGATGGTGAATCTGGTCACGGACATTCTCTACCACGTCCTCGACCCGAGAATCCGACTGGGGGTGCAGGCGGGATGAAGACCGTAAAAACCTCCATAGGCACAGTCAGGCGAAACACGGTGAAAGCCCGCCTGATTCTTTTTTCCGTCCTGGCAATCGCCCTGATTGTTTGCTCCTTCTTTTCGGAGTACCTGACGCCCTATGACCCGTACCTCCAGAATCTGGACATCGCCAAACAGGCGCCTACCAAAGCCCATCCTCTGGGGACAGACCGGTACGGACGGGATATGCTGTCCCGGGTCATCGCCGGAAGCCGGGCGAGTATTTTTTCCACGCTTCTGCTGGTGGCCGTCATCACGACCCTTGGCACGGCGGTGGGCGTGACCTGCGGCTGGGTCGGCGGCCTGACCGATACGGTGCTGATGCGCGTTTCCGACGTGTTTCTGGCGTTCCCCGGTCTGGTGTTCGCCCTCGCGGTGGCGGGGGTGCTGGGCGGCGGATTGCAAAACGCCATTATCGCACTGGCGGCGATCTCATGGCCGAAATACGCCCGGATCGCCCGAAGCCAGACATTGGCGCGAAAAGAAACCCAGTGGATGAAGGCCGTCCGGCTGTCCGGCAGCGGCACGGGAAAGATCATCCTCAAGCACATCCTGCCCAACATCATCGGCCCCGTTCTGGTCACGGCCATGCTGGACATCGGGACTATGATGATGGAGCTGGCGGCGCTGAGTTTTCTGGGGCTTGGCGCGAAACCGCCGATCCCCGAATGGGGCAGCATGATGAGCGACACCAGAAGTCTCATGACCACCTCCCCGTGGATCACCTTCAGCCCCGGCATTGCCATTTTCATTTCGGTGATGATTTTCAACCTTCTGGGCGACACCATCCGGGACTACGCAGACCCCAAAAGCCGGAGGTAGAACATGAAAACCTTACTGAGATACGAGCATGTGGACATCGCCTATCTGGGGCAGCCTGCCGTGGAGGATGTGAGTTTTTCCCTGTCCTCCGGCGAGATCTTAGGCATTGTGGGGGAAAGCGGCAGCGGCAAATCCACCCTGATCAAAGCGGCTATGGGTCTGCTTGGCAGTGAAGGCCGCGTCACCGGGGGGAGCATCCGGTACAAGGGACGTGACCTCACCGCACTTCCCCAAAAGGAATTACGCAAGCTCTGCGGCCCGGAGCTGGGCTATATCTTCCAGAGCGCGGGCAGCGCCTTCTGCCCCATCCGCACGGTGGGGACGCAGCTGTATGAGGCCATGCGGGAGCATGGCAGAATTTCCAGGGCAGAGTTTGAAGAGCGCGCGCTGGAAATGCTGGCCAAGCTGGGCTTCGAGGATGGAAAACGGATTCTCACAAGCTACCCCTTCGAGCTTTCCGGCGGAATGCAGCAGCGGGTGGGCATTGCTGCCGCCATGCTGTTAAAGCCAAGCGTTCTCCTTGCAGATGAGCCGACCTCCGCGCTGGACGTGACCTTGCAGAAGCAGGTGGTGGAGGAAATGCGGATGGTGCGGGACACCTTCGGCACCGCCATCGTCCTCGTTGCCCACAATCTGGGCGTCATCGGCGCCATGGCCGACAATGTGCTGGTGCTGAAGGACGGAAAGACCGTGGAATACGGAAAAACCGGGGATATCCTGACAAATCCCCAGGCAGACTATACCAAGGCGCTTCTTGCCGCCGTACCCCGGCTCCGGAGGTGAAGACATGGAACCAATCCTGAAAGTCAGCGGCCTGACCAAAACCTTCTCCCGGCAGGGGCAGGCGGACTTTACCGCCGTGAAAAATATCAGCTTTGACCTGTTCCCCGGCGAGTGTCTCGCCATCATCGGGGAAAGCGGCAGCGGCAAAACCACCGCCGTCAACATGATCGCCAGGCTGGTGGACGTGACCTCCGGCTCCATCTTTCTGGACGGCGAGGACATCACCCACCTGAAAGGCAAGCCGCTGCGGGAGGTTTACAGAACCATGCAGATGGTTTTCCAGACCCCGGCGGATTCCTTTGACCCCCGCCGCACTTTAGGCGACGGTATCGGCGAAAGCCTGCGCAACGCCGGACTTCCCCGAAAGGAAACCCGAGAAAAAGTGGAAGCCCTTCTGAAAGACTGCGGCCTGCCCCCGGAATTTGCCGGCCGCTACCCCCATCAGGTCAGCGGCGGACAGTGCCAGCGGGCGGCGATCGCCCGGGCGTTGGCCATCGCGCCCCGGCTCCTGATCTGCGACGAGATCACCTCCGCGCTGGATGTGACGGTGCAGAAGGAAATCCTGGAGCTGCTGAACGCCCTGAGAACCCAACAGGGGCGCGGCCTCTCCATTCTCTTTATCTCCCACGACATTTCTCTGGTGCAGCAGTTCTGTGACCGGGTACTGGTGATGTACCATGGCGAGATCGTGGAAGAAGGCACCCCGGATGAGGTCATCCGGAATCCCAAAAACGATTATACCAAGCGCTTGATCGACAGCGTATTATAATGATGTTATGCCGTGACGTCCGGCAGGACATAAATAACCGAATACGAAAGGAATCCATCATGAGAAAGATCATTTCTCTCCTGCTGACTGCCTGTCTGGCAGCTGCTCTGCTGACCGGCTGCGGCGGCAAAGCTCCCGAGGGCGGTACGGCAGCCAAAAAAACCATGGTCATCGGCGACACCACCTTCAACTCCGAAAACTGGGAAGAAACCGTTGACCCCCACCGCACCTACAACGGCTGGGCCTGCATCCGCTACGGCATCGGAGAAACGCTGGTGCATTACACCGACGCCATGGAGCTGGAGCCCTGGCTGGCCACCGACTGGACAAACGACGGCGGCTGCACCTGGACGATCACCCTCCGGGATGGCGTGAAATTCTCCTCCGGCCGGGACATGGACGGCGAGGCCGTAAAGCAGTGCCTGAATCACCTGCTGGAAAACCACGACCGCGCCCCCAGCGACACGAAGATCGTGGACGTGGCCGCCGACGGTCAGGTATTGACCGTCACCACCAGCGAGCCAAACCCTGCCCTGATGAACTATCTGGGCGACCCCTACGGCTGCATCATCGATGTGGACGCGTCGGATTTTGAAAACGGCATTGTCGCCGGTACCGGCCCCTACGTTGTAAAGGAGCTGGTCACGGACGACCATCTGACGCTGACCCCCAACACCCGGTATTGGAACGGCACGCCTAAGTTGGACGAGCTGACCATCCGCACCCTTAGTAACGGCGACACCCTCTCCGCTGCCCTACAGGCCGGGGATATTGACGCCGCCTACGGCATGGCCTATGAGGCTTACCCCAATTTTGAAAACGGCGGTTATCAGTTCTCCGCCATCCAGACCTCCCGCGCCTTCTTCGGCTCCATGAACATGACCAGTCCCATCATTCAGGACACCGCCGTCCGTAAGGCCATCGCCATGGGCATCAACAAGGAGGGCTTTGTGAAGACCCTTCTGGACGGCCACGGCGTCGCGGCCAACGGCGCGTTCCCCGACGGCTTCTCCACCTTCGGCGGCGAGAACGTCACGGCGGAAGCCTACGACCCCGAGGGTGCGAAGGCGGTTCTGGAGGAAGCGGGCTGGGTGGATTCCGACGGCGACGGCATCCGGGAAAAGGACGGCGTGAAGCTGACCGTCCGCTGGCTGACCTACCCCTCCCGTCAGGAGCTGCCCCTGCTGGCCGAGTCCGCCCAGGCGTCCCTCAAAGAGATCGGCATTGACGTGGACATCAACTGCACTGCAAACCGCCGGGAGTTTCTGGCGGACATGGGCAGCTGGGATATTTACGCTTCCGCGCTGGTAACAGCTCCCTCCGGCGACCCCCAGTATTTCTTCACCACCTCCTGCGTTCCCGGCATGAGCTACAATTTTGGCGCTTATGACAATCCGGAGGTCACGGCGCTGATCGAGCAGCTGTCCCGGGAATTTGACCCCGCCAGGCGGGGCGAGATGGCGGTGACGCTTCAGCAGATGATTCTGGACGACAACGCCTACGTCTTCTGCTCCTTCCTGCAAATGAACATGATCTCCAAGGAAAACGTCAAAAACTACACCGCCCACGCCTGCGACTACTATCAGGTCACGGTTGACCTCGATATCACGTAAAAGAACCCCCTCGACGAACGCCTCCCTTTGTGGTACAATACGGGCAGTATTGACCCAAAGGGAGGTTTTCCTATGGCCGCAGAACAGCCGAACAATATAAAAAAGCCCCTGTGCGCCGGATTGCTGGCCCATGTGGACGCGGGGAAGACCACGCTCAGCGAGGCGATGCTCTATGAAGCCGGGGCGCGGCGCACCCTGGGGCGGGTCGATCATCAGGACGCGTTTCTGGATACCCACGCGCTGGAACGCGCAAGGGGCATCACCATTTTTTCCAAACAGGCGCTGCTGGAAACAGAGCACCGCGCCGTCACGCTGGTGGATACCCCCGGCCATGTGGACTTTTCCGCCGAGGCCGAGCGCATCATGCCGGTGCTGGACTGCGCCGTGCTGGTCATCAGCGGCACCGACGGCGTGCAGGCCCACACCCTGACCCTCTGGCGGCTGCTGGAACGCTACCAGGTACCGACGTTTTTGTTTCTCAACAAGATGGACCTGCCCGGAATGGGCAAGGAGAAATTGCTGGCCGAGCTGCGGCAGCAGCTCAGCCCCGCCTGTGTGGATTTCACCGCGCCGCCGGAGGAGATTGCGGAAAACGCCGCCATGTGCGACGAGGCGCTGCTGGAAAACTATCTGGAAACCGGCGGCGTTACGGCAGGGAATCTCAGGGCGCTGATCGCCGGACGGAAGCTGTTTCCCTGCTGCTTCGGTTCCGGGCTGAAACTGGACGGCGTGGGGACGCTGCTGGATATTCTGGACAAATACGCCCCGGAAACGGCCTATCCCGGCGAATTCGCCGCAAAAGTCTATAAAATCTCCCGCGACCCGCAGGGGAACCGCCTGACATGGCTGAAGGTCACAGGCGGCAGTCTGAAAGTTCGCTCTGCGTTGCGTTATGTTAACCAAAAGGGCGAGCTGCGGGAAGAAAAACTCGTACAGCTGCGGCGGTACTCCGCCGACAAATTCACCGCCCCGGAGGAAGTTGCCGCCGGGCAGCTGGCCGCGGTGACGGGGCTTTCCGAAACCTATGCGGGACAGTCTCTGGGAGCGGAGCCGGCGGGACAGCCCTACGTGCTGGAGCCGGTCATGACCTACCGGGTGAATCTGCCCGGAAGCGCCGACCCGGCACAAGTCCTGCCTAAGCTGCGGCAGCTGGAGGAAGAGGAACCCCAGCTGCGTCTGCTCTGGGAAAACGGACAGATCCACGTGCAGATGATGGGGCGGGTGCAGCAGGAGGTTTTCCGCAGTCTGGTACAGCAGCGCTTCGCTCTGGACGTGACTCTCAGCGATCAGCGGATTTTCTACAAGGAAACCATTGAAAACACGGTGGAGGGCGTCGGGCATTTTGAGCCGCTGCGCCACTATGCCGAGGTGCATCTGCTGCTGGAGCCGCTGCCTGCCGGCAGCGGTCTGGTATTCGACACCGTATGTCCCACGGACGTGCTGGATGTCAATTACCAGCGGCTCATCCTGACCCATCTGGAAGAAAAAGTCCACCGGGGCGTCCTGGTGGGCGGGCCGATCACGGATATGAAGATCACACTGCTGGTGGGCAAGGCGCACTTAAAGCACACCGAAGGCGGGGATTTCCGTCAGGCGACCTACCGAGCCGTCCGTCAGGGACTGATGCAGGCGAAATCCGTCCTGCTGGAGCCATGGTATGAATTCTGCCTGACCATGCCCACGGAGCAGATCGGCCGCGCCATCACGGACATCCGCGCCATGGGCGGCGAATTCGACGCGCCGGAGGCCGCCGGGGCGCTGTCCACGCTGAAGGGGCTTGTCCCTGCGTCGGAGATCAGGGACTACGCCGACACGCTGGCGGCCTATACGCAGGGGCTGGGACGGATGCAGCTGACCCTCCACGGCTACGCCCCCTGCCACAATACCGACGCCGTGGTCGCGGAAACCGGCTACGACCCGGAGGCTGATCTGGCCAACACCCCGGACTCCGTCTTCTGCGCCCACGGGGCGGGCTTCACCGTCAAGTGGAATCAGGTGAAGGACTACATGCACTTAGAAAGCGGTCTGAAAGAGGAAAAAGCTCCCGAAATCATCACCCGCAACGTCCGGCTGGACGATAAAGAGCTGGAAAAGATCATGGAGCGGGAGTTCGGCCCCATCCGCCGCCCCGTCTACGGCGTCTCCAACCGTCCCGCGGCTGACGATGTCGCCATCCGGACGCCCCGGCAGAAATATATCATCGTGGACGGCTACAACGTGATTTTCGCTTGGGAGGATTTGGCGGCGCAGGCCAAGGACGATCTGGACGCTGCCCGGCGGCAGCTGTGCGACCGGCTTTCCAGCTACGCGGGCTTCACCAGGAGCCGTCTGGTGGTGGTATTTGACGGCTATAAGCAGAAGGGCAATCCCGGCGAAAAGAGCCAGTTCCACAACATTCAGGTGGTCTACACCAAGGAGGGGCAGACTGCCGATGCCTATATTGAAGCGCTTGCTCACGAGATCGGCCGGGACTACGCCGTGCGGGTGGCGTCCTCCGACGGACTGGTGCAGCTGTCCTCCTTCGGAAGCGGCGTACTGCGGATGTCCGCGCGGGAGCTTCACGAGGAAGTAGAAGCGGCAAGGGCGGAGATGCAGAAGCATTACCGGAAGTAAAGTATATAAGTTCTGGTAAAGAAAGGGCTTCCATTTCAGAGGAAAATCGTGTATAATGGCAATACAACATCGCCGGGAGGTATTGCCATGCTCCAGACAACCCATTCTGACGACCCCAATGTGCAGGAAAAGATCGACAAATTAACCAAGCGTGACCGGAAGACCGAACAGTTTTTCCGCTGGGCGCTGAAGATCATGGAGTGGATCATTGCCGGGATCACCCTCATTGCGCTGGTGGGCGCGCTGGGCATTGAGGTAGTGAACATGGTCACCGAAGGGACGGCATATTTTGCCGACGTCAGCCACATGCTCCATAACCTGCTGTCCATCGTGGTGGGACTGGAATTCGTGCGGATGCTGATCGACACCACCCCCGCCAACATTCTGGAGGTGCTCACCGTAGCCATCACCCGTCACGTGATTCTGAGCCACGACGACCCTTGGAGCAATGTGGCCTGCATCGCCTGCATTGCGGGACTGTTCGCCATCCGCCGCTTCCTGGTGCGCCGCAGTGAGCTGCGCCAGGAAATGGTGGACTCCGAATAAGAATGCAAAAACAGCCCCGCCGGCTGGCGGGGCTGTTGACAAAACGGAAGTTCTGGGATATACTATGGATACAGGGGTGCTGCCAGTAGGTCGGTTCCCCAAAGATATCACGAAGAGATAATCGTTACTTTGGAGAGTCGGCGATTATCTCTTCTTGTTGTTTGCCTGGAGAACCAGAGCAATGACAGCGGCAATGAGCATGCAGAATTGAAAAATTCCATCCCATGTAACCATAGCCGTCACCCCCTCTCTTTTACGATCGGGGGCAAAAGAAGCATCACCCCCGAAAAAATTGAGGGGAACCGCCTACCGGGGCGCTGCTGGCAGCACCGGGAACAGCATATCACACCATTCGACAGATTGCAAGGAAAAAAGCGGGGCGTATCATGCGGCAATGCCGTGATACGCCTCGCTTCCGGATTCTTTCCAAAATCGTTTTTCAATTCTCCCTGTCTTGCAAATCGTCCTCGGATACGAAAAACACGTCGCTTCCATCCACGGAAATCGTCAGCGCATGGCGATAAATCACGCCGCCCTCCGTTTCCAGCTGAAATGTCACTTTGCCGTCACCCAGATATTCAAAAACCGAATTGGGCGCAGGCTTTGCATAAACGCCGCACCGGTTCGCAAAACCGTCTTCGTCATAAAAAGCAACATTCGTTGTTTCCTCGTCCGGATTCCAGAACAGAACGGCTCCCACACGGTCACTGGCTTTATCCGCCACCAAAACACAGTCTATGTATTCTAATTCTCCGTTTCGGTTCATGCGATAAAACATGGAGGCAATTTCCTGCTCTGTCCAAACTTTTTCCGGAGCGGGTTCTGTGAAAAGGCCGGAAGATTCTGGAATGCTCTCCGTCGAAGAGCTGGAAGTCTCCCCTTCGCCCGGTATATTCGCCTGACGGCCGCAGGCAGACATCATAAGCACGACAACAAAAATCAAACAGAAAACCCTTAATTTCGGCATATATCTACCCCCGATACCGGTTTGCGATACAGATATCACCCGTGGAAAGCATCCAGCGCCAGCTTGAACGCGCCGTAAGCGCCCGCGTCATTGCCAAGGGAGGCCAGTGTGAACCGGGCGCCGCTGGCGGCGTGGAATACGTACTTGTGGAAATAGGGGAGAATGCCGTCGATCAGCACCTGTCCCGCCTTGCTGACGCCGCCGCCGATGACCACCACCTCCGGGTCAACGGTGGTGCATACGTCGCCAAGGAACTCGCCCATGTAGGCGTAATACCGGTCGAGAATGATGAGTGCTTCCTTGTCCCCGGCCTTGCCCGCGTCGAAGATGTCCTTGCAGGTCAGGTTTTTAAGCGTGCGCAGGGAGCTGGGCGCGTCGGTGCTGTCCAGATGGCGCTTGGCCAGACGGACGATGCCGGTGGCGGAGCAGTACTGCTCCACGCAGCCCCGTTTTCCGCAGTTGCAGGGGACAGTCTCGTCCCGGTTCAGGACGAGGTGGCCGATCTCCGCGCCGGAGCCGTGGGCGCCGTGGAGCAGTTTCCCCTCCACCACGATGCCGCCGCCCACGCCGGTGCCCAGCGTGACGAAGACCATGTTGTCACAGCCCTGTCCGCCGCCCTTCCAGAATTCGCCCAGCGCCGCCACGTTGGCGTCGTTGCCCGCCTTTACGGGGAAGCCGGTCAGCTCGGTCAGCTTCTGGGCGATGTTGAACACATCCCAGCCCAGATTGATACACCGGTTCACCACGCCCTTTGCGTTGACGGGACCGGGGACACCAATGCCGAGACCCAGAATGTCGGAATCCGCGATTTTCCGTTCGGTCAGAAAGGCCCGGACAGACGCCGCGATATCCGGCAGTATCCGGATGCCGTTTTCCGACGTATCGGTGGGAATTTCCCATTTTCCCAGCATTTTCCCGGCCTCGTTAAAGTAGGCGATCTTGACGGTGGTGCCGCCGAGATCGATGCCAAATCCGTATTTCATAGTCAGTTCCTCCTGCGTGATAATGAAGTTCTTTCTCCATTATACATAATTCTTGCAAAATTACCAGTGGAAAATATAAAAAAGTTTGGCACAGTTCCCATGGAAACTTTTTGTGAAGGGGCTTGCGTTTCCGGCGAATTTGCGGTAACATATGAGAGAATCACATAGATAAACGAAAGGACGTGTCCCACGACATGATTAAAGTTGATATCTCCAATGTATGGGGTCAGGTCACCCTGTCCGACCTGCTGGCCATGGAAAAGGAAGTCGCCGCCGCCCACACCACTCTGGCGGACGGCACCGGCGCAGGCAACGATTTCCTCGGCTGGCAGAACCTGCCCGTCCGGGAGGCCACGGAAGAGATCACCCGCATCCAGCGGGCGGCGGAGAAGATCCGCAGCGATTCCGACGTATTTGTGGTCATCGGCATCGGCGGCTCCTACCTCGGCCCCCGTGCCGCCATCGAGCTGCTCCAGGGTCCCAACCACAATATCGGTAAGGGCAAGGGCAACCCCCAGATCTTCTTCGCAGGCAACGGCCTGAGCACCCGTCACTGGAACGAGCTGACCCGGCTGCTGGAGGGCAAGGACTTTTCCATCGCCATCATCTCCAAGTCCGGCACCACCACCGAACCCGCCATCGCCACCCGTGCCCTGCGCTGGATGCTGGAGCGGAAGTACGGCACCGAGGGCGCCAAGAGCCGCATCTACGCCATCACCGACCCCTGCAAGGGCGCTCTGCGCCAGATGGCCACGGAAGAGGGCTGGGAAACCTTCGTCATCCCGCCTGATGTGGGCGGCCGCTACTCCGTGCTGACCCCCGTGGGTCTGCTGCCCCTGGCCGTGGCCGGTATCGACATCATGGAGATGATGAACGGTGCTGCCGACGCCAAGGAAAGCTACAATCTGCGTTCCTTCGAGAACCCCGTCTGGCAGTATGCCGCCGTGCGGAACCTGCTGTATCGCAACGGCAAGGCCATGGAGATCTTTGAGAGCTACGAGCCGGGCTTCAAGATGTTCGGCGGCTGGTGGCAGCAGCTGTTCGGCGAGTCCGAGGGCAAGGACGGCAAGGGTCTGTTCCCCGTGACCGCCGAGTTCACCGCCGACCTGCACTCTCTGGGTCAGATGATCCAGCAGGGTCAGCGGAACATTTTTGAGACCATGGTTCGCTTCGATCCTCCCGCCGCCCGGTACACCATCGGCTCCGACTGGAAGAATCTGGACGGTCTGAACTACCTGGAAGGCAAGACACTGGACTTCGTGGACGAGAAGGCGTACCTCGGCACCGTGGCCGCCCATGTGGACGGCGGCGTGCCCGTCATCACCATGGACTGCGGCGAGCTGAACGACCGGAAGGTGGGCGAGCTGTTCTACTTCCTCGAGCTGTGCTGCGGCGTTTCCGCGTACATCCTGGATGTCAACCCCTTCAACCAGCCCGGTGTGGAGCTGTACAAGCGCAACATGTTCCAGCTTCTGGGCAAGCCCGGCTACGAGAAATAAGTTTTGCTTACATAGGGCGGGACTTCCCGCCCTATGTTTGTCTTCAAAAAACATGCCGCAGGGAGGGAACGCTTATGGAGCAGCTTGAATTATATGTGCCGAAGCTCGAAGACCTTTGGTTCTATCAGAAAATGATGTCCGACCCCGAAACCATGTCCTACAACGCGAATTGGGACGTGAACTATGACGGTTATCACCGGGATACCGGCTGTGTCGATTATCCCGATGCGGTTTTGCCTGCATGGTATGAGAATATGGTAGGACAGGAGCCGGAACGGTTCTATGCCTACATAAAGCGCAGCGCCGACGGCGCGTGGATCGGCGACGTCAATTTCCACTATAACCCCGCAAAGGACTGGTGGGACATGGGCATTGTGCTTTATGCCCCCTATCGCGGGAAAGGATATGCTGTTCCCGCGCTGAAGCTCATGCTGGAGCACGCCTTCCGGGACTGCGGCATTTCCAGAATACACAATGATTTTGAGGTCGCCCGGAATGAGATTTCCGCATGGGAGACCCACCGCCGGGCAGGCTTCCGGGAATTGGGCATGGAGGATGGCTTTCTTCAGATGATGATCACGAAGGAAGACTATTTCGCGCATCTGGATACGGACTAGCGCAGTCCCTTGGCTCTCCCCTTGGGAGAGCTTTCACCGCAGGTGACTGAGAGGGTGTTGCACCTTGTTTTCCCCTCTCCGTCTTCGCTTCGCTCAGACACCTCTCCCAAAGAGAGAGGCAAGGGGGTGCCGTTCATTACCCCGCAGTGCCTGTCAGCTGTCTGCTCCGCCCCACCCATTTGCCGCCCTGTGTTTTTTCCAGAAAAAACATTTGTCTAATCTGCAAATTAGTAGTTGCAAATTATCGCGATTGCTGGTAGAATGTGCATAAGCCAATATGCTGGCAAGCAAAGGAGGACTTTCCTATGATTCATGTTATTATGGGCCTGAAAGGCTCCGGCAAGACCAAGAAGCTGATCGATGCCATCAACGCGGCTGTGGCGGACGCCCACGGCGATGTCGTCTGCATTGAGTACGGCAAGAAGCTGACCTATGATGTAACCTATAAGGTTCGCCTGGTGGATTCCCGGGAATACGGCATTTCCACCCCCGATATGCTCAAGGGCTTCCTGAGCGGCCTGCACGCGGGCAATTTCGACATCACCAACGTCTTTATCGACAATCTGTACAAGACCATCGGCTGTGATAAGGCCGCGGCTGAGGAGTTCGTCTCCTGGTGTGCCAAGTTCGCCGCCGACAACAATATGGAGATCACCATGACCATCTCCGAAGACCCTGCGAACGCCTCCGAGGCTGTAAAGCAGTATCTGTAATTGGGGTACATCCGCCCCGCCGCTTGTAAAGCGGCGGGGCATTTCTTTGCGTTCAGGGCATATTGATCGGCAGAATTACTCCGGATACTTGCGTAATCGGCAAAACTCTGCTACACTATACTGTAAACGATTTTTGATTTGGAGAGAATTATGTCTGCAACTACTTTACAGGAAAACAAAATGGGCGTCATGCCCGTCGGGAAGCTGATCGCCAACATGGCGCTGCCCATGGTCATATCCATGCTGGTGCAGGCGCTTTACAACGTGGTGGACAGCATCTACGTTTCTCAGGTGTCGGAGAGCGCAGTGACGGCGCTGTCGCTGGCCTTCCCCATCCAGAACCTGCTGATCGGCTTCGCCGTGGGCATCGGCGTGGGCGTCAACTCCCTGCTTTCCAAGAGTCTGGGTGAGAAAAATCAGGAGGCCGCCAACCGCGCCGCCGGAAACGGCATCGTGCTGATGGCCATTGCCATGGTGCTGTTCGTGCTGTTCGGTCTGTTCGGCGTGCGCCCCTATTTTGCCATTCAGTCCGACAACCCGGAGACCGTGGAGGGCGGCATTGTCTACACCAGCATCTGCTGCGTGTTCAGCGTCGGCTGCTTCGCATCCATTCTGGGCGAGCGGCTGCTGCAATCCACCGGCCGGACGGTGCATACCATGATCACCCAGTCCATCGGCGCGATCATCAACATCATTCTCGATCCCATTCTCATCCACGGATGGTTCGGTTTGCCAGCCATGGGCATTGCCGGCGCGGCCATTGCCACGGTAATCGGCCAGTGGGTGTCCGGCATCATGGTCATCATTTTCAACCTGAAATTCAACCCGGAGGTACAGCTGCACAAGAAGTATCTTCCGCTGGAGGGCAAGACCGTGGCCGCCATTCTGACGGTCGGCATTCCCTCCATCGTTATGAACGGCATTGGCTCCGTGATGAATTTCGGCATCAACCAGATTTTGCAGGGCTTCGCCGAGACGGCGACCGGCGTGTTCGGCGTGTATTTCAAGCTCCAGAGCTTCTTCTTCATGCCCCTGTTCGGCCTGAACAACGCCACCATTTCCATCATCGCCTACAACTACGGCGCCCGCAAGCCCCAGCGGATCACAAAAACGTTGAAAATCTCCTGCACCGCGGCGCTGTGTATCATGACGGTGGGTCTGTTGGTGTTCCAGTTCTTCCCGGATCTGCTGCTGGGACTGTTCAACCCCTCTCAGGCGTTTCTGGAGATCGGCCGGGTCGCTCTGCGCACCATCAGCTGGAGCTTCCCCATTGCGGCCATCTGCATTGCGCTGGGCGCCAGCTTTCAGGCGCTGGGCAACGGCATTTACTCCACCATTGTTTCCCTGTGCCGTCAGCTGGTGGTACTGCTCCCGGTAGCCTACCTGCTGAGCCTGACAGGGGAGGTGCAGAGGGTCTGGCTGGCCTTCCCCATCGCGGAAATCGTCAGCGGCACGGTGACGTTTATCTGCTTCACCAGAATCTACCGCCAGAAGATAAAGCCGCTGTTTGAGCAGGCATGATGGGTCGCCTGCGAAATACGGCACCTGAAGTCTGATAGAACAGGCCGGTCATCTTTTCCGGCAAATGATTTCCTGACTCATTTCCGCCATGATGCGGGCGCGGTATTATCGCTCCATAGATCACATCCATCATACCTTCACCCCCGCCAGGGACTGCCAAAGTCTGACAGTTTCCGGCGGGGGTTCCTGTTTTTCCCCTTCTTCAGCCAAAAACAGCCCCGGCCGGTCTGCATTTTTGCGGAAAAGAAATGAAAAAATCACTCCGTATCATACTTTGGCATGATTTACATTTTCTGGCGGTCATGTATAATAAGGATAAAATGGTGTTGGAATGCGTATGGCACGGGGTATGTCCCTTTGCCGGCGAAAAGGAGGGAGAACGTGACCGGAAATATTATCATTAAACCGTCTGTCCGGCAGCGGTTTGACAGCTTTATGGAGCGCGGGCGCGTTCTCTTTTTCAGCGCGCCCTGCGGCTTCGGGAAAAGCACGCTGTCCGATGCCCTGCTCTCCGGACGGGATGTGCTGCGGCTGAACGCGGGCGCGGCGGATTTTGCCCTTCCCGCCCTTTCGGATGGGTGGGAAATCCTGCTCATTGACGATTTTCAGATGATACCGGCGGAGGATGGCGGGCAGGCGCTGTGCGGGCTGATCCGCTCCGACCCGGGCAAACGCTTCCTGCTTCTCTCCCGGGGCGCGCCGCCCGGATATCTGACGGCGTTCCAGTATTCCGGCCTGATGACCACGCTGGAGGCCGACGACCTGCTCTTTGACCGGGAGGATATCTGCAAATACTTTTCCGGCTGCGGCGTCGCCGTGACGGACAGCGAGATCGGCGGTATCCTGAGAGAATCCGTCGGCTACCCTCTGGGCGTCGCCGTCACCGCCCGGTGCATGTCCGGCGGGAGGCCCTTCGGCCCGGAGGTCGTGGCGCGGGCATTCCGGGAGGTGTTCTCCTATTTTGAGGCTGCGATCTACCGGCGGTTCGACCTTCCCGTGCGGCGGTTTCTGCTGGAGCTGGCGCCCTTTGAACGGTTCAATCTGGAAATGGCGCGGATGGTCAGCGGCGACCCCCACGCGGGCGACCGGCTGGACTGGCTCCTGAGCCACACCACCATGCTCCGCTATGACGACGTGCAGCATTTCCGCTTCTGGCCGCAGTTCCGCAGCTTCCTGCTGTGGGAGATGGAGCGGGAATACAGCGAGGGAAAGCGCCGGGCGCTTTTCAGCCGGGGCGCGCTCTACTACGAGCTGAAAGAGGATTACGCCCACGCGCTGGAATGCTACACAAGATGCGGCGACCACGCCAAGGTCTCCGAGCTTCTCATCCGCAACGCGGAGCTGCACCCCGGCATGGGGCATTACAGCGAAATGGAAAAATACTACCGCAGTCTCCCGGAAGCGGAGATCGCAGCTTCCCCCGCGCTGATGCAGGGCATGAGTATGCTGTGCGCTCTGACCATGGATTACGAAGGCTCTGAGCGCTGGTATCACGAATTGCGGGAATTCGGAAAGCGGTGCGGCAGGGACGACGCCGCAGGCAAGCAGGCCCGCAGCCGTCTGGCGTGGCTGGACATCTCCCTGCCTCAGCGGGGCGTAGAAGGGTTGACGGAGACCATTCCCGCCGTGTTCCGGCTGATGACCAGCAAGGAGGTTTCCCTCCCGTCCTTCTCCGTCACCAGCGCCCTGCCCAGCGTCATGAACGGCGGCAAGGACTTTTCCGTCTGGAGCAAACGGGACGACCTGCTCTACCAGACGCTCCGCGCCCCGGTGGAGGCCGTGCTGGGGCGGGACGGTGTTGGCCTTGCGGACTGCGCCATCGCCGAAAGCAAATTTGAAAAGGGCGAGAACATCACCGGCCGGGTGCTGACCATCATCCCCCGCGTCAGCGAGATACGCCAGCGCGGCACGCCGGACATGGAATTCGCCATCAACGGTCTGCTGGCCCGAAGCCTTCTTGCGGCAGGGCAGAGCGAGGACGCTTATCGGACGATCGAATCCCTCCGGGAAAAGTTCGCCGAGGAAGGGCGGGAGCGGTTCCTGCCCAATATGGACGCCATGCTCGTCCGAATTTCCCTCCATACCGGCGATCTGGACTACGCCGACACATGGTATCGGGAAAAAGCGCCCAGAGACCCCATGCGGGTAAACGTCATGAAGCGCTACCAGTATCTCACGCAGGCCATGGTGGAGCTGGCGGACGGGAAGCCGGGGGCGTCGATGCTGACCCTCTCCCCGCTGGAAGATTACGTCCGCAGCTGCGGGCGGCACATCGACGGCATCCATCTGAACATCCTCGCCGCCATCGCCCTGTACCGAAGCAGGGACGAAGCATGGCGGCAGCGCCTGATTGGCGCATTGAACGCCGCGGCGGAATACCACTTCATCCGAACTGTCAGCGTCTACGGCGCGGCGGTGCTGCCCCTGCTGGAACGGCTGGATTGGAGCGGAAGCGCCCGGTGGAAAAAGCAGCTGATGGACGACGTGCGCTTGCAGGCGGCGTATTACCCCCGCTTTTTGGAACCGCGCCTCGCGCCGGGGGAAGCCCTGACGCCCACGGAGCTGCAAATTCTGCACCTGATCTGCGCCGACAAGAGCAACGCGGAGATCGGGCAGATCATGGACATCAAGCTGCCCACGGTAAAGACCCATGTAAGCCACATTCTGGATAAGCTGGACGTCCGGCGGCGAAGCGAAGCGAAAACCGCCGCGAAGCGTCTGCGGCTTATCCCGGAAGAACGGTAAACCCCCGCCCGGATTTTACCGGGCTGACGATAGAAAACCGCACTTTTTCACACAGGAGGATCCTATGAAAAAACGAATTTTAAGTCTGTTTTTGGCGCTCACACTCTGCCTGACGCTCCTGCCGACATCGGCTTTTGCCGAGGGTGGGGACGTGAGCATTTCTGGCGGTGTCATCGGCGGCGAGACCGGTGGCGAGGGCGGTGGAGTCCTTGTACCACCCGGCGGTTCGACCGGCGAAGGTGGTGGGATCTATACGCCCCCAGGTGGTCCGGCAGAAGGGGGCGGCGGCACGTATATCCCCGAAGAAGACACGCGGACGGAGATCTGGTGCGTGAGCAAGCCCGATTCCATTGGCCGCAGCTATGACGGCACGACGGACGGCGGCACGATTCCAATCGACTTGACGTTTACGAACGGCACAAATGAAATCAAACTCAAAGAAGGAACGGGCTTTACCGCCAAGAAGACGTTCGATTCCGCGGACGCGGGATGGCATACCGTCACTGTGGA
>PPYF01462357.1_pt1 | contig 45028 bp, 44 predicted proteins | sample 1559871 | NCBI WGS metagenome assembly PPYF01 (sample SAMN08240021, study PRJNA423297) | Human gut metagenome, whole genome shotgun sequencing project.
AGGATATCTCTGCTATGAAGACTTGTTTGGAGGAATTATAAAAAACTCAGGGTGTATCCTTATCAGAACAATGCCACTGAAAGTAGTTTTATATATGTATCGACCTTTACAAAACTAAAAAAGGAAACATGGAGATTACGGTCACTATCAGCAAGAGGAAGATAGAAAGCGACTACATAGGAGTGACCGAACAGGCCGGTATCTATGCGGGAGACGGCGGCTTTGCCGTAAACGTAGGCGATACGGCGCGCCTTAATTCCCGACCCATATTTCAAGGCTATTATGTGGAGGAAAAGTTAAATGAATATTGAGCGAAGGCCGGTGAAGGCGGTAAAGATAACGGTATATATCCTCTTGGTTATTCTGGGTTGGCTTGCTATCGGCTTTGTAGAATTGGATTCCATAAAATATTTTGGTTTGCTGCGGTATAAATTTATTTCCGATATTAGGCTTATTCATGATGAGGCAAATGTTGCGGTAGAGCCATGGGTGTTTAGGTATACCTACAGCCCCCCCGTATTTATATACCTATGGTGTATCGGGATATACCAAGACCGATGTACTTCCCGGCGGAAGCGTGGAGAAAGTATATAATTCGGCTTATTATAACTATGTGCCCGACGAATTTATGGGGCCATTTGAGACTACATTACAGCGGTTTAAGGATAAATTCGGGGAACAACTGATTTTAAGGAACTCGTTGCAAGATGTGTCGGAGAATTTCTTGCTATGAAGGTTGCCTTTAATGAAAGATATGAAATGATTATTTTAGGGGTAAGCGTGCTGTTTTCCTGCATAGGATTAAATCGATTATGTTGGGTCGTTAAGATAATGTCGCTTATTGCAGAAACCTATTATAGAGACCAACGACTCAGAAAAAGCTGCTTCGTGGCATCACTTGGCAGTAACAACGAAATCCTGTCTTAGAGAATTAAATATTGTATATGGCATATCGATTATTTTAGGAATTTATATTTTACTGGCAAATTAGAAAGAGAAAGGATTTACTATTTTTTAGAGACGGAGGACGAGTCATAATGCAATATCGCTCAATCTGCATCGCCATTTTCTTTGCAACCTGCTGTACATGGATACAAGCCGCTTCACCTTCCATGCCGGTACGGCAGGAACAGCTTGAGCAGACGCGGCAGGAGGCGCTTATTCGTTCGGAACGGAGGCTGGCGCCGCAGGCGGTAATCGGTACTGCCGCAGTTGAGCATCCGAGTTCGACGGCTTTGCCGGGGGGAACTTCCTTTTATATCCGCTCCATAGAGGTGGAACATGCGGACAAGGAGTTTTCCTTTTTGGCACATAGGGCACAGGCGCAGGCCGAGAGACAAATGGACAGCACTGCCATTCAACAGCTTGTAGATGAGCTGAATACGGTGCTCCTCGAAAAAGGCTATGCCACCTGCCGCGTACTCCTGCGGGAACAAAATCTGCAGGACGGTGTGCTGCGCCTGTATCTCCTTGCAGGACGGCTGCGCACGGTCCGTTACAGTGAAGACAGTGCCCGTGTGCCGTGGCGCTCGGCCTTTCCTATACGGGAAGGGGATATTCTTAACCTTCGCCTCATAGAGCAGGGGCTGGAACAGATGAAGCGGCTGTCTTCCCAGGATGTGGCCGTGAAACTCGTGCCTACACAAGACCCGGAGCTTACGGATATAGAGCTTACGGTCAAGCGTACTCGTCCGGTTCACGGACTCTTATCCCTCGATAACTCCGGACTGTCCGATACGGGGAAAGTACAGTGGAGCGCCTCTGTTTCCATAGATCAGCCTTTATACGCCAATGATATGCTGTCTATCGGTATAAACGGAGACGGCATGCGTGACGGCTACCAGCGCGGCACACGGGGACATAACCTGTACTACCGCATTCCTCATGGCAACGATACATTCTCCTTCTTTTACAGCTATTATGATTATCGGCAGCACGTGCGGCAACGGCCTTATTCCTTTATCAGTACTGGCAAGACGAAGCGGAGCGGCATTACGTGGGACCATGTCCTGAGCCGGACGCGGCGGCAAAAGACGAGCATGGACGTAAGCCTTACGAAACGGCATTCGCATTACTACATTAACGACATGGAGATTCCCGTACAGGCTCTGCATACGACGGCCTTGGAGGTAGGGATATCCCGCCGCCTTTACACGGGCAAGGATACGGTCTATACACGCTTAGGGTATCGGCGGGGTATAGGTCTTTTCGGAGCGCAGGCGGAATCGAAGGATACGGACGCCCCGAAAAGCCGGTATCACATGTGGCTCATCGATGCCGAATATACACATCCCTTTACGATGGGACACCGGTCGGCTGTCTTTTCCTCCTCTTTACACGGGCAGTGGACGACCGGCGGCGACAGACTGTACGGCGTGGATATGATCAGCATAGGGAACCGGTACACGGTGCGGGGGTTTGACGCCGTATACGGACCTTCGGCACGGATGGGGACAGGCAGAACCCTTGCCGGTGCTGTCGTGGGCATGCGGGGAGATATTTCGCCCGGCTTTTCGTATGACGTTTTTGCAGGGACGCCGCTATACAAACCGCAAGGGCACCGAACGGGCAGAGCCTTCGGTTTTACGCTCAGCCGGAGGTGGTAAATATGCAAAACAGACGACACGCAATGGTGCATGCCGTCTGTTTTCGTTTTTCAGCCGCGAATGTATTCGGACAGGTCCCGGGTACGTTCCTGGTTTGCCATGGAGAAACCGCCCTTTTCGATGCTGTCAAAGTCAAGTACGGTATCTTTGGTATCCGGCGGAGTCAGTTTTTTTACTATGCCGTAGGGCTTTTGCAGGGATAAGGTACGGTCCTTGCCGGAGAGAAGCCAGAGGATTTTATATCCTGCCGGTGCGAGAGTCATTTTTTCTTCTCCCTTGCCGTCCGTAAAGTAGACGAGGGCGTCCGGTTTTTCTTTATTGGCATAGGCGATGACCGGTGTAAAAGCCGTGCCGCCCCGCTTGGGATAGCGTTCCTCCAGGTCGCGCAGCTCGGTGACCGGATAGATGCGGCGAATTTCATTGTCGCATTCAATGACCGTAATGTCGTGGTTATAGGTCCGGACGATTTGCAGGACCTGTTCCATAGCCTGTGTGAATTCGCTGTCGCTGATACTGCCGCTGATATCAAGGGCAATAAAGAGCCTGGCCTTTCTGCTGCGCAGATCCCCGCGCAGGTCGAGGCGTTCCGGCTGGCGCCTGTTTCGGCGCGTCGTCGTTTTTTTCTTTTCCGCCGCCGCGGAGCGGACGATTTTTTTTAAGTACTCGTACCAGGGGCGCTCGTTCCGCTGCTTGGAAAGTTCCGTCAGGAGATTGTCCAAGTAGGACGAAAGCTTTTCCTTCCGTGCTCCGTCGGCGGCCTTTTTTGTAAACCGAATGAGTGTCGCCTCGTCGACTTTATCCGATTCTTCCCAAATGTCGTGGGTTGTTTCCGGATTGAAGCGCATGGGCACGGCGTCTTCGGACATGCTTCCCTCGTCAGGTGCGTTGCGGCCTTTTTTGCGCCTGTTCAGGGCGAGCTGAATTTCTTCCGCGTAATACTCGAAGGTCTCGAAGAGCGGCATGGTAAGGTTATACTGCAGGTTGACGAGGGGCAGCGTAACGGCATCTGCCGGCAGGGGAGAAAGGTAGGTATTGACGACGATGTCCATGGCCATGTTCAGCGCCAAGGGGGAATATTCGTTGCGCAGCTGGTTTGCCCGCAGCAGGTGGAGAGATACGATATGCAGTATTTCATGCTTAATCGTGCTTTCCATCTGTTCCGGTGCGAGCGGCAGAAAGAGGAAGGGATTAAAGTATATGATATACTTGGCTTGTTTGAAGTTTGTCCCCGTCGGACTTTCCATGTCGCAGCGAATATCGCGGCCCATATGAAAGAGAAAGTAGCCGAAGAAGTTGTCCGAGTCTTCCATGAGGCGGAGATTTACGGCGTTGATGAGGGCGAAGAAGCGCCGGCGAAAGTGCGGCGGCACGATGAAGCTTGCCTGCGCCTTGCCGTCACTCATGTCGACGAGGGTACAAAGCTCCTGATAAAGGAGAATCGATTCACTTTCCGGAGAGACGGTCCGTTTCATAGTCTTTGCCGTTTTCTGCGAAAGGCCGCAAAATAGGCGTCAATAAAGGCATCATTTTCTGCGGCATATTTATAAATGAGAGGCATGTTGTTGCGAATATCCTTCATGATGGCGACCATCAGATCGACCGGGTAGGTTTGCAAAAAGAGAACCAGTCTGTTTAAGGCTTTTGTGCTGTCGACGGAGCCCTCATCCAGATGGCGGCGCAGTTCGTTTAAAATATTTTTTGCGCTGATGTAGAGGCGCGTATGGGTTTCATCGGCAACGGCCGCTGCAATATTTCCGGACAATTCGGCACCGGAGAATACGTCTTCGTACGTGAGGAGAGGCTTGTAGGTGCTTTCAATAAAATTGAGAAATTCTTCCGCAATCATTTTACCGATATTACCGCGAATGACGTTATAAAAAACGGAACGGGGAATAGTGTCCGTATTTTCTTTATATAAGGAATAGAGTTTGGAAATACGTTCATAGCTGCGCGGTGTCGCGTTGATATCGTCTTCGTTAAGGCTGTTGAGGTATTCCGGGTAAGTGGAGATAAATTGACATACCCGTTCTTCAATGTGATTGTCGGCAGCCCAGCTGAGCCATTGAATCGGATCGGCTTCCATGTAGAGCCAGACGAAGCGGTTCTTTTGGGCGTCATCCATGTCGACGGCTTCATACTCGTACGTGTCGGACGGGTTCATGGCGGCGACGATATGTACGTCCCGGCGAAGCCGGTAACCGTTGATTTCACGGTTCAAGATAAGGTTCATCAGTTCCTGCTGCACTGCATGCTCACAGCGGTTTATTTCGTCGATAAAAAGCAGAACCTGATGACCGGCCGACAGCAGATCGTCAATTTCTTTCAGTTTGTGGTGCACTGCATATACGGTCGTTTTTTCGCGCGTTGCGGCGGACGTGTCCGTTTGTCGGAAAAAGTCTTCAATCAGGGGCAAGCCGCCGATTTCCCCTTCTTTCAGCAGGTTGCCGTCGATCGTTACCAGTTTATAGCCGTTTTGCCGTGCCGTTTCGACGGCCAGGGCGGTTTTGCCGATGCCCGTCTTGCCGACGAGGAGCGGTACCTGACCGGCGGCCAAAACGAGTTCCACGCTTTTTAAGGTGTCTGTAAAGTTCATACTGTACCTCTAAGAGAATTTCAGTTTTTCGTCGACCGCAATGCGGCGCGCCTTTTTGCTGCCGTATTCGTCGATGAGCGCAATTTTGTCAATGGGCATGGTCGAAACGGTTCTGCCGATACTGCGGCAGTTGATGAAATCGCGGATGTACTTTTCGTCCACGTCCGGATTCGCCACGGCCTCCTGCAATGCGTTTTCCACGGCGTCGACGGCGACGGCAAAGCCCGTGGGCATGTATTTTACGATAAGCGTGTTTACTTTCATGAGAGCGAGAAATTTTTCCGCAGTCAGATTTTTTATAAAACGCAGGGCCTGTTCATCATTCTTTACGGCAATGCATTCCGTACTGAAGGCGGGCTTATCGATGTAGCGCAGGGCCGCGTAGTTTTGTGCCGCCGCCGCTTCCTGAACGGCAACGGATGGAGAATCAATATATTTTACGGCGTCGTAATTTTTGCGGATTGCCGTGAGCTGCAGTTCTTCGTCGGCGTCTTTAATATACTTTAAAGCCCAGCCCGAGTAAGACAGGGCCAGGCGTATAAGCCGGCCCGACGGATGCTTGATATATTCCAGATTGGCCCAGCTCTTTTTTACGGCTTTTTCCGCCAAGTGCTCCGGCGGATCCGGGATGAACTGAACGGCTCTTGCTTCGTTTTCAATAGCCGCTTCCTGGACGGCGAGAGACGGATTTTTAATATATTGCAGAACCATACCGTTTTGTTTAACGGCGGCGAGCATGATTTCTTCCGTCGGATTTTCAATATGTTCCAGGGTATACGGGTTGCGCTTTACCATTTCCAAATAATTTACATTATCCATAGAGTCTCCCTGCATCTGAGATTATACGTTTAATTCATTGCCAGTATTATAGCACGAGAGGCGGAGAATAACTATATGTACAACTCTCCTGCAGCAAGAGGGGCACACGTATTTTTTAGATATAAAAAGGCCCGGCAGGCCTTTTTTAATTACTGAAATCCGTATCCAAAATGGCAAACTGCCTGTATTCGGGAATGCGCTTTTGCAGTTCTTTTTCGATGCTTTCCAGCGCGCCGCGGGGATCCGGCTCGTCAAAGTCGAAGATGAGGTCGTAATAAATCGTTTTCTCGCATTCCTGTACATAGAAGGCATGGATTTGGAGTACGTGAGGATACAGACTTAAAATATCATCCAGTTCTTTTTTGATCTGCAGCGCTTTCAGGTCATTTTGATTTTCCGCATACACGCCGATAGTCATGACGATGCCGAATTTGTCGTAAATATCGGAAGCAATGCGCTTGTTTAAAGGATGTACGTCGGCAATGGTCAGCGTATCCGGAAGGGAGATATGAACGGAGCCGATCGTTTCTCCCGGGCCGTAACTGTTTAAAATAAGATCGTATACGCCGCCTACGTGCGGGTAAGAAGCAATTGTTTCTTTCAGCTTGCGGACCAGCGTATCATCGGCGCGAATACCGATAAGATGATTATACATATCGTGGACGATACCGATGGCCGCTCTGATGATACAAATACCGATAACGGCGCCGACGTAACCTTGGATATCGAAGCGGAAGAAATATACGAGAAGGGACGAGACGAGTGTGGCACCTGTTAAAAAAGCGTCGTAGAGTGCGTCAACAGCAGAGGCGGAGAGTGCGTCGGACTGCCAGCGTTTTCCTTCCTTGCGGAAATAGAATCCCATGAAGATTTTCACGATAATGGCTGCGGAAATAATGAGAAGATCCGTTAAAGCAAAGGTCGACGTAACGGGATGAAGGATATGTTCGACCGATTCCTTCAAAGAAATAAGACCTGCACTGAGGATGATGAATGCGATGGCCATGGTCGTTATATATTCGATGCGGCCGTGGCCGAAGGGATGTTCTTTATCGGCTCTTTTGCCGGCCAGCCTGGTACCTGCGACGGTCAGGACGGAAGAAAGAATATCCGTCAAGTTGTTTACGGCATCGAGGATGATAGCGATAGAATGGGAAGACAGGCCGATGATCACCTTGAAGATAACGAGCAGCATATTGCTGCCTATGCCTTTCAGGCTGGCAACGGTGATGCCTTTATTACGCATTGCCGCCTCTTCGTTTAATTGCATGCGTATTACCTCTTTTCAAGAACACGGGACAGGGGAAATTAAAAATAAATTTTCTATAAGTATAACAGAGGCTCCCTTAGAGGAACAGTGTTTGAATTCGGCTTTTTGCAGACAATCTGAAAGGATGTATAAAAAAGACAGGCGAAATGTGTTTGCGCCTGTCTTTAGGAGAATGGTTGAGATATTGAGATTATTTTTAGCCCAAGATGGCTTTCAAATCCGCTTCCGGCGTGCTTGTCGGGTGGATATTGAAGTTTTCTACAAGGTAGTTGAGGACGTTCGGTGATACGAAGGCCGGCAGCGTAGGTCCGAGATAGAAATTCTTGAGGCCCAGTGCGAGCAGCGTCAGGAGGATACAGACAGCCTTTTGTTCGTACCATGAGAGAACGAGCGTCAAGGGTAAATCGTTTACGCCGCAGCCGAAGGCTTCAGAAAGGGCGACGGCAACTTTAATGGCGCTGTACGCGTCGTTGCATTGGCCCATATCCATGATGCGGGGCAGACCGCCGATAGAACCGATATCGAGGTCGTTAAAACGGTACTTGCCGCAAGCGAGGGTCAAGATGACCGTGTCCGCCGGGGACTGCTTAACAAATTCCGTATAGTAGTTGCGGCCCGGGCGGGCACCGTCACAGCCGCCGACTAAGAAGAAGTGCTTAATGACGCCGGCTTTGACTGCGTCAATGACCTTGTCGGCCACGCCGAGAACGGTGCCGTGAGCGAAGCCGGTCATGACCGTATTACCGCCGTTGATGCCGGTCATAACATGATCTTCCGTATAACCGCCGAGCTCCAACGCTTTTTCGATAACCGGCGTGAAGTCCTTGTTGTCGTCGATATGGACGAGCTCGGGGTAGGACACGACTTCCGTTGTGAAGACGCGATCCGCATAAGAGGGACGAACGGGCATGAGGCAATTCGTCGTGAAGAGGAAGGCGCCGGGAACGTTGGCGAACTCTTTCTGCTGATTCTGCCAAGCCGTGCCGAAGTTGCCCTTGAGGTGTTTGTATTTCTTCAGTTCCGGATAACCGTGAGCCGGCAACATTTCACCGTGCGTGTATATGTTAACGCCTTTGCCTTCCGTCTGCTTTAAAAGAAGTTCCAAGTCTTTCAAATCATGCCCCGTTACGACGATGAACGGGCCCTTTTCAATGGTCAGGGGAACCGTTGTCGGTACAGGCGTGCCGTAGGCCGTCGTATTGGCGCGGTCGAGCATTTCCATGCAGGTTAAGTTGACCGTGCCCGTTTCCAAGACGACCGGCAGGAGATCTTCCATGGTCAAATCTTCGCCGAGCGTGCGCAGGCCCTTGAGGAAGAAGTCGTCCACGCTTTGATCGGACCGGCCGAGCATGAGAGCGTGGTATGCATAGGCGGCCATGCCGCGCATGCCGAAGAGAATAAGGGATTTCAAAGAACGAATGTCTTCATCGGCGTGCCAAATTTTTTGTACTTCATAATTGGCGGCGGCACGATCCGTTTCCGTAGAGGACGAAAGACTGACGCTCACGGATTTACCGCTCAAAAGAGCCGCTTTTTCCGCGTTTACCTTATCGATTATGACGTGCATCGTTTCTTCGTTAAAGTTGACGTTCGTTATGGTTGTGAACAGGCCTTCCAGGACGATACGATGCGTGTAGGCCGTCGGAGCGGCCGTAAGACAGACACGGGCCAGACCGATTAAGGCACCCGTCAATTCATCCTGAAGGTTTGCGACTGTCGAAGACTTGCCGCATACGCCGGCGCAGCCGGTGCACCCGGTGCCGCCTGCCGTCTGTTCACATTGAAAGCAAAACATTTTCCGTTCCATGTCAAAAACCTCCTGTACGTGTGATTGATTGCGATTTATCTGGGGAAAACTACGGTTAAGAGCATTTTGAAATCTTCCGGCGCATGTACGGAATGAGGCTTCGTTGCCGGCATGACGAGGGATTCGCCGCTTTTAACGATATATTCCTTGCCGTCAACGATGAAGCGGCCCGTTCCTTCGAGAACCGTGACCAGGGCGTCGCCTGCAGAATCGTGTGTACCGATTTCTTCCCCTGCGGCGAAAGCGAAAACCGTAATGCTTACGGCGTCATTTTGTGCCAATGTGCGGCTGACGACCTGCCCCGGAGCGACCTGTACCTGGTCGGCAAGGGCTAATACTTCTTCATGCGCTATGTTTTTGATATATGCCATAATGGGCACCTCCTAAAGAAATACGGATAAACGGAACCGGTTATTTCTCATTGCGGACTCAAGTATAATTCATAAATTGAGAATGAGCCGTTGTATTTATAACGTAATCGAAAAATTCATAGAAAAAATTCTTTTTTCCGCTATAATAGAAGCAGTTATTGATTACGGCAAGGTACGCATAAAGGACGGAAAAGAAAACGTATGAACGGGTATAATGGTATGCGCACGACATGCGCCGCTTTAGCCGCGATGTTTGTGTTGTCCCTGCCCTGCGGCAGTTTTGCCGCAGCAGCGGAAAAGGCGAACGGGGACGAAAAGGGAGAAACGCCGCTCGTCAGTATTGTGAAAACCGGCACGGTTACGGTTTCCAAGGAAAACCGGCCGGCAAAAACGGCCATAGAACCGGTGCCTGTAAAGACGGCGACGAAAGAAAAAATAGGTATTAACCTGGCCAGCAGGATTCTTACTTTGTATCGGGGCAACGTACGGGAGAGGAGTTATCCCGTCGGCGTAGGAAAATATTCTACACCGACACCGGTCGGGTATTATACCGTAGAAAATAAAGAAATCAACCCTACGTGGATTGATCCGGACGATACGGATGTGAGCATTCCGGCAGGTGGCTCCAACCCTTTGGGCTGTCGGTGGATCGGCTTTTCCGGAAATTACGGTATTCACGGCACGAACCGCCCCGACACGGTGGGACATTATGCTTCCAACGGCTGCGTGCGTATGCGGGAAAGTGACGTGAAAGATCTGTATGAACGAGTTCGCATCGGTACGGCAGTAGAAGTATATTATGACCGTATCGTCATTGAGGCGGCGCCGGATCATACCGTATTCTATTATATATACCCTGACGGCTATGAGCGGCAGCCCTTGACGGTGGCGGCCGTCAAACGGGCGTTGGCGGGATACGGCGTCGACACTTTTGCCGAAGACGGAGCCGTGTATGATAAAATTATAGCTTCCGACGGTAAGCCTACCTATGTGGCTAGGGCCTATGATCTGGTCGTGGACGGCAAGAAGCTTTCCCGCCGCGCTCTCGGCAGGGACGGGATTGTCTATTTGCCGGCACAGGTTATTGCCGATGCTGTCGATACGGCTCTGGTATGGAACGGCAGCAGCGGCATGCTGTCAACATCTTACGGAGAAGCGCCGGGGGTCGTATGCAGCGATATTCTTTATGTGGCCGATATGTATGCGGGCGGCATTTTTCCGTTGACGGGAGCGTTAAGGAACGATTTTGTCTATGAAATGAAGGCGCTTGAAAAAGCTGAATAAAGTATTTTTACAGAAAATAATTCTTCTCTATAATGTAGGATGAATTTTTTTTCATACTATATCTTCCAAAGATGACGAAGACTTTGCTTTTGGGGTTGCCGCGGCCTTTGTAATAGGTGTATAATAACCATCCCATAGAGATTTTAATAAAACTTATCGTTTGGAAGAGAGACGTATAAAATATGAATAGAAGAGAATTTTTACGGCGAACCTTTTTTACCGGCGTCGTGACCGTTTTGTCGTCGGGTATTGCCGTTCCCGCCATGGCTGCCGGTAAACAGGCTAAATTGATTGTCAAAGAAAATCACTTTAAATTTCAGGAGCCGTTGGTGAGAAGGGCTAAAACCGAGGCCGTTATCGTTCATCACGTAGGCGGAACGGATCAGGACGTATCGGCCGCCAAGATTCATCAGTGGCACTTGGCCAATAAATGGGCAGGCATAGGCTATCATTACATTATCCATAAAAACGGTACCGTTGAACGGGGACGGCCTATGAATACCGTCGGTGCCCATTGCTATAACCATAATCACAATACGGTGGGAGTCTGCTTTGTCGGTGATTATGAACGGGCCGTGCCGACGGAAGCGGCCATCGCTTCAGGACAGATCCTTCTGGCATATATCTGCAAGACTTACGGCCTTACGCCGGGAACCAAGACGATCGTCGGTCACCGCGATCTTTGTGATACACTCTGCCCGGGCCGCAATCTCTATAGTGAATTGACGGCTATTCGCAGCGGTGTGGCTAAATATTGTTGACCGCTTTATTCCCGAATTAACCGAAAAAGGCATAGACGCAGCGACTCGTTGCGTCTATGCCTTTTATAGCTCTTCAGCTATGAAAGACTTTCCAATTCTTTTTTCTTGCTTTCCGTTCCCAAAGAAATAACGATGATTGAGATGATGACGAAGACAGATGCGAAGATATAGAAAATACCGCTTATATCCCATGATGCGCTGAGAAGCGCGCCGACCAGGAAAGGGGCCGCCATACCGCCGATTCGCCCGAAACCGGCTGCCCAGCCGCAGCCGAGACCGCGGATAGACGTAGGATAGAGTTCCGGTGTATACGTATAGACAACGCCCCAGGCGCCGAGGTTGAAAAAGGACATGGAACCGCCCCAGAACAGCAGTGCCGTGACCGAGCCGGCATGGCCGAAAAAGTAACTGGAAATGCCGCTGCATAACAGGAATAATGACAAGGTATACCGTCTGCCGAGGCGATCGACGAGCCACGCGGCGGAGTAATACCCCGGCAGCTGGGACAGCGTCATAATAAGCACGTATTCGAAGGTCTTGACGACGGCAAATCCTTGTTTAAAGACGAGAGACGGCAGCCACATAAAGATCCCGTAGTAGCTGAATACGATGCCGAACCAGACCGCCCAAAGCATAACGGTCCGCTTGATAAAACGATCCGACCACAAGGTTATAAAGGACGGGGAAATATTCCGCTCATGTGCTGTCAGGTCTGTCGCCGTAAACGGCTTGAACGGCACGCCCGACTTTTTTTCCAGGTCCGCAACGATACGGCATGCTTCCTGTGTTCGCCCTTCTTTCAAAAGGTAACGGACCGATTCGGGCAAATGTGAACGAATGATAACGGTATATAAGGCGGGAACGGCACCGATAATAAATGCGGCGCGCCATCCCGTAACGGGAATGATGCAGTAGGCGATAAGTGCTGCCAGGAGCCAACCGATGGCCCAGAAGCTTTCGAGCATGACCATGAAACGGCCGCGTACGCGGCCGGGAACATATTCCGTTACTAATGTTGCCGCTACGGGAAGTTCTCCGCCCAGGCCGAGGCCGACGAGAAAACGAAAAACGAGTAAGCTTTCATAATTCGGCACGACGGCACAGATACCGGTGGAGATACTGTAGAGCAAAATCGTCAGGGAAAATACCTTTTTTCGGCCTATGCGATCAGCTATCGTGCCTGCAATGACTGCGCCTAAGGCCATGCCGATGAGGCCGATGCTGCCGAGCATTCCCGCCTGTGCTCCGGTCAGTCCCCATTCTTTGATCAAAAGCGGCAGGACGAAAGCGATAAGCCCTGTATCCATTGAGTCAAAAACCCAGCCGATACCGGCGACGACGAGCAACTTGTAATGAAAAGAGCTGACCGGCAGCATGTTCAAGCGATCCAACATAGTTAATTTCTCCTTCCCTCATGCAATTAACATGTGTAAAGTTTTTTGTATACATAGAGTATACACATGAGAAGATAAAAAAGCAACGGAAATATTTCCGTTGCTTTTTTATGAGTAGAGAAATCCTTCTTTTTCCAGTGCTTTTAGTATTCTCTCCATTATTTCCGCCGTCGGGGCCTCAATGAGATGTGTATGGATACCGCCGCTGATGCTGCTGAGGACGGCGGCATTCGTATTTCTCATACGCTTCATATATTGACTGACATCGTTTTCCGAGGTCAAATGGAGACTGCCCTCGAGATTGCCGTATACTCCGTGTTCAACTGTTACATTGTGGACGGTGCCGCCGTTTTTTATAATCGTGAGCAGCTCCCGCTCCGTTTCTTCCTGACCGTGTTTACAGACGATCGTCCGTTTGATGCCGCTCACGTGACGGCGCAGGAGTTGATAGCCCTGCGGCGTGGAAATGACAGGTGTACCTTCCGCGCGGAGCCGTGCGATATCACTGACGATGATCTGCCGCGTAACATGGCAGATATCGGCCAGTGACGACCCGGTGAGGGGCGTGTTTGCCCGAGAGAGAAGCTCCATGATACGAAGCCTTCGCTTACTTGTGTTCATATGGTTCTCCTGACTTATAAAGTATAGTTCTATCTTAGCACAAAAAAATACATATTGTCGAAAAGAGGAAAATGCAGCTTATCAATAATGCAATAAAAAAAGATATTCATGCGTTTATAGAAAAATGAACAGAGAAATCGGCATATTATTTGCATAAAAATGAATTGATTCGGGCCGGGCGGGATTTGCAAATTTACTGCATAAATGCTGTAAATCTAAATATATTAGAGAGAAAACGGAGAAGAATTCTAATGTGAAAGAAAAAGTATAAAAACCACATATAAGCTTGATGTGGCAATGTGGACGAGTTTATAAAAACATACTATAATCAATATATCTGAAACCGTAATAGCGAACATGCATTTATTTAATAGCCGGATTGCTGTTATGGGGTGTATTTAATTTTTATGTAAAGGAGTTGAAGTATCGTGAGTGAAGAAAAAAGGCAAATTGTGCATGAAGACCTGAATCGCGGCCTTCAGGAACGGCATATTCAGCTGATAGCGCTTGGCGGGGCTATCGGTGTCGGACTGTTCCTGGGATCCGCGTCGGCGATTGAAAAGGCCGGTCCCGGTGTTGTTCTTGCCTATATCATTGCCGGAATTGCCATCTTTTTCGTTATGCGCGCAATGGGTGAAATTACGATAGAATATCCCGTATCCGGCTCGTTCAGCGCGCATGCTTACCAGTTCCTGAATCCGTTGGCAGGGTATGTTTCCGGCTGGAACTACTGGTATGTATGGGTCGTCACGTGCATGGCCGAAATAACGGCCGTCGGCGTATATGTCCATCTTTGGCTGCCCGATTTGCCGCAATGGATATCGTGCCTTTGCGCGTTGGCCCTGATGACATGCGCCAACTTGATTTCCGTTAAGGCCTACGGTGAGTTTGAATTTTGGTTTGCGCTGATCAAGATCGTTACAATCATCTTCCTCATTATAACCGGTGCAGGTATGATCTTCTTCGGCCTCGGCAATGACGGCGTCGCAGTCGGGATTTCCAATTTGACTGCACACGGCGGATTTTTTCCCCATGGCTTCGGCGGTGTATTCGATACGATGCTGATGGTTCTCTTCGCCTATGTAGGCATTGAAGTTATCGGTGTCACGGCCGGTGAAGCGGCCAACCCGGAAAAGACACTGTCTGCGGCAATCGATAAGGTCCTTTATCGAATCCTCTTATTTTATGTCTTAGCGTTACTGGTCATTATGTCTATTTATCCTTGGGATCAATTGGGACATGCGGGAAGTCCCTTCGTCATGGTTTTTGAAAAGCTCGGCATCAGCGGTGCCGCGCATGTTATTAATTTCGTCGTCATCACGGCAGCCTTGTCTTCGTGCAATTCCGGTATTTACAGTACGGGCCGCATGCTGTACAACCTGTCCCTCCAGGGCAAGGCGCCGAAAGCTTTTGCCACGGTCAGCGCCAACAAAGTTCCTTATAAAGCATTAGGGATTTCCGTTGTATTTATGCTCATCGGCGTTGCCTTAAATTACTACCTGCCCAAAGATGTTTTTGAAATTGTCACATCCGTCAGCGCCTTTGCCTGCATGGTGACGTGGATAATGATTCTCTTCTGCCAGATGAGTTTCCGCAAAAAAGTCGGCAGTGAGGGAATTGAAAAAATTCGCTATAAAATGCCGTTTACACCGTATTCCAACTATCTCACGCTGATCTTTTTTGCCGTCGTTCTCGTGTCGGCCCTCTTTAATGCGAATACCCGTATCGGCATCATCGCAACGGTTATCTGGCTGGTATTTCTCGTATGCGTATACTATATTGCAGGTCTTAATAAACAGGAAAAGGTAGAATTCTCCCGATATGAAGAAGAAAAATAAGGAATGCCGACGTTCGTTAGAAAGAGGTGATCAAAATGAAATGGGATGAATTTATTTCAAATAATGTAAAAGCAATCAAACCGTCAGGTATTCGTAAGTTCTTTGATATTGCCAACCAAATAGAAGGCGTATTGTCACTTAGCATCGGGGAACCGGATTTTGCAGCGCCTGATAAAATTATTAATGCGATGATAACCAGCCTGAAGGAAAAGAAAACGGGCTATACGGGGAACTCGGGCCTGCCCGAATTGCGTGCCGCCATTGCGGAATATTTTGAGGCCCATTACGGTGTAAAATATGACCCGGTCAGTGAAATCATCGTTACAGTCGGCGTATCGGAAGGCTTGGCTATGGCACTTCTGGCCCTTGTGGAACCGGGAGACGAAGTGCTTATTCCCGATCCGGCATATGTCGCTTACCCTGCCAGCGTACAGCTTGCAGGCGGTGTTCCCGTTATGGTGCCGACATATCCGGAAGACGATTTTAAACTGTCGGCGGAAGCGCTGGAAAAGGTCGTTACGCCGAAGACGAAAGCCCTTGTTATCGGCTATCCCAATAATCCGACCGGTACGGTTATGACGGCGGAAGAATTGTTGCCTATTGCAGAATTTGCTCAGAAGCATAATCTCGTCGTTCTGGCCGATGAAATTTACTGCGAGCTGGTTTACGGAGGTACGCAGTTTACGACCTTTGCGAAATTGCCGGGCATGAGAGAGCGGACGGTCGTCTTCAACGGATTCTCCAAGGCCTGGGCTATGACGGGGATGCGGCTCGGTTATGTGTGCGCGCCGAAAGAAGCGATTGATCCCATTTTAAAGCTTCATCAGTATGCGATCATGAGTGCGAATACGCAAGCCCAATACGGCGGTATTACGGCGCTCAAGGATTGTGCCGCAGAGGTGGAGGAAATGCGCCGATCCTATGACGAACGGCGTAAGGTCATCTATCAGGGCTTGAAGGATATGGGCTTGCCCGTATTTGAGCCGAAGGGCGCTTTTTATATCTTCCCCGATATTCGCTGCACGGGCATGACGTCTTCCGATTTTTGCGAAAAACTCGTACAGGAAGAAAAGGTTGCCGTCGTCCCCGGTTCGGCTTTCGGCGACTGCGGCGAAGGGTTTGTGCGGATTTCCTATGCATCCAGTATGGAAAACATAAAAGAAAGCTTGGTGCGCATGGGCCGATTCGTGAATAAGTATAGAAAATAAGATATACATAATAGAGGCGGTAAGGAGATGAATCTCGTGTTCATTTCCTTACCGCCTCTTTTTTGTCTGCAGCAGCCGCGTGCTGCGCGTTTTATTAAGATGCCTCCGGCGCCGTTACATAGGCGAGGGGATTGTATTTTTCTTCCAGTCGTGCGAGCATGCCCAAGTATTTGACGACGAAGCCGGTTTTTTCGTTTTCGCCGGCAATACGGCGAACTTCGTCATTTATTTTTGTCTTGATTTCTTCGGATAATTCGCGGTTTGCAAAGGGATAGACGACGTTGTTTTCTTTTTCCACGTGGACTTGCAGGCGGTTGGCGTAGGCCATGATTTCCGTTAAAATATCAAGCTTATATTCCGTGCGCGGATCCTTGTCGTATAATTTCAGCGCTTCGTCAAGGCTGCGCACATAACTGCGTGCCAAATCGTGTTCGACGAGCATGCCGTGCGTAATAATCGTGTTGGCAACGGGCCCCATGTGTTCAACCATTTCCGGGAAGAGCACGTGTTCTTCTTTTTGATGATGGTTGGCGTCGGCATAATTACGGATAAAATCAATGATGTCCGCGAAATCCCGTTGATTGATTGCCGCTCCGTCCAGAATGGAACAGCACATATTTTTAATGACCCGAAGCATGCGGGAAATATTGGCATGCTCCTCAATCATAACATCCGTAGCGTACATAACAATACCTCTTTTCGTAAAATTTACTTGCTGATTTCATACTGCCGCCCGCCGAGGCTCTTAAGCTTAAAGGTACTGCCCGAGAGAAGACCTTTAATCAAAGCGCTGCGCAGTTTATAGTAGCAATCGCCCTTACCGTTCCAAAATTCGCCGTGCAAATCCTGCGTCTCTTCCCAGATGACGGTATCCTGCGTACTTTCAACGACATTCATAACCCGGTCGCAAGGCATACCGTTGAGTAAGGTGTCGTCCAAGAGATGAAAGGCTTCCGGTGCCGTTGCGGGAACTTCCGTAACGGCCGCTTTGCCGAAGCTGCAGGCGACTTCTTTCAGCTCGTCAAAGCGGGCAGTGTCGGCTGCCGTAAGCGTTGTCACCAAGTCGGCCAGGCGGCCTTCGCTGTCATGGATACGGCCTTGAAGCCAGCCGTGAATGTTGCTGCCGTCAACGGCTTCGGTCAGGTCGCGCCGTTCCGCTGTTTGGTATGCTTTCACTTCATCCGCCGTGAGCCAGCCGTTTTTTACGGCGTAGGTGCCGATGGCGTCAATCAGCCCTTCTTGCAGTTGAATCTTTTTATATAACCAAAAGTGGACGGGACCTAAAAATGCGCTCATTAGAAAATCCTCCTACTGCTTATTTGCCTGAATGGCAACATTTACGGCCGTCGTGATTTTAGCGGGGTCAAGGCCGTGTACCATGCAGGCATTGGCGAGGCTTTCCTGCTGTGATGACGGGCAGCCGAGACAGTGCATGCCCTGAGAAAGCAAGGTGTCTATGACTTCCGGATGAAGGCGGACAATGTCGCCGACGAGCATATCTTCCGTAACCGTATCGTTCATATCTTCAAATTTTTTCAAAACTGTTTTTAACATGGTGAGTTCCTCCTTCAGATATTCCCGTAATGCGGGTTTCTTCATTTCTGAGACCAGTATAGCGCAGTCCGGCACCTTTGACGGTTGTAAAAGCAACAGGCAAAAAATTCTATAATGCCGTAATTGCATAAGATGATTTTATGGTTTTGTGAAAAGAATTGAAATAATATTTTTTTTTCGGGCCATTCGGCCATATTCATGCGAAAGTGTTCGTTTTTGCAAAGAATAGAAAACGGGCGGCTGATTTAGAAGAATTAAATAAGTATAAAGGGCATTGGCGAAACTTTTTGGTTGAAAGAAAAAGGAGAAGAAAAAAATATGGGATGTATAAAAACACAGTCACGAACTTTATGAGAAACGCTCATATTCTTGACCTTGCCTGTCCAGAATAATAAAATGTAGACAATAACTGTTATTGAATAGGAAGCGATATCGTGTTAATGAATAGAAAATCAGATTATGCCTTACGGATTCTTCGGTCGCTGCAGGACGGGAAGGTACGTATTGCACCCGTATTGGCGGCAGATGAACAAATTCCCCTGGCCTTTGTGTATAAAATACTGAAGCAGTTGTCCAAGGCCGGTATTGTCGGCTTGGAGCGGGGACCGAAAGGCGGCTGTTGTCTCCTTGTAGATTTAAAAGAGGTCTCTCTCTATGACCTCATCATCGCCATGGAAGAGGCTGTACATGTTACAGGCTGTATGCGCAGCGACTACGACTGTGAGTGGCAGAGAGTGCATGGTCTGTGTCGAATTCACGGAAACTTGCGCGCCATTCAGCGGGAAATTGAAGAAAAACTGCGTGCTACGAGCCTGATGACCATTATAAACGGCAGTTACATACATCAGTGTGAGGAGGTTTGACATATGTTATTTCAAACGACGGAAGCGCATGAAGCGCTTCGCAAAGAAATTCGGACTTTTGCGGAAAAGGAAATACGGCCCATTGCTTTCAGCTTGGATCAAAACAATGAGTTTCCCGATGACGTGGTGAAGAAAATGGCCGCCAACGGCTGGCTTGGCCTGCCTTATGAAGAGAAATACGGCGGCGCCGGCAGGGACATACTCAGCTATGCTATTGCCGTCGAAGAATTGTCCCGCGTCGACGGCGGCATAGGCGTCATCCTGTCGGCTCACGTATCCCTCGGATCGTACCCTATTGCGGCCTTCGGGACGGAAGAGCAGAAGAAAAAATACTTGGTGCCTTTGGCGAAGGGCGAGAAATTGGGTGCCTTCGGTTTGACCGAAGAAAACGCCGGATCCGATGCGGGCGGTACGGAAACGACGGCTGTCGATAAGGGCGACTATTATCTCCTGAACGGCGGCAAAATCTTTATTACGAATGCACCGAAGGCGGATATCTACGTTGTCTTTGCCGTTACGACACCTGACATCGGCACAAAGGGCATATCGGCCTTCATTGTGGAAAAAGAGCGGCAGGGTTTTGAATTCGGTGACCATTACGATAAATTGGGCATTCGCTCGTCGTCGACGGCGGAACTCATTTTTAATGACGTGAAAGTACCGAAGGAAAACCTTCTCGGCAAAGAAGGACAAGGCTTTAAAATCGCCATGGCGACCTTGGACGGCGGCCGCATCGGCATTGCGTCTCAAGCCTTGGGCATTGCTCAGGGCGCTTATGAAAGCGCTTTGGATTACGCTAAAGAACGGCACCAGTTCGGCGCTCCCATCGGCGTACATCAGGGCGTGTCTTTTAAGCTCGCCGACATGGCTACGAAGCTGCGTGCTTCGCGCTATCTCGTTTACTCGGCGGCCGAACTGAAGGAGCAACATGCGGCCTACGGCATGGAGGCCGCTATGGCAAAAATGTACGCTTCCGATTCGGCTATGGAAATCACGAACGATGCGCTGCAGATTTTCGGCGGTTCCGGCTTCCTCAAAGGAATGGATGTGGAACGGGCTTACAGAGATGCGAAGATTACGACGATTTACGAAGGAACCAACGAAATTCAGCGCCTCGTCATTGCGGCTCATCTTCTGGGCAAGCTCGGCAATTCCGGTCATGAAGCACGGCCGGGCGCCGCTAAAAAGGCGGCTCCCGTTACGGGCATCCGCAAGGGCAAAATCATTACGGAAGGCGACAGTAAAGCCAAGGTGGCCGAACTGGTCGCGGCCCTCGTCAAAGACGGCTATGATTTTTCCGTCGGTATTCCTGCAGATACGCCTATTGCGCAGGCTGAACGCGTCGTCTCCGCCGGCAAGGGCATCGGTGATAAAGAAAATATGAAACTCGTTGAAGACCTCGCAGCCGCCGCCGGCGCCGCCATCGGCTCGTCACGCCCCGTTGCGGAAACGCTCAAGTATATTCCTTTGGAACGGTATGTGGGCATGTCGGGACAAAAGTTTACGGGTAACCTTTATATTGCCTGTGGTATTTCCGGCGCCAAGCAGCATTTGAAAGGCATTAAGGATGCCTCTACAATTGTGGCCGTCAACAAGAATAGAAATGCGCCGATTTTTAAGAACTGCGACTACGGTATTGTCGGCGATGTCGGAGAAATACTGCCGCTTCTGGCGGACGCTCTCGGCAGAGGTGAAAAGAAAGCGGCACCGCCTATGGTCAAGATGAAACGGCCCCTGCCGCCGAAAGCGGAGCCCATCGGTCCCGTATATGTCTGCAGCGGCTGTGGTTATGAGTATATTCCCGAACGCGGCGATGAGGAGGCGGATGTTGCACCGGGAACCTTGTTCAGTGCCTTGCCGGAAGATTGGGTCTGCCCGGAATGTGCCGAAGAAAAGGCCGCTTTCATTAGAGAATAATACAAATATATTATAGAGAAAGGAGCTTTTCCTATGTATTGCGTACGTAACATAACGGAAGACCTTTACTGGGTCGGGGCCAACGATCATCGGACCCATCTGTTTGAAAATATTCATCCCATCCCCTTAGGTGTTTCATATAACGCCTACTTATTGCTCGATAAAAGCACGGTTCTTTTTGACACGGTCGATTGGGGCGCATGCCGGCAACTGCTTGAAAATATTGAATACGTATTAAACGGCAGAGATCTTGATTATCTCGTCATCAATCATATGGAACCCGATCACGGTGCGAGCATTGAAGAAATTTTGCTCCGCTATCCGAAGGTAAAGATTATCAGTACGGAAAAATCCTTCATGTTCATGCGGCAGTTCGGCTTCTCTGTCGACAAACAGGAACTCATCGAAGTTAAGGAAGGGGACGTGCAATCTTTCGGCAAGCACAAAGTGACCTTTGTCGCCGCGCCGATGGTACACTGGCCCGAAGCGATGGTTACACTTGATCTCACGAACGGGGCTCTCTTTTCAGCCGATGCTTTCGGTTCATTCATCGCCTTGGACGGAAAACTTTTTGCGGATGAAGTAAACTTTGACCGCGACTGGATTGATGAAGCACGGCGGTACTATACAAATATTGTCGGCAAATACGGACCCCATGTCCAATTCCTCCTCGGCAAGGCTGCAGCCGTCCTGGACAAGATCAAGTTTATTTGTCCCTTGCACGGCCCGGTCTGGCGCTCCGACTTCGCCTATCTTCTTGACAAATACCAGCATTGGAGCACGTACGAGCCGGAAGAAAAGGGCGTTCTCATCGTCTATGCATCCATGTACGGTAATACGGAAGGGGCTGCGCAGAAGTTGGCAAGCCGCCTCTGTGAAACGGGAATGACGAACGTCCGCGTTTGCGACGTATCGACGACGCACGTGTCCGAGCTGATTTCGCTGACCTTCAAATACTCACACCTGGTCCTGGCATCGGTGACATATAATTTGGGGATCTATCCGGTTATGCTGGATTTCCTTGAACATATGAAAGCGCTGCATGTACAAAACCGTACGGTCGCCATCATGGAAAACGGCTCATGGGCCGTGAAGTCCGGAGACTTGATACAGCAATTTGTCGATAATAGTTTGAAGAATATGCTCGTTTTAAATGAACGCGTTACCATGGCATCTGCACTTCATGCCGACAAAGAAACGGAACTGAATGCTATGGCACAGGCCATAGTGGATTCCCTGACGGAAACGGCAAAATAAGAAATACAATAAAGGGAACAGCTTCAAGGGGTTTCTGCCTTTGGGAGCTGTTCCTTTTATTATTGGAGCAAATATTAAAAGTATACAAAATACATGCCGATACGGTAAAATATACATGTGAGCAATACGATCGGACTGAACAAGCTGCCTTACTGTCGTGCTTACATCCACAAGCATTAGAATGTCGAATGAATACATTTGTACGGCTTGATGAACTATGAATGAGAGGTATTTTGTTATGGCACGAAAAACTTCGGAGTTTAATAAAGTACTTAATTTATGGGATATATTGGTATTGGCTTTCGGCGCCATGATCGGGTGGGCCTGGGTTGTCTCGACAGGCGACTGGATCATGCAGGGAGGGGTAGTCGGCGCCATGCTCGGTTTTGTTATCGGCGGCATTACGATTTTCTTTGTCGGCCTTACTTACGCGGAATTGACGACGGCAATGCCCCAAAGCGGCGGCGAGCACGTCTTCAGTTACAGGGCTTTCGGAAAGCTCGGTTCCTTTATTTGTACATGGGCTATTATCTTCGGCTATACGGGCGTTGTTTGTTTTGAAGCTTGTGCGCTGCCGACGATTTTTGCATATTTATATCCCGACTTTTTGCAGTATTATCTCTATTCCGTCGGCGGTTTCGATATCTATGCGACATGGCTGATCCTGGCCCTTGTTTTCGTTGCGGCTATTACGTATATCAATATAGTCGGGACCAAAACGGCGGCTGTCCTGCAGACCGTTCTCACCTTAATCATCGGTGCCATAGGTATTCTTCTCATTGTCGCTTCGGCTCTTACCGGCAGCGCAGCTAACTTGGAAGGGCATCTTTTTCTCGGTTCGACGCCGGCGGAAACGGTAAAAAATACACTTGCCGTTGCCGTCATGACGCCGTTCTTTTTCATCGGTTTCAACGTTATCCCCCAAGCGGCCGAGGAGATAGCGGCCTCGCTGAAAAATATCGGCCGAATTCTCGTTCTCTCCATCGTCCTTGCCGTTGCCTTTTACTCTTTCGTCATCGGGGCCGTAGGGTATTTAATGGACAGCAGGGCTATCTTTTCGTCCATGAACAGTGTCGGCGGTCTGGTTACGGCCGATGCGATGGCTATTGCATTTAACAGCGACATGATGGCAAAGGTTCTCATTGTAGGTGGCATCTGCGGTATCGTTACGAGCTGGAATTCTTTCCTTATAGGCGGCAGCCGCGCTATGTACTCCATGGCCTGCGCCCATATGATTCCGCCGGCCTTTGCCAGGCTGCATCCGGTCTATAAGACGCCTGTCAATGCTCTGGTACTCATGGGGATTGTAACGATGCTCGCCGTTTTCTTCGGTAAAAAGATGCTTCTTTGGGTTGTCAATGCCGGCAATTTCGGTTGTGTTCTGGCTTATTTTATCGTCTCCGTTTCATTTCTTGTCCTGCGCATGAAAGAACCGGATATGGAGCGGCCTTATAAGGTCGGGCCGTACAGGGTTGTCGGGATAATGGCCATTCTTCTGTCGGGATTTATGCTTCTTATGTACATCATTCCCGGTTCGGGATCGGACCTTGTTTTGCAGGAATGGACCATGGTTTTGGGCTGGAGTGTGCTGGGTGCGGCATTCGGTGCCTATTGTAAGTGGCGGTACAAGGAGAAATTTGCCGATCATATATATTTCGTTAAAACCATTGAAGAACCGCAGGATGAGCCGAGAGCGGTTTTTTCGGCAGAAGATTGAGAAGCGGTAATATATTTTCCTTTTATATGTCATCCGTTTAGTATAAAATAAACTGGAAAATACATTAAAGTCTATATTGTTATGTAAGGAGAACCGCTATGTTGCGATTGGGAAAATCTGTATTATCCGTTCTTATGCTCTTGTGTTTTGCTCTTTTTGCCGCCGGCTGCGGTGATGCGCCCGTGGCGGAAGCTTCGCCGGAAGTAACGGCCTTTTATGAAAAATTTACGGACATCGCTATGGATGAGGATTACGCCGCCCTCAAGACGGCTTTCGGAAGAGACGGTACAGTAAAAGAAGAAAAAGTATACGATGATGAAAAAGTTGTGATGTATGACTGGGATGGGCCGGAAGGCGCACAAATTGCCGTGAAGCTTAAAAATGACAAAGCCGTGTGGAAGGAAATTACGGGCTATCATCGTTACGACAAAGAGCGGCATGTAGTATCCAAGGATACGCTCAGCGCCATCCATGTAGGTATGACCTACGACGAAGTGAAAGACGTCATGGCCTATGACGGGACTTTGGTGCTCGAAAGCACAACCATGGGGCACATACATAGAGAATATGAATGGAGCAACGCCGACGGTTCGTTTATTCGTGTCGGCCTTTGCAAGGGTCAGGTCACATCCGTTAATCCGTCAGGCCTGCAATAGAAAAGAGCTTCCGGCCGGAAGCTCTTTTCTATTGGTCCTTCTTTTCCCATGCCAGTGATTTGACATAATGAATAAATTGTTTAACATGACTGGACTGCGTGCCGTGTTTGAGATATATCATGTAAAGTCGGCGCAGGGCCAATTCTTTCGGCAATTCGAATTTGAGGAGCGTACCGTCTTTGACGGCGGCCGTTACGGCCGCTTCAGAAATGACGGAAACGCCGACCTGGTTGATGACGAGATTTTTAATGCCTTCCGGTTCGTTAAGCCGTGCCGTAATATGCAGATTTTCCGGTGTCAGGCGGAGTTTTTCGAAAATAGTGTCAATATGAGACTTACTGCCGCTGCCTTTATCGCGTAAAATAAGGGGGCACTTGGAAATAATTTGGACGGCTGCGTTTTCTCGGGACCGCCATGCCCGAAAGGCAGGGGTGTTCGGCGTAATGACAACCATTTTGTCGAAGGCGACAGGTAAAAACTCTAATGAGTCTTCGTCGATTTTCATGCCCGTAAAACCTACTTGTGTCTGACCTTTGAGAAGAGAGGTAATGACATTGCCGCTTACATCCTGCGTAATTGTAAAGGGGATGTCCGGATAAATTTTTCGGAAGCCGCGCAATATTTGGGGCAACAAATAAATAGACGGAATTGTTGAAGCACTGATGATTATTTCGTGAGAATCTTCGTGCTGCCACTTGCTGAATAAGTCATCCCGCAATTTCAGCATTGCCGTTGCCATGTCGTAAAGTTCCCGGCCGCGCGGGGTAATGCGAATCTGCTTGGTCGTGCGAATAATAAGGGGAGTATCGAGTCGTTTTTCCAAGGCCCGTATGTGCGTACTGATAGAAGGCTGCGACATATAGAGGACGTGAGCGGCCTTAGTAAAACTGCCGTACTTGATGACGGCGACAAATGATTCGAGTTGCTTTAATTCCATGAATATACTCCTTCTGATAATTGAGACGAAGTCATCATAGCATACATTCATAAGGAAAACAAATAGAACAAATATCAATAATAATAAACTTACCGATATAACTTGCAAAATTCGAATACTTTACTCATCATGTATAATTGTTATGAAGAGAAGAACAGGGGTTATTTATTATAAGGAGAAACAGCATGGAATATATAGGCATTGACATCGGTTCAACGTGCAGCAAGACGGCTCTCATGAACGCCGATAAAGAGATTTTGGACACCTTTGTTATTCCTACGGGCTGGAGCAGCTTGGAAGCATTAAAGGATATTAAGAAAAAATTGGCCGGTAAGGGCTATAACTTTGACGATATGTATTGTATTTCTACCGGTTACGGCCGGCAAGCCGTCGAAGGTGCTCGGAAAAAGGTAACTGAAATTACGTGTCACGCCAAGGGAGCTTCCATGCTTTATGACGAGACTGTCTTTAACATCGTCGATATCGGCGGTCAGGATACGAAGGTTATTGCCTGTCGCAACGGCAAGGTCATGGAGTTTTACATGAATGATAAGTGCTCCGCCGGGACGGGCAAGTTTTTGGAAATTATGGCCAATCGCCTCAACGTATCTCTGACGGAGCTGGATAATATTGCGCGCGAACATACGGAGAAGCTGCAGATCAGTGCTATGTGTACGGTCTTTGCCGAATCGGAGATCGTCTCTCTTATCGGCAGGGGAACGTCAAAGCCGAATATCGCCTGGGGTGTATTGCAGTCGGTCGTAAAAAAGGTGCGCCAAGAATACGCCAAGCTGACGGACGGGGAGAAACCGATTTTCCTGACCGGCGGCCTCTGCGATGACGAGTACTTCCTGGAGCTTTTGAGCGAGTCTTTCGGCCGGCTCGTACACTCTCATCACTTGGCACGCTTTGCCGGTGCCATCGGAGCGGCGGCTCTTGCTGTGGACGCGGGAGAAAACAGATAAATTGAATAAGGAGTTTTCATAAAGAGTATTGATAAATGCAGACACTTTTATTGCAAATCAATACTCTTTTTGATGGGGCATTATTACTATTGTTATACTTAAAAAAGCCGACATATTGACGGTATGACGTATTCTTTAGAGCAATGCCGCTTGAAATTGGGGGAACATGACATGGAACTTATAAAAAAATTGCCGCAAGTATTTGATGAATTTGCGGAACAGAGGAAAAACTCCTTTCTCGTCGTGAAAGAAGCAAAAGACAAGGGCATTCCCGTTATCGGCTCGTACTGTACGTACTTCCCGAAGGAATTGCCTATGGCCATGGGGGCGGCGACTGTCAGCCTCTGCTCCATGTCGGACGAAACGATTGAAGTGGCCGAAAGGGATTTACCGAAAAACCTCTGTCCTCTGATCAAGGCCAGCTACGGCTTTGCAAAAACGGACAAGTGTCCTTATTTTTACTTTTCCGATCTCATCATCAGTGAAACGACGTGTGACGGAAAAAAGAAGATGTACGAATTGATGGGACAGTTTAAAGATGTGTATGTCATGGAACTGCCGCAGTCGCAGGGCGAACGGGGACTCGCCTTTTGGACCGATTCCGTGCGGCGACTGAAAGAGCGCCTTGAAGAAAAATTCGGGGTTACCATTACGGACCAAGACATACGCCGGGCAGTTCACACGGAAAACGGCGTTCGCCGTGCCCTGCAAGGACTCTATCACATTATGAAGCACGATCCGGCACCTATTTCGGGCCACGACTTATTTAAGGTTCTTTACGGCAGTACATTTAAACTGGACCGTACGGTACTCGCCGCCGAATTGAACGGGCTGACGGAAAAGATCGAAGCCGAATATGCTGCAGGCAAGCGCCTGGACAAGCGGCCGCGCATCTTGATTACAGGCTGTCCCATGGGCGGCGCGACGGAAAAGGTTATTCAGGCCGTTGAAGATAACGGCGGCGTTGTCGTTTCCTATGAAAATTGTTCGGGCGCCAAGGCTATTGAACGGCTCGTCGACGAAGATACGGACGATATTTGTAAAGCCGTTGCCGAACGGTATCTCGGTATCGGCTGCTCCGTCATGACGCCGAACGACAACCGCTTCGAGCTCCTCGGCTCAATGATCGACGAATATCACGTAGACGGTGTTGTTGAAATGGTACTCCAGGCTTGTCATACGTACAGCGTGGAATCCAAATCGATTCACCGCTTTGTAACGGAAACGAAAGGCATTCCTTATATTTATATTGAAACGGATTATTCCAAGACGGATGTGGGACAGCTTAACACGCGCTTGGCGGCGTTCATTGAAATGCTTTAGGAGATGGCAATGTGGGAGAAATAAAAGATTACCCTTGCACCTACGGTTCAAAGGAGGATTCCGTCGCAGGCCTTTTAGAAAAATGCGGCCTTGCCGTACCGGACGTGTATCAACGGGCTGACTCCATGGTGAAATTGGCCCGTACCGTAAAAGAAGGCCTGCACGATCAGGTCGTGTATCTTCCCTTTGATCATGTTGTCGAAGCGGAGGCCTTAGGAGCCGTTGTCAATTACGGCAGTGTCCAGGCCGGACCGCGGACGGGTGAATACGTTTGCACTTCCTTGGAAGATGTACTGAGCCTGCCCGACATGGATGTCGCCCAAGGGCGTGTGGCGGAAGTGCTCAAGGCCTGCAAGCGCCTGGCCGACGAGGGAGAAACGGTTATTCTGGAAGTGTGTGGTCCCATTACGCTTTTAAACGGACTCGTCGATCTGAAATACGTGTTCAAAGGGCTGCGGCGTAAGCCGGAGCTGATGGCACAGGTATTCGGCAAGATAGAAAAAAACTTGTTTACATACATAGAAGCGGCAGTGGCGGCAGGAGTTAAGATTATCAGTTACGCCGATTCCGTTGCGGGACTCAATATCATGGGACCGAAAGTGCTGCAGGACTACACGGTTTCACGGGTAGCACCGTTTCTTCGTTCCCTTGACGATATGATCGGCCGCAAGGCACTGATCCTCCTTTGTCCGAAGACGGCTTACGCTCTGGACGGTACGGGAACCGGCAAATACGTTCCCTTGGGTCTTGACGATAGGCCCGGGCTCACATACGAAGACGGCTGGCTGTACGGCGTCGGCAAGGTCGGCTTTATGGGGCAGATGTGTATTAAGAATGCAAAATCCGTTGTTGCGGCAGATAAGATATATGAAATCCGTTTAAAAGAGGAAGGGGAATAAAAGATGAGTGAAAAAACAGAGTTATTGCAGCGCATGTCGGACGATGTATTTGAAATGGATGACGAAGATATTATTCCCGCCTGTGAAGAATATATTAACGACGGTTACGAAGCGCTGGACGGCATTATGGAAGGTCTCGTCGACGGCATGAGCCGGGCCGGCAGACTGTACGAGGAGGAAGAATACTTTGTGTCCGACATCCTTTTGTGTGCCGATGCCATGTATGCCGGGCTTGATTTGCTGAAGCCTCATTTGGAACAAAAAGCGGAATCGGAAGTGCGGACGGCCGTTATCGGCGTTATTGAAGGAGATACGCACGATATCGGCAAGAACCTCGTCAAGACGATGATGGAAACGGGCGGGTATCGGGTTATTGACCTCGGTAAAGATGTGCCGCTGCAAAATTTTGTCGATACGGTGGAAAAGGAACATGCCGACGTACTGTGCATGTCCACGCTCATGACGACCACCATGGAAGGCATGGGTACGGTCATTGACATGCTGAAAGAACGGGGCTTACGTGATAACGTGAAGGTCATGATAGGCGGCGCGCCGATTACCCAGGTTTTTGCCGATAAAATCGGCGCCGATACATTTTCGCCCAACGCCGTGGATGCGGTCAAACAGGCGGATCGTTTGTTGGGAATCGGTTAAGGCATGAAAATAACCGTGAAAGGAGACAGGAGCCGTTCCGTTATGGAGCGGCTCCTTGTCGAAAATGTACCGCTTGCGAACAGTTGCAACGGCAAGGGGACGTGCGGTAAATGTAAGATTCGGGTCGTAGACGGTGCTGTAAACGAGATGACCGCACCGGAACGACATCTGCTGACGGAGGAAGAGCTGCAAAAGGGCATACGCCTGGCCTGCATGACTTATGGACAGGGCGAAGAACTTGTTGTAGAGACGGGAGAAGAAGAAACGGAGCATGTCTTTACAACGGACGGCTTCATGCCGAAGCTTGTGCCCGAAATACGGCGGGACGGATACGGTTTGGCCGTAGATATCGGCACGACGACGGTAGTCATGTCTCTGACCGATTTACGAAGCGGTGCGGAAGCAGCGACGGCGGCCATGATCAATCCGCAGAAGCGCTACGGCCTCGATGTGCTGACGCGCATTACGTACGAGACGGAAAGTGGCGATGCCGGTATTGCCAATCTGCAGAGGGCGATTATAGGTGGCCTGAATGAGCTTATGGCCGATGTTTGCAGGCAGGCCGGTATTTCGGCGCCGGACATTATCGAAATTGACATAGCTGCCAACTGTACGATGCTCCATATGCTCGCCGCCGTGGACGCGCGGCTCATCGGCAAGGCTCCGTACAAGCCTGTTTTTGTGGAAGCGCGGCGATATAAAGCTTGTGACTTGGGGCTTCATTGTAAAGATGATGCTCTTGTGTATTTATTGCCGTCCGTTTCGGCCTATATCGGTGCCGATATTGTGGCGGGCGTACATATTTGCGATTTAAAAAATGCGGCGGACAACGTCCTTTTTATCGATATCGGCACAAACGGAGAACTTGTCTTGGCAACAAAGCACCGCATGTACTCCTGCTCCTGTGCGGCCGGGCCGGCACTGGAAGGAATGAATATTACATCCGGTATGCGCGCGGCCGCAGGCGCCGTAGAGGATGTGCATATTGATAAAAAAGGGATTTCTGCGGCCGTCATCGGCGGCGGAAAGCCTGCCGGTTTGTGCGGCAGCGGCATTCTCGCCGTAGTTCGTGAGCTCGTGCGTACGGGTATGGTCACAAAGCGGGGAGTTTTTGCCAAGCCCGAAGACTTTGCGGCAGGCGATTACAGGCGTACCATACTTCGGTACTGCGGAACCAAACGGGAAGTCGTGCTCGGTGAAGGAAAAGACGGCAAAGAGCTTGTCGTCACGCAAGGAGATATTCGGCAGGTACAACTGGCGAAAGGCGCCATTCGTTCCGGCATTGAAGTGCTCATGAAGCAAGCCGGCCTTTGCGCGGAGGACTTGAACCGCATATTGATTGCAGGGCAATTCGGTGCCCATTTGCCTGCCGAGTCTCTGCTGGAAATCGGCTTATTGCCGCCGGTTGCACCGGAAAAACTGGTGTATGCCGGTAACTCCGCAAAAACCGGTGCCATGGCAACGTTGTTATCGGAACGGGCAAAGCAGGACGTGGAACATCTGGCTGCGTACATAAATTATATTGAGCTCAGCAACAGTGAAGGCTACGAACGGCTTTTTGCCAAGTGCCTGTTGTTTTAATTGCCAAACTGTTCCAAGGCAGTTATGTGACGCTTGATAAGTAAGGATAGCATACGGTGAGCAGGCCGCATCGGTCCTGCTCATTTCATAAGACGGGAGGAGACCAATGAAAATAACAAAGGTTGATGTCATGTTGATTAATCCCCATGCGGAAGACAATAAACCTTGGACGCCGGTAGGTATTCGTGTATATACGGACGAGGGACTTTACGGCGACGGTGAAACGGCATTGGCATATGGCGCTGCTTCACACGGTGCGTACGGCGCGCTTTTGGATTTTTCCGAAAAAGTTATCGGCAAAGATCCGCTGGATACGGAAGTCATTTGGGAAGATTTGTATAAATCCACCTTTTGGGCACAAAACGGCGGCCCCGTTATATTCGGCGCCATTTCGGCCATTGACATCGCTTTGTGGGATATAAAGGCCAAGTATTTTAACGTGCCGCTCTATAAACTGCTCGGCGGCAAGATGCGCAATACATTACGTGCCTACGCAAGTCAGTTGCAGTTCGGCTGGGGACCTGTTCGATTGGGGCTGAAATCGGCGCAGGAATACGCTGACGCGGCGAAAAAAGCCGTTGCCGAAGGGTATACGGCCGTTAAGGTGGACTTTTTCAACTTCGACAAAGACGGTAATCGTCTCGGCCATGAAATGACGACGCGGTTATTGCCGGCAAAGTATGCGAACATGATAGAAGAACGTGTTGCCGCCGTGCGTGATGCTATCGGGCACGATACGGATCTTATCATGGAGAACCATTCCAATATTGATGCGCAAGGGGCGGTGCAACTGGCGCGGATAATGGAAAAATACAATATCTTTATGTTTGAAGAACCGTGCACGCCGTCGCCGGACGTAAATAAATTCGTTCATGATCATGTGCGTATTCCCATTTCTCAAGGCGAACGCATTTACACGCGCTGGCAGTATAAGCAGTATTTTAAAGACGGCTCTATTCAAATGATTCAGCCCGACCTGGGAACCTGCGGCGGCATTACGGAAACGAAGAAAGTTTGCGACATGGCACATGCCTATGACATAGGGGTGCAAATCCATGTATGTTGCAGTCCCTTGCTGGTACCGGCGGCACTCCACCTGGAGGCGGTATTGCCGAATTTCACGATTCATGAGCACCATGTATATTATCTGCACGAGTACAACCGGCAATTATGCGTGCATGACTATCAACCGGAAAATGGATATTTTACGATACCCGAAGTTCCGGGTATCGGTAATGAATGGAGCGACTATGCGTTCAAACATTGCGAATTGACGACAGTGAAGTAATTATACGTTGTACAAGGAATATCTTTTATGGAGACGGTATGCCCTGTATTTATTTTGAATGAAAATAAATACAGCCTTATTGCGAAGATTATTTTATTGGCAGGCTGTTAATTGCGGATGGTATAATTGAACGGGTGCATATATGTGCAAAGCGGTTTATATTGGGACGGTGAACATGTATGTTTTTTCAACTGCATAAAGGGAATTTACTATTCTATATAACTAAGGAGTGACGGACATGGAATTGATTAAGACCGAAATGACGCCGCGAGAACGACTGACCGCGTATGCGGCAGGCGAAGAAGTGGACCGTATACCGACGGTCCTGACGGCGGCGGAAACGAGTCCTTTACGTTACGGCATTCAGAACAGGGATTACTACTTTTCCGCCGATCTTATGGTCGAGGTGGAATCGCATATTGCCGAGGATTTCGGTGCCGATAACATGGGTATGGGCGTCGGTTTGCGCGGCGTGGCGGAAGCCTTGGGCGTGCCTGTTGTGACGCCGGAAAACAATGTTTCTCATGTAGAAGGCATGGCCATTACGGATTATGCCGAGCTGGACGGCAGAAAGATTATGGACGTTACTAAGGACGGCCGTTTCCCCATTATGCTGGAAGCCTTTAACCGCTTGCAGGAAAAATACGGCAAGACACATATCATCGGTACCGGTATGGGTGCGCCCTTTACCGTGGCGGCCTTCCTCATCGGTACGGAAAAATTCTTGAAGGATATGGTGAAAAAGCCCGATGAAGTCAACAAGCTCCTGCAGTACGCAACGGACAACGTCGTTGCCTGTGCGGAAGGCTTGTACAAGCATGCGGGCATTAAAGCATCCCTGGCGGAGCCGATTATTGCACGCAATCTTCTTTCGCCGCGCATGTTTAAAAAATATGCAGTTCCTTTCATGAAGCAGACTTGTGAACGACTGGAAAAGATTTACGGTTCCAAGCCGGGCATTCATATTTGCGGCACGACTCATGACCGGTGGGAAGAAATCGTCGACTTCGGTATTTCCGCTTTTTCCGTCGACAACATTGAAAGCATGAAGGATTTGAAAGACCGATACGGTGACAAAATCGGCATTATCGGCAATATCGACCCTGTCGACTTGTTGCGCAACGGTACGCCGGAAGATATGAAAAATGAAGTTGTCCGCTGCCTCCGCGATGCCGGCGACAATCCTCGCGGCTTTGTAATCAGCCCGGGCTGTACGACGCCGGTAGGCACGTCGAAGGAAAACCTCGTCGCTGTCATGAATGCCGCCGCCGTTTACGGCAAAGGTGCCAGAAAAGGTATGTATCCGAAAGGATTGAAACAAGCGGAATAAAGCAAAATTGAGCGTGCATCAAAAAAGGCGGTCTCTGCAAAGGAGACTGCCTTTTTATATGGAAAAATAAGGACGAACTATGATTTTGTCGGGTCGAGCATGTCGATCATGGTCTTTAAGTCGGCAGCCTTGAAAGACGGCGTGGCCGGTTTTTCTTCAAGTACCGTCAAAATATAAGCGAGAGCAGTGCCTACGCCGGAGACAAGACCGTCTTCGGCCAGATCGAATTCCGGTGTGTGATGGGGCGCGCCGCTGCCGACATGTTCGTCCTGAATGCCCGTGAAAACGAGGACACCGGGGTAGGTGCTTTCAATGAGAGCGAACGTTTCCGAAGCCATCCACATGGGGCAATCTTCATCGAGCGCATCTTTTCCGAGGGCTGTGACGACGGCTCGGCGGGCGAGATCAACACATTCTTTCGTATTGACCGCGGCCGGCATATATTGATCCTCCGTAAATTCGACAGTGCAGCCGTATTCTTCGGCAATACGGGGGAGCGTGGTCTTCATGAAGGTACGGAACGCCAGGCCGTCTTCGTTGCGCGTGCAGCGTATGGTTCCGGAGAAGGAAAGTTCCGACGGAATGATGTTCGGTTTCGAACCGGCGTTTACGCTGCCGAAGGAGTACGTAAGGCTTTCTTCGGGGGCAACGGCACGCATGCGAAAGGCACGAACTTCATTGGCTATGGAAACAAAGGCTTCAATCGGGCTTGATGCCATGTCCGGACGGGAACCGTGGCCGCCGCAGCCGTGAATGGTGACGTTAAAAAAGAAAGCGCCCGCCATGGCCGTGCCGTAGACGATGCCGACCTTGCCTGCAGGCAGTCGCCACATGACATGTGTGCCGTAGCACATGTCAATATGAATTTTTTCATCGTGCAAATATTGAAGCAGCGGCGAAACGCCTCGTTCGCCGAATTCTTCCGCTTCTTCAAAAATGAAGATGACCTTGCCGTCCCAGGCATTTTTACGGGCGGCGAGAATCTTCGCTTCCGTCAGGGCCATGGCCATGTGGCCGTCATGACCGCAGGCGTGCATGACGCCCTTTGCTTTGGAGAGGACGACCTTCTTTGTCGTCAAGTTGGTTTCCTTTTCGTCAATTGCCAAGGCGTCGATGTCGGCGCGGACTAGAACCGTCCAACCCGGCTTGCCGCTGTCGACAGTGGCGACAACGCCGCCTTTGGGCACGCGAACAGTCGGAATATTCCATGCGTGAAGTTGTTCTTCAATATAGTCCATCGTGGCAAATTCCTGTTGAGATAATTCGGGATATTCATGGAAATGACGGCGCAAGGCGATAATCGTTTCCTTTTCCTGAAGTGCCAATTCCTTTACAGCCAACATAGTATACACCTCCGTGTGAAAAAAGCGACGAATTCATCGTCGCTTTTTGTTTGTTATCATATACTAATTTCGTTGTATTCGCAATTGATGTATCTAAACTTACAGTAAGCCGACAGATACGAAAAAGTTCTTATATGCCGCCGCCTTGCGTTCTAAGCCGAGCGGGTAGGCACGGGATGTGGACGGGAGTCGAGTCAGGGAAATCTGCCTGCCTGCACACGTAAACGTTACGACTTCATTTGTCTTCGGAGCCTTCGGCGCATTTTCTATGAGGGACAGGATGATTTCCGTCGCTTTACCGCCGGTCGTGCAAATATGGCGGCAGAACGGAATTTGCCCTAAGAGTGCCGTCAAATCTACCCTTTCGACGACCTTCAGGAATTTATCGGACGCATTTCCTTTTTCGCGAACGGCTCTGACGACGGACGGGCAGGACGCAATCCCTTTTTTTGTTAAAAATGCCTTGATTTTGTCTGCGTCAAAGGCGTGTTCCGCTCCTTTGCGGAAATGATCTTTGTCACCGAAGAATACAAGGCCGTATACGCGCCACATATCGTTTTGAAAATTCGGATAGTGAAAGTCCATGGCCCTTTTTTCCGTAACCGGCGGAAAACTGCCCATCATAAGCACTGTTGCCTGTGGCGGCAAAAAGGGCGGAAAAGGGCGCAGTTCAATCGTTTCGGACATATGACAATCTCCTTGGCGTGTGTACGGATCTATTTCATTGCCGTTTCAAGAGGAGAAACGGTATGATTGAAGGGGTGAGGCGAGTAGCTTTCGTAAATACGACAAGCATCTACGCAGCGATTACAGCGGATACATTTATACTTGTCAAAGACCGGCATCACGCGGCCCGTTTCATCGGCTTTCATTTCCAGAGCGCCGACGGGACATAAGGCGGCGCAGCAACCGCAGCTGACGCAGCGCGTCTCATCCTTATAATAATCCGGAATGACTTCCCACATAGGTACGCCTCCTTTCGGACCGCCCGAGGCGGTATAGAGTATTATCAACCGGTGGTGCTTATATAATACTACAAAAAGCTAATAAAAAACGTGATAATTCCAACGGAAATTACTGTAAATCATTAATTTTTAATAACCTGTTCTTTTGTAGTATAATGCAAATGAAATTTTTATTGGTCTTTAACCTTGATGATATCAAAGCAGACAGGAGGACGTTATGAACAAGTTGTTCGGAAAAAGGTGTATTGCTCTGCTGACTTGTGTCGTTATGGCCGTCACTTTTTTGACAGGCTGCGGCGCGGAACGGCAGGAGCAAACGACGAGTGCCGTGCAGCAACAGAAAGAAACTTGGAATTTTGTCGATCAGGCAGGCAATGAAGTAACTGTTAAAACACCGGTAGATCGCATGGTTGTTTTGCAGCACCATTCATTGGATATCATTTGTCAGCTCGGCGGCCAGGATAAAATCGTCGGTGTCGAATCGACTTGGAAGAATGACTTAGGCAGTTATATTGCCGATATTTGGCCGGCCATTAAAGATTTGCCGACGCCGGGTACGCTTAAACAGCCGAACGTTGAAGAAATAGCCAAGCTTCATCCGGATATTGTCATCGTTGCGTCTCAATCCGACCAGGCGACGGCGAAAAAACTCCACGAAATGGGTATTCCCGTCGCCGTTATTTCTCTTCGCGGTGAAGGGAAACAGAAAGAAGCGCAGAATCCGCGTCTTGCCAATGCGGATAAAGCCTATACGGACGGACTTTATCAGGCAATCTCTATTCTCGGCAAGCTGACCGGCCGTGATGAACAGGCGAAGAAACTGCAGGCTTTCTGCGAAGAAAGCCGTACTATGGTGGAAGACGCGGTCGGTAATATGGATGACGCCCAACGGGTTCGTGCCATTGCTGTGGAACGAAAAGATTCCATGTACGGTAACGACAAGTACGTGGGCTGTATGCTCCAGCGTGCCGGCGGAATCAACGCGGCGGCAGCCGATATTCAAGGCAACGGTGCGTTTACGCCTGAACAGATAGCTAAATGGGATCCCGATGTGATCATTACGCAGGATCGTCATCACGACGTGTACCGAATGTTTACGGAAGATCCGGCATATGCGCAGTTGCGGGCCGTTCAAAACGGTAACGTCATTGAAGCACCGTACTGGACTAAACCGTGGGGCAATCCCGATGCCGACTCTTTTGCCCTCGGCGAATTATGGATGGCACATATTTTCTACCCCGACAAGGTCAGTGCGGATGCGGTTCTGCAACGGGCCAAAGAATTTTATAAAACCTTCTACGGTGTCGATTTTACGGGTACTGTCGGAGAAGGAATGAGACGATAATGAAACAGACCTATACTATGGGATTGCGGAAGAGGGATGCCGGCCTTTTGGTCGCCCTCCCTCTTCTCGTTATTCTCTTTTCCCTGGGTATCGGGGCTTTTTATATTGCTCCCGATCATGTGGCTCAAATTTTGGTGAATACAGTGACGGGCGACGGCTCGGCGAATATTGCACCCATTGAACGGTCTATGATTTTGGATGTTCGCTTGCCGCGCGTGTTCGGCGCCGTTTTGGCCGGGTGCGGATTGGCTGTTGCAGGCGGGGTATTTCAGGCTCTTTTCGGCAATCCCTTGGCCAGTCCTTATACGCTCGGCGTATCCAACGGTGCCGGGTTCGGTGCGGCATTGGCGATTGTTTTATCCCTGCCCTTCGGTATGATCCAAGGTGCCGCGCTTTTTTTCGGGATTTTATCTATGGGGCTGGCCTTTCTCCTTGCCGGTAAACGGGTGCATACGAATGTAACCATTATTCTGTCGGGAATGCTCGTAAGCGCTTTTTTGCCTCTCTCGTGGCGCTGCTGAAGTTTACGGCCGATTCGGAAGAAAAGCTGCCGCAAATCGTCTATTGGCTTATGGGTTCTCTTGCAAGTGTCGGATATGCAAGCTTACTGCCGGTCTTGCCCCCTTTTCTGGTTGCCTTAACCGTTTTATTCTTATATAGATGGCGCATTAATATTTTGAGTATGGGAACGGTGGAAGCTCGGTCAATGGGGATAAATGTTTCGCAGGATCGAACTATTGTCATCATTGCAGCTACTTTTTTGACGGCTCTTATTGTCAGTATTGCCGGCATTATCGGCTGGGTAGGTATCGTCATTCCCCATTTTGCGCGGATGTTGGCAGGCCCCGACTTCCGCCGCTTTATGCCTGTAGCCGCTTCAATCGGCATTTGTTATCTTCTTGTTATTGATGACCTGTGCCGAACCTTGACATCTCTTGAAATCCCTATCGGTGTTATTACGGGTATCATCAGTATCCCCCTGTTCATTTACTTCATTTTGCGGAAGAAGGTGAGCTGGGGATGAAACTCGATGTGAAACAACTTTCGTTCGGTTATGACGACAGGAAAGTGCTGGATAATATTTCTTTTTCTTTTGAAGGAAACCGTATATTTACACTCCTCGGAAAAAACGGTACCGGCAAGAGTACGCTTTTAAAATGTATTATCGGGGAAAATAAGGGAACCGGGAATGTATGCATTGACGGCCGCAGTCGCAGTGACTACAGTTACTATGAATTGGCACGAAAGATTGCGTATATTCCGCAGAGCCATGTCCCCATATTCCCGTATCGCGTTCTTGATGTCGTCATGATGGGGCGCATTTCGCATATACGCTATTTCGGCGTACCCGGGAAAACGGAGCAGGAAATAGCACTGAAAAATTTAGATTTCCTCGGTGTAGCCCCGTTGGCACCTAAAGCATATACGGAAATATCCGGCGGCGAGCGCCAGCTGGTCATGTTGGCGGCCGCCTTGACGCAGGAGCCTGAATTTCTTATTCTTGACGAACCGACGGCCCATCTCGACTTCGGCAATGCGCAGCGGTTTCTTGATCTTGTTTTGCGTCTGCAGTCGGAAGGCATCGGCATCTTTATGACGACTCATTTTCCGGATCAGGCCTTATATTTAGCATCGGAAACACTTATTCTTAAAGATACGAAGCTTTGGAAGCGGGGCCTTGCAAAGGAGATCATTGATGAAGCCTCAATGACGGAATTATACGGTTTGCCCGTTCATATCGGTGACATCGGCAAACGGAGTGTCAGTGTCGCCGGAGATATTTAAGAATATAGGACAAACGTGTCGGTGCTAATTCGAATAAGTAGGAAATGATATGGAAAAAGAGCTGTACAAATTAGTTTAGCACGAATGCTATAATAGGGCATACTACTTGTTTGGGAGGCGAGGGAATTGGCGAATATCAAATTACCGGGAGAAGAGCGTACCGCTCATTTTTATTGGACCCTTTTTAAATCGACCTTTGTTATCAGTGCTGTTACGGTCGGCGGAGGCTTTGTCATTATTCCTCTTCTAAAGGGAAAATATGTAGATGAATATGGGTGGCTCTCCGATAAGGAAACGCTTGACCTCGTTGCCGTCGCGCAATCCATGCCCGGTGTCGTGGCCGTTAATTCGGCTATCATATTGGGGTATCGCATGGCGGGGCTTCCGGGAGCCGTTACGGCTATGATTGCGACTGTGTTGCCTCCTCTTATAACATTATCCATTATTTCCGTTTTTTATGAATTTTTTATTCAAAATCATATTATCAAGCTTATTTTGCGCGGTATGCAGTGCGGGGCAACCGCCCTCATCGTCAATGTCGGCATTGATCTTTTTCTCCGTCAATGCCGAAAAAAGCTCGCCCTCCCGCTTCTCATTATTGTCGGTACTTTTATTGCCAATGCGGTCTTTAGCGTAAATATCATGTATTTGATTTTGATTGACGGACTGATCGGACTCTTGTTCATGCGTTCAACCAAGTATAACTAGAGGAGGTATCGGATATGATCTATGGGCAGCTTTTTTGGGAATTTTGTAAAGTAAGTATTTTCTGCGTCGGCGGCGGCTATGCCTCGATGCCCCTTATTCAGGCCGGCGTCGTCGACACGTATCATTGGTTGACAATGAGTGAATTTATTGACGTTTTCACGATTTCGCAAATGACCCCCGGTCCTATCGGTATCAATGCCGCCACTTTTGCCGGTATGAAAACGGCCGGGCTGTTTGGCGGAATTTCTGCTACAGCAGGATTTGTTATCCCGTCCTTGATAATAGGCGTCATCTTGGCAAAGATATTTTTGAAGTACGGAGATATAGGTCCGGTCAGAGGCGTTTTGAACGGCCTGCGTCCCGCTGTTGTTGCTCTTATCTGTGCCGCTTCTATCAGCTTCGTTCTCCTTTCCGTGTGGAACACGGAAGATACTCCTCTTGTATGGAGCGATTTCAGCATCGGCGGCATCATTATTCTCGCTGTCGCCATTTTGGCAGTACGCCGCAAAACGGGTGTCATTCAAGTTCTTGTCGGATCCGGTGTTTTGGGTCTTGTCTTGGGGTTGTTGGAACTGTTGGATATTTAGAGCTATTTTGGAATCTTTTATCTATTCCGTTCAGGAAACTTCTCTTTTGACTGGTTGTCGACAAATATATATAGTATACTTATATAGTGAACTATATAAAAACTGCAGCGGTCCGATTATATGTAAAGGTGGGAATGACCATGAAATGGCGGTTGTTGAATCAGTTCGGCTGCCCTGAAGGGACGTGGGGACGATTTATTATTCGCGGCATGAATATCGGGCATCGGCCTTTGTGGAATTGGTGCCTGGCTAAAGTGCGGATCGGTGAAAATTTTCGTCTGCTTGATGTAGGCTGCGGCGGCGGGAAGATGATCAGAAAATTGCTGGACCGGCATGCGACACTGCTTGTTGACGCTGTCGATATATCGGCGGAGGCTGTGGCTTACAGCAGGAAAGAGAACCGGCAGTACTTGGGAAAACGCTGCCGTATTGAACAGGGCTGTGCGGAATCGCTGCCTTATAATGATGCGTCCTTTGAACTGGTAACTACATTTGAATCTGTGTATTTTTGGCAGGATGTGCGTAAAGGTTTTGCTGAAATATATCGAGTTCTGAAGGAAGACGGCAGGCTGGTGATGGGTCTCGAGGCGGGAGACCCGTCTGATAAGACATGGTCTTCGCGGATTGAGGGGATGACCGTTTATTCTCCGCAGGAGCTTCGGGATTATTTACGGGACTGCGGTTTTTTGTTTATCCATATGGAGCCGGCAGAAATAATAAAAAAAGGGCGTCTTTGTATAATTGCCCGTAAGTAATACATATCATACGCACTTCTCCGACAATGGACAAACTGCGGTATATTCAAAGAACATTATTGTAATCTTTTTGGTCTACCGGTAGGAAAGGGGTGAAATAAATGATCCGTGCATATAAAAAACTCCTATACTATGTTCCTAAAGAAAAGAAATTGGCGTATTTGGCTATAGTATTTACGATTCTGTCAACAATCACGATATGCGGGGCCTATTATTATACATATGAGTTCCTGCATAAACTGATCGTCTTGGAACAGACGGAACAATCCCGGTTTTTTGCCGTACTGATTACGGCAATGTTGGCCGGCGGCGCTATATTGTACTATTTTTCCGTTTTATTCACTCATTTTCTGGGCTTCCGATTAGAAACAAATCTGAGAAAAAAGGGGATCGACGGCCTGGCAAATGCGAGTTTCCGGTTTTTTGATTTTGAAACTTCGGGAAAAATACGAAAAATAATAGATGATAATGCCTCACAAACACATATGATCGTCGCTCATCTGATACCGGATAATGCCGGTGCCGTCCTTACTCCTGTTTTCATATTGATTCTGGGCTTTTTTATCAGTGTGAAGGTCGGCGTTGCATTGGCCGTTTTGACGATCTCCGCAGGCATCCTTGTATATTTCATGATGGGTGACCAAAATTTTATGAAGATATATTACGCCGCCCTTGAAGATCTCAGCAGTGCAACCGTCGAGTATGTACGAGGCATACCGGTGGTCAAGATCTTCAGTGCCGGACTTGCCTCTTTTAAAGCGCTTAATAAAGCTATCAGAGATTATTCCCGGTATGCCTTTAATTATTCAATGAGCTGTAAAAGGCCTTATACAATCTTTCAACTGATCTTTTTCGGGTTAATACCCATTGTAATATTAGTTGTTATTCTTCTTCCAAACCTGCAGGAGCAGCCGAAGGTTCTTGCCGTGGAACTGATCATGCTGCTCTTCCTGAGCGGCGTTCTGTTCAATGCTTTTATGAAGATCATGTATGTATCCATGTATGCTTTCCAAGGAACATCTGCAGTAGAAAAACTTGAGCAGCTTTTTGACGAGATGCATCGTGACCGGCTTACCTTCGGAAGTAATACGGTTTTTGAGAATTTTGATATTGAATTTGATAGGGTGAGCTTTGGTTACCGTGATGAACCGGTCATACGGAACTTGAGCTTCAAGTTGGCGGGAAACAGGAGCTATGCCCTTGTAGGTGCATCCGGAAGCGGAAAGTCCACTATAGCGAAGCTGATTTCCGGTTTTTATAACGTTAATTCCGGTTCCATAAAAATAGGCGGCCGGCCGTTGGAAAGTTATACGGAAAAAGCGCTTATTCAAAATATTGCCTTTGTTTTTCAAGATGCGAAGCTGTTTAAAGATACTATTTTCGAAAACGTCAGGCTTGCCAATAAAAACGCATCACGGGAGCAGGTGCTGGAAGCTCTTTATCAGGCAGGCTGCGGCAGTATTCTCGATAAATTCCCGGAAAGAGAGAATACAATGCTCGGTACGGCCGGCGTTTATTTATCGGGCGGGGAAAAGCAGCGGATTGCCAGAGCGCTTTTGAAAAATGCCAGTATCATTATCCTGGATGAAACCAGCGCCGCCATCGATGCTGAAAACGAGCATGAATTTCAAAAGGCATTTTCTCGCCTGATGAAAGGAAAAACGGTATTGATGATCGCCCATAGATTGACCAGCATACGGAAGGTAGACGAGATTTTAGTGTTGGATAACGGAACAGTCATAGGAAGAGGCACCGACGAATTTCTGATGGGCAGGGACAGCAAGTACAGGGAGCTTCAGCAGCTTTACGGCCGGGCCAACGAATGGAGGGTAAAATGATGAAAGAGATGTTCAAAAAATACTTCGCGTTGACCGAGCAAGGGGCCGGGGATTTGGTAAAAGCGACCTTTGCATCCCTTTCCGTTTACATAATAAATATGTTTCCCCTCATACTTCTCATGCTGATAGCAGATGGACTCATACTGGGAAACACTAAAAGCGGGTATTTATATATCGTACTGTCTGTCGTGATCCTGATTGCCATGTATATATTGTTGAGTATACAGTATGACAGCTTATATAATGCGACTTATAAGGAAAGTGCCAATTTACGGATACAAATTGTAGAAATATTGAAGGAACTGCCGCTGTCTTATTTTTCAAAGCATGACGTCGCCGACATCTCTCAAACTGTCATGAGCGGCGTCGAAGCCGTCGAACACGCCATGAGTCATGCCATGGCAATGACGGCGGGGTTCTTTATTTTTTTCCCTATTTTTACAGCGCTGTTGTTGTGGGGAAATGTATTCCTCGGCCTTGCCGTTATCCTGCCGGTTCTGCTGAATTTCATCCTTATATGGCTGTCTAAAAAGATGCAGCTGAGGGAAAATTTGAAATATTACAAAAAACTCAGGGATAATTCGGACTATTTTCAGGAAACCATCGAGCTGCAGCAAGATATCAAAAGCTTCGGATTGTCAGAAAAGATCAAGTGCCTCTTGTATAAAAAAAATGGAAGAAAGCGAAAGAATGCATATAAAAGCGGAACTTATGGCCTTCATTCCCGTCGCATTCGCCGGACTGATCTTGCAGCTTTCTCTTGCCGTTGTCATCATTACAGGGATTACCCTGTATGCGGCCGGGCAGGTCACGATACTTTATCTGATCGGCTATATACTGGCGGCAATGAAGCTGAAAGAATCTGCCGACGGCGTTAATCAAAATATAGCGGAATTATTTTATCTCGACGCCAGAATTAACAGGATAAAAGAAATCAGGGAAACGGAAATGCAGAAAGGTGAAGATACGGAGTTGTCCGGCTATGACATTGTATTCAAAAATGTGTCTTTTTCCTATGACGGACGGACGAAGGTGTTGGACGACGTTAGCTTCAAAGCCGCTCAAAATGAGGTGACCGCGTTGGTAGGGCGAAGCGGCTGCGGAAAAACAAGCATCCTGCGGCTTGTTTCCCGGCTCTACGATTATGACGGCGGCACGATAACGATCGGCGGAAAAGATATTAAACGGCTTTCTACAAAGGCTTTATTCGAAAAGATATCTATCGTCTTCCAAGATGTGACCCTTTTCAATACGTCGATTGCGGAAAATATACGGATCGGGAAAAAAGATGCGTCTTACGAAGAGATCAAAAATGCAGCGCGGCTTGCGAACTGCGAAGAGTTTATCAATAAGCTCCCGGACGGGTATGAAACAGTTATTGGGGAAAACGGGGCCTTTCTTTCAGGCGGGGAAAGGCAGCGTCTTTCGATTGCCCGTGCATTTTTAAAGGATGCTCCCATCATCATTTTGGATGAGATAGCTGCCGCCCTGGATGTGGATAATGAAAAAAAGATACAGGACAGTCTAAACAAGCTCATAAAGGGAAAAACGGTTCTTATCATCTCGCATCGACTGAAATCCGTTGAAAATGCCGACCGGATCGTCGTCATCGATAACGGGAAGACAGATGCCTGCGGAAAGCACGATGACCTTATACGCAGTTCAAAAGTATATGCAAGTCTGGTATATAATGCACGGCTGGCGGAAGATTTTGTTTATTGACCGTGACGGCTTTATTTCCGCACAGCGGTCTTTCTTGACGATAAACTTTTGAATTTGCTATACTTGTTTCGTTGCGGAAGGGTGTCCGAGAGGTTTAAGGAGCTAGTCTTGAAAACTAGTGATACCGCAAGGTACCGTGGGTTCGAATCCCACCCCTTCCGCCATATTTATAAATAAGAAGAGGAAACACTTTCAGTCCATTTAAGCCGCTATTATGCAAGCGGCTTAAAAACTGCTTGGTGATTCCTCTTTTTCATTCCCTTAGTCTTTGCGGATGAGGTAAAGTCCGCAAAGACTTCAAAAATATATTTTTGTATTATCGACGAGATGAACTCCGTGTCACAATAGGTGACTGTCGTGTGTTTTTTGAGACGACGGCGCTTCTGCAGCCTGTCAAGCGCAAATGAAATTGACATACCAAAATGCCAAACATTGGCGGCGATCACTCTAAAGAATTGGCAAAGGGA
>PPYF01219299.1_pt1 | contig 45018 bp, 30 predicted proteins | sample 1559871 | NCBI WGS metagenome assembly PPYF01 (sample SAMN08240021, study PRJNA423297) | Human gut metagenome, whole genome shotgun sequencing project.
TTATATCATCAAAAGCATACTCGTTGAAGTAGGAATGAAACATAAAAGTTTATAACTTTTTATAAGTTTTCAGTAACGGACAGGCATATGAGCAAAAAGATTATTTTAACGGGGGATCGCCCCACAGGACGTCTTCATGTGGGCCATTATGTAGGCTCTTTGAAGGAGCGTGTAAGACTGCAGAATTCCGGTCAGTTTGACGAGATTTATATTATGATTGCGGATGCACAGGCGTTGACAGACAATGCAGAGCATCCGGAAAAGGTACGTCAGAACATTTTACAGGTGGCGCTGGATTATCTGGCATGCGGCCTTGATCCGGAAAAGGCAACGATTTTCATTCAGTCCATGGTTCCGGAGCTGACAGAGCTGACCTTTTACTATATGAATCTGGTAACGGTTTCCAGAGTACAGAGAAACCCTACCGTTAAAGCAGAGATCCAGATGCGTAATTTCGAAGCAAGCATTCCGGTTGGATTTTTCTGCTATCCCATCAGCCAGGCTGCGGACATCACTGCATTCCGTGCAACCGCGGTTCCGGTTGGCGAAGACCAGCTGCCGATGCTGGAACAGTGTAAGGAAATCGTACATAAGTTCAACAGCGTTTACGGGGACACCCTGACAGAGCCTGAGATCATCCTGCCCTCCAATAAGGCATGCTTAAGACTGCCCGGCATCGACGGCAAGGCGAAGATGAGCAAATCCCTTGGCAACTGTATCTATCTGTCCGACACAGAAGCAGATGTGAAGAAAAAGGTTATGAGCATGTTCACAGATCCGAACCATTTGCGTGTGGAGGATCCCGGCAACGTAGACGGAAACCCTGTATTTATCTATCTGGATGCGTTCTGCAGACCGGAGCATTTTGCAGAGTTTTTACCGGATTACCAGAATCTGGACGAATTGAAAGCACATTATCAGCGGGGCGGTCTGGGCGACGTCAAAGTGAAGAAGTTCTTAAACAACGTTATGCAGTCTGAGCTTGCGCCGATCCGTGAGAGAAGAAAATACTGGGAAGAGCATCTGACGGATGTTTACGACATTCTGAAAAAGGGCAGTGAGGTTGCAGAAGCAAAGGCTGCGGAAACCTTAAAGGATGTCAAGGCAGCGATGAAGATCAATTACTTCGAGGACAGCAGCCTGTTAAAGGGCGAATGAAAAATATCTGCGTGTTTCGCAGAAAAATAAAGGCTTATCGGAAATAATCAGGGCGTGTGAAGGATGAGAAATCATTTTTTGCACGCCCTGATTTTATTCTGCGGCAGCACTGCGACTGAGATGACAAATCCGCTTGCATCCATCGGCGCGATGGGATATCATTTTGGAAATACAGTCAATAAGGAAGACCTCCGAATTGTGGGAGTGCGCAGCACGGAACAATCCGCAGGCATCAAGGTCGGGGGCTTTTGACCCCGACATCATATGAAGCAAAGGACAAATAGGAGACCGGATTGTTGGCTGGCAGGCAGAAAACAGACGGTTCGGAGCCTGTTTGACAGGACAGAATAAAAAATGACAGACAACAGAGAAAAAATCCGTTTTTGGATCAATGGAGAAGCTCTTTTCACAGAGCCCGGAACAACAGTCAGCAGTTTGCTGAAAAAATCACATGGTGTGGAGATGCCCTGCGGCGGACGACATGCCTGCGGGAAGTGTGTGGTGTATGCGGAGGGAAGTTTTGCAGCACCGTCCGAGACCGAACAAAAACTTCTTGGAGTCGAGCGTCTTGCGCAGGGAATTCGGCTTGCCTGCTTTCTGGAAGCAGTGCCGGACGGGAAAATCGATGCGCTGCGGCAGGAAGCAGACGGGGATGAGACGATTTGCGTAAGCACGCCGTCTGCGCCGCCAGTTGCCCACGCCGCCGGCATGTCGTCCGCACAGCCGTCAGAGCGCGCCAGTGCTGCGCCGTCTGCAGAAGCTGCGCCCGGCGCGCGGCTCTACCGTCATCTCGGAGCGGCGGTGGATATCGGTACAACGACAATTGCAGCCGTCCTCTATCGGGAAGGCAGGGCTGTCGGAACGATGGGCGCATGGAATCCCCAGTCCGTGTTCGGAGCGGATGTCATCAGCCGGATGGAAGCTTCTCTAGAGGGAAAAGCAGATAAACTTGCGGCAATCGTCCGGGAGGCAGTGTCGTGCCTGCTTACGGAGCTTGCGGAACACGCAGGAGAAAGTGCAGAGGCCATTGAGACAGTTATCATTACCGGAAATACGTCGATGCTGTATTTCCTGACGCAGAAGGATCCCAGATGCCTGTCAAGGGCGCCGTTTGAAGCGGACGAGCTGTTTGGCTGGTGGACGATAGGAGAAGCACTGGATTTGAGCTGCCGGAAAGCAGACGTATATCTTCCACGCTGCATGTCTGCGTTTGTCGGTGCGGATATTACGACAGCGATTCTTGGATCGGGTCTTACAGAAACGGACCGCATACCCGGAGCGGACGGCAGCCGCAAAGAAGCTGCGGCAGCAATTGACACGAATGTCAGCTGCGGAGAAGCGGATGGTGTCTCAGCCGCGCGCAGCGGCAGATCCCGGCTGATGGTGGATGTGGGGACGAACGGAGAGATCGTCCTGTTTCATAAGGAACGCCTGATCTGCTGTGCGACAGCGGCGGGACCGGCTTTTGAGGGCGCTGGGCTTTCCTGCGGCATGCGAGGTGTGGCAGGTGCCATTGACCATGTGAACTGGGAAAACGGCAGCTGGAAGGTACATGTGATTGGCGACAGGGAGGCTTCTACAGCAGAAGGCATCTGCGGCAGCGGCGTGATCGACGGTGTGGCGGGATTGCTGGAAAGCGGATTGCTGGAGGATACCGGTTATCTGGAAGAGGATGTATGTTTTGCTGGAAATGTCGGTCTGACTGCAGAGGATATTCGTGAGGTTCAGCTTGCCAAGGGAGCGATCCGGGCAGGAATGGAAACACTTTTGGCGGAGGAAAAAATAGATGCCGCCGGGCTGGAAGGCCTGTATGTGGCAGGTGGCTTTGGCTCCTATATGTCGGCCAAAAGCGCGGAAAGAATCGGACTTTTTCCCAAAATTGACCTGTCCCGTATTAAAATTTGCGGAAACGCGGCACTGGCGGGTGCGGTAAGGATTCTGCATGACCGCAGGATGGAAAAAGAAGCAACAGCACTGGCAGAGCGGGCAAAGATCATCAATCTTGGATCGAGTGCGAAATTTCAGGAATTTTATATGGAATATATGATGTTTGATGAATAGAAAGGAAGAAAGCGTTCGGTCTGATGCTGGTATTGTATAAGCCGCTGCGTCGAGTGTTGGAACACTGTGTTGTCAGAAACTGATAGAATGTATACGTTGCATTCTATTGTTGAGGAACCGAACGGAAAATGGTAAAATAGACAGGTCAGCAAATATACTGGCAGGAAAGAGGAATTTACTATGTGGGCATATGAAAGTGTATTTTATCAGATTTATCCCCTTGGTTTTGTCGGAGCACCGTTTGAAAATGACGGAGTGGAGACACATCGGATTTTGAAGGTGCTGGACTGGACAGATCATATCAAAAAGCTGGGGGCAAATGCGATTTATTTTTCACCGGTCTTTGAATCGGATACCCATGGATATAATACAAGAGACTATCGTAAAATCGACTGCCGTCTCGGTTCGAATGAGGACTTTAAACAGGTTTGCGATAAGCTGCACAGCGAAGGCATCCGGGTTGTGCTGGATGGCGTGTTCAATCATGCGGGACGCGGCTTCTGGGCATTTCAGGATGTTTTGAAAAACAGGGAAAATTCTCCCTATTTAAACTGGTTTCATATCAATCTTGGCGGCAACTCCAATTACAACGATGGCTTATGGTACGAGGGCTGGGAAGGCAATTACGATCTTGTCAAGCTGAATTTACAGAACGAGGAGGTTGTTCAGTATCTTCTGGAAAGCGTAAGAGGATGGGTTGACGAGTTTGACATTGACGGTCTGCGGCTGGATGTCGCTTATTGTCTGGACGAAAATTTCGTCCGCCGTTTGAGAAGCTTCTGCGACAGCTTAAAGCCGGATTTCTTTCTCGTCGGAGAAATGCTGCATGGGGATTACAACCGGTTGATGAATGATTCCATGCTGCATTCTGCCACCAACTATGAATGCTATAAGGGACTGTATTCCAGCTTCAACAGTATGAATATGTTTGAAATTGTCCATTCTCTGCTGCGCCAGTTCGGCCCGGAAAACTGGACCCTTTATAAAGGAAAGCATCTGCTTAGCTTTGTGGACAACCATGATGTGACGCGAGTGGCAAGCATCCTTACCAATGAAAAGCATCTGCCGCTTATTTATGCGCTGATGTTTGGTATGCCCGGAATCCCCTGCGTTTATTATGGAAGTGAATGGGGCGCAAAGGGAGAGAAAAGCCAGGGAGATCCTGCACTGCGTGCATGCTTCGATGGGCCTCAGACAAACGGGCTGACAGAGTGGATCGCAAAGCTTGCAGAAGCTAAAAAACACTCCAATGCCCTCAATTATGGCGCATTCCGCAGTGTTGTGCTGACGAACCGCCAGTGCATTTTTGAACGCGCCGTAGATGGAGAACGGGTTTTGGTTGCGATCAATGCAGAGGAGCAGCCCTATACAGCCCACTTCGATGCAGGCTGTGGTCGTGCGGTGGATCTGATCACCGGACAGGAGCATGATTTTGGCGGCGGAAGTGAGCTGCCGGGATATAGTGCTTACTTCTGGAAATGTGAGAGATAATAGTCGAAAAAAAGACGTTCCCGAAACAAATCTGTTCGGGAACGTCTTTATTCAATCAGTGATCGGCATTGCGCTGTGCCGCATGTCCGGCATCTCTCTTACGTAGCAGCTCGCATTCTTGCGCATTTACGCTTCTTCATCTGCCGCGCGGTCGAGCATCGTGCGTACAGCTGCGACAGCCTCCGGATCAGTCTGCCAGATCTCATATTCGCTCATACCGGGAATTCCCATAAAAACCTCCGGGTTGCGGTAGATCATCTCACTGTTTTTAATGGTTTTGCCGGACATATGGAATTGGGTCAGGGACGTTTTTTCAAGGAGAGAAGGAACCGTTTTGGCAGAGACGCCTGCGCCTGCAAGGAGATGGATTCTGCCATCAGCTGCCTGATGGAGTTTATTGAGCAGATCGACGCCGTGCAGACAGTCGGGAGCCTGACCGGAGGTCAGAATGGTCTGGATATCCAAGGAAATCGCTTCCTCAAGGGCCGCAAAGGGATCGCGGCACATATCAAATGCACGATGCAGTGTGACGGACATATCCCGGGCATGTTCGCGGAAACGTTTCATCTGTTCGGTACACAGGGAACCGTCCGGAGAAAGACTTCCGATTACAACGCCGTCGGCTCCGGCTGCCCGAAACGCATCGATTTCTTTACAGATGAGGGCTGTCTCATCCTCCGAGTACAGGAAATCGCCGAAGCGGGGGCGGATCAGAACATGGATGCGGATGTCGGTCTGGTTTCTGATCTGTTCATAAAGGGCGAGGGTGGGCGTCGTACCGCCGATGACAAGATTAGAGCAAAGCTCGAGGCGGTCTGCACCTCCTTTTTTGGCCATACGGGCAGAATATGCGGAATCGACGCAGCATTCTAACAGGTAATTGGATGATTTCATGAATTGTTTCTCCATTTTGCAGGATTTCCCGGGAAGGAAATGCTGTATTTCTTTGTGCGGTTGTTAATGTTTTTTCGATGACCATGGGCAGGATGCCAGCAGGATTGTTCCGTGCTGCGCACTCCCACAATCCTGCTCGATAGTCGCATATCGTGGGATTAGCATCCCGCTTTTATGCTCCTATCTTGGCGGGTCAAGAAGTCAAAACGCCTTCTGCAAGCAAGCTTGCGTCGGCTTTTTTGACTTTTTAGCCTGGGCAGGATGCCAGCAGGATTGTTCCGTGCTGCGCACTCCCACAATCCTGCTCGATAGTCGCATATCGTGGGATTGGCATCCCACTTTTATGCTCCTATCCGGGCGGGTCAAGAAGTCAAAACGCCTTCTGCAAGCAAGCTTGCGTCGGCTTTTTTGACTTTTTGACCCTGGCATCCTATATGATACAGGATTTTTTCGTATTTACAAATGCAAAATGGTGTAAAAGGAAGAAAAAGTCAAAATATGTACAAATTGTGAACAAAACCTTATAAAATTCATAAAATGTTTTAAAATTAGAAAAAAACTATTTACAAACCAAAAAAAAGGTGGTATCCTCACTTTCGTATTAAAGAAACGGCATAGTTTTAAAATGCCTGGTTTTGATTTAGGAGGAGAAATTATTATGAAAAAGAATTTAGTAGCAGTTTTAGCAGCAGTAGTTATGACAGCATCCATGGTAGCTTGCGGCAGCGCAGCAGCTACAGAGACAACTGTTGAGACCGCAACCGTTGCAGAAGAGAGCACAGTAGCAGTTGAGTCTACTGTAGAAGAGACCACAGTAGAAGCTACAACTGAAGAAGCTACCACAGTAGAAGCTACAACTGAAGCAGCTACCACAGAAGAAGCTACAACCGAAGCAGCTACCACAGAAGCAGCTACAGAAGAAGCTGCAACTGAGACAGCTACCGAGACTGTTGCTGAGTAATTATACCCAGACAGTTTTGGCAGGATGTGTTTCTTCAGGCATTTGATCAGTCTTCATGTGGAAAGCACATCGGATAAAGGTAAGGAAAGAGACACCCTTTTGTATGGAAACATGCAGAAGGGTGTTTTTTTGTCTTTCCCTTTCAGGTATAATAAGAAAAACACCGTTTTATACTGGAAAAAGAGGGAGGTTTTTATGAAGCTTTTGATCGTAGTAGACATGCAGAACGATTTTGTTACAGGGAGCCTTGGAACAAAGGAGGCTCAGGCGATTGTAGAAAACGTCGTCTGCAAAATCAAAGAAACCCCGGCAGAACAGATCTATGTGACGCAGGACACGCATCCGGAACAGTACCTGCAGACAAAAGAAGGACTGCATCTTCCGGTTGCACATTGCATCGAGGGAACGAATGGACATTGCCTGTGCCCGGCAGTAGAGCAGGCGCTGAAAGAAAAACAGGTGGATGCAGCGAGAAAAATTCAGAAGCCCACCTTTGGCTCCATGGAGTTGATTGAAAAACTGCGCTCGGATGAGAAAATCGTTGCGGATTCGAACCTGCAGATCGAGCTGGTGGGACTGTGTACCGGAATTTGCGTGCTTTCCAACGCGATTTTGTGTAAGGCTGCATTTCCTGAGGCAGATGTGATCGTTGATGCGGCAGCGTGTGCCTGCGTGACGCCTGCTTCTCATGATACTGCGCTGGCGGCAATGAAGCTGTGCCAGATCGAAGTAGAGAAGGAAGGGAAAGAACCCTGGAGAAACGAAAACATAGAATCCTGACATCATAAAAAAGGAAAAACGGAAAACCTTATTTTTTCATTGACAGAATCGAAAAGAATGCTATAATGAAATCAAACATATGAATAATTGTTCATATGAAAGAAAAAGCAATGGGGAACAGAAGCACCCATAGATGCTGCAAGACAGGAAAAGAGAGGATTTCACTATGAAAAAAACTTACAAAATCGACGTTGACTGTGCAAACTGTGCAAACAAGATGGAAGACGCTGCAAAGAAGACTGCAGGCGTTAAGGACGCAACGGTAAACTTCATGGCCCTGAAAATGTCCGTGGAATTTGAAGACAGTGCAGATGTAAAGACCGTTATGCAGGAGGTATACAAGAACTGCAAAAAGGTAGAGGATGACTGCGAGATCTTCCTGTAAAAGAAGACAAATCTGCAGGCTGTACCCATCATGGACAGTCTGCAGATTTGATGTTTTTACTGAAAGGGGTGAAGGCATGAATAAGAAACAGAAAAAAGTATTTACCAGAATTATCGTGGCAGCAGTGCTGATGGTTGTACTGAGCCTGCTTCCGATAGATGGCTGGCTGAAATTTGTGCTGTTTATGATTCCGTATCTGGTGATCGGCCATGATATTTTGTTAAAGGCCTGGAAAGGTATTTTAAACAGACAGGTTTTTGATGAAAATTTTCTGATGGCGGTTGCGACCATCGGCGCGATCCTTCTGGGGGATTATAGAGAGGGCGTTGCGGTTATGCTCTTTTACCAGATCGGTGAGCTGTTCCAGAGCTATGCGGTGGGTAAGAGCCGCAGAAACATCAGTGAGCTGATGGATATCCGTCCGGATTATGCGAATATTGAAAAAGAAGACGGAACACTGGAGCAGGTTGATCCGGATGAGGTTGAAATCGGCAGCGTGATCGTTGTACAGCCCGGAGAAAAGGTGCCGATTGACGGCGTGATCGAAGAGGGACGCACAAGCTTGAATACCAGCGCCCTGACCGGTGAGAGCCTTCCGAGGGAAGCCGGCGTTGGGGATGAAGTTATCAGCGGATGCATCAACATGTCCGGCGTGCTGAAAATCCGGACGACAAAGGAGTTTGGCGAATCGACGGTATCGAAGATCCTGGATATGGTAGAAAATGCAAGCTCCAAAAAATCCAAATCCGAGAATTTTATTTCCAAATTTGCAAAATACTATACGCCTGCGGTCTGCTACGGAGCCCTGGCACTGGCTGTTATACCTCCCCTTGTGCGGCTGCTGTTTCTTGGAATGACACCGGAATGGGGCGACTGGGTTATGAGGGCGCTGACCTTCCTGGTAATCAGCTGCCCGTGCGCACTGGTCATCAGTATTCCCCTGAGCTTCTTTGCCGGAATCGGCGGTGCGAGCAACGCAGGGGTTCTGGTAAAAGGCTCCAACTATCTGGAAACACTTTCGGAAACCAAATATGTTGTATTTGATAAGACAGGAACCATGACGCAGGGCGTGTTCGAAGTAAGCGGTGTGCATCATTCTTCCATGGATACAGAGAAACTGCTGGAATACGCAGCACTGGCGGAATGCCATTCCTCCCATCCGATCAGCAAGAGTCTTAAGAAGGCATACGGCAAACCCCTGGATCCGAGCCGTGTAACAGAGATCGAAGAGATCAGCGGCAACGGTGTGACTGCGAAGGTGGACGGCGTGAGGGTTGCTGCAGGCAACAGCAAGCTGATGGAAAAACTCGGTGTGGATTGTATGGAATGTCACAGCGTCGGAACCGTTGTTCACATGGCGGTGGATGGCAAATATGCCGGACATATCCTGATTTCAGATCAGATCAAGCCTCATGCAAAGGAAGCCATCGCGGCATTGAAAAAATGCGGCGTGAAAAAGACGATCATGTTGACCGGCGACCGCCGTGAGGCAGCACGCCAGGTTGCGGAGGAGCTCGGTATTGATGAGGTACACAGCGAGCTTCTGCCCGGCGACAAGGTAGCGCAGGTAGAAAAGCTTCTGGATGAAAAAGGGGAAAAGGAAAAGCTTGCCTTTGTGGGAGACGGCATCAACGATGCACCGGTACTTTCCCGTGCGGATATCGGCATCGCAATGGGAGCACTGGGCTCGGATGCAGCGATCGAGGCGGCGGATATTGTTCTGATGGATGATGATCCCTTAAAGATTTCCAAGGCCATCAGAATTTCCAGAAAGTGTCTGAGAATCGTTTATGAAAATATTTATTTTGCAATCGGTGTCAAAGTGATCTGCCTGATCCTCGGCGCGCTCGGCATTGCGAATATGTGGGCGGCGATCTTCGCAGATGTGGGCGTTATGATTATTGCCGTGCTCAATGCGATCCGTGCCCTGAACGTGAAAAAGCTGTAAAGAAAATGGAGAGAACCATGCAGGAAAAAGAAGAATTGGAAATGGATCACTGTGAAGAAACGGAGGTTCACGAAGAACTGCTCAGGATCGTACAGGAAAAGCTTCCCAAAGAGGAAGAGCTTTACGATCTGGCGGAGCTTTATAAGGTATTTGGAGATTCTACCCGCATCCGGATTCTGTTTGTTTTGTTTGAAGCGGAGGTCTGCGTCTGCGACCTTGCGGCAGCCCTGCAGATGACGCAGTCGGCGATTTCCCATCAGCTGCGCATTTTAAAACAGAATAAACTGGTTAAAAGCAGAAGAGAAGGCAAATCCATCTTTTATTCCCTGGCGGACGGACATGTCCGCACGATCATCAATCAGGGACTGGAGCATATCGAGGAGGATTGAACCGATCCTGCTGTCAGAAAAGAAAGCACCTCAACCGATCACAAGAAAGGTTGAGGTGCTTTTATTATCGTATAGGAAACTTTGTTTCCATACGATAAAAACGCTCCGCGAGGATGCGCACTCGGCGCAAGGGTAGATGGTTGGCTTAACCCGGTGTAGCCCAGGAAAAACGGCCGGGAAAAATCAATGCCGTCCTTCTGGATCTGCTGGATCAGGAAGTTGTTGCCCTGGCGGGAGCCCCGTGCCTTACCCAGCAGTGCAACCTCACCATCCACAACGGAGACCACCGGCTTGATGGAAAGCAGGCTTCCAGCGATGGCAACGGTTTTGGAAATTCTGCCGCCTTTTTGCAGATATTCCAGGGTATCCAAAAGAGCGATTACCCGCAGATTTTCTTTTTCACGGTTCAGGGTATCTACGATGGTGTGGATATCTGTGCCTGCATCCTTCATACGCAATGCATATTCCACGATGGCCTTTTCTCCGACGGCAACGTTTAAGCTGTCTACAATATAAACCTCTCCGCCGGTTTCGGCTGCGGCGATGTTGGCACTTTGCCAGGTTCCGGAGAGCTTGGAGGAGATCGTGATGATCAGTGCAATGTCTCCCTGCTCATGGATTTTTCGGATCGCAGTCTCGAAGGCATAGGGGGAAGGCTGGCTGGTGGTCGGCAGCACCTGTGTTTCGATCATTTTTTCATAAAACTGTTTGTGGGTTAAGTTGACGCCGTCCAGATATTCTTCCTCGCCAAAACGGATGGTCATCGGAAGGACGGTCAGGTCCGGGCGGGAGCAGTCGATGATATCCGATCCCGCGTCTGTAATAATCTGTATCTGATTCATGTGATTCGTTACCTCCATTCCGCAGGCCCATTGGGCTGCGTGGCCGATGGATTTCCCGAGTCGGCCTGGAAAGCATAACACATATTTATTGATATGTCAACAAATAGGAAAAAGCTACAGCACTATTGCCCTTGTGGATTTGCGAACCTCCAGTAAAGGCGATATCACACGGTGCGTTACCTGGGGATCACGGGTTTCAATCTGATGTTTCAGAATCGTGCCGGCTTCTTTTCCCATCAGGTATTCGGACTGACTGATGTGGGTAAAGAAATCGGGACGCTGGGATTCTACCAGCGGTTTGTCAAAGGACATCAGGGAGATATCTTCAGGAACCCGGAGGTTCATTGTGGCAAACAGGCTGTAGAGATAGGCACAGGTAGTGGACTCTGCGGCAATGAAGGCAGTAATGCGCTCCTCCCGGATCAGCTTCATCATTTGCTTCTGATAATGAACGTAGGGCTGATGCTTGTTGAAGGAATCCCAGATCGTAATGGAGGATTCCGGAATATTGCGTGCCTCCGCTTCCTGCAAAATGCCGTTAATACGGGAGCGTACCGTGAAGGTATCCCGCCGGGCAGAAGAGATGAAGCAGAAGCGCTGATGTCCGAGGGTGTGGAGATGACGAAGACAGAGTGCGCCGCCGGTTTTGTTGTCCCCAATGACATAGCTGGTGTCCAGACGCGGAAGATTCCGGTCAATGAGGACCAGGGGATATTTCTGCAGCAGCAGATAAAGCAGCTGCTCACTGAAAAATGGCTGATCCTGGGGGAACAGAACGATCCCGCTGATGCCGGTGTCGATACATTTCTGCAGCAGCCGGTTTTCCAGAGAAGGATTGAAGCTCTGGAAAAGGTGACAGATATAGGAATCCATGGGAAATGCAGAAAGTATGCCGTTTACCATAGATAAAGAAAACTGATCGGAGATGGACGGCAGGATACAGGCAATTTCGGTAAAAGCAGTATCGGAGGTGCTGCCTTCCGGGACAGCAGGAAGCTGCATGGAGGCAGAAGCCGGCAGCAGGGCACTGGGGGCTTCCAGCGGAACCTGAGCCGCAGCAGCAAGAGGAGAAGCGCTTCTGGCGACAAAGGAGCCTTTATTTGGAAAGCGGGTGATCAGACCCTCTGCTTTCAATTCGTTCAGGGCCTTGGAAACCGTAATTCGGCTGACATTGTATTTTTGTATGAATTCCCGCTCTGTCGGCAGCTTGTCACCCGGAAGCAGCAGGCTGTTTTCAATCTGGGAACGGACATCCTCCATGAGCTGCTGATAAAGGGGTTGATTTGTCTTTTCCATCTAAAATCCTCATTTCTGAAGTAATCCTTCTATATAATTTATAACTTCTATATTATATTATTATATTTGACTTTGTTATGTATGTTATGCCTTGATATATGAAAATAATCTGATAATAGTAAAAAGCATCCTGTAATATTCTCTTAATGATCTGCAAAATGTGATTGGAAAGAGATAATTCTGACGAAAACAATACTCTTTACCACACTACCTATAAAAACTATACCATGGTTTGATTAGAAAGTCAAATTATGTTTTGCTATATTTGCTATGTCAATATCGACATAATTCACGGAACGAAGTTATTCATAATTCACAAAATGGACATATTTTATTAAAAAAAGCTTGCAAAATGAACAGAAGGTGGTAACATAGTATTCACAAGGGGCAAGACAAAACAAACAAGCTTAAGATGCAGATAAGACGACTGAGTACTATTTGTCATGTTTGTATTGAATGGCTGGTCTTGCAAGGGAGCGCACTCTGTACGATGGGGAAAGGACAGAGCTGCGATCGGGGAGTGATCCACCTTACGGTATAAAAAGGAGAGGAAAACATGGCAAAAGCAATTGCAAAGCCTGCCATCAGCGCAGAGCAGAAACAGAAAAACAAGAAACAACTAAGGATACAAATAAAACGGCACTGGATGCTCTATTTGTTCCTCCTTCCCTGCATCATCTGGCTGCTTGTATTCTGTTATGCGCCGATGGCAGGCATTGTTCTTGCTTTTAAGAACTACCGGTTTGACCTTGGAATCTTCGGAAGCGAATGGGCCGGACTCAAGCATTTCAGGAAGTTCGTTACATCACCGGAGTTCTGGATGACCATTAAGAACACCCTGGTGATCACCAGCCTGAAGCTGGTCGTCTGCTTCCCGGCACCGATCATCCTGGCGCTTCTGTTAAATGAAGTAAAAGCAGAACGATTCAAAAAGACCGTTCAGACCCTGAGCTACCTGCCCAATTTCGTATCCTGGGTCGTAGTAGTACAGCTGATGACGACGATCTTCACACCCTACGGCGGTATCTTCAATGACATCCGTCAGATGATGGGAAAAGAAGCGATCTTCATAATGGGTGAGAAAAATGCATTCCTTCCGCTGGTTGTTTTCTCAGACCTCTGGAAGAATGTAGGCTGGGGCTCCATCGTATATCTGGCAGCCATCACCGGTGTTGACCAGGGATTATACGAAGCGGCGGCAATCGATGGCGCGGGACGTTGGAAATGTACCTGGCATATCACAATCCCTGAAATTTCCGTTACGATTGGTATCATGTTCATCATGGCAGTCGGCGGTATGTTAAACGCAGGTTACGACCAGATTCTTCTGTTACAGCAGCCGGCTAACAACCAGATTTCTCAGGTACTTGATACATACATCATTCAAACCGGTATCCGATATGGTAAGTTTGAATATGCAACGGCGATAGGTTTGTTTAAATCCGTGTTCTCCCTGATTATGGTGGCAGGTACGAACTACCTGACCCAGAAATACGCTGAAGTAGGCTTGTGGTAAAAAGAGGAGGGGAAACACATGAAAATCAAAGAGTCAAGAAGCCGCAAAATATTTAAGGTTTTTAACTATACTTTCCTGACTTTGTTAGGACTTGCAACATTCTATCCGTTCTGGTACGTGTTGATCGCTTCCTTTAATACAGGACGTGACTTCATGCGAGGCGGCGTGTGGATCTGGCCGAGAGCCTTCACACTGGAGAACTACCAGATGGCATTTGAGGATCCGACCATCGGAACTTCCCTGCTGATCTCTGTTTCGGCAACATTGTTATCAATTGTATTAGGTCTGATTGTTACCGCACTTGCCGCATATGCGCTGAGCGTTAAGACTTTACCGGGAAAAACCTTCATGAACTTCTTCTGGTACTTTACAACAATCTTCGGCGGCGGCATGGTTCCTTACTACATGGTGCTGCGTGACCTGAAACTGACCAGCAGCTTCTGGCTGTATGTCATCCCTGGCTTATACAGTTTTTACAATTTCGTCCTGCTGAGAAGTAACTTCGCAACGATCCCGGCAGAACTGAGAGAATCCGCACAGCTCGATGGTGCGAATGACTGGACCATCCTGAGCAGGATTTACCTTCCTCTTTCCAAACCGATCCTGGCAACTCTGACCTTGTTCATCGGTGTCGGCAAGTGGAATGACTGGTTCACAGGTGCTTACTATCAGAGTAAAGCAGCTCTGTATCCGGCGGCTACCGTATTACAGAAGATTTTAAGCGAAGCAACTGCTTCCAGCCAGATCAAGGCAGGACAGGAAACACAGCTTGGTAATGTAACAAGCTTTACCTCTCAGTCTCTGCAGATGGCATTCGTAATGATCCTGACGATGCCCATCGTTGTGATCTATCCGTTCTTACAGAAATATTACGTAAAGGGCGTTATGGTAGGATCCGTCAAGGGCTGACGCCTGAGGCAAAAACAGCGGCAGCTGTTATTCATGACAATGGAATGCTTGCAGAGCGTGCATTCTATTGTTACAACTTGAAACATACGGCAATGCAGGACGGGGGTTCCTGCAGCCGTTTGTCAATAAAAAAGGAGGACACAGGTATGAAGAGAAAGGCATTAGCACTGGTGCTGACCGCAGCAATGGCGGCTACAGCATTGGCAGGATGCGGAAGCAGCGCAGACACTGGCTCTGCATCCACAACACCCGCTGCATCGGAGGATACAGCAAAGGATGGCACAGCTGCGGCTGACACCGAAGAAGACGGTGACTATTACGTAGACGAGGACGGAAACAAGTATAAGAAGTTTGACGATGTTCAGCTGAAGATGCTGGTATGCTGGAACGGTGGCTTCAACACTGCTGACGATCAGTATAACAACGAGGTTGCAGCTGCAATTCGTGACAAGATCGGCGTTACCGTAGAATTTGAAGGAATCATGATGAGTGAAGCAGAGAAGCTGAACATGATGTTCGCTTCCGGCGATATGCCCGATATGATCAATGCACCTTACTGGGGCGGCAATGCCGGTGAGACTGCGATCATCAAAAAGGCTGGCGCAGAAGGCCGTCTGATTGATATCAAAGACATGCTTCCCAACTATCCTAATATCTCTGATGCATGGAATGTAGGTGTTATCAGCCAGAAATATCTGGAAAACGATATCGACGATCCTTCCTTCAATGGTGCAAGATACGTTCTGCCTACCGAGGTTGCAGGTGATGTAGAAGATATCGCACAGTGGAACTACGGTGTATTCGTTCGTGGCGACGTTCCGGAAGCTCTGGGCATCGATCCTACCTCCATCAAGACCACGGAAGAGCTGCTGGACTTCATGCAGAAGGCAAAGGACTATGGCTTTAAGGATGTAAACGGCAACGATTGTATCGTTGCTACCACCTTCCACAATGGCTGGGCCTATCAAAACTACTGGCAGAGCTACGATGCGAAGAAGCTGACCAAATACACACTGGATGCTGACGGCAACGTAACTTATGATAAGTTAAGCGAAAACTATGTAAACCAGAATCTGGTTATATGGAAGATGGTTCATGACGGACTGCTGGACAAAGAGTGCTTCACAACAACGGATGATGCTGCAAAAGAAAAAGTCGGCAACGGTACTGCACTGTTTACCTGCGCACAGTATGGTGTAACCATCGATGCAACCAAGCAGAGCGGTCTGTATGACAGCAATCCTGAAATGCGCTACACATGGGTTGGACCTCTGAACTACTCTGACGGTTCTGCACAGGTTCAGGTTGAATCCGAAGGTAGAAGCGGATCTCCTGCTATTATCTTCCCTACCACCTGCTCCAACATCGATGCTGCTATGACATGGCTGGACTATGTAAACAGCAAAGAAGGCACAAAGCTGATCTGCTACGGCTTCGAAGGCGATACCTACGAGCTGAATGCAGATGGACAGCCTCGTATGAATGCGGAACTGGCTGAGCGTTATGCAACCGATTCTGATTCTGTTACCAAGGAACTGCGTCAGAGAGGTATCGGCTACATGGCAGGCAGAACCTATGTTGCAAAGAAGAACGCCAAGTGGTTTGGCGAGTCCGCTCCTTTCGAAGCTGATGCTGAGAACGAGTACATCACCGCTTATAAGAAAGTTCATCCTGTAGAAATCCTTAAGGGTTATGCTATCGATGCTATGGCTCCTGGATATGAGAACTACTCCGACTTCTCCGAATGGGCATTCGATGATGTAAAAGAAAAAGAATACGTTGAGCGTGCATTCTTCGCTGATACCGAAGAAGAAGCAAGACAGATCATTCTTGACTATCAGGAATACTTAAAGACAAACAATGGCGGCGAGATGGAAAAATTCCTGGACTACATGACTGAACAGTCTAAGACCAGAGATGACTTCGCTTACTAAGACAGAATTCAACTTATCAATGGAGACAGATTACAATATAAAATACAGAGTATAACAGGTAACGTTCTCTGAGGAATAAGGAATCAGGGCGGGAAACGGAACTTAATGCAAGGAAGGATTTCATTGGATTAAGGGAAGCTTCCCGCTCTTTTTTTCATCGTATAGGAAACTTCGTTTCCATACGATAAAAACATACAGAATCACATTCCGGGTGGGGACCGGATAAAAGGGAGGGCTTATAAATGGCTTATATCAGATCGAAAAAAGAGGAATTGACAGGCTATCAGGCAAGCGGGGAGATCCGGCCTTCGGTAGACCTTGGCTGTGACTTTATCATGGTGTACGGAATCGATCCGACAATGCCGGAGAGAATCCGTCAGTACAGAGAAAAGGGCTATGTCATCCATCTGATGACCGGTATCGCATGGGGCGAATATCAGGAATATCTGGACGGCAAGTGGGATGGCAGAAAGCACTGGGATGAAGGTCAGGTGGACAGAAACGGTAAAGACGTGATCCATAACCCGACGGTACCCTATATGGTTCCGACGGTTTCCTTTTCGGAATATCTGACAGATCGTCTGAAGGTTGCCGTAGATGCCGGCGTGGAAGCAATACATGTGGAAGAGCCGGAGTTCTGGGATAAGAGCGGTTACTCAGAAGCGTTCAAGAGAGAATATGAAATTTATTACAAAGAACCCTGGAAGCCTCAGCATGAAAGTCTGGATGCACAGTATAAGTGCGCGAGACTGAAGGCTTATTTATATAAGAGGACCATCGACCGCGTGAGTGCGGCGCTGAAGGAATACGCAAAGGTAACCTATCAGAAGGATCTGCGCTTCTATGTTCCCACCCACAGTCTGTTAAACTACACTCAGTGGAAGATCATGAGCCCGGAGGCTGAGCTGATCAGTATTCCGACGGTAGATGGCTACATCGCGCAGATCTGGACCGGTACGAGCCGTGAAGCGAACGTTTACGAGGGTGTATACAAAGAGCGTACCTTTGAAACGGCATATCTGGAGTATGGTGTGATGCAGGAGCTGGTAAAGGGCACCGGCCGCCGGATGTGGTTTTTAAATGACCCCATCGAAGACCTTCCCTCCTATACCTGGGAGAATTACGAATACAACTACAGAAGAACCGCAGTGGCATCCCTGCTGCATCCGCATATCTGGCATTATGAGATCTGCCCGTGGCCCCACCGCGTATTTGACGGACGCTACCCAAGATTCCAGCCCAGAATTGCAGAAAAGATCGAGACAAGCTTCGAGACCGACCAGTCCAAGCCGATCCCTCAGAGCTATTCCACGCTGCTGTCCGGCATGTTCCAGCTTTTCGGTGACATGGAGCAGAGGGATATCCTCTTTGAGGGAGGTACAGACGGGGTAGGCGTATTTATGTCCGACAGCGGACTGTTCCAGAGAACCTTCCCGGATGGTATCGTGGACGGCGAAGAGCTGGGCGACCGTTTCCGGGCTGCAATGCACAAAAACTCCGGCAATCCTGTGGATGAAGAAGCAGCTGCCAGGCTGATGAAGGAGATCGGGGAAAAGGATTCCCTGATGTACGACTTTATTCAGAGCGCAGCATTCCCGAACTTCTTCGGCGTGGCAATGCCCCTTGTAAAATACGGTCTGCCGATCCATCCGGTTCAGCTGGACAACGTGCGTCGTTTTGCCGGATATCTGGAGGATTACAAGTGTCTCGTACTGAGCTATGAATATATGAAACCCGATGCACCGGACGTAAACGCAGCCGTTGTTTCCTGGATCAGAGAGGGCGGCACGCTGATCTATGTCGGCGATGGCAGTGACCCGTTCCATAAGATCGACGCATGGTGGGGACAGAGAGGCTATGCAAATCCTGCAGAGCATCTGTTCGAGCTGGCTGGACTGGGGAGAGATCCCAAGGAAGGCGTACATGAAGTTGGCGCCGGCAAGATCGTTGTCTGGAAGGAACTTCCTGCAAGAATCTGCTTAAGTAAAGAGCTGGCAGATCAGTACCGCAGCCTGGTTCAGAAGACGCTGGCAGATACCGGCATCACCTGGACCTACAGAAATGACCTGACCCTCCATCGCGGACCTTATGTGATTTCTTCCGTTATGGCAGAGAGCGTAAGCGACGAGAATAAGGTATTTACAGGGGTTTATGCGGATCTGATGACAAACGATTATGCAATTATCCATGAAAAAGATGTTGCACCGGATGATGTAACCCTGCTGTTTGATTTTTCCAAAATCGAAGGCGAAGATTTCCGTATTGTCGGAACCTCTGCCCGCGTAGAAGAAGGCGAGACAACAGAAAACGGTGTAATGCTGAGACTCAAAACCGCAGATAAGATCAAGGCATTCACCAGAGTACGCCTGCCCAAGCAGCCCACAGACATCAAGGCGATTGATGAAGACGGCGAAGCTGTTGCAGTGGAAAGCTCCTGGGATGAGGAGACAAATACTCTGCTGGTATCTTATCAGAGCGTATCGAAGGAAGTGTGTGTAACAGGAAAATGGGCATAAAAGCGAATATTTTTAATATTCAGCATTTCAGCGTCCATGACGGGCCCGGCGTGCGGACTGTAGTTTTTTTCAAGGGCTGCAGCCTGCACTGCCGTTGGTGCCACAATCCGGAATCCATCCATGCCGCAAAGGAAATTTTACTCTATCCGGACCGCTGTATTGGCTGTATGGCATGCCGGGAGGTCTGTCCGGTGGGGGCGCAGGTCTTTGATGAGACGGGACACTGGATCGACAGAAGCAAATGTATCCACTGCTTCAAATGCTGTGAGGAATGCTATGCGGATGCACTGGTCAGCGTCGGAGAATGGCGGAATACGGACAGCATCTTAAAAGAGATTCTGGAAAATAAGGGATATTTCGATCAGTCAAAGGGCGGCGTGACATTTTCCGGGGGAGAATGTATGCTGCAGCCGGATGCTCTGACAGAACTGTTAAAGGGCTGTCAGGCGGCAGGCGTACACACCGCGGTGGATACCGCCGGAAACGTTTTGTGGGAATCCTTTGAACAGGTGCTGCCCTATACGGATCTGTTTTTATACGACATCAAGGCGATGGATTCCGATGTCCATAAAACCTGCACCGGAGTGGGAAATGAACGGATTCTGGAAAATTTCACAAGGCTTGCGGATCTGGGAGCGAATATTTTCGTCCGCTATCCTTACATCCCGGGCATGAACGACGATCAGGCGGAAAAGATCGCCGGATTTTTAAGCCGGTGGCAGCATATCGAGGCAGAGCTTCTGCCGTACCACAAGCTGGGAAATTCCAAGTACAGGGCGCTGGAGGCACAGAACGTGTTTGAGGGGACCGTTCCGTCGAAGGACGAGGTGGAAATGCTGAAAAAGAAGTATGGATTCCAGTGATTTGAATAGAAAGGAACGTGTATGAATACGGAGAAAGCGAAGGTATCGCCGTTATACCTGCAGCTGATTGAGGGGATGCATCAGGATAAGTTAAAGATCAACGATGCAAAGCTTGCGCGGCATGGGTCCATCGATATCGATGACCACGGATTTATTGATTTTCCGGAATTTACCTTTGAGCCGGAAACCTGCGAGGACGGTCTGGTACACGGCTGTGCATGTATCGGGCGAAATTTCAGACGTTTTTTAAATGAAATGCCGAAATATATCAATCCCAACAGCGCGCTGGCATGCTGCTGGGTCGGCACATTTGACCGGTTCGCACCGCTGCAGATTGCGGATGCGGACAGACCCCACGAGCTGGATGAGACCATCCAAAAGTACCGCATCACCCAGGCGGGCTTCGGCGGCATGAACCATCTGTGCCCGGACATGGAGATCGGTTTAAAAGAGGGCTGGAAGGGACTTCTGGAAAAGATCCGTTATTACAGAAAGAAAAACAACCCGCCGGATCCGGATTTTTATGAGGGCGAGGAGCAGCTCGTGCTGGGGATCCTGGAATGGGTAAAGGCACATCAGATTTATGCAGAAGAGCTGGCTGCAAAGGAAAGCGATCCGTTTTTGAGAGACAATTATCTGGCGATTGCAAAGGTAAACGGTGAGCTGTGGGAGCATGAGCCCCGCACCTTCCGGGAAGCAGTGCAGTTTTTAGCACATTTCCAGGCGGTGGATCGCACGTTTTATGCAGGCGGTGCGCTGGGTGCGCTGGATACGCTTCTGGAAGAATATTTTGAACGGGATATCGAAAGCGGTATCCTGACGGAAGAAGAGGCAGTCTGGATGATCGCCAGCCTGTTCTTCAACGATACCCATTACACCCAGATCGGCGGACTGACTCCGGCAGGGGATCGGGAAGTGACGAGCCGTCTGTCTTTCCTGATTCTGGATGCGATGCACCTGTTAAAGATCCCGACCAACCTGGGAATCCGTGTCCATGCTCCCATTGCGGGACAGGGCCCGGAGCCGGAGATTTTGTTAAAGAGAGCGGTAGAGTATACGATCGAAGATGGATATGGCGTGTGCTATTCTCTGGAAAAGGGAATTTCGGAGGGCTTTTCCAAAAATGGTTTCCCGCTGGAGCTGGGACGCATGCGTGTGAAATGCGGCTGCAACTGGGTGGCGATCCCCGGACGGGAATATCCGCTGCAGGATGTAACCCGCGTGAACATGGCAGTGGCACTGCACTATGGGTTAAAGGATCTGCAGGCGCAGGAAACCAGAGATTTGGATCTGCTCTGGGAGCGCTTCACTTATCATTTGCAGGCGATGGTGGAATGCGTTAAGGCCGGCTATGACAAGCATTACGAGGTGATGCAGAGAAACCGCCCGGAAATCGTTCTGAATCTGTTTATGCACGGTCCGATCGAACGGGGCTTAAACTGCTCCAACGGCGGCGTGGACATTCTGGATCTGAATATCGACGGCATTGCGCTGGCCACCGTAGCGGACTCGTTTGCGGCGATCGAACAGCGTGTTGTAGAAGAAAAGAAGCTGACCTGGGATCGACTCTTCGAACTGCTGGATACCAACTATGAGGGCGCAGAGAGAGAACGCCTGATGCTCAAAAACATCCGCCGTTTCGGTTCTCCCGGCTCCCGCGCCCAGGACTGGGCAGTGCGCATCCGGGACTATTATGTAGCACTGTGCAAGGGCGCTCCGACCAGGAAGCATCATCTGATGATTGTTCCCGGCCTGTTCTCCCACGGAGATGTGTATGCCTATGGAAAGACGCTGGAGGCAACGCCCAACGGCCGCTTTGCCGGAGATGCGATTTCCCATTCTTCCGAACCGGACCCCGGCTTTGCAAGAGGTGTGGATACCTTTTCGCCGGTTTTAAAGGCAAATGCGGTAGCACTGACACAGGCGGGCTACGGCAACTCTGCTCCGCTGCATCTGGATATCGACACCGGACTGATTCAGCATTCCGGCGGTGTAGATGCCCTTGTTGCGCTGATCCATGCACATGAGCAGGCAGGTGGTACGCTGATCAATATGAACTGCGTATCTAAAGAAAAACTGTTAAAAGCGCACGAGGATCCGAAGGCTTATCCGGATCTGGTAGTGCGTGTCACAGGATATTCGGCATTTTTCGCATCGCTGTCCAAAGAATACAGACAGCAGATCGTAGACCGTTTCCTGGACGAATAAAATCAAGAGGAGGATACCATTTATGACACTCGCAGAAAAGTTTACCCGGCTTAAGACCTCCGTCGGTGGAAACCGGGAAAAAATGCACTTTGAGGACACCTTCGGAATGCCGAAGGAGGAGCAGGCGCACATCACCCGCCCCGGCCGCGCGAACGCAAGAATCCTTGCAGAGCTGGAATTTGCCCTGCATTTATCCGAGGCAGAAAACGGCAAATACGACGCTGCTTTGGAGGAAGCGCTGGATTATCTGCTGGAAAAACAGCAGACCGAGGGCGTACTGACCGATCAGGCCTGTGAAGAGGCAGAGGAAATTCTGGAGCCGATCGCAGAGGAAGCAAAATCCTATGAGCTGATTCTGGCAGCCCATGCGCATATTGACATGAACTGGATGTGGAGCTTCAACGAAACCGTTTCCATCGTTCTTGCAACCTTCCGTTCGATTTTAAATATCATGGATCAGTATCCGGAGTTCTGCTTCTCCCAGTCTCAGGCTTCTGTATACAAGATTGTGGAAGAATATGATCCGGAGCTGATTGAGCGCATCAAAGCCCGTATTGCAGAGGGACGCTGGGAAGTAACCGCCTCTGCATGGGTAGAGACAGACAAAAATATGCCCTCCGGCGAGTCTCTGCTGCGTCATATCCAGTACACGAGAGAATATCTGTCCAGGGTTTGGGGCGTAAAGGATTTCGATCTGGATTTCTCCCCCGATACCTTCGGACACAGCGCAAACGTGCCGGAAATCGATCAGTTCGGCGGCGTAAAATATTTCTACCACTGCAGAGGCAATGCCCGCCGTGACGTGCTGTACCGTTATCAGGCTCCATCCGGAAAAGAAGTCCTTACCTACCGCGAGCCCAACTGGTATAACGGAGCGATCACACCGCAGATTGGCGCAGGATTTATGGAAATCGTGAAAAAGAGCAGCGGCTTAAAGACCGGTCTGGTCGTGTATGGTGTGGGTGACCACGGCGGCGGACCTACCAGACGCGACGTAGAGCGTGCACTGGAAATGCAGACCTGGAAAATTTATCCGAAGATCCGTTTCGGCACCTTCCGCGACTATTTCCATGAAGCAGAAAAAATCCGGGAAAAACTGCCGGTTGTAAACGAAGAATTAAACTACTTTGCAAACGGCTGCTACACCACCCAGAGCCGCATCAAGAGAGGCAATCGCCGTCTGGAGGCTGCGTTCTACGATGCAGAAGCGATGAGCGCACTGGCTGGACAGAAGGTTGGCTTCCCGTATGCGAAGGAAAAGCTGACCAAGGCATGGGAGGATGTATTATTTACCCATTTCCACGACATCCTGACCGGCTCCTGTGTACAGGATTCCAGAGAGCATGCAATGGGACTGTTCCAGACCTCTATGGCGACTGCCAACACTCAGATCACAAACGCAATGCGCGTGATCGCAGAAAAGATCGATACATCCTCGATTCCGGTCGATATCGATGCATACAACAGCCAGTCTGAAGGCGCAGGCGCAGGCTACGGCATTGAAAACTTTGTGGGCGTGCCCAGCACCGAAAGAGGCAGCGGCAGAACCCGTATTTTCCATCTGTTCAACAGCCTGTCCCATGCACGCCGTGAGGTTGCAGAGCTGACCGTTTGGGACTGGACCGGAGATCTGCGCCGACTGGCAATGCGCGATGCAGACGGAAACGACATCCCGTTCCAGCTGGTGGACCACGAGCTGCAGCAGTACTGGGATCACAAATATATCCGCGTTTTAGTAGATCAGGAGGTTCCTGCCCTCGGCTATACCACTGTTGTGCTGTATGAAAAGGGATTGGATTCCTATCCGGTTTACTTACAGACAAATGAGCAGGTAAGTCGCTGCTATGACGATGTTGTTCTGGAAAATGAGCAGACCATCGTTACCATCAGCGCAGAGACAGGACGCATCAAATCCCTGGTGGACAAGACGACCGGACAGGAGCTGATCGGCGAAGGAAAAGAAGCCGGACTTGTATATCAGGAAACGGAATGCAAGACCTCCAGCGCATGGAACATCGGCAGAGCGATCAAAAACGTGCCGGTGGATCGTTGCGTAGAGCTGAGCAGGGCTGTGATCGGAGAACTCAGAAGCAGTGTAACCGCACACTTTACCGTAGAAAATTCTACCGCAGAGGTGACCTATGTTCTGGAAAAAGACCAGTCGCTGGTTCGCGTAGAGCTGAAGGTAGACTGGAAAGAAATCGGCAAAGACATCATTCCGGTTCTGACCTGGCAGACGCCTTTGTCCTATCAGACCGATGCCTTCCGTTATGACGTGCCCGCAGGCAGCACTGTCCGCAGAGGCATCAACAACGACGTTCCCGGACTGCGCTATGGCATGGCGCTTCGCATGGACGGCAGCTCCGCAATCCTCGTTTCCGACAGCAAATACGGCTATCGCGGACAGAAGGAGAGCCTGAACCTGACACTGATCAACAGCTCCGTAAGCCCCGATCCTTATCCGGAACGCGGCATTCACACCATTACCCTCTGGGTTGGCGCAGCGAGCGGAGATGCGAAGGAAGCGGAAGATATCGCAACCGGCTGCAACCATAAGATCTTCTACCAGCCCACCAACTGCCACCACGGCGAGCTGCCTCTGGAGGACAGCCTGGTATCCGTTGCTTCCCACAGCGCGGTGATCACAGCAGTACAGCCTACCACAGATGGCTGCGTTCTGGTTCGCGGCTGCGAGACCTCCGGTGAGCGTTCTGCCGTGAAGTTAAGCTTCGGTACAGAAGTCAAAGAAGCACAGGCAGTTGACCTGTTCGAGAAAACAAAAGACAATGCCGTAGAAACAGACGGCAGCACCGTAACCGTGGAAGTAGATGGCAATGCATTATTTGCGGTGAAGGTTCGGTTGTAAAAATATATAAAGGATTTCCTGCGGCAATATGAATTTATTGCCGCAGGAAAAAAATAAAATGGATATAAAGAATATTAAAAAGATTATGTATTATTAAAATAGAAAATTCATCGTATTATAAAAAATACGGATTAAAATATATTGTATTACGTTACATGGATGTATTTGAAGCAAGACAGGATTATAGGAGTTTTACTGGGGTGTAATGAAAACAATAAAATTAGTATCGGAGGGAAAAATACCATACATAAATGGGGATGGGAAACAAAATTGACCCCAATATTATTCCTGAATATATTGATACTAATGGAGATTTGATCGGAAGAAAAGTAGCATCGTATGAGCTGGCAGAAAATCATTCGGTTATAGACCAACTGTTGGAGTGGAAGAAGGAATTGAGAGAGCTATTAAATGGTATAGAGAAGAAATGAAAGGAATAGAAAATAATGAATGATAGAATTTCTACACTTTTAAAAGAAAAACACATAAATAATAAAAATGTAAATGTGATGGCAAAAAGTATTTTGATTACTGGAGCAGGTGGAACTGTTGGAGAAGCTTTAGCTCGATTTTTATTAGAACGATATTGTGATAAAACAGTAATTTTATTAGATCATAGTGATTCGGCATTGAATGTATGTTATAAGAATTTAAACAAGTATAAAAATGCCCATTTTTATATTGGAGATTATGCAGACACCAAAATGTTCAATTGGTTAATTCGAAAATATAATGTAGATACGGTATTTCATTGCGCAGCATATAAAATTGTTCCAATGGTAGATTTGAATCCAGTTAGCGCCTTTGAAAATAACACAGAAAAAAGCAATAAATTATTTCGGATGTGTGGCGAAAATAAAATCCAAAATTGTATTTTTATGTCCAGTTATGAAGCTTTTATTTCTAAAAATATATTTGGCGATACCAAAAGAATTGCAGAAATTCTTTTGGAGCAAAATTCTACAAAATATCCTGATACAAAATATTGCGCACTACGATTTGGTTTTGTTTTAAACTCATCAGGAAGTGTAATATATTTATTCGAGGAACAAGCTCGAAAAGGAGAAAATATAACTGTAACGCATAAAGAAGTTGAGAGATATGTTTGCTCTGTAGATGAAGTAGTAGATGGAGCAGTTGTGTTACTCGAAATGGGTGAAACAGGATGTCTATACACTCTAAATATGAAAAAACCTATAAAAATATATGAATTAGCAAAGTATTATCAGATGAAATATAATGAAAGAAGTAAGATTGTAATTACGCAATTAAGGCCTGGAGATAAGATTTATGAAGAACCATTAGGATGTGAAAATGGTTTTTCTACAAGTTTGAATAATCAAGTTTTTAAAAATAACAAAATATATATTAATTGGAATACTTTTAATGAAAACTATTCTAAATTAATAAAAAATATAGAAAGTGAAAATTATGAAAGAATATATGATTTGATAAGAACCTGTACTAAAAATATTGAAGTAATGTGATATGTTTATTAATAATAAGAAAGGTATAAATAAAATTCCTTGAGGTTTTAGTATCTGATTTCCAGGAAAAAACAATGCAGTCTTAGTACATTTTGAATAATGTTTAGGAGTGAATAATAATACAGATGTTTCAAACCTATTTCCGCACCATTTTCAAAATAGATAAAAAGAGCACATTTATCTGCATCATCTATAACCTGCTCAAACAGTTATTAAACGTCTTTTACGGCGTTTATTTCCTGCGTCTGATTCTGGTACACGTTGAGACTGACCGGGATCTGACTGCTGTTTTGTGGGTATTGCTTGGCATGCTGGCGATCAATGTTGGGTTTCATTTTGGCGACCAGTATTTCAAAAATGTTTATGCCCCTGTGTTTCAGACAAAGCTCGAACAGCATCTGTATGAGACGATTTCGGACAGGGCGGCGGATGTGCCATATGATCAGTATTGTCAGCCGGAATTTCTGAATTTATATCAGCGTCTTTTGGACAATACGGCAAAAAATATTCTGCAGGTTTGGAATTCGATCGGAATGCTGTTCGGATTGGTAGAAGCGTTCGTACTGATTTTGTTCTATATCGGGAAGGTGGACTGGTTTGCGATCGTGTTGTCGGTTCTGCCGCTGTTTTATTCCTATGTGGTCGGGGCAAAGGGCGCGAAGTACCGGCACGAATTCAACCAGGCGCTGACCTTTCCGACGCGAAAAAAAGAATATGCGAAGCGGGTATTTTATTTGCCTCAGTATGCAAAAGAACTGCGGACGACCTCGGTTTCCCAGATTGTCCAGAGTATTTATGAAGCGGGCGTATCAGAGACGATAGCGATCTGCAGAAAGTTTGGAAAAAAGATCGGATTTTTGAACTTTGTCGAACTGCTGATCAGCGATGGACTGGTAATTATGCTGCCGATCGCTTATGTTGTCGTGCGGATTCTGACCGGACATATGCTTTTGATCGGTGATTTTATCGGAATTGCGCAGTCGATTACGACGTTTGTCTGGGATCTGGAATGGTTCTTTGACGAGCTGATTGCGATCAAGGAAGCGTCGCTTTATATCCGGGAATATCAGGAATACTGCGAAACCTATCAGAAAACGGAAACAGGAGACAGGCATCTGGACTGCTCCAATGGATTTGAGCTTTCTTTTGTGGATATCGGATATTCTTATCAGAAAGGAACGGATGCAAAGCGTGCCCTGCACGATGTAAACGTAACGATCCGAAACGGAGAAGTCATCGCGGTTGTCGGAGAAAATGGTGCAGGAAAGACGACGTTTACCAACCTTTTATCCGGGTTATTTGTTGGAAAAGAGGGGGAGATTTTATTAAACGGAACTGAGATCAGTCAGTATACAAAAGCAGATCTGACAAAGTTTTTCGGGGTAATCCATCAGGATTTTCATTTGTTTCCGATGTCTGTCCGGGATAATATTCGGGCTGGGGAAGAACTGTCGGAGGAAGAAATTCAGAATGCGGTAAACCAGCTGGAAGTACGCAAAAAAATCAGAAACCTGGATCAGTCGATTTCCCGGGAATTTGCAGATGACGGACTGGTGCTGTCCGGTGGGGAAAGCCAACAGCTGATGCTGGCGCGGATTATTGCGAACCGGTATCCGCTCGTAATTCTGGATGAACCGACGAGCGCGCTGGACCCTTTGACGGAACGGAAAATCAACCGGTATGTCATGCAGACGCTGGCATCGCCGGAGCGGACGATTTTGTTTATTTCGCACAGACTGTTTACGACGCAGCTCGCGGATCGTATTCTGGTATTTGATAAAGGAACGATTGTAGAAGAGGGGAATCATTGTGAGCTGATGGAGAAGAAGGGGCATTATTATGAAATGTATCAGCTACAGCAAAAGCTGTATGGGCAGGAGGAAATCGAGTCGGCAAAAACGGAAACCGATCGTCCGGAATAATTTTTATTTGTTCGGGAAAGCCATGTCAGCAGAGCCGGGATTTGTCGTGCTGTCGGCGCTGATGAGAGTTGTCGTCAGTGTGCGGACTTCCTTTTTACGGGTTATTTTTCTGGCATATATCATTTCCTGTATGGAACAGAAAAAAACGCTGGTATTTATTCTGACGTTTATCGGAATCTCGTTTTTGATCGTAGGAGTCACTTATGCGGTTCAGAGCTTTTTTGAAAATCGCTATCAGCCGGTGTGTCAGGAAAAGCTGGTACAGTCTCTGCAGCGGGAATTGTTCGAAAAAATGCGGACGGTTGATTTGCAAAGCTATGATACGGAAAGCTATTACAGCGCGATTACGCTGGCGGGAGAAGAGTGCTCAAAAAGGGCAGTTCAGGTCGTCGGAAATTTTCTGAACCTGTTGGAATCTGTCCTGACGCTTGCCCTGACCTGTGTTTCCGTGATCGGGGCGGACTGGATTGTACCGGTTGTGGCTGCTGTGTCGTTCGGGTTCAGCTTCTGGATGAATCAAAAAATGGTATCCAGACGGGTATCGTATGATACGGCGGTAAAATTAAAGGAAAAAGAAGCCTCGATGCTCAAACGTGTGCTCTATCTGCCGGAGTATGCAAAGGACATTCGGTCATCCGGGATGAAACAGACGGTTTTGGAACGATATCGTAAAAATACAGAGGAAAAAGCTGTCCTGATCCGAAAACAGGGCGGAAAAATCGGACGGCTGACGGCGCTGGAAACGATTGGCGGTTCCTGCCTTTTGATTGACTTTTTCGCATCGTTGTATCTGGCAGTCAAAACACTCGTTTGGAATACCATGACAGCTTCCGGTTTTGTCGCGGTGCTCAATGCCTGCAATCAGATTCAGTTCAGCCTGGAAAGCCTTTCTGCGCAGATCGCTGTATTTGCAGAAAACGGAACGCTGATCGAACGGTTCCGGACAGTGGAAAACATGGAACCTGAAATTGAAAAGAAAGAACCGGGACAATCTGCAGCGCCATTTGAAACGCTTCAGGTGCAGGATATTTGCTTTCAGTATGAAAATAACAAGTTTGAATTAAAGAACGTCCGGTTTGAAATTAAAAAAGGAGAAAAGGTCGCGTTTGTAGGCGAAAACGGATCTGGCAAGACGACGCTGGTAAAGCTGCTGCTCCGGCTCTATGACTGCAGCAGCGGGGAGATTTTATATAATGGAACGCCTGTAGAAAAGATGAATACCCGCACTTACAGAAGCGCTTATTCGACGCTGTTCCAGGATTTCAACCTGTATGCCGCGTCGGTTGCAGAAAATGTTTCGATGAACCTGAATTCCGATCTGGAAAAAGTCCGGGACGCTCTGATTTGTGCGCGGATTCCCAAAGCAGCAGATCAGCTGGATGGAATTATTTCGAAAGAATTCTGTGCGGACGGAATCGATTTTTCTGGCGGAGAGCGGCAGCGGATTGCGCTTGCACGCGTTTTTTATGAAAACCATGATATCCTGATTATGGACGAGCCGACTGCTGCAATGGATATTCGTTTCGAAAAAGAATTTTATGATCTTGTCTTTTCTTATCTGAAAGACAAGACAATCCTGATGATTTCGCACCGACTGGCGTCGATCACTGCCTGCGATAGAATTTTTTATATGGAAAACGGTTCGATCACAGAACAAGGCACGCATCAGGAGCTGATGGAAAAGCAAGGAAAATATGCGAAGCTGTTCCTGGCGCAGTTAAATTGACAGTTTATAAAAACTTTTTTTAAGAGGCATTTCAGATTGGTGTTGGTATCTGACCTTTGGAAAAATGCCCCGGGAAAAAACAATAAAAGAATTCTAAAATGTCTATGAAGCTGATAGAATGAGATAACAAAACAGGAGGGTATAAATTACCTGTTTTAGTAAGGGGGACTGCACAAATGAAACAAGGGGAAACTGGCATGTCGCTTCGGCATGCGCCGGGGAAGTTTCTGGTAGTTGGGAGATTCCTTGAAAAAATCGTATCTGCATTGCTGCCGTTTCTGACAATGCTGGTCAGCGCGCGGTTTATCGACCTGGTGTTAAATCAGCGGATGGAAGAGGCGATCCGCGACGCCTGCCTGTTGGGAGCTTTGATCCTGTGCCAGCGACTTGGCGGAAATCTGGATACCTGGATGCGGATTCACCAGCGGAAGGTGCTTTTTCCATATCTGGACGAGCGGATGATCGGAAAAATTTCGCGGATTCCGTATGGATTTCTGGAGAATACAGAGATTCAGGATGCGCTGGAGCGGGTATCGAAGGACCCGGAGGAAGTGTTAAACGGCGTCCTGGAAAGCGGTTTTTCGATGGTCTGCTTCCTGATTTCCAACGGCTGTCTGGTTGTGTGGCTGATTACGCAGGCTCCGGTCTGGATTTCTCCGGTTATCATGGTGCTGCTGGTCGGCTTCGGGTTCTTTGCGGTAAAAGGCGGGCAGAAGCAGTATGAGGCGAAAAAAGAGGTCACGCTTGGAAAGCGGAAAGCGGCTTACGCGGAAGAAATTCTGGGGAACCGCGACGCGGCAAATGAGCGGGTTCTGTTCGGGTTTGGCGATTGGGTCAATGGGATTTTCTTAAAAGAAAGACAGATTGCAAGGCTGCGGGAGCGGAAAGCGAGACGCTGGTGGTTCATCGGCATGAACATGGGCGGATTTCTGGCGATCGCACTGTCGATTCTGGTGATCTTTGCGCTGATTTTCCCGGTTGTGCAGGGCAATACTTCCGTCGGTGTTTTCGTTTCGCTGGTTACGTCGTTTATGGCGATGGCGCAGAGCCTGACCTGGCAGCTGCCGGGGATGCTCAAGGAGATGGAGCAGGGCAGACAGCTGTTGGGCGATATGAGGCGCATTCTGGAGCTGCCGGAATATGAGGAAAAACCGGACAGTAGCGCAGCGCTTTCGTTTGAGTCGCTGGAATTTTCCCATGTTTCGTTCCATTATCCGAACACCGAAGCGATGGTGTTAAAGGATATGTGCTTTCGGATCGAAAAAGGGCACCACTACGCGTTTGTCGGGCGCAACGGCTGCGGCAAATCGACGATTGTAAAGCTGATTTTACGCTTGTATGAGCCGGATTCCGGTGAGATTTTGTTAAATGGGGAAAAGATCGAGACGTTTTCGAGGGAGCAGATCTGGAAGCTGTTCGGCGTGCTGTTCCAGGATTATGCGAAGTATCCGGTCTCGGTAGCGGACAATATCGCACCCGGCGCGGATGCAGGGCAGCGGGCAAAAATTGCCAAAGCGGCGGAAACCTCCGAACTGGACAATGTGCTGGAAAAGCTGCCGCAGGGCATGGACACGGTACTTGGGAAAATCGCAGAGGACGGTGTGGACGTCTCCGGCGGTGAGTGGCAGCGGATTGCAATGGCACGCCTGTATTATCAGGATGCAGAACTGAAAATTTTAGACGAGCCGACCGCGGCGATCGACCCGGTGCGGGAGCAGCAGATTTACCAGAAGTTTTTGAAGCTGTACCAGGATACGACAACGATTATGATTACGCACCGGCTGGGTGCAACGTCTCTTTGCGACTGGATTATCGCGATTGAGGACGGAAAGGCGATGGAGCAGGGCTCCCATGAAGACCTGATGACGAAAAACGGCATCTATTGCGAAATGTACGAAACGCAGAGGAGGTGGTATCTGTGAAAAAAAGAAGCTTTTTCCATACCGTGCGCGTCATGTTTCCGATGGCGTTTCATGCAGCGCCGCTGCGGTTTATCCTGATCAATGTGCTGGGCATTTCGCAGTCAGTCGTGATGGGCGCAAATACCTTGCTGCTTTCGAATTTTGTGAATGAGCTGATCGCCTCTGTTGGAAAGGGACGGTTTGAGGCAGCGCTGATCGCTGCGACAGCTTTTTATGTATGCGGAATTATCGGCTACCAGCTGTTGAATACGCTGTTTAACTATGCGCTGACGGAATTTCTGGAAATCTGTGACGAGACTTATCGTTATGAATTTAACGAGAAAATTTCGAAGCTTTTCCCGCTGGCATTCGAGCAGAACGAGTCGCTGGATGAAATCCAGAAGGCGCAGGCTGGGCGGGAGGATGCGAATGTTTTCATGTTCCATATGATCGGCATCATCGACATGGTTCCGCCGTATCTGGTATTTTTTGCGATTTATGCGGCATCCCTGAATCCTGTGCTGCTGTTGTGTATCGTGATTTCATTTGTGCCGTCCATCGTGACACTGTACATGCAGCGGAATATTTTCTACAGCTATGAGGATACGGCAGCGCCGGTCAGACGGAAATATCAGGGTTATCGGAAGTGCCTGACAGACCTCGCGTTTATCAAGGAGACGAGGGTGCTGCGCGCTGTGCCGTTTTTCTTTGGGAAGATGAAAACCGAACAGCAGCAGCTGTGTGAAAAAGAGGCTGCAGTCCGCACAAAGGCGAACGGGCTGGATGCCATCAACCAGACGGTCGGGATGATTGGGTATCTGGGCGCTGTGCTGATTTTAGTGGTGAGCGTTTTAAAGGGAAGCATCTCGGTCGGTGCATTTGCGGCAGTATACTATGCGTTAAATTCGTTATTTGACATGGTATTTGCACTGGTCTGTGGATTTCTTGGAAGTGCAGTAGGCAGTCTGCCTGCTGTGGAGAACTATGTGGCATTCCTGGAAAAAGATCCGGGCAGGAGCTGGAAGGACGTGCCGCGGATGGGGAAGACGATGCAGTTTTCGGATGTTTCGTTTACCTATCCCAGCGCAAAGGAGCCTTCGATTGAGCATTTGAACCTGACGATTCCGGAAAAAGAGCACCTGGCGATTGTCGGGGAGAACGGAGCGGGAAAATCGACGTTGGCAAAACTGATTCTGGGGCTGTACCCACCGACACAAGGGGCTGTGACAGTGGAGGATGGAGCAGTGACGCAGTCGTGCGGCGCGGAACAGGGAACCACGCAGGACGGCTGTATCGGGCGCTCTGCCGTGTTCCAGAATTACATGAGATACCAGATGACGCTGCAGGACAATGTGACGATCAGCGACCCGAAAAAGAATGCGCCGGTAAAACCGCTGCTGGAGCGAACGGGCTTAAAGCCGGAAGCAGTTGCGCAGTGCAGCGAACTGATGCTGTCGCGGGAGTTTGAGGGAATCGACCTGTCCGGAGGGCTCTGGCAGCAGGTGGCGATTGCGAGGGGACAGTACCGGGAGCATGACCTGATTGTGCTGGACGAACCGACTGCGGCGATCGACCCGGTGGAAGAAAGCGCTGTGTATGAGAAATTTTTACAGATGGTAAAGGGAAAAACAGCGGTGATCGTAACACACCGGCTCGCTTCTGCACGCCTGGCTGACCGGATTTTGGTGATGGAAAAAGGACGGATTGCCGAAGCTGGAACGCATGAAGAGCTGCTTGCGGCAGGCGGACTTTACAGCCGGATGTGGAAAGCACAGGCGGAGAATTACGTTGTTTAACAGAGGGGGAAGGTATCATGAAGCAGTTTTCTTACATGCTCCATACGATATTTCACTACGCGCCGGGGGAGTCGGCGGCGTATCTTGCGGCGGAAATTATGTCCTGTCTGATCTCGTTTCTGCAGCTGATTTTGCTGCAGAGCGTGGTGGACAGCTTTTTACAGAACAGCCTTGGCAGTGGAATCTGGAAAGGCGTTTTGTTCCTGGGAATTTATTTTCTTTTTCAGGTGTTGATTCAGAACGGAAAAGAACGGCTGCAGTTTGGTCTTGAGAAAAAAGTGACGCTTGCGCTGGGAACGCATATCGCTGAGACTGTTCATTCATTGGATTATCCGCACTTTGAGAGTGAGACGATGTACGATCTCGTGGAGAAAATCTCGGACAAGCCTTATGAGCATTTCTGGAAGGCGTTTTATTCGTTTTCGAAAGTCATTGGAATTTTGCTGCAGCTGATTGCCGTATTCGGATATTTGTTGTATCTGTCCGGTGGCGGTGTAGGCGTTAGCGTCGTTTTGATCGTGTTGATTTTCTATTTTGACTACAAAATCATGGTAACGAGCGACGCGCTGGAAAATGAGCGGATTCCGGAAGAGAGACGAATGAAATATTACCTGAATCTCTTTTATGATAAAAAGTATCTGTATGAAATCAAAATCATGCAGACAAAGAATTTCTTTATGAAACGGATCGAACAGCACATGGATAAGGTGTATAAAAAAAGACTCGAAATCAGTCTGCACACGCAGAAGTATTATGGGGTTTCCTGTCTGTTTCTGAGCCTCTGGACGATCTGGATTTTTGCCTTTACAGGCTTACAGGTGTATCAGGGCGCGCTGTCGGCAGGCGTATTTTTGGCATGTGTGAAGATGATTGATATGGTGAGCGGACTGTCCGGCGATTTTTCGGAGGAATACGTCGAATGCGGAGAAGAGGTTCAGAAGCTGGGCTATCTGAAAAAGCTGGAGGGATTGCAGCATGGAGAATGAAATTTTGTTTGAAGATGTCTCTTTTTCATATGATGGAAAAGAGGTGTTTCACAATCTGAATGTGCGGATTCCGTCCGACCGGCATGTGGCGCTGGTGGGCGAAAACGGCGCGGGAAAGTCAACGTTTATCAAGCTGCTTTTGGGACTTTATGAGCCGAAACAGGGAAGCATTCTTGTCGATGGAAGGCCCGTAAAAGACAGAACGCCGAAGGAAAGAAAACGGCTGTTTGCGGCGGCATTTCAGGATTTTTACCGTTATCCGTTATCGGTAAAAGAGAATCTTTCCATGTGCCAGAACGGCGAAAAGACGACGGCAGATTATATCGCTGCGCTGGAAATGGTCGGTCTGGAAACTCTGAAAGATAAACTGGATTATAAAATTGGAAAATACGGGGAAAATTCCACGGATTTATCGGATGGACAATGGCAGAAAATCGCGTTGGCGAGAGTGCTTCTGTCCGATGCAAAAATGTTTCTTCTGGACGAGCCGACGGCGTCGATGGACCCGATCGGGGAATCGAAGCTGTACGAGGATATGATGAATGTCATGAAGGATCGCGGCGTCATTATCGTAACGCACCGGCTGGCGCTGGCAAAGACCGTCGATCTGATTGCGGTCATGCGGGACGGGGGAATCGTCGGGCTTGGAAGCCACGAAGAGCTGATGGAAAACAATGCATATTACAGGCAGCTGTACGATGCGCAGAGTGAGTGGTATCGGTAAATCTACGTTGGGCGCACACCGGGAAAGCTAAGATATGTCGAAAAGTGCATGCCTGAAAAAGGGTTATAGATATGGAAAAGAAAAATAAATTCAGGGACTACCGCATGGTCGGTCTGTCTGTCAAAGCGGTCGTAAGCGCTGTGCCGGTTGCGGCGGTTTATGTGATGGCGTACCTGTTTTTGTCCTCGTTATCGGGAGCTGTTACGGGACTTTTGCTGGAAAAGCTGACCAATGCGGTTTTGTTAAAAGAACAAGTTTATATTGTATACATTGTAGTGTATGTCAGTTTTTTTGTGTTGCTGCAGCTGGCAGGCTTCGCGTATGCGATTGCGATGAACACCTTTGTATTTGAAAAGGTTTCGGACGAGCTAAACCGCAGGCTGGCGGATGCGATGGTTCGGATCGAATATTTTGATCTGGAAAAGAAGGAAAAGCTGGACGCAATTTATCGGGCACGGGAGTGTATCGAGGATGAGCGGATTCCTGGCTGTTTTATGCAGACAGTGATGCTTGCAGGCACGATCGTCGCGCTGGTCAGCTCATTTTTCGTTGCTGGCAGCTGGAACGTGATGATTCCGGTGATTTTGGTGCTGTTTTTCCTTCCGGAAATGTTGATTCGGAAAAAGGCGGTGAAAGCGGAACAGACGGAAAAAGAGAAAACCGTGACGCTGGAGCGGGAAAAAGAGGATTTGTGGGCATCATTTTTCCGAAAAGAGGCGGCAAAGGAAATCAAGGTGTTCCAGACCGGCAATTGGCTCATTGAGCTCTGGCGGGAAAAGAGCGTGCACCTGCTTTTTCGGGAATGGCGCATCAAAAAGACGGCGATCGATCGTCTGATGTGGGCGCAGCTTTTGCGTGTCGCGGGGCTGCTTGCATGCTTTGGACTGCTCGCGGCGGCATGTCTGGAGCAGAAAATCCTGGCGGGCGCACTGGCAGGTGCGCTGTCGCTGCTCCCGGCGATTCAGGAGGCGCTGTCGGAGCTTGGGGAACGCAGCTGGAATCTGCAGAAAAGTCTGCCGTATACGGAGTGCTACTTCAACATCACAGAGGGCAGCAGGAAGAAAAAGAGTGCGGTGCTGACACTCAATGACCGGATTGTGGGAACGGATGTGGTGTTTACTTACGATGGGGAGCAGGGACGCAACGTTTTAGATGGCGTATCCTTCGAAATTCGCCGTGGGCAAAAAGTCGCTCTGGTTGGTGAAAACGGTGCCGGCAAGACCACTCTCATAAAATGCCTGCTGGGTCTGTATCCTTTAAAGAGCGGCAGCATTAGCTACGACAAAGTTTTGGTGAGCGCGGAGCGAGACTGCGACTACAGCAATATTTCCGTGATGCCGCACGAGTTTGGGCGATACTGCCTGACGGTTGCGGAGAACATCGGCTTTGACGATGCAGACAGTGTGCACCCGGAGAATTTTTCGCTGGAAAACTGGTTCCTCGGAAAAGAATATGGCGGGCAGGAGCTGTCTGGCGGACAATGGCAGCGCGTAGCATTATATCGTTGTTTGCATAAGGACGCGGAATTCTATGTACTGGATGAACCGACCGCGTATCTTGACCCATCCCACGAGGCAGAGGCAGTGGCTGAAATCCTGGAACAATTGAAGGATAAAACCGTGTTGATTATTACGCACCGAATCGGAATCTGCCGCCTGATGGATCAGGTCATCGTCATGGACAAAAATCATAAAATTGCCGGAACAGGAAGTCATGAAGAACTGTCCCAAACGTGCCCGGTGTATCAGAAGCTGTACGAAAGCCAGGCAGAGTGGTATCGTTAAAACGGAAAGAATTTACCGATATAAGGGGGGTATAGAATGATAAAAAATATTTCTTTTGTATTTCAGAAAATCCGGCAAAAGCATCGGGGGTTGCTTTGCTATCTGATTTTATGTGTTCTGTCGTCTTTGGGAATTTCTGTGGTCGCTGTCTGGTTTCCGGCGTTTGTGGTTTCCAGAATTTCCACCGGAAAGGCAGATGCAGCGCAGCTGGCGGCGGCAGGGCTTGTTGCGGTCTGTGTTTATGGACTGCAGCAGATGGCGTCTTCCGGGAGGGGAATGCGGCAGCTGTTTTTGTGCCGGGATTTTCTGTATGAAATCTTTTTAAAACGTTTTGATAAAGCCTGCGCTTATGCAGAGAGCACAGAGGGACAGAAAGCATACGGGATGGCGCGGCAGACTGCCCTGTGGGGAAGTGATTTTCGCATATTTCTGGAAGGCATTCTGGATCTGTGCGTGTGTATTGGCTCCTTCGTATTGTTCGGAGGGGCAATCTTTGGTCTGCAGCCGGGACTGTTTTTCGTGTTGCTTTTGTTATCCGCAGCAGGATATGTTGTCTGTCATAAAAATGAAAAAGCGTACCAGAGACTTCTGGAGGAGCAGGCTGGGGAAAACCGACGCTTTTTCTATTTTATCGGGGCTGCGCAGAATGAAAAATACGGTAAAGATATGCGCCTGTATCAGTTGTCAGAGGTTGTTTCCTGGAAAATAGACGGGTGTCTGAAAAGCCTGGTACAGATGCAGAAAAAATACTTTTCTGTACTTGCGCGTTCCGGAATGCTGGAGGGCGCGATCGCCTGTGTACGGGATATTGTGGTATTTCTGTATTTGATTCAAAAGTGCGCTGCGCAGGAAATTTCGGCGGCTGAATTTGTACTGTATTATGGTATTGCGATGCAGTTTTCCAATTTTGTTACGGTATTTGTACATAGCTATAGTCAGCTGCAGACCGGAAGCAAGGGAATCGAAAAAATCCGGACATACATGCAGGAGGGCGAAGCGCCTGCCGGACAGCAGAAAACGGAATGTACGCAAAAAGTGGAATGCGCGCGGGCAGCGGAGGAGATCTCCTTTCAGGATGTGTCGTTTGGGTATAATACAGGCAGGCTCGTAATTGACGGACTGAATCTGAACATCCGGAAAGGGGAAAAGCTTGCGCTGATCGGGGAAAATGGGGCTGGAAAAACAACGCTGGTCAAGCTTCTATGCGGTCTGTATCCGGTTTCGTCCGGGAAAATTACCATACAGGGGACGGAGGTTTCCAGAGGACAGGCAGATTTTATCCGGGATCAGGTTGCTGTATTGTTTCAGGATGCACTGGTTCTTCCATATACCGTAGCGGAGAATGTTTCGTTGAAACCGTTGGAAGAGACGGATCAGAATCAGGTCTGGGCAGCTCTGGAACAGGCGGGACTTTCGGAGCGGATAAAGCAGGAGCCAAACGGAATTCTGACCCAGATGACAAAGGCAGTATCCGGGGATGGAATTTCCCTGTCCGGTGGAGAAGCGCAGAAACTTCTGATGGCGAGGATGCTGTATCATAAATCGGCACAGATCTGGATTCTGGACGAGCCGACAGCAGCGCTGGATGCAATTGCGGAGAGTGAAGTTTATGAAAAATTCCGGGAACTTGGAAAAGAGAAAACCTGTATCTATATTTCCCACAGGCTTGCGAGCACACAATTTATGGATCGTATCATTCTGCTAAAAGACGGGAAAATACAGGAAAGCGGAACCCATAAAGAACTGATGGCGCAAAACAGAATGTATGCGCGTCTCTATGAAATTCAGAGCCGGTATTACAGGGAGGAGGAACAGCAATGAAAGAAAAACGAAAAGTTCCTGTTCGGGATACAATAAAATTGCTTTGGGCGATGGATCGGAAGTTCCCTGTAATTGTGATTCTTCAGGGAGGATTGAATGCCCTGCTTTTCTATCTGCCGGTAATTTTGGTTGCCAGAATTCTGGATTTGCTGGTTTACAGGGAAAATTCTGCAGATCCGGTTTCTATAGCAGTTGTTGGACTGGTCGGAATCTGGCTTTTGAAAGGTGTAAAAGCGCTTCTGGAAAAGGAGATGAAAACCAGAAGCTATCAGATTGCCATGCGTTTTGAGACGCTTGTTCCGGTAAATACCCTGAATATTTCTTTTTCTGATCTGGAATCGGATTATGCAAAGGAAATGCGGGCGAGGATTTTGGCAGACCGAAGCTGGGGAAGCGGATTTTTTGGAGTCGCAGATAAGTTTTGCAACCTCTGCAATTCCGGGTTCGAACTGCTTGGTTCGGTTATTATGCTGATTCCGCTTGCAATGCAGGTTTCCGGGAGCGCGGCGGGGAAGGTTGCGGCAGCGCTTCTGTTCAATATTGGTCTGGCTGTGGTCGGCGCGTCGGTTTATGCCAAATGGTATCAGAAGAAAGAATCTGCTGCGATGAATCAAATGACTCAGGCAGAAAAGAACAGCCGCTTCTGGTATATGGATGAAGGCGGAAGCGGTGCGATCGGGGCACAGTCTTTGAAAGATATTTTTATGTACCGTGCGAAGAAAATGATCCAGAAAACGATCGATATAGAACGGGAAGGTGTCAGGAAAAATGTATTTACCATTGCCAGAATCAATAGTGCAGGCGGGCTTGGAACTGGCATGATTCAGGGAATTTTGCTGTGTGTTTCCTATTATTGCGTGCTGGCGCTGGCAATTGCCGGGACGATCACGGTCGGCATGGTGCTGCGGTATGCGCAGGCAATTTTTCAGGCATGTATGTCGGTTTCAGCATCCATCCGGTTGGCAGGGGAATTTCGGACGGATGTTGGCAGGATCGCAAGTACCCTGGAATATCTGAACCTGAAAGCAGAGAAAACAAAGGGAGATTCTTTCACAGAGATGACAAAAGGGGTGATTGAGTTTCGGAATGTTTCTTTCCGGTATCCGGGGACAAAAGAGCTGGTTCTGGATCATGTCAGTTTGAAAATCGAGCCGTCTGAGAAAATCGCAGTGGTCGGGAAGAATGGAAGCGGGAAAACGACGCTCGTAAAGCTTCTTTGCAGGCTGTATGAGCCGGAGGAGGGAGAAATCCTCTGGAACGGCAAAAATATCCGGGAATATGATTTGAGGGAGTGGCAGAAGATTTTTGCGATCGTTTTTCAGGATTATTCCCTGTTGTCCCTGACGCTTGGGCAAAATGTAGCCGCTTCTGTGCAGTATGAAGCAGAACGTGCAAAAGAGGTGCTGCAGCTGGCAGGCTTTGGGGAACGTCTGAATAAACTAAAGAAAGGTCTGGAAACCGTGGTATATCCGGAATACGAGCAGGATGGCGTTTCGTTTTCCGGAGGAGAAGAGCAGAAGATTGCGATCGCAAGGGCGATTTATAAGGACGGTCAGATTTGCATTCTGGATGAGCCGACTGCGGCGCTTGATCCTGTTTCAGAAAGCAGGGTTTATGAGAGCTTTGATGAGATCGTCAAGGGGAAGACTGCGGTTTACATTTCCCACAGACTTTCCAGCTGCAAGTTCAGCGATCGGATTTTTGTTCTGGATAACGGGAAAATAGCGGAGAGCGGAACGCATGAAGCGCTGCTTTCCCAAAACGGGCTCTATGCGCAGCTATGGCAGGCTCAGGCGCAGTATTATAAAGTGTAGAGGAAAAGAGAATGGAACAAATTTTAAAAGAAAGAGGGCAATTTGATCTTAATATTGGTTTTTTTGATGATTTATTTAATGCAGATGAACTATCGTGTATTGATCAACCAATTGCGGCATGTGCTGGAATATATGGTTCAGATTATAAAAACAATATTGCTACCTGCCCCTGGGAAAAACGATAGGAACTTCAAAAAAGTCTTCAAATTATTTTTGATTCATGACAATAGAATGCTCGCAGAGTGTGCATTCTATTGTTTGATATAACTGGGGGAGACAATGATTCAGAAATACATACAATATCTCCGGCTCATCGGATTGGGGAAAGGACGGATTTTTCTGCATATCCTGATTCATGTGCTGGACGGTGTGCGGGAATTTGTGGTCAATATTTTCGCAGTGAGCTTTTATATTGCCTGTCTGCAGGAGGGGGACGGAAAACGCTTTTTCGCAGGGCTTCTGTTTTTTTGTGCGATCAATCTTATACTTCGGGGCGTGGGCAGATGGTACCGGGAATGCTACAGCGAGCAGGCGGATATTTTGCAGGAGGGGCGGATTGTGCACCGGATTGAGGAACGTGCGGCGGCAGTGCCTTATGCTTCTTATGAGAAAACGGCATTTTTGAACCGGCTGGAATATCTCGCCAATCATGCGTCTGCGACCTATGAAAAAATCATGGGGAATATAGGAAATACGGTTCGGCTGGCATCGGCGCTTATTGCGGTTTTGACTTATCTGGCAACGCTCGATCCGGTTCTGTTTGTCGTGGCGATTGCGCCGTTTCTGCTGATGCTGGTGCTGCGCAGACAGGGAGAAGTGCGGCATGATTATGAAGTGGAAAAAAGTGTCCATGACCGGAAAAAGGCGTATGTATGGCGCAAATTTTTCTTCCATGAAAATATGGAAGAGTTGCGGACTTCGGATGCCTACAGTATTCTGGATCATTTAAACCGGGAGGCGGAAACGGGAAATTGTACGCTTGCTCGGGAAAAGGGCGGAACGCTGGTATTGCTCGGTTTTCTGGCGGATAATCTTGGCGCGACGTTCGCATTTACCGCAGGAAATATTTATGCGCTGTGGAAATTCTGGACACAGGAGGGGCTTCCGGTTTCGGAATATTCCGTGCTGGTATTATCGATTGCAAACCTGAATGCGAAACTGGTTCGTCTTGGAACAGAGTATGCACGTTTTACGGAAAATTTGCTTTATGTAGAGGATTTTCTGAACTTTTTTGCCGAAGAAAAACCGGCACAAAAGGACGAAACGCAGGAAGAAATTCTGCAGTCTGTTGAGGCGAAACAGCTTTCGTTTACTTATCCGAACGGGACGGCTGGACTGCATGATATCAGCTTTTTAGCGAAAAAAGGGGAACGCGTTGTGCTGGTCGGGGAGAATGGCGCGGGAAAGTCCACATTTCTGAAAGTGTTGCTGGGGCTTTATCCGGATTTTACCGGGAAGCTGTACAGAAATGGGGCAGTCAACCGAACCGGAATCGGGAAAAATGTGTTTGCGTTGCTGCAGGATTACCGGCTGTATCCGGCGACGGTGGCGGAGAATGTTTTGCTGCGGGAATGCAGAAAAGAGGACGAGCCGCTTGTCTGGGAGGCGCTGCGAAAGGTCGGTCTGGAAGAAAAAATCAAAAGCCTGCCGCAGGGCATTCATACTGCAGTGGAGCTGTTTGAAGAAGGGGAAAAAGCCATGTTTTCCGCCGGGGAAGGACAGCGGCTTGCTCTGTGCAGGGTGTTTGCAGGCGATTTCGATGCGGTAATTTTGGATGAACCGACAGCATTTTTAGACCCATTGACGGAAGCGGATGTTTTGCAGGAAGTGCTGGAAGCGACAAAGGGAAAGCTGTTGATTTTCGTGACGCATCGGTTATCCTTTGCACGGCAGGCAGATCAGATTTTATATCTGAAAAACGGAATGATTGCAGAGCATGGAACGCACGAAGAGCTGATGGAAAAGGGCGGCGACTATTGCAGGATGTTTACGACGCAGCGACGGCAGTATTTTGCACAGGAGGGGGAAAACGATGCGGTTTAACGGGTTGAAAAGTCATCTGCGGCTGCAAAAGCTCCGCTTTCTGGATGCACCGGGACTGCTTTTACTGGAAATTGTGCTGACAGGTGGATATGACCTGGCGGATGTGCTGGCGAATGTCCTTGTTTTGAAATGGATGATCGGCGCGCTGATGGGGCGTGATCTGACACGGGCAGCGTGGGTGCTGGGAGGATTTCTGGTGTACCAGCTGTCAGTGAGCTTTTTGTGGCACTGGTATTTTGAACGGGTTTATCCGCAGTGGAAGGAACGTCTGGAATACAAATTAAACCGTAGGTTGTACCGGATTATGCTGGACGCCGACTGTAGGAAATATAACGACGAAGCGTATTTTCACGGATACCGCAGGGCGCTGCAGTTTACACAGACGAAAATGGAAGAAACGCTGGAATTTTACCGACAGCTGTTCGGCAGTTTTCTGGCTGGTGCGGTAGCGGTCGTCATTTATATCCGCATGGATCAGATGATCGTTGTTTTCGTTTTGCTGGCGTTTGCGGCAAGCCGTTTCTGTGTCAAAAGTCTGGTGGAAAAAACGAACGAAAAGCGGGATGAACAGAACAAAAAGGATGCATTGCATCAGAACTATTTACGGATTTTTCTGCGAAAGGAATATGCAGCAGAGGGGCGGATTCTGGGCTGCCTACCATTTTTCGTAAAACGGGATCAGGACAGCTTTTCGCAAAAGGCGGAGCAGACGAAACAGTGGAATCGACGTATTTTTCCAATTGCGTTCGGGCGGGAGATCGGGAGCGATTTTCTGTTTATCGACTGTTTGATGATCGCGTATCTGGGGTATTGTTTTTTCTGGAAAAAGACGATCGGACTGGACGATTTTGCGGCGCTTTTGAACGGGACGCACATCATCCTGTATGCGCTGTCCGTGCTGTTTGAGCAGATGGCGGGAAGAGCCGGGGAGTATGCCGGATACATCGACGGATTTTTTGATTTTTGCGAACAAAACGGAGAAGTGTCGAATGACAAAAACCAGGAATCCATGGCAGCGGACAGCAGGACGATTTCAGAGATTTCGATGGAGCATGTCGATTTCGGATACGGGGAGAAAAAGGTTCTGCAGGATATCTGTTTTCGGGTGAAAAAGGGCGAAAAGATCGCACTGGTCGGAGACAGCGGCGCTGGAAAAACGACGTTCATCAAGGTTTTGCTTGGACTTGGAAAAACGGACAGCGGAGCGGTTTTGGCGGATGGAGCAGCCGTTTCAACAAAGGCAGAATGGGAGGAATGTCGAAAGCATTTCACGGTGCTGTTTGCCGGAAATCTGCTGTATGCGGCGTCTTTGGCGGAGAATGTGGCGCTTTCCGAAAACGCAGATAAGAGCCGGGCGGCGGATGCGTTGTGCGAGAGCGGTTTGTACCGAAAAGGGACTTTTGTTCCGGTTGAAAAACAGGTGTTGCGGGAATTTTGCGAGGACGGTTTCCTGTTTTCAGAGGGACAGAAACAGAAGATTGCGCTGGCGCGCGCCTGCTATTATAACACGGAGTTTCTGATTGCGGATGAAGCGGCGGCTTCACTTGATCCGTTTGCAGAGGATGCGTTTAACAAAACGCTGCTGCAGGGGCATCCCGATCAGGGCGTGCTCGTGATTTCGAACCGGCTTTCCGTGACGGCGCTGACGGATCGAATCTACGTCATGGAGCATGGACGGATTACGGAGTGCGGCAGCCATCAGGAACTTTTGGCACGAAAGGGGCGCTACTGGCAGATGTGGGAGAAGCAGAGACGGGGATATGCGTGAAACGGGGTCAGACCCCCAATCAAAACGCAGCATATTGGATAGCAGTTGCTGTTGATTTTTTCCGAAATATCGTTTATATTAAATCTATTCAATTATGGCAGGCGGCTTTTGCAGAGGGAGAGCCGCCCCTGCCGTAGAATCTAAAATCTTTTTTTCAAGGTCGGATCGACCAGAGATTTCTATCAGACAAAAACTGAATAAGGAACAGATGGAGATACCGGGAAGACCT
>PPYF01469376.1_pt1 | contig 44993 bp, 68 predicted proteins | sample 1559871 | NCBI WGS metagenome assembly PPYF01 (sample SAMN08240021, study PRJNA423297) | Human gut metagenome, whole genome shotgun sequencing project.
ATATAGAATAATATAATAAAGAATACAAGATATAGAATATAGGAGTTAGAAAAACTGTTAATTGCTTTATGTCCAATTTCTGAATAAAAAAACGTAACCGGTTACGTTTTTGAAACACCTTCAAATTTCTTTTTTTGTAAAATCATCATATTTGTTTCATAAAAGGAATAAGAGGAGGAAATATCATATGTACACACTGGAATATACAACAAATAAAGGAATCATGAATCTGTTTGGACCTAGAACTGGTCGCTCTCTGTTTTCTGACAGGAGCGTTGAAATCAAATGTAGATTTCAATTACAGGTTCGTGATAATAGGTTTATCTTTGATAATGGTTCTGGAAATGGGTTTTGTGTAACACCAACACATATCCAGCAGAGCCAGGAAGGTTTAACGCTTTTGACAGAGCGAAGCACCTATGTATTTTCAGTAGCAGCATAAAGACAGGCAGGAGGTTTATTCTTCTGCCTGTTTCTTTTGTACAGTCACAAATATTCGATCGTTATTTTCAGCTGTGCTGACAACATTGTAATTCCCAAAATCGGAAAATTTTATATTCGTCCGTTTCCCATCTTCTGTAATAATCCGAAATGGTTTGAAATGCTTGAAAAATTGGCTGTTGTGCCATTCCTTTAACGTCTGCATAGTTTGACCTCACTTTATAATTCGTCTTTCAATGACTGAAAGCCAAATCGTTCCACAATTTTCAAAAATCCCTCTCTGTTCGGAATGCATGTAAAATCCGAAAGTTCTGCTGCAATTGGGATATCCCGCCGGATAGTTGCAAGTTGTTTCGAAAGTAGTGCAGATTCTTTTGCACCAGGTGCGGTCAGCTTCTTGTAGCTTCCTTTCCGAAGCCCAAGGAACTCTTTCCAAAAATCCTCAATACCAGATCCTTCTTCTTCCAGTGCTTCATATAAAGCTTCTACTGTTTGGTATTCATTCAAAAGTGGAATGGATGACTTATCTGAAATCCCTTTCACTCCAGGGATGTTATCAGAGCTATCGCCAGCAAGTGCTTTCCAGTCAATTACCATGTTCCCGGAGGAAAGCCCATATTCCCCCTGAATATAAGTTTCTGTAAATTCAAATACCTTGTCTGGAAGATTCGTCCGTTTTTTATCTACCTGATACGCAGTAAAAAGTTTATCAGCCTTTTCCTGAGATACCTGTACCATCCAGGCACGTACATTTCTTTCATCTGAGACTAACTGCAGATAATCCACATCCTTCGTCATGAGAACAATAGAGTCCTGCTGCCAGAATTTCTCTGTGATACTGCCAGCGAAATCATCCGCTTCGTATTGATCTGAAAAGAATACCGGGAATCCCATTTCCTGAAACATTTCTTCAGCCAGGACAAACTGCTGCTTCAATGGAGCAGGTGTTTCCCCTCTTGTTCCTTTGTAATCTGCATACAATTCCCTGCGGAAGGTATTTCTTGTTTTATCGAACACAAATGCAATGTGATCTGGCGTCTGGTTTTTTAATATTTTCAAAACTGTCCGTAACATGGTAAAAATACCGTTGGTGTAAGTGCCATCCGGTGCATGCATAATCTTGTTATAATGTTTTGCACGTTCTTCTTCTGTCTTTGCAAACAGAATCTGTTTCGGTAAGTTTCCATAATAGCTACTAGAAAGCATAGAACTTCCATCAATAATCAAGAACATTTTGTTGTTCCTCCTTTTTTCTTTCAGTATACATCATACCAGAAAATGCTGGAGATTTGTGCATGAATTTCCACCATATTGGATAGGGCAGAATCTCATGCACAAAAATCAGGAGAGACCTGAAATACGATACAATGTAGAAAATAAGAAAGTAAATTGAACTGGAGGGTATGAAATGAGAAGACTGACAACAAAAGACGGATGTCTGGTTTCCTGTATGGAATGTGAGGAAAGGGAAGACTGTGAAAGATACTGCTATAAGATAAATGAGCCAGTGAAGAAGTTGATGAGATACGAAACTGTTGGATTAACTCCTAATCAGGTGAAAGAACTACGGGAAAGGGATACAGCACAGAAGCCGAAAGAGCAAAAGAAACATAAAGATTTCCATGGAAACATCTACAAAATTACTGGAGAATGTCCGGTGTGTGGGAATGGAGTGAATAACCAGATGCGTTTCTGCGATAGCTGCGGAAAACGTCTGTCCTGGATACCACAAGAAAAAATGGATGAGATTGCTGTCTATATGAATAATGCAAAAAGAGAACAAGTGCATAGAGAACTCGCACCGTGTACGCCAGAGGAATTTTTGAGACGATATGTAGTTCTGGATCCTGAATTCGCAATTCTGTTAAGGGATGAGTTTTCGATAGAATTCTAAAGAAAGGATAAGTGAGAAATATGCAAGACCCGATTGCGAGCATAAGTGCTATCAGGAATTTTAAGTAACTGCAATTAGAGGCAGCAGCAAGATAGAAAGGAAAAACTGATGAAATTAAAATTTGAAGGATATGGTGACGACACGTTTGGAGAATATAGAGTCACTAGAGAAAATATCGATAACTGTGGAACTATGGAACCCATCCAATGTGTTGTGGATGCTGGAATACATGGAAGACTGATGGTAATTGGCCAGTATTCAAAGGCATCTTGTAGTAATGGCTGCTGGATGATTGGTATTTCAAAAGTAGAAGAGGAAGATGTGCTTCCGGATTGGAAAATCTCTCTTTTACAGGGGGACATGGAATATTCTCCAGTATTGGAATTGGAAATTCCAGATAACATCAATGTAACATTAACCTGGTTTAAAAATGGAAGAAAGGAAGAGTTTTAACATGAATGAATTTGCGATTGAATGGGTTAAGGGACGTGACTATGCAGGCGTAACGGTACCAAGTGGAACTGCATGGAAGTCCAAATTAATGAATTATGCCAAAGAAAAACCGGAAGATGTGCAGTTGATAGCGGAAAATAAAGATGGCTCTGCATTCTTTCATGTGCCAGTGAATTGGATTAAATGTAGTCCACCAAGACAGATTTCTGAAGAACAAAAAGAAGCAGCAAGTCAGAGATTTCAAGAAATGTGGAAAAAAAGAAAAACAGAGGAGTCAGAAAATGAATTCTGAAGAACGATGGATACAGAACGAGATTGAACGTATCAAAAGAAAAAAGAAAAGAGTCTTAAATAATTTAGAAGAATTAGAAAAAGAGCATGTTACAGAACGTGTAACCAGTATTCTTAAAGACAGGATTGCTTCTTATGATCACGAGATTAAACTATATGAACAAAGACTGCCACAAATGGTGAAAATGCTATATCCATTACAAAAAGACGGACCGGTTGATTTCATGTGTCCAGCATGCCAGTATGGTTCTGTCTTAAATGCATATGGACAGCCAGCAGAGTTCTGCAGCTTTTGTGGTCAGAAACTGAAATGGCACGCAGATATCCGTAAACTACTCGGTGGTAATAGCAAGGAATAGTAAAGAAAAAGAAAGGAAAATTATGGAAAGATTTATACAAAGCATTAAAACTTCGCAGGGTGAAAGATATGAAGTTATGTTATCAATCTCAAAAGAAGCATATGGAATCCAGTGGTATTTCGCTAAAGATGCTGTGAAGTTAAGCGGCATTGTCATGCACGAAGAAGGAATGCCAATATGCTGTTTGCGGAGCAAAGAAGTAAAAAATCATGAAGGTGAATGGCTATGTTGCGATTACACGCTTAGAGGAGTACAACATCATGAGGTTGCCTTATATCTTTCGGAAGATACTCTTACCATGATCAGGAAAAACCATTTTGATGTGGTAAGTTTTTATGATAAAACCAGTGGGCATCTTATGCACGAAGCCGAATATAGGTATCGCTACAAAGATGGGGAGGACGTATAAATGGATGATATTTTATATGCATTATGCCGACACTGTGTAAGCATCATGGATGGTTGGCATCCTTATCCAGCAACATGTATTGCACAGAATCTAAATATGTCAGTACACAAAGTGCGATATCATCTTAGAAAACTAAAAATAGAAGGTCTTGTTGAAAGTTTTAGAGAGAATGGTTTGATAGAAGATGGAGCAGTTTTTTGTCTTTGGGGCTGGAGAATAACAGATAAAGCTATCAACACACTTGAATACATAAAAGCATTTGAGGAAGAAAGAAAATTATGTAAAGAATGCTTCGATATTGATATAGGAGAAAAATAAATATGAAAAATGTAGTGTTACATCAAGGAATACGGATGGATAATGGAAAAGAGATTACTGGATTTCTTACAAAGAAGTTTGGACAGTATCATATTGTGCTGGAAGAAAATGACAATACCGCTTATCCAGTTGAGGAAGATAGTATTAAGCTTTGTTTGGAAGGTAAAGGTTTAGTAGAAAAGCCATGGAACCGGTGGTATGTTAATGAAAAAATGTTGCCAAGGTTACAAGATACCGTACTAATTTGCAAGGGCTGGTACAATAAAGAAAAATATCCTAATGAATACGAAGCATTGCGTGCCTATTGGGCGACCATTGCAGAGGTATCAGTAAAAAATATTGGGTATGATGCGGTATTACAGTGTCTCTTGCTGCCGGCTTGTGAAGCGTTTTTGTGTAACCGAAAATTCTGTGAACTTTTTTATGAGAGGATTTATAAACTGGATATTGTGATGCGTGAGTTTGAAAAAATTAAGAAACATAAAAACAAGGCAGAATATCGGGAAATGAATGCGGAATATCTGATAGAGATTCTTACGGATGCTCTGTTTGCATTGCGGAATGACGAGTTCTCTTTTAAAAAGAGGCCGGAAGATGGCTATTGTGTGGTGTAAAAAATGGAATATATATGTAGTTATTGTGGATTGTCCAGTGATAATTTAGAAGACTTTGAAGAGGATTTTCAGAATCATCAAGGGTTCTGGTGTCCGGATTGTGATGGGTTCACTTATTTTGATGGTAAGGCGGATAAGCGGTCTTATATGGTGTTGTTGGAAAATAAAGAGAATAAGGAAGCAACAAAGGTTCATCCAAGGTTCAAATTAAAAAAACAGGTGTCTCCTTTGCGGTATCCGGGAGGAAAAAGTAAGGTTTTGGATTTACTTGCTTCATATCTGTCAGAAGAAAAGAAAACTTTTGTAGATGTTTACTGTGGTGGTGGTTCGGTAGGGTTATCGTTGCTGCTTTCTGGAGTGGTAGAGCATTTGGTGATGAATGACTTGGACAAAGGTGTATATGCGTTTTTCCATACAGTACTGACTGCGCCGGAAACTTTGATTCAGAAAATTCGGACGGTGGTTCCAGACCGGGAATTATTCTTTTATTATCAGGAGATGGTTAAGAAGAACTATGAAGGATTCCCTGAATTAGAACGGGCCTTTGGTTTTTTGGTAGTCAACCGGTTGGCATTTTCCGGAATATGGAATGCCAATCCAACTTCCAACCTGCTTCAGAGATGGAATCCGAAGGTCTTAGAAAAAAGGATTTGGAATATCTGGGAGAAGCGGGAACAGATTACATTGTTAAATGAAGACGCACTGAAAGTGATTGAGGAATATTACTGGGATGAAACTTGTACCCTATTTATAGATCCGCCATATTATGTTGCCTGGGACAAAAAACTATATCATCATTGTTACCAGGAAGAAGAGCATCAAAAGCTTGCAGATTTATTAAATACCCTGGTTTGTGGAATGCCGGCCCATGCTGATATCCTTGTGACTTATGATAATCATCCATTTATAGCGAAACTGTATCAAGAAGCAGGTGTTGCGAATGTGGAAACAATTTCAAGAAACTATTCGATAGCGAGGTGAGAACAATGTTTGAAAAAGGAAAGAAATATAAAATTATGGAGAAAACAGAAATCTTCTTGGAAGAGGAAGTAACATCCATTGAAAAGGGTACCGTATTACGATGTGAAGAAGCGGGGCAGCAGCCTGTGCTTATGGACATTGCACGAAATAAAGTTTTACCAAGCCAGGCAGCCGTACATCTGCAGAATTTACTAATTTTAGATAAAAACTAAAAATTAGATAGGAGCGAATTTGATTATGAAAACAATCCATGGAACGAACATGCAAACTGGTAAGATTGTTCAACTGGATAGAAAAAGCATGCCTGCTGGTGGACATATGCTGATAATCGGTGAGACAGGAATGGGAAAAACATTTTTCATACAACAAGAGATAAAACAAGTTTTGGAAGAATCTAAAGATGAGATTTATATTTTTACACAACGGTACTGGGAATTTCAAAAAATTTCTCGTAATAATCGCATGCACTATGGAAATGATGAAACTTATGAATCAATTTTACAGCATGGAAAAGAGTTTCTTTTGGAAGATAAACGTATTTGGGTTTATTTTGATCAGTATCTTTCTTGTTTTAATTCAGATGACTGGGAATCATTTTTTCATTTTCTGTGTAGAGCAAGAACGTCTGGAGTTATTATTACAATTTCAATACAAGATTTTTATGGAATTCCAGAGTGTTTACTTCCAAAGATTTTAACAGTATTGGAATGTTTAGAATTTTTTAGCCTTAATAATGATACAGCAAAAAAATTAGCGCAATTTCTGGATAATCATAAAATCATTTTATTTAACGAGTATTTAAAGAAATCACTTACTCATTATGCGATTTTTTATTGGAAAGATACCGGTTTTGTCTATATTTCATATAAGTCACCAAAGGATGGACCAATATATACCAAAGAAGAGTTAGAGGCTCAGTTAGAACCTGTCGCCTGCAGACTTCCGAAAGAAGAATGTCCAAAAGGGCAGGATATCGTGCAAGTAACACTTCCCTGGCTGGATGATGCCAACGATTGTATCGAAGTGTATCTGGTTCGAAAAGAGGATGGAACCATTCATTTAGAATATGATTAGAAGATAAGAAAAGACATCGCAAAGAAGCGGTGTTTTTTTCATGCTCAAAAATCAAAGATGCGACAAAATGAGATATACTTACAATGATCCAAAAAGAGAATATTATGGAATTACACTAAATACCGGAGAAATTGTGTGTTTTTTTCTTGCTAAAAATATTAAGGAGGAAAGTTATGGTTTGGTTATTTTTGGCATATATCATAGGCTTTTTACTTGTAGCATGCTTCAAGCGTTTGAAATGGAATTTAGAAACTTTTATGGATTGTAATACTGGAGGCATCATATGCACAGCTGCTGTAATTTTAATTGTATTTTTTACAAATGGTATTAAGTCCGACTATAAGAACGATATAGAATGTTATCAGATAAAAGAAATATCTAATAATACCTATTATATAGAAGATAGGAAGCGAGATGAAATTTTGGTATTTCCGGAAAGAGGAACAAAATGGAAAACCATTTCAAGAAAAAACGTTAAATTTCAGCCTACAGAAGGACCAGCTGCTGTTCAAATAAAAATTAGAAAAATAAAAGAACCAAGCAATGCAGAAACATGGCTATTCTTTAAATCTTCCTATGGCATGGAAAAGAAAATTATAGAATCCTGTACCATATATATTCCAGAATAAGGAGAAATGGAAATCAGTTTAATGAAAAAAGGTGGAAAAATCGATACACGGTTCAAAATAAGAGTAAAGGAAAAAGAAAATTGGCTGCTGTAGCTAACTGTGAAATATGGAATCGATACAGAAAAACCAGTCAAGAAAAATAGCCGGTATCTCTATTATGAAAAGGAAGGAGACTGGCTTAACAGAAGTTCTAATACTATGAGTTAGGAAAGGGAGGTGTGATACCTCTCTTTTTTGTGTTCGAACAGGTATACCTTGTCAATTTTCAAAGAACATGATACCATGCATACAGACGAAAAAGAAAAGAGGAATTAAAATGGTCTATTATCAAGAAGGATTCTGTGGCATCTATCGACAGTCCATGCCGGTAGTATATGAGAAAAATAATGATGGAGAATATCACAAAATAAAAATGTATTGTGAAAATCGGAAGGGTTGCGAAAAAGGTGCATGTGAATGCTTTGAAAACGCACCAGAAACTATGCAGGCACATCTAATGAGAGAAAAACCGTATTAGGATGAAAGAGATTGTTATTCATACAGTCTCTTTTTCTTGCTGAAAATAACGGTTTTGGATATACTAGAAGCAGAGGAGGTTTGTATGGAGAAAGAACGGATTTATGTTTCGATTGATTTAAAATCTTTTTATGCGTCTGTTGAGTGTATGGAACGGGGGTTGAATCCTCTGGATACAAACCTAGTTGTTGCAGATGCCAGTCGGACACAAAAAACAATCTGCCTTGCGGTATCTCCAGCACTAAAGGCTTGGGGTATACCAGGAAGACCAAGGCTTTTTGAGGTGCAGAAAAAAGTGCAGGAAGCAAATGCTCTTAGAATGGCGAAAGTCTCTTCTTTTACAGGTGCTTCTGTATATGCTTCTGAACTTATGGAAAACCCCAATTTAAAGATTGACTATCTGGTGGCCAGGCCAAGAATGGCTTATTATATAGAATACAGTACAAGAATTTATAAAATTTATTTGAAATATATTGCCCCAGAGGATATCCATGTCTATTCCATTGATGAGGTGTTTTTAGATGTTACAGACTACTTGCAGACGTATCAGAAAACGCCAAAGGAATTAGCCCAGGTAATTATCCATGATATTTTAAAAACAACCGGAATTACTGCAACAGCAGGTATTGGAACGAATCTGTATCTGTGCAAGGTCGCTATGGATATTTTGGCGAAAAAAGCAACACCGGATGAGAACGGTGTCCGTATTGCGCAGCTGGATGAACTGGAATATCGGAAACAGTTATGGAACCATCGTCCCTTGACAGATTTTTGGAGAGTCGGAAAAGGATATGCAAAAAAGCTGGAAGCTCATGGAATCTATACCATGGGAGATATTGCCAGGTGTTCGATTGGGAATTCAAATGAATACCATAATGAAGAACTACTTTATCAGTTGTTTGGGGTAAATGCGGAACTTCTTATCGACCATGCATGGGGCTGGGAGCCATGTACCATGCAGGATATCAAAAGCTACCGCCCGGAAAATAACAGCATTGGTTCCGGCCAGGTGCTGCATTGCCCATATGAAGCAGCAAAAGCCCGGATTGTTGTAAAAGAAATGACAGAGCAATTGGCATTGGACCTAATTGCAAAAAAACTTATAACAGACCAATTGATATTAACCGTTGGATATGATATTGAAAATCTACAGGGAAGTTCTTACACAGGACCTGTAAAAGAAGATAGGTATGGACGGAAAATACCGAAGCATGCACATGGTACTGCAAATCTAGAAGAGCATAGCAGTTCTTCCATGCTGATTATGGAAAAGATGCTGCAGTTATATGACCGGATTGTTGATAAAAATCTTTTCATACGGAGACTTACTATTTCCTTTAACCATGTTATCAAAGAGACCGAACAGACTACTCATCAGATGAATTTGTTTGAACTTGGGCTAACAACAGAGAAAAAGCCGGTAGATGCAAAGAATCTGGAGAAAGAGCGGAAATTGCAGGAAGCGGTCTTACAAATCAAAGGAAAATATGGAAAAAACGCCATTTTGAAAGGAATGAATCTGCAGGAAGGAGCCACTGCTAAGGAACGGAATGAACAGATTGGAGGACACCATGCTTAAAAATTCTTATGATGACCTATTGTATATGCCCCACCCAACGTCCAAGAAGCATCCCAGGATGAGCAGGGAGAACCGGGCTGCACAGTTTGTGCCATTTGCAGCGTTAACCGGACATGCAGATGCAGTGGAGGAGACAGCGAGGATTACCCAAGAGCGGGTAGAACTTTCAGAAGACCGGAAAGAACAGATTGACCGGGTACTGCAGAATATTAAGCTACAGGATACCGTAGTAGCTGTTTATTTTCTTCCGGATATATTGAAAGAAGGAGGCAGTTATCAGACGGTTAGCGGAAAAGTAAAAAAAATAAAAGAAGGGAAACTAAATGTGTCTGGAACAGAAATTCCAATCGAAGAACTGTTCTCTTTGGAAATGCAACCAGAAAGATAGAAATATAAGACATGAGAGATACCGAAAGGTATCTCTTTTTTTCTCCCATATTAATGGTTGGAAAATTCAGGAAAGGAGAGATGATATGGAACGTTTTGTTTTGCCACTTTTAATCGTTTGTGTGTTCATTCTGCTGCCACTTTCCGTAAAAGATGCCATAAAGAGTTACCGGATGCGGAAGCTGCACCAGAAGATGGGAGAGTGTGATGGGAAAATTGTAAAGGTTCTAAAGGAAATCCCGTACCAGTCAGAAAGAGATGGACTGCCAGTTGTTGCCATGAAGTACAAATACAAAGTCCAGTATCAGGTAAACGGAAGTACCTATTACGGCGCCTATTATTCGGCTGGGAAGAAGCGTCAAATCGGGGATATTGTCCATCTGCAGTATGTCCTGGAACATCATACCCCGCATCTGCTGCAGAATCAAAGAGAGCGTTAAGGCTCTTTTTTTCTGCCCAAAAACCAGAAAACTTCCATATTTGCTACGATGGAAGAAATGAGAAAGGAGCAGAGGGAAAACCTCTGATGATAAAAATGGAAAAACCTTGGAGAAACATGACGGAAAAAGACATTCAGAAAATCAAGGATAAGGACTGTAACAAATGTAATTATTACTACAAAGGTTCCGGAGTTACAAAAGGGTGCTGTAACTACCTGGAATTAGAAGGGAGGAGTCGACCATGCCGGCCGGGAACTTGCAGAGAACAGGGAGTGTTTAAAGCAAAAACCAGGGGGAAGAAAAAAGTTGGATAGTGTTAGAACTTGTCTTTGGATTGTAGGGGTTAGCATATCGTTATATGGAATTCGAAATTACATCTTTAAATTCAAGATTGACGAGGAGGATAGAAAGTACAATTCAAAATTTCAAATGATTGTTGGATTATCGCTTCTTGTCTTGTGGTTCGTTCTTGGGTAAGTGTAAATATAAAGATAAGTGGAAAGGGAAATTAAAAATATGGCGAAACAACGTGATATAGAAAGTGTAAAGGAAGCATTTACTCTTTTAAACAAAGAAGATTTAACAGATGAGATGGTAGATGAGGCTTTTGGATTGTTTGGAAAGGTTTTTGATAAGGATTGTCTGAAACAAATTCGAAAGGGATTCGAAAACGGGTTAACACCGGAACAGGTGGCAGTATATGCAAAACAAGAATTTGACTGGGTTCAGATGTACGAGATTTGCAAAGGTTTTGAACATAGTCTGAGTATGGAGCAGGTATCGGTATATGCAAAGCCGGAGCTTAGGTCGGATCAGATGAGACGGATTCGCGCAGGGTTTGAACATGATCTAAGTATGGAGCAGGTGTCAGTATATGCGAAGCCTGAGTTTACATGGGATCAGATGGAACAGGTTTTCTTTGGGTTTATAGATCGATTGAGTATGGAGCAGGTGGCAGTATATGCAAAACCGGAGTTTACAAGGGAACAGATGAAACAGATTCGCGAAGGATTTGAACAGGGTCTGAGTATGGAGGAGGTGTCTGCTCTCATCAAAAAGCCTTCTTTGGCAAAGAAAATCATGGCAGCAAAAAAGAGCAGGGGCAGGCTGCGAGCAAAGAACCGCAAAAGAGCAAGGGTAATGAGGAGTTGGCGAAATAAAAATAGGATAAAAGGAGAGATTATGAACGTTTTATTTTTTACAGGTGCCGGGATCAGCAAGGATTCCGGGGTACCAACATTTCAGGAGATAGATGGGATTCGGACGAAATTAAGGAGAAAGTATGCAGCTTTACATCCGGCAGAAATTCGGGACATGATGAGGGAATTCAAGGGATTTATGAAAGACAAGGAGCCGAATGCAGCGCATGTAGCGATTGCAAAGGCAGGGTTTCCGGTCATTACCATGAATGTGGACGAGTTACATCAGAGGGCAGGAAGTAAGGATGTTTTGGCGATTCACGGGGATATTCCTTCTGAAGAAGAGTTGGGAAAATGGTATTATCCTTATTTGCCTTTGGGAAAGCCGGTTTTATATGGAAATATTGCACCGAGATATTATAAAGCGTTTGCGAAATTGCGTTCTTTACGAGAAGGTGATTATTTGGTGATTGTCGGGACATCTTTTTACACGAACATCAGCAAAGACATTCGGAAGATGGCAGAGAAGCGGGGGGCGAAGGTTATTTCTATCAACGAGAATGCGACAGTGGAAGTTCCGAGGGTTTGTGAGGAGTTATTAAGAAAGGTAGAGGAAGGAGGAAAAAGTTATGGGACAAGAAACAAGAAATGTACATAAGATTCATCATTCTTTTGCGTGTGATGATACTGGCTCTATTTATATCGCAACGAATTTGTCAGTGGAGGAGGTTGCTGATCTTATCATTGGTTTGGAATTTTACATTGAAACGCATTCAAAATATGGGGAGCGTTCTTGTATTACAGAAGAGATGGCAGGATATTTCTTATGTGAATTTTACGGTGCGATTCTTGTAAGTCGGGAAAGGCTTTCTAAATTAAATGAGTACGATAAAGAAGAGGAAGATATTGCTTCAGAATATTGGATTGATTTATATGGGGATCGAGAAAAACGTTGTGGGCCGGATTTTCATAAGTACATTGATAAAATTGAAGAATATATGGAAACGGAATATGTGAAAAAACTATGTGCTTTTTTCAGTGATGATACTGTTTATTCCAGTTCTGTCATCCGGTTTCTTAGCGTGGAAGAAATTATGGAGAACTATGAAGTGTAAGCAGGTCAAAAATGAAAAAAGCTAGACCAGATGATAGATGCTATTAAAGATTATCTTCCGTGCGCGAAGAATTAGGATACATTTTTTGGTGTAAAGGAGTTGCCGGAAGGTCTAGCGTTTCGTATTTTTTGTTATGTGAATTAGTGAGCAATTAGAAAAAAAGGAGAACGATATGTTTTACATGATTTTAGGTGGTCTTTTAGGATTTTGGTTGGGAGCAAAGAAAAAACTTGGGATGATTGTTGATTATACATTGCTTGGCATCCTATGTGGTCTTGCTCTCTTTTGTACAGTAGGTTTTGGATTGGGATTCTCACTTCCGCGAACAGAAGGTGTTACTACAGAGCAGGAAATTTGTGCTTTTTCTGATTCTTCTTCTATTGAAAGTTACAACTTTTTGTTTTCCGGTTACATTCAAGATGAGCTTGTTTATCGATATGTTATTGAAACAGAGAGAGGGAAACATATTGAGGAAGTCAAGGATGATGTCTATATTCATGAAGGGAACTATAAACCAACTGTAAAATTCCACAAATATGGGGGATTTAAAGAAGACTGGTACAAATTATTTGCAATTGATGTTTTGGCTGGTGAAACTGAATATGTAGAATTTTATGTACCAGAAAACACGATAACGAATGAATATCAAATTAATCTGCAGTAGAGGAAAGAAGAGATGACGAAAAAGAAATATTATGATCTTTTAGAAGAATATAAGAAAATCGTATCACAGAAGGAGTTTAATTCAGATTTTTATGATAATGAACGATTCCATGAAGTTCAGAAAAAATTGAGGTGTATATTGTGGAGTTATTTATTGGCCCGGCAAGCCAGGCGGAAGAAGAACAAAACAATGGATATGTAATTAAAGTGATGTGTAAATATAGAGATAAATGGAAAGGGGCATTTTAAAATATGGAGAAACAACGTGATATGGAGATTGTAAAGGAAGCATTTACTCTTTTAGACAAAGAAGATTTAACAGATGAGATGGTTGACGAGGCTTTTGGGTTATTGGCTAAGGTTTTTGATAAGGATTGTCTGAAACAAATTCGAAAGGGATTCAAAAATCAGTTAAGTATGGAACAGGTAGGTGCATATGCGAAGCCGGAGTTTACATGGTAGCAAATGGAAGAGATACGAGTTGGCTTTGAAGTGGGCTTAAGTATGGAGGAGGTATCGGTATACGCTAACCATGATTTTACAGATGCTCAGATGAGACAGGTTCGCTGGGGCTTTCAAACAGGTCTGAGTATGGAACAGGTATTGGTATATGCAAAACCGGAGTTTACGAGGAAACAGATGGAAGAGATGCGAGTTGGCGTTGAAGATATCCCGCCGCACTCTTGTGACTTTAGTCATGAGTAATTCACTTCAAGATTGACGAGGAGGATCGAAAGTACAATTCAAAGTCTCAAATGATTGTTGGTTTATCTCTTCTCGCCTTGTGATTCATTCTTAGTTTATAGAAAATTTGGAGGAAAGTGAGTATGGTTAAACCAAAAGATGATGCAATAGAAAGTGTCAGGAACTTACTGGCAGACAACAAAAAAGCCTTGGATGTGCTGGATGTTCTGGAGAAGAAAAACAAACAGTATCAAAAATCAAAAAGACATACCCACATTATGTATCTTGTTGCAGCAACCATAATAGTTGCGTGTCTGTATTTTGCATATCAAATGGGACAAAGTAATTATGAAAATGGAATCTGGTTGGCAGTGATTCTTGGAATTATTAGTGTTGTAGCAGCCTTCCTTATAGTAGGTATCCCACAAGCAACATTAGATATAGATACGACAAGAATGCTCAACAGTGTTGAAATTAATTTCATCAATGCACTTTTATCTGAGCGTGTAACATTTAAAAATCATTCTTTCATTAAAGCCGGTAACCATTACTACATTGACCTTCCAGATGGAATGAGAGAAGTTGACCCGGAAAATGTTTCGTATGATGAAGACACAAAGATGATTGGGAGGGAATATCGGCACAAAAATTTGTGCTGGGAAAGCCAAGGATTTTCTCTGCAAGAGATAACAGATGTTAAAGTTTGTAGTGTTGATTAGCAAGAATGGAGGAATTATTATGCAATATTATACAACAGTAGGTCAGGAAGCAATAGACCATGTACGGGAAAAACTGAAAGATAACAAACGAGCACTGGAAGTAATGGATTTTCTGGTAGAGGAAAATGTTCGATATCAGAAAATACGGAAAAGGAACCGATATATCACAATTCTAGCGTGCATAATTGCAGCAATTATTTTCGTTGGAGAGATATATGTTTTAGAAGCAATGGAAACAGGTGCTTTTGAGAAAACAGGCAGTGGAATCATGATTCTTGGAGCTGTGGTAATGGGATTGATTCTAAGTGTTCCCGTTTCTTTTTTGCACAAAGACGGTTTGGATGTATCCCAAGACGATAAATTTGACTATATCAACGATCTGTTATCCGAATTTGCAACATACAAAGATTACCCGGTTATCAAAGCAAACGAATCGTATTATATAGACCATCCGAAGAAAATGATTCAAATTTCAGAGGAAGTACCGGAGGATGTGACACAGGTGGTTGGAAGAGAATACTATTACGAAGAGTTCTGCTGGGATAGAAAATGGTTGTTTGCGTTGCGTGATACATCATGTATAAGAATTTGCTGTGTGCAGGGTGTAGAAGGAGGAAAGTCATGAAAAGGAATAATTTGCTTTTGAGCATTTTTTGTGTATGTATGCTGTTTGCTGGATGCAATACTAACGAAACACCGGAGGCGGAAGATACTACAGATATTTCTGAACAGCACAGCGGTATGGTACTGATTACAGAAGAAGCCAATGGGCCATATGATAAAACGATTGCTGTTTACCGTAATATTTACACAGATGTACTGTATCTTTGGATTGACGGATACAAATGTGGAGGATTGGTGGAAATGCATAATCCAACAACCGGACGTCCATTAACCTATGAGAAATACAAAGATTTCATGGAAGAACAATAAACATAGGAGGTAGGACATGATTAATAGAAAGAAGAAACGGGATTATTCCGAAATCGAAGAACTGCTGTCAGATAATAAGAAAGCAACTGAAATCTTCAAGAGGATACAAAAAAGGGAAGAACAAGCTCAAAAAAAATCACTTTTGGTTGCTCTCATCATGCTTATGGGAATTATTTTAGGAATACTGGTTTTGGTTTTTTGTATGTATGCAAACGTACTGCTGGAAATTGTAGGGATCTCTCTTTTGATTCTTATGTTCCTTTTCGTTTGTGTAATACCATATTTACTAGAAAAAAGGAAAAACACATTTCGCTATCCTTCGATTTTAAATGAATTTGATTTCATAAACAGCATATTAAAAGAAGAAGGAAAATGTGAAGAGACGGAAGTAATCCAATCAGGAGAACAACAGTATATAGAAGTACACAACGGAAAAGATATGCAGCTTGTATGCATAGATGATGGAAGTATACGAAAGAAAATAGCGTCATGTCTGGTCTGCTACTATAAAAATATAGAATTATCCTGTGATTATGATTGCATTTTTGTAAAAGATATGTATCGAATTTTTGTTAAATACCAAGAGCAAACAGAACCGAAATTATTAAAGGAGAATGTACAATGGGGTTAACAGAAAACCAAAAGAAACTAATCGAGGCGGTGTCAAGAAATGACATCTTGCTGGCCCAAAAGTGTGCAGCAGTCTGCTGCGAGGAAGATAAGACAGAAAAAAACAGTGCGTTTTGTAGGAGGTATGAGTCCGTCTTAAGAATGCCAGCTAACAATATGATGGAACTGCCAATGGATTTGAAAAATATTTTGTATGTAGAGGACGTATCAAATTCTTTCTTGGAAGACCGGTATTATCTATCTTCCAGGGAAGAGAAAGTATTTGAGCAGATTGAAAGAATGCAGCAGGTGACGAAGCGGCTCATGGAACTGAAGATTCCGTATTTAAATACGACTTTGTTATATGGAGAAAGTGGAACCGGCAAGACAACCTTCGGCAGATACGTTGCGTATAAACTGGGTCTGCCATTTTGCTATATTAATTTCAGCCAGTTAATGGATTCTTATATGGGGGCAACATCCAAAAATATCAGCAAGGTATTCAAGTATGTTTCTGGCTTCCCATGCGTCTTGATGCTGGATGAAATCGACTGTATCAGTATTCGAAGAGCAGGCGTTAAAGATAGCGGAAGTGCAGGTGGAGAAATGGCCAGAGTTACGATTGGTCTTTTACAGGAGTTTGACCGGCTGTCTAATACAGCAGTTGTGCTTGGTGCAACTAACCGGATTGACCGGATTGATGAGGCATTGATGCGGAGATTCTCCATCCGGCATGAAATCAAGATATTAACGCTGGAAGAACGGATAGAGTTTGTGAAAAAATATTTGAATGATGTTGGCGTCATACTGGAAAATACAGAACAGTTGGCAGCAGAGTATGAGAATCAGTCTACGCTTTTAAATGCAATCATCAGGGAAATTGCTACACAAATGCTCCAGGAGGAATGAGTAATATGCTGTATATATTATTGGGTATTATAACCGGACTGGGAGTGTCCTGTTGTTATAATTTCATGTGGTCAAAAAATAAATCCAGAGGAAGAACTTTTGTAATAGTATGCGCCTTAACTTTGGTGTTTGGATGTTTAGGGGTCTCCAGTAGATGGTCTGCTGTTGAGTTTGAACCGCTTCAGGGAACCTATCCATGCAAACCATTTGATACAAAACAGGTGTATCAAACCAATCGGAAAGAGCAGACTGTTTCTGTATTACTGATTGTAGGGGATAAAACACAAATGGTTACGGTGCCAAAGGATAATATTCAATACAAAGTATCTGAAGATGAAAAAACATCTGCTGTTGTAAAAGGAAAAAGAATGGTAGAACCGACTGAAGCAGAAAAGTTTTGGTTATGGAAAAATACAAAGAATATAGAATCCATTCGGGCAGAATCCATGGTTCTGTATCTTCCTTGCATTCAAATAGAACGTGAAGAAGAGCCTTATATTGTTACAACACAGGAAAAAAGAATCGCATTAGAAATTGCATATGAAAAGAGAAGAGAAAAAGCATTAAAAAAGGCTGCAGAGATAGCAAAACAGGAAAGGAAAAAGGCTGAAGAACAGAAGATGCTGGAAGAAGAGAAAAAACAAGCAGAGCAAGCAAAAAATGCAAACCCTGTTTCCTACCAGGTTAGTAGTAATCCAGAAGAACAGCAGGCTATATTAAATGAAATTGTATGGATGATTCCAGAGAAGCAGGGAACGGTAATTTCTATCCATGATGTGTATTCTGCATATAAAACTATGAGAAATGGAGGTTTGAATTCCTATCAGGCGGTTGGATTGCTTTGCAATTTTATCCGGGAATCCAGCTTGATTCCCAACGTAGAATCACCATTTCCAGCCTGTGGAATTGCTGGATGGACAGCGAACAGGGCAGAAAGCCTTGCTCAGTTTTCAACTGAAATGGGAGACCAGCCATACAATGTAAAAGGATATCAAATCGGCGGGCTAGAAACGCAGGCTGCGTTTGCGGCTGCTGAAGCATATACAGGGGAAAAAACAGGACCGGCTGCAAAGGTAGGATGGATTATGTATATGGGACGCCCAGTGTTCGGAAAATGGATGCAGAACTTAGACCAGCAGATGGTTTTGGATATGACCTTAGATAAATCCATTGATTTCACACAGGGGCTGACACCAGATTTGTGGAATTCCATGAAATGCCCATTAGCCTGTTACCTGTACGCCTATACGAATTATGAATTAGGCGAAACAACGCTTGACGTTATGGCAAGAGGAGGTAACTGTGCAATTCCTCTGCATGAACTGTTAACAGCAATAGAAGCTATGGAAGGTTAAGAGCATCCGTTTGGGTGCTTTTTTCTTTGCCTATTTTCTTCCATATTGTTTTGGTATGAGACATACGGTTCAGGCGAAAAAGCTCATTTTTTCGTCAAAGATAGTGTACTGGAGCTTACTACAGACTTTTAGGTTATAAATGGAGATATTGAAAAGCACCTGTAAAAGGGGATGTAGTTGTAGGCCTGTCTCTGAGCTAAGGGGTAGAAACTCATGCACAAAAAACAGAACGATATCATGATTTGGTATTTTATATTTTATGGAGGAGGATTTTATGGATTTTGCATCAGATACAATTGAAGAACGCTATATTTTTAGTTACGAAGAAAGGAAAGCAGCTTTAAAGCGAAGCGGGGGGATTTGTGCTTGCTGCGGAAAAAAACTTACGACGAAAACGATGACTATGGATCACATTATCCCTATATCACGAGGAGGGACAAACGAACCTGAGAATTTGATTGCTCTTTGCGAACCCTGCAACAAACAAAAGGGGAATTTATTGTATATGCCGATTGGATACTACAAAGCCATGGAAAATCAAAGTGAGCTGCGTCAGATGGAACGTCATGTGGAAAGATGGTTTGCGACTGTAAAAGACCAGTTTGATATCGAACGGTTCCCACTCATTGCTCCTATGACGAACGTGCAACTGTCCACGGGTAATTTTAAATCCAAGAAAAAACATGTATATATTCCACAAGCAATCTTTCGGTGGCAGATTGTGAACCGGGATTATTATGAAGAGATCGAAGCCGTTACCGGGATTGATATTCGGGAAATTAGGACAAAACTGCCAACCGTACACCATATTACCAATATTGTTCCAGAAGACGGACATCTGCCAACGGTAGCACTGTATTCCTTCCGGAAGATGACGACAGATAAAATTATCGCTGTGGCAGCAATCCAGCTTCTGACGGATCAGCAGCATATGAATATCTGGATTCCATGGTGTGAAGCTCCGGGAAAATGGCAGGGCAGTTTGCTATATAACCTGGTTTCGGTACTTCTGGATACCATAGAACGGATTGCTGGATATGAGATCGCCCATTATACCATCGTTGGGAGTACAAAGTGTGAGCATATGGTTTATGACTTTGCATATCTTGCAGTAAAGAATTCATGTTTCGGTGACACATTCTCATATGGGGAATCGGTTGTAGCTGAGACCGGTGAACATAGTGCTGAATATCTGCATGTTACCAGGAAGAAAGATAAATTAGAAAAAACACTTGCCGATGCAACAAAACAATTTTCAAAAATACAGAAAAAGCAATCCATTGCATAACAGAAAGGGGATTTGCCATGCGCTTAATCAACCAAAAATCACTTCCACATCCAGTAGATGTGCCATACGATAGAGTTTGGTTAGAGATAATAGAAAACGAGATTAATGCTTATGATGGTATTCAGAATGTAATAATGGGGAAATATTCCAGTCAGGAAAACGCCATTAAAGCAATCGAAAAACTCCATACTAAGATAGAACAATTGGGCAGTATCACAGACTACCGCATATTTGTATTCCCGGAGGATACAGAGTTGTAATCCTTGACACTACAAAAAGAAGAGGTTTTCCTCTTTTTTTTTGTGTCATTTCCAAATCCTCCCATATTAAAAGAAAAAAGAAAGGAATTCTCATGTATCAGCCAAGAAAAATATTAAAAGGACAGATTTATTATGTGAATAAAATTGGAGAAGATTTCGTAGGAAGTGAGCAGATGGCAGGAAGGCCGGCCATCATTGTAAGTAATAACACTGGAAACCACTATTCCAATGTTGTGGAGGTTGTATATCTTACAACGCAATGCAAGGCAGACATGCCGACTCATGTTCCAATCCTTAGTGCAAGGAAACCTTCCATCGCCCTTTGCGAAGAAATCGTAAGTGTGGACAAGCAACGCTTAGGAAAATACATAGGAACAATTACTTCTGATGAAATGCAGCAGATAAATCAGGCTATGATGATTAGCCTCGGAATTCTTCCGGGGAATCTTATCCATATGATTTCGGACATGATGACGTCGTATGTAGAGGACAGGGAGAAGAAAATGGTATCGGATATGGACAGGGAATCTTATATCCGGACTCAGACAGAGCGTGATGTATATAAAAAGCTGTATAGTGATTTGCTGTATACGCATTTCCATGCTGAAAAAGTAAACGCACGTACATAGGAGGAATGCATATGTGTCTCATCATTGGTTTGGTAATTCTTTTGTTGTTGATTTTGTTTTTGTATGGTGCCTGTGTAGCTGCCCGAAAGGCAGACCAGGAAATTGAAGAAATCTTCCAGGGAAAAAAGAAAAAATAAGGAACATTCCTGGATGACCTTCTTATAAGTCATTCCAGGGATGTTCCGTTCTAAGCATAATGCTTCCCGACTTCCCTGAAGATGCTTCGGATAGCGGTGTAAGCCTGCTGCCGGACACGTGGTACGGAAACGTTCAGTTCTTTTGCAATGGATGTGTAAGTATGTCCTTCTTTTAGCCCGAGCAGAATGCTTCTTGGACGTTCATCCAGCTGCTCCATTTGTCGGAGAAGTGCTTGTGCAACATCTGGGTTAAAAATAGGGATAACCATTTTTTTCTTTTTAAGCCGCCGTATCTCGAAGGTTAAAGGGGAGGGAATATCTTCGTAATAGAACGCAAGGATGATATCACACTGCTCAATAATCCATTTTTCAATTTTGTTGAAGTGGTCAAGGTAACGGTTAGGAAGCCGCTCGCATTTCCCTTGAATTAGTGGAGCCACTTGAAGTTTTGTGATGGAATGGTAGGGAAAACGGTAATCTTCCTCTGGAAATTCTTCAACGCTTTTATAATTATATCGAAGCGGATCTGTTACTGCAACAATGTCGATTTGCTTGTCTGGATGCTGTTTTCTCAACTCCATGATGTTCCGGATGGCAATGGCATCAAAGTCCGTGCGGCAGGAAACAAACCAGAATTCTAGCTGATCATATTCTTCCGCTAACTGAAAGATTGTTTTCTGAAGAATATTTTGGGATACCTGGTCTACAAAGGAGTAAAGGCTGCGAATATATAGTTTCATCACTGAAATTCCTCTCTACAAGATTCTTTTTTCAATCATAAGCAGAAAAACCAGAAAAGTCAATGACAGGTTTTGTACGGATATTTTCCATGTGCAAAAATCAAAAAAGTCATATATTTTGCTACAATGAAAGAAACAGAGGGAGAAAGTAAGATGGCAAATATGATTGTTAAAATACTGAATTCTGCTGACCGCTTCCTAAGCGTGATTGCAAATTGGTTTTACGAATAATTCAAAGAAATAAGAGGTGTTTATAATGAGTGATTTTCTAGAAGAATTTGGTGGTGTTATAGTTGTAAGTTTCTTAATGATGATGGCAGTATCGCTAATGACAGGTGTAATTACCGCTGTATTAATGTTTCTTGGAATTAGTGCAGTTGCGTTCCTGGTATGGTTTTTCTGGATGCATGGACGTGCAGTACAAGTACTGATGGAAATCTGGTTCGGTAAGATTCAGGTCAAGACGAAACAAAAGATTTTGATACAGCCGAAGTTTTTTGTTATTGACGATGCAGATCACGGATCTTCAAAAGTATATAAAGTACAAACAAAAGATGAAGAATGCCAAAAGGCTATCAATTATCTTATGAAACATATTTGCTTCGTAGAAGCTTACTGTAATGTTTATCTCGATTTCCCTACAGGAATTAGACCAGTAGAAGGAAATAAGTTTGTGCAGGTGTGTTCCTATGAGATGTTTCATTTCTTAAAATCAGAAAATACGCAATATATACCTAAAAATGGAACGATTATATCCATGGGTACATCCGAACAGCTTTGTTTGTTTTTGCAGAATACAAAATCAATATGGGATGTTGCTTTTAACAAAGATTTTCAGGAAATCTTACAATTGTACAAAAAGAATAGCGATTTTAAAGTTTCAGAAGTGAACAACCAACAAGGGAACGGAATTTACTTTTTGCACATACCAAATATGGCGGCTGAACAGCCACAAAAAGAAAAGAAAACCGTGATACCTTGCCCAAATCCAGACATCCTCGATCATATCCAGCAGGTGGATGAGAAACTAGCACAGGGCATGCAGCTGAAGGGCATTAGCAGCTTACAGTGGCAGAATGTTGTCAAACCAAATCTTATAGAAGTAATCAACAAAAAAGAACTGAATGAGAAAAATAAAAACGAAATTTTGGACATATTAAATCAGATAGAAGATAACATTGAGGTGGAAGAAAAGGAAGATTTCGAAACAGAAGCTACCTTATCAGCGGTACGTACTTTTCTTTCCATAAATGGATGTTCAAAATAAGAAAAGAAAGGAAAAGGAAAATGTTAGTTATGTGTCTGGTGATACCAGCTTTGATTATTTTAGTTTTTCTTCTGTCTCGGCTTATTCTGGCAGACATGAAGTCTGGTAGAAGGTATCGTGATGCCGCAGCTTGTACAGGAATTGTTATGGAACAAATAGAGGATTATCAAATCAGTGCCTATGGAAGTGGCGGTACTGGAACCCATACCAGAATTTATAGACAATATAAGATAGAATATGTGCTGAATGGAACTGTGCATTACGGAGTTCTCAGGACAAAAGAAAAAAATTTAGCGCCAGGTTCTCAGGTAAATGTGAAGTATGCTTATAATGAAAGAACAGGTCAGCCACAGATTCTTGACCCATCCCGAGGCGACAGGGTGAAGGAATTAGGAATCGGTGCAGTCTTGGGAGTGATTCTGACTATTATTTTAATGTTTTTAAAATCCAAAGGGCTGATGTAGGAGGGAATGTTTGTAAATGGAGCAAATAAAGAAAGACCAACTTATAGGTTATCGTGAACCTACGGAATGGGAGAGTGTTAGAATTCAAAATTATATGCTGGCAGAACTTAAAAACACAAAGCGGCGTATTGTAATAGGAACCACTTTCTGTGGCCTGGTAGCATTTAGTCTGGCTATAACAGTATTTACAGAATTTCCCTCTGCATCCCTTGGTCTGTCTGCAATCTGGACAACATTGGGAGTCATTTTTACCATTGCTTTTCTGACTTTGTTAAACAGAAAGCGGTGGAATAGTATCCTAACGGAAACAGTCCGTACAGGAAACTTTCAAGTGATGAATTGTAAAGCCTATGAGACAGATTTAAGTGGGGATATGGTGGGAGGAATTGTAAAAATTTACACTGAACAAGGACAGTACTGCTGGGATTCGTTTGCGATGGATATTAATAGTATAAAAGAGTGCAGGAAGAATCCATCTCTTTGCTTTTTACTCATGAAAACCACATGTGGCGTGGAAAAAGAAGAACTTTATGAATTGTTTACAGAGAAAAAACTGGAAAGATACTGAAGTTTTTCTGCCCAAAAATTTGAACGTTAATCCCTTCTGTTATGATAAATATATCAAAAACAGGAGGGATTTTTTATGAGAAGAAAAGAAAATAAAGACCAGCTGACATTTTTCGATGTGTTAAATAATGAGCCGGAAATCTTGTACTACAAGGGAGATGTTCTGTTCCAGCAGTTAAAAGGGGAAGTTGTGCCATATACAATCACAGGAGAAAATTGGTTGTGTCATGAAGGGAAAACCAGGGGATACCGCCTGCAACAAGAAAATGGTTGTTACAATGTCGTGACAAACGATAGCACGGATTTTTACCGTACACAGGAAGAAGCAGAAGAAGCTGCAGGGGAGTGGTTGATTGGAAAAGATGTGATTTCGCCAGAACAGATTTCGTTTACCTACATAGAAGCCTATCAATATACAAGAAAATTGGAAGGTGATCATAAAATGACAGCGTTCCTTGGCGTGATGGAAAATGGTGATTTATACATTAAGAATTTCATGTCTTACCATCATGTTGTCAAAGATAGTAAGAAAGCAAGAAAAAGCTTTCAAGAAGACCTAGAGCGAAATGCAAATTGCAAGATAGAAAAAATAGAAGGTTATATGCCAGAAGTAAAACGGATGTATCGTTGTAAGGCAGGAGATACCTGGATGTATGCAGAAGCAAGGTATGGGGGAGCAATCGGATAGGAGGAAAGATATGAGAAAGTTATATGCAGGTTTTGTGCAAATAGATGTCGAACAGCCTTTTGTATATAGGATGTCTGAAGAACTCATAAAACAGGAGTTTCCAGACGGAACAATCGAAACGGAAAACTTTCTTTTGGTAAAAGATGGACATTATACCAAAATCTTTGGTACAAGCGGGGCACCATTGGATACGCAATTTGTGTATGATCAAAATATCATGGTGTATTATTCTTTGGAGGAAGGGAATGTCATTCAATTTCTGAAAGAACGGCGAAAAGATATGGAATCTTTTGCAAACCTTCTTTCCAAACGCCTACGGGAAAGCGAAATTACGTTTTCCAGAATGAAAGATGAGTATTCCAAGAAACAATACAAAAATTAAAAGGAGAAGAAAAATGCTGACATTGCCAATCAAGAAAAAGTGGTTCGACATGATTTTGCTTGTAACGGAAATGCTGTTTAATGTAAAATCGAACAAAGATTCGTAACCGGTTATGATTTTTTTGGAGGGACAAATGACAGAAAGAAAAGAAATTACAAAAGTATTGTCACTTTCATTAGAAAAGCATATCAATCCATACAATGACCCCAGAGTGTACATGGCAAGGGAGGTGACTTTCGATTATGCAACCAGCCATGCAGTCCGGGTGGACTATATGCAATTCAAGCCACTTAATAACACTATATCAGGAATTGAAAAAGGCGATTTTTACTGCTTTGAAATCAAATCGTCCGTAGAGGACTTCCATTCGAAAAACGGTCATAACTTCTTTGGAGATTACAATTACTATGTAATGCCGGAAGAGGTCTATGAGCAGATAAAAGCAGAAATCCCCTATGGAGTCGGTGTGTATGTTCCAGACCGTTTGCATCATGGTAAAGATTGGTATGATCTGAAATCAGTTAAAAAAGCGAAACGGAAGGACCGAGAGAAATCACTGACGGAAATGCTGTTTATGATGTTCCGGTCTGCTGCCAGGGACAGAAAAGAGTCGTGAGAACGGCTCTTTTGTGTAAAACAGAATGTGTGATGTAAAAAAATATGAACAACTATATCAGGAAATAAAACCAGAAGATACTTTACAGCTAGTATCAGAGGCAGAACCAGAGGAACAATTTGTAATGTTCGGGATGGTCTTGAAAATTGCCAGTACCAAGATTACTTACCAAAGAAAAACCTTCAAGCACTCACATAGTGCAATCAGACACTATATTTCCATAATAGATATTTTCATAATATTTCTATGATTTTTATTTAATGTATAGACTTTTTTGATGTTTTATGTTACAATATAAATGGTTAATATATTAAATTTCTTTTAAAGAAGGGAGTGTTTCCAATGGATTACATAAAGATTTTCTTTCAAGGTTGCGATTTCTTTAGCTTTTATTTTGATAAGGGGGAAAAATATGAAAGTAAAAAATTTATATCTGGAATGCTCTCAGTACTCCTGTTAACATTTTGTGTCTTAACAGGATATACAACAACTGTTAATGCAGCAGTTCCCACCGTTTCAACATATGAAAATAATTTTCTTCAGGATAATATTTATGACAAACAAGATCGTACATACACTGTAGACTGTGGGGATGAAGGCGAAATAACTTTCCATGATTATTTTGAGAATAATACTAGAAATATCGAATTTGAAACTGGTGGAGAAAAATATAAAGTTTCTGTTGATTATACTACAGGAGAAATGACCGTAAACAATAAAGTTGTTGCCGAAAATGTTCCTGCTGTTTCAGTAGCTCCTGAAATCTCCTTATATGATTGGAAATATTCATATAGCGAATATTATACCGTTTCTGGTGCTATTGGAAAGGATTCTGTTTGGATTGCTGCTTTATTAAGCTTTTTTGGTGCCGGTATACCAGTAGCTATAATTAGCGGATTGGCTAATATTTTGGCTCTTTCAGGCATATCTATTGCTTATGTTAGAGTTGATGTTTACTACGAAGATCCTATTGTATCATCACGTCCAAGAATTGCAAAGCATTATTATTTCTATGACAATGCGACATATTCAGGAAGCCCAATTTGGAGTTATCCGTAATCAAATTTGAAAAAATCTTAAATTTTCTTTCTCTCTTGGCGTTGATACTTCTTCAATTTAATTTTGTTCGTACTAATACAATTATATCTAATATTATGGCATTTATAGTACTCTGTATATTTATAGGATATATTATATCGTCTGCAATTAGTATAAACATAATCAAAAAAGAAAATGGATCTTTAAAAAAAATTGCTAGTAGATATTTCTTAATTTTTTTTATGGCTATCTTGATAGGAATATTATTATATATTAAACTATAATAATATTATTTGTATGCGAAATGATATTAGAACAAAAATAGTTTTCTTCCAGGATCTCAGAAGTGAGGTCCTGGTTTTTTGGTAGCCTCCAGAAGACTGCGTTATATAGCTGGTGGCAGACAGTCCAGCTTGTATTGATACCTCTGGTGGTTGTAGTAATGAACAAACTGTTCAATTGCAGTAACCAGCGCTTCGTAGGAGATTATGGAAAGATTTCGACGTTTTGCAATTTTTCAAAATGAAAAGTTTGTTAGATTATTACACAATCTGCCTAAATGGATAGAGGAAAAGGATATTATATAAACCTATACACGTATGGAAGGAACTGTTATTTTACAGCTCCTTTTTTTATTCTTTGTTCAACCTTCCAGGGCTATTAATTACCGGATTCTCCATTAATTTCTGGAAAATCTTACTAGCTCGTTAGAGAAACATATCAATCCATATAATAACCCAAGGGTGTATATGGCAAGGGAAGTGACTTTCGATTATGCAACCAGCCATGCGCTCCGGGTGGATTACATGCAATTCAAGCCGTTGAATAATACTGTGTCAGGAAATCAAATCGTCTGTAGAAGACTTTCGTTCAAAAAACGGTCATAATTTCCTTGGGGACTACAATTACTATGTGATGCCGGAAGAAGTTTATGAGCAGGTAAAAACAGAAATCCCCTATGGAGTCGGCGTGTATGTGCCAGACCGCTTACATCATGGGAAAGATTGGTATGATTTGAAATCAGTTAAAAAAGCGAAACGGAAGGACCGGGAGAAATCACTGACGGAAATGCTGTTTATGATGTTCCGGTCTGCTGCCAGGGACATAAAAGAGTCGTGAAATCGGCTCTTTTTGTGTAAAACAGAAGTTGTGAAATGAATGAATCATTGCTATAATAGAAGAAAAAGCATAATCGTTATAAGGAAGTGTTATTATGTGCGATGTAAAAAAATATGAAAAATTATATCAGGAAATAGAAAAATTAAAACCAGAGGATACTTTACAGCTTGTATTAGAGGCAGAGACAGAGGAACAAAGAGAATTCTATGAAATGGTAGGTGATTTCCTGCTACAGAAAAAACAGAAAACAGTAATTGAAAGGAATCTCTTTTGATGAAAAAATATATTATAATAGCTGGCGTGAATGGCGCCGGAAAATCGACTCTCTACGAAACTCTGGATGAGTTAAAAGAAATGCCTCGTGTCAATACAGATGAAATAGTAAAAACCTTGGGAGATTGGCGGGATGCATCTATTTTAATGGCTGCTGGAAAGCAGGCGGTTCGATTATTGAATCAATATATAGAAGAAGGTGTCACATTCAATCAGGAAACTACTTTGTGTGGAAAGGCAATTTTAAAGAATATCAAAAAAGCAAAAGAAAAGGGTTACTGTATCGAAATGCATTATGTAGGTGTAGATAGTGTCGAGATTGCAAAAAAGAGAGTCAAATTAAGAGTAGATAACGGTGGACATGGAATTCCGGAAAGCGATATCGAAAAACGTTATATAGAAACCTTCCGCAATCTAAAAGAAATTCTAAAAGATTGTGACTTAGCTGCATTTTATGATAATACGGAAAGGTTTCGGCGTTTTGCAATTTTTCGGAAAGGTGAAGTGGTTAGGTTATCACACAATCTGCCTAAATGGATAGAAGGAAAGGATATTATATAAAGACATCCCTGTAGGAAAGGAACTGTGATTTTACAGCTCCTTTTTTTCTTTTCTGTACAGCCTTCCAGAGCCATTAATTACCTCGTTATCCATTAATTGCTGAAAAATTTCACAGGCGTTAATTGCTGAAAGCTGGTATAATCGCATGATTGTGCCGACTGTGATTCCCCGATGTTCTGTGACATGTTCCACTGCCTGCTGGTAATGTTCCATGTAGTCGGAAGCAGGTTTTGGGATGGAAGGCGCAATATTGCTATCTATAAAGGTTTTGGGCTTTTGATTTTCATATAGCATTTCTTTTGCAGGGAAATTTTCTGTTGTATTTTTCTCAGTTTTCTTTCTGGTTTTAGATGTTTGTTTTCTTTTTACAGGTTCTACTTCTGCTGTATCCATATTTTCCGGTTTGTTCATATAATCATCCATGAATTACCCCGTCTAAAGTCAGGTGCCCTGCCATTAGGCGGGGTTTCCTATAAAAGACGAAGGCTTATGGCTATTCACAAAGCCCTATCCCAGTGGGAGTACTTTTTTTATGCGTCTGGCTCTTGATTTACTGATACAAGTGCCGGTTTTGCACTGCATGTCCTGATTCCTTAAAATGTGATACTGCTCAATGTTACGGATGATTTCTACGTGTTCAAAATCCGGCTGGCAGTTTTTGAATGCATCCGGGAATGCTTTCCGTAAAATATTTGCAGAGCCATTTAAGTCACTGTTAATAATGGTGCCATTCGAAGCACGGTATAAGCCACGGAATCCCTTTTCGTTGTACATGCCTTTGTACCTGGTTGGCCTGCGTTTCCCAGAAAACTTAGGATTTAGGTCTGTTTTCCCATACACAGGGATGAAATCATTATCCGGGAAACTGGCTTTTGATGTATAACTTTCTTCCTGCTCGACAAACCGGATGCCTGCACGTTCACAAAGATACGACAAAATAAAACCTAACTTCGCATGAGGAATCTGCACAAAATTTTGGTTATTCTTCCTGCCAATATTGACTTCCTGTTTCCAGAATGCGTTTTTCCCAAATACTAAGGTGTCGATACGGTTTTCTATGCACCAGCGTACCAGAAAATTTGCACACTTTAACAGTTGGTCTTGGATTTTGTTATTACGGTAATTGGTTACTTTATAGTATTCTGCGGTAGGGACAAACTTTTTGTCAGTTCCTATGGTCTGCTTGCTTACAATAGCAGCGACATCTTTGTTGTATTTTTGGTTGATGGATTTTACAATCCCGCCTTTGATTAAGATGGACGGCAGCCCTACGTTGTTGGTCACAGCCATGAGGTTATCTACCCCTGGGTCCACTGCAGCGATTCTGGAGGATTGCTGAACTACAACTGGCATTTCTTCTGGTATTTCAAATACGAAAGATACAATATATCTTCCGTTGCTTGGCGTAACTTTTGCTTCTTTTAAAACAGCCTTTTCGTCCAGATAGCCAATGTTTAACGGCTTGTCTTTTACATACGGTAACTTCGCATACCACGTTTTATCATCCTGAATGATTTTACAATCCTGGTTGGTGATGGGTGTGGTACAATGCCCACCTTTTCGCTTGTAACCAGGAAGTGCCGGTTTCTCTGTAAACTTGGAAGGGTCTTTTTGATAAGAACGTATGGAAGCATAAAAAGCCTTCATGTCCCGGACACAGGTTTTAATAACCTGCTGTGCAGACTGCTTGGGCAATCCTTTTGCCAGGTAATCTTGGTTTTTTGTTACTTTTAACAAATCTTCTAAGAAAGAATAATTTAAAAAGCGTTTTGTTTCTGTTGGTAGTTTATAATGTTTTTCTTTTTTCCCAACGATGCACATAGCTGGCAACGCATTAGCGATTTCATCCATGATCTCTTTTTCATTAGCAGTCCAGTCTTTCGGTTCTTTTTTGGCTGCTGTTAAGACCTGCCGCTGCCGAAACCGCACTGCATTTGACAGGTTGTTTGCCAAAGCAGTCGTCTTGTGGCACCAGTCATGCAACGGATGTCCTGAATGAATTTCTACTTTGCGTGTTAAATACATATGATTGTCCTCCTTTCTTTCGTATTGTATGTATCATATCAAATATGGTAATTTCTTCGTTTTTTGGGCAAGAAAATTTGTACTTTTCCAAAAAAGGATGAGAGGCATTCACACACGTCCAATCCGTAGGTTGGGCGTGGTACTCTGCCTAAAATAATAGAAATTTCCTTTGTATTGAAAGTTTCCATAAAATCAAAAGAAAGTTGTCCATCTATCTGTTTTGCCATGTTGTTCGCTCCTTTTTTTCTTTCAGTATATATCATACCAGATTTCGTTCCAATTTTGTGCATGAATTTTCACATTACGGGAAAATCTCCCATATTCCATATGAGGTGATAGTATGACAGATTTTTCATTGCAAAATAGCCAAAATCGAGCGAATGGCCAGTATTTTGAAGATTTAATTTCTCAGGCATTAGAATATTACTACGAGAAGGGGTATGCATCTATTGAAAAGACCCCGGAACCCATGCGTGTGCTGAAAAATTGCGGAGAAAACACCTTTTTGGCTGTCTACACGAAAAAGGCCCAGCCAGATTATAAAGGTGTGCTGCTTGGAGGAGAATGCATTATTTTCGAAGCAAAATATACGGATTGTGATAGAATCCAGCAGACTGCCGTTACGGATGCACAGACAGAAATTTTTGAACGGTATCAGAAGATGAATGCCCGCTGCTATGTGATGGTATGTATGGGTGGTACTGATTTCTACCGTGTTCCATGGGATGTTTGGAAAGGAATGAAAAAGCTTTTCGGACATAAGTATATGTCAAAAACAGACTTGGACAAATATCGGATTCAATACAAACAAACGCTACTTTTACTGGAAGGGTTAGCACTTCGAGAATATCATTGATTTTTCTTGCACAAAAAACAGTGAGGAAATGGTATCTGATAGAATATAAGAAAAAAGAAAAGGGGAAAGAAGATGGAAGTAGATATCATTAAATTGTTAGAGGATGTAGCTGAAGTGTTAGAAGATGCGTTTCTTAAAAAGGAGTTATTATGACAGAACAGGAGCACCACATGGAGCCGGCCGGATTATGTCCAGGGGACAGGCCAAAGAACGGATTTCCATGGAAGAATTTCACAAGTCCATGACAGATATCTACACTACCAGTGTCTGCAAGTCCACCCTAGATGAAGCGCCGCAAGCATATAAGCCTATGCAGGAAATTATGGACAATATTCAGGATACCGTAGAAATTCTGGATGTGTGGAAGCCAGTGTATAACTTTAAAGCCAATTAAGGAGATATCATGAGAAGATTAACAACACGAGAAAAACACCCACATGGTGCAGAAGGAGTATCAGAAAAGAAGCTTACTGGGAAGTGGTGTAGGGGAAAGTTTGAGGCAACTGCAATCGTAGAAAAACTTGCTAAGTATGAGAATTTAGAAGAAGACGGAAAGTTATATGTCTGTGATGATATTATATATCCGAAGATGGTTAGCCGCCTATTTGGAATAGATATGAAGACGACAATAGCGTTATTTTGAAAGATTTCTGTATTTAAAGAATTTCTGTATTACTACACCTGAAAAACGTCATATTTTCTTGCCTAAAAATAAGAGTAAAATTCATGTTTGCTATACTGTAATTTACAGAGAGGATGGAACCAACAGACGAGGGGAACCATGCGACGAACCCTCCATCCGAGGATGAAATCCATCCTCTTTATAAAAAGACAGCCTACAAGAATAGCACTATCCACGAGGTGAATTTTGTTCTCCGAAACGGTTCAGCTATCCTGTGCAGCTGTCCAAAGCCAGACCAGGTGAAGTTTGCAACAGCTGGCTTCCGCTAACTTGCACTTTTAGCAGTTAGTGGCTCCTTCTGATTTTATGAAATAAAATCGGTGGGAGAGTCTTCACCAATAGCTATCTAATTGATAAAACACCAGGATTAATAATGAAAGTGATGGATGAATTATAAGGAGAAATTTGTATGGAAAACGAAAAATCTTGGATAGGATGGTTTATCGAGGACTGGCAGAGGTATAATCATGCCTTAGTTCTTTTGTATTATCTATATCCTTTTTTTATGATTTTTACACTAATACCTTTAATACCGCAATGTGTAGGGTGTATATTTTTATTAATTATTCGTTCTGATAAGTTACCTGTTTGGAGAGCTATTGTCACAATAGGCTTGTTTGCTTTAATTCTTACAGTAGGATTTGTTATTCAGTGGTTTTGGGATAGGAAGAAGCCTAGAATATAAATATATTTGTTCAAAGGATGAAGAAATATGAGAAAACATCAAGATTTGAGCGGAAAGAAAATAGGCTTTTGGCAGGTGGGAGAAGCGTTTAAAAAAGAGAATGGAAAGATTTACTACCATTGTACCTGTGTCTGTGGTAAGAAAAAGGATATTTACGGATCTATGTTAGCAACTGGAAAATCAAATTCTTGTGGCTGTATGTCGCATAGAACGAAAGAAAACCTCGTAGGGCAGGATTTTGGGTTGCTTCATGTTGAAGAAAAGGTCATTATCAATCATCTCACCTACTGGCGCTGTTCTTGCCAGTGTGGAGGAAGTAAGATTGTGCTACATAGAGATTTAAAAAATGGCAGTGTCAAGTCTTGTGGATGCAGAGGAACATTCCAGGGCAGTATGTCAAAAAGCATGGAAGAATATTACAAAAATGGAACTTACATTCCTGGAATCCAGAGGAAAGAATTGAACAGCAATAACACGTCCGGATTCCGGGGAGTCAGCTATCGGAAAGATCGGGGTAAATACCGGGCATATATCAAGTTTCAAAAGAAAGATATCTTCCTGGGAAATTTTGACCGGATGGAGGATGCAATTGAAGCAAGGCTGATTGCTGAGAAAGAGTATTTTGGAGAAGTATTAGATGAAGAATAAAAGGAAGTATATTATGATGACTGAAATTATTCAAGAAAAGTTAATTGAAATTGAGCAGAAAGAAAATGTAAGGATTCTTATGGCTGTAGAGTCTGGAAGCAGAGCATGGGGGTTTGCTTCTCCAGACAGTGATTATGATGTGCGGTTTTTATACATACGAAAAAAATCTGATTATTTACGCCTGGATCCGGTACGGGATGTGATTGAGTGGCAACTGGATGATACATTGGATATTAATGGATGGGATATAAAGAAAGCATTATCTCTACTTCATAGCTCAAATCCAACCATTCTCGAGTGGTGTATGTCACCAATTATATATCGGAGTAGTCCAGAGTTTGAAAAGTTCAAAAAAATACTGCCAGATTATTTCTCAATCAAAAAGAGTCTTTACCATTACTTGCATATGGCAGAATCGAATTATCGAAATTACTTAAAAGGAGAAGTAGTACAGCTTAAAAAGTATTTTTATGTTTTGCGTCCATTGTTAGCTGCGAGGTGGGTTATGAATCAGAAGTGTCCACCACCAGTATTGTTTGTAGAATTAATGGAGGCAGAGCTAGAAAAAAGTCTGGTACCAGAAGTAGAGCGATTACTGAAGAGAAAACAAAGCGTTCCAGAAATGGGAGAAGCTTTGAAAATTTCTGCATTAAACGAATATTTTGAAAAAAGTTTAGAAGAAATTCGCATGGAAGCTGGAAGAACAGAAAAAGTAGACGTATCCTGGGAGAAATTAAATACCTTTTTTCTCGATCTGGTCGTTTGAGAATAATGAGTTTTTTTTGCGAAAAATTTATGCCTAAATATTTCTTGAAACACAAAATATTGTATAATATCAGTAACAAAAAATGGAAGAGAAAATTGCTATGGTTACAGAAGGTAGATTTGATATTAAAATGTTTCTGCAAGAAAGCACTAAAAAGATAGGAAGGAAAGGAGATGTCGGCTATGGTAGCAACAATCGTGAATTGGGATAAAGACTTAGCTTTACCGTTATCAAAAAAAATACATATCAAAAAAAGCGAAGATGGATATCAGGCATTTTGTAATGGCGCTTATGTTGGTGATCTGCTGCCAGGATATTATCATCGAAATTCCGTTAAAGAAGCAATCAGTGATTCTGATATTGAGAAAATTAAAGTGGACGAATTTGAAGGCACAATTATCAGTTATGGGGAGAAAACAGGTGCTGTTCCAAGAAAAACACTTGTTATAGAACTGGATCAGAAAACAAATAAGCTGCTAAAAAGAGAAGAAAATAGAAAGATAAGGGAAATCAATATGGTTAAAAAAGAAGATCAGCGTAGGTGGTATGAAATCTTGCTGGAATTTATGGCCTGGTATTCCCTGCCTATTTTAGCAATTCTTCTGTCTCTTTTAGGAATTGTTCTGAGACAAATTATTTGAGTAGTCCAGAAAGGAGATATCACTTATGACGGTCGATATTGAGAAATTCATAGAAACAATCAGAAAATCAAAGAATATTGTGTTTTTCGGTGGTGCCGGTGTATCGACCGAAAGCGGTATTCCAGATTTCCGAAGCAAGGATGGGCTGTATAACCAGAAGAATATCCAATTTGAAAAGTATAGCCCAGAATACCTGCTCAGTCATGAATGTCTGTACCATAACCCCAAGGTGTTCTTTTCCTTTTACAGACAGAAAATGGATACCAGGAATATCCAGCCGAATATCACACATCAAGTACTAGCCAAGCTGGAAGAATGCGGTAAGCTATCTGCGATTGTCACACAGAATATTGATGGTTTACATCAAAAAGCCGGCAGTAAGAAGGTGCTAGAAATCCATGGTACAACGCAAAGATGTTATTGTACCAAGTGTCGCACAGAGCATGATGGAGGTCACATTTTTACATCAAGAGATGCAATTCCAAGGTGCCCAAGCTGCGGAGGCATGGTCCGGCCGGATGTTGTATTGTATGGAGAAAACGTACAGCAAGAGAAAGAAGCAATTCATGCGATTCATGATGCGGATATGCTCATAGTAGGAGGTACTTCCCTGCAGGTATATCCAGCCAGCTCTTACATTCGGTTGTTCAATGGTGATTGCCTGGCAGTCATTAACCGGGAACCAGTTGGAATACCGCTTGGGAAAGAAGATATATTTATCCAGGGAAATCTCGGAGAAGTGTTTTCTGAGGTAGACAAGGTGTTGTTTTGAGAATATAGAAAAATGTGAAAACAGTCATGTGCATGGCTGTTTTTTGTTGCACCTGGAAAATGAAGAATTCCTTGCCTAAAAATAATTTGGACTAAGGTATGTGCTATGATTTTTGTAAAGTCAAATATAAGGAGGATTGCTATGGAATTCACCAAAATAAGGGTACGAAATTTGCCGACAGAAGAAGAGTACATACAGGAGAAAAACAAAGAGTATCAGGCACTTGCAAAGGTGCCTAAGTTTTCTTTGATTTCCAACAGCATTGCGGCGTTGATAGTTTTGGTATTCGCAGGTATAGCGATTACGAAATCTTTGCATTTTGATGTTGAAGCATTTATTGTAACAATGTTTGGCTTTGGGGGACTCTTTTTCCTTTGTTGCAAATGGAATTTTGATATTCTTAAAGAATATCAAGCTCAAAAAGAAAACTATGAACTTTTCCAGATATATTTATCTTTTGATACGGAAGATGAAATGAAATTTGTGCAAAGCGATACGGAGGTTTGTGGGAAATTTACAGGTTTGTATTTCATAAGAATGCTAAAAGAAAATCAACATCCTCGTGTATGGTGCGAACTTTTGAGCGAAACTGCTGCAGAACTTTGGTTTACATACAAAGAAAGAATTTTCGTAGTTCCGATTGCTGCAAGTGGAGTTGTAGATAATACAATAACAGACAAAGAATGCATTTATGTATTTAGTTCAAAAGAAGATGGTATCATTTACTACAAGCAAAGAAAACTAAAAGAGTTGGAAGATAGCACGAATGAAATAATAATCGAAACTAATAATAACTGAAACACTTAGAAAAGCCAGAAGAATAGGAGATGTTAGACTTGGACAAAAAACCGAAAGACAAAATAGACCGTTGCCGATATTCGCATCCTTCTATGCGGAATTTGGGATCATACCATTGTGTTGTAGAAGGATGGGAAGATGAACAAGTGAGAACAGTAGCAAAAGAGGATTGTGAGTCCTGTGAGAAATTCAAGAGCCGGTATATCGAGTATCCGCTTACAATTCAGGGAATCGAAAACAAGAAAATCGATACGAAAGGTATCGGGCATACGTGTGGTGCTTTGTGCGAAGTTCGTCCATGCGGAGAAGAATACCAGGGAAAGACATACCTTGGAATTTACCTTGGGGATTTACCGATTGGTATTACTTCTTCTTATGATGAGAAAACTGGCATTTTGAGTAATGGAACCATAAACAATCCAGCAATCTTTGTGCCGGAATTAAAGAAAATTGTATATGGCGTGGAAAGCTGGTGGAGAGAGATTAAGGGTATCGAAGATTTCAAGGGGATTTCAAAGGAAGAAATCGAAAATGCCTGGTATGTGAAACTGTTAAAAGGGATGGAAAAAGAATAGTTGTTTTCATGAACAGAGAGGAGAAACATATGATAGAATTAACGGAAGATGGCGAATATAAATGGCTGAATACTACAGAAGAAGAATTGGCTGAATTAAGCCATATGTTGGAATTAAACACTTCTGAGAAAGAAAAGAAATTAAACAACCTTGTAGTGGAAGAAGCATTTCTGGAATTAGCCGGAGGAGGATTAAGCTTCGAAGAAGTGGCACGTTATACATGCAACGAATTGGTTATAAGATATTTACTCAGTCAAGATAGAAAATATGCCAAATATGTATTAAAGAATCCGGAATGCCCAGAATGGCTTTTCGAAGACGTTGTGAACTGTCCAGATATTTACGACAGTAGTTTTCGGTTTGTTGCGGTTCATGCGGCTAAATGCTCCAAAATGCTGTTGGAAAAAATGCTAAATGATGAGAATAATAGAGTTAAGAAAGCTGCAAAGAAACGACTGAGAAATATCGATGGAAAACAGGATTTTGCAAATTGGCTGTTTCTGGGAAATTTGGGTGGAGTTATATTATTTTTTGTGACCGTTTTCTCCATAATAAGCATTCTTTGCCTGCGAGATAGTATGTCAATCTGCATTCATCTGATTAATTGTATAATATTCATTTTATCCATGTTTATGATAGGCCTAAGAAGCATATTTTTTAATGATCCAGGAATGCTTACCGGCATTTATTGGTGAGGGTATTTTGGTGCTGATAAGGCAGCGTCAGGATGTGACTATATTTTATCTGAAGATGGAAAACACATTGAACGATAAGTTCTGATAAGAAGATAGAAGGTGCTTCGGCATCTTCTTTTTTGCATGAAAAAAGCCGCCGTCTGGCAGCTTTCTTCGAGGAGGGTATCGAAATTCGGGCGGCAAAGCCCTAAGCAAAATGTCTTTTTTATAGGAGCTGCTAACCATGAAACAACGAGACTATAAAACAGAAGGATATTTGCAGCTCCTTGTCTTATCGACAATTATAGTATAGCACATCAAAAAATGCTGGAAATTTTTGGGCATGGAAATCTGCATATTTGTGAACTACTCGGTAATTGAATTACCGAGCTTCCTACTTAACCGGGTGACCTTTTAGGCATGGTCTTTGCCATGCACCCCGTAGTGGATAGACTATCCCCCGTGTTCCACAGGTTCTTTTGTTGCTAATGTATAGTTCTTTTGTTGCTAATGTATAGAATGTGATCTTCTATGCGAATAGAAGATTTTGTAATTGCCGGTAGATACGAAGACCTTCTTCGTCAATGTTTTTGGCTGCCTGTTCGTCACGATCCATAACATGTCCACAAGCGGGACATTCATACGTGCGGTCAGAAAGCTGCAATTCTTTATGGACATGGCCGCATGCATGACAGGTCTTGCTGGAAGGAAACCATTTACTGACGAAGAGAACCAGCTTTCCCTTTCTGGCAGCTTTATAAACCAGCATGTCTACGAACATCCCCCAGCCGTTGTCACTGGCGGATTTCCCAAAATGCAGAGATTTTTTCATAGCTGCCATGTTCAGGTCTTCTAGGGTGATCAAATCATACGTATCGGTCAGCATACAGGACAGCTTGTGCAACCGGTCGCTTCGCTGATGCTTGGCTTTCGCATGCAGCTTGGCGATGGATTGCTTCTGCTTCATGTAATTGCTGGAACCGAACTTCATATGGGACAGTTTCCTTTGCTCTTTGGCAAGTTTGGCTTCCACCTTACGGTATGGCTTCTCAAAATCGGCATGGTTGCCAAGGGAGTCGATGTACAAGCAAGGTAGGGACATATCCAACCCGATGTGCTTGATTTCTGTTAAGGCAAATGGCAACAACTCATCCTGTTTTTCTATCGTAGAAAACTGAATGGAGAACATCCACTTCCCATTTGGCTCTAAGGTACAGGTGCAGTTTTTTAAAACCATGTTTTCCGGCAGGCTGCGGTGTATCCGGAGCTTAATTTCTTCCTTCCTTTTAGGCAGACGTATCCCGGTTTTTGTAAGGCACATGTTGCCATTACCGTTTTTGTCATAGACAACCGTGCTGCGGAAGGATTCTTTTGCCAGTCCTTTTTTCTTGAATTTCGGAAATCCTTTGTCTCCCTTCTGCCAGTCGTTTACCGCCGCCTGGAAGTTCAGCTGTACATTGGAAAGGGATGTACCATCTCCAATAGTAAGAAAGTTATAGTTCTTTTTGTACGCTGCCGGTGTTTGGTAACTGCATGTTGTCTTGAAGTCATTCAGCATTTGATTCCATAAAAACCGGCAGTTTCCGGCACTCTGGCGTAAAAACTGATCCTGCTCTTTGGTAGGCTTTGCCAGGAAACGATATACCAAAAACTGTTCCCCTGGGATGTCTTTCTTCCTGGATGCATTTCGTTTCCCAGGTAACTTTTTCCGGTGCAGGTATTCCCACATACGGAGTGCAGCTGCATGACGCATGGCATCCATGGTCGGACTGCATAACTCTGTTCCTTTTTTCAGGTAAAGATAGGCCGCCCATTGTTCAGCCAGTGTTTGTACTTTTTTCTTTTTTGACATAAGACAGCCTCCTTTCCTTTATGGATTCTAATATACAATATGGTATTTCATTTCTGATTTTTGAGCATGGTTTTTACAGGTTTACCCACATTTAGAAAAGAACCTCGTCCGAAAGTCGGATGAGACTCTTTTGCCGGACTTTCATCTCGGCAATTGAATTACCGAGAATTCCCGTCCGGTTTTCTTAAAATCCCATATTAATAGAAATTTAAAAGAAAAAGGAGATTTTTATGCGTAATAAATTATATTTATGTTGTGCAGCAGTTCTTATGGCAGTTTCTTTTACAGGTTGTAATTCAAATTCTTCTGAACCATCAGCAGAAGTGCATGAAAAAGAAGAAGGATGTGTAGATATTTTAAGTAATGTCTGGGAACAATATGAGGAAGATCAGCTGTTTGATGTTGTAGGTGGAGATGATATGAGTTTCATCAATAATGAGCCGTGGACATTTGATTTATCAAACAAAGAAGCAGTAACATCCTTATTAAATGTTCCGGAAGGTGAGATTGAAAAACTTCAAGATGCAGCCAGTATGATTCATGCAAGAAACGCTAATACATTTACCTGTGCAGCGTTTCGATTAAAAAACGAAGAGGATTTAACTCCATTTATTCAAGCTATGAGAGTAGCGATTGCAGAAAAACAATGGATTTGTGGTTTTCCAGAAACTTTAACAGTGATAAATATGGATGAGAAAACAACGATTGTGGTATATGGAAATGACGGTATGTTAGATTATTTTACAGAAACTGTCATGGATACCTATCAGGATGCAGAAGTTGCATTTTCTGTACCAATTGAATAATCGAAAAGGGATACTCCGGTATCCTTTTTTTCTTGCACAAAAAACAAGAAAAAATCCATATTTGCTATCATAGCAACATAAGGAGGAACCGACATGGATTCGTTAGAAAGAAAGCAGAAAAAACAACGGGATACACTTCGTATGTATGCAATTGCCAAGTGTGTACCCTCAAAAGAAGCAGTCGATGCATTTAGAAGAAAACCATTTCAATTACAAAAAAGAGAGGGATAAGTTATGGCAGGAAAATTAAATCCAAGACAGATCAGCAGTTTTACAAATAACAAAGCAGTAGTTGAACTTATCAATAAATTAAAACCGGCTACTCCAGGAAAGGGCAGCCACTTACATAGAAACGGAGAAAAAGATGGAACTGGAAGAAGCTTACCAAATTCCATGATTGGTATTAATCTGGTCGATTATGAAAAAAGTCCTTCTATTTTCGTGCAGGAAAATTTAACACCTTCCCAGGTAAAGGAATTATATCAGGAAGCCATTATGAAAAGAGGAAATTACACGTTCTCCGGAAGCGGACAGAAGATTTTTGGGGAGCCAGATGAAAATGGGTACAGCGTTGTCCGCACTTTGAAAATCAACCGACAGGGTTCCTTTGTTCAGAATGGAAAAACCATTGTAAAAAACTATCCTTGGACAATCACGATCCAGAATGGAAAAGGGATTAAGGAAGTGAATCAGACAACAGGGGGGACATCTTGCAAAAGAGGTTCATTTATTGTAGAAAAAGAAGCAAAGATTGTGATGGCAGATGGTGATTTCTTCGCTTTGTTTGAAGAAGCCAATACCTATTTAACCGCATGGGAGAGTTATGTGGCTCACAGCTTTATTAAAGCGAATGAAGAAGCTATCCGGCTAGAGGAAGAAAAAAACAGAAATTCCTGGAGACAGCAGCAGGGGGCATAAGCCCTCTGTTTTCATATTTATCATAAAAACAGGCAGAAGACCCCATATGAAATCTTCGATTCCATTGGGGATGAATGCCGTCATTTTTTTTGAAAATTTCTGTATTTAAAAAGTATCTGTATCGCTATACCTGAAAAACGTTATAATTTCTTGCCTAAAAATAAGAATAAAATTCATATGTGTTATACTCACTTCAAAAGGAGGAATTTCATGAAAAAGTGTCTGTTTTCTACTTACATAAAAACCGATGATATTGATATTATCAAAGAAGAAATTGAACTATTTAACACCATGAAGCGGATTGCTTTTTCAAACGTCCGTATCCTTGGTGGCGATAAACCTGTAAAAGAAAACCTTTCTATCCATATGTTCTTAAAGAGCCAATTTCACGTATCGGACTATTTCATCAATAGTGCAAGACAGGAAGCTAAAGCTACTTACCGCAGTGCCATGGAGGTATTAACACTTCAAAAAGAGAGCCTGGAGTCCCGCATCAAACAGATGGAGAAAAAGGTAAAAGAAACCAACAAACGCCTGGAACACCTGGAAAAAGAAAAACAATCCCTTATCAAGCGTTCGAAAACTGGAAAAGGCAGATTTGCTTCCTATCGTGGTGGCCGGGAAAGTGAATTAAACCCAGGTATCTTTCAGGTTCGTTATAAAAAGAAAACAGTGTGTTATGAAAACCAGTACCTGTTTGAAGTGCAGTATTTAGACCCGGAGATCAAGAAATTAAAAGCCCGGCTCCGTATGATCAGCCAGAGGATAGATTCTAATCGCTGCCGGCTTCAGAAAGTAGAAGAAAAAATCGAAAACCATCTGCCTTCCGTATGCTTTGGAAGTAAACAGTTATTCAAGAAACAAAACACCGTATATAAAAATCAGCATGAAGACTGGAAACGTGCCATATACAAAGGCAGAAACCCTGGAATGACTATTTCCGGCAGGAAGGATGCAACACAAGGAAACTTCCTTTTTAAGTATGACGGTCAGGCAAAAGATTTAACTTACCGCACGACAAAAGGCAAAACCATTGTATTAAAAAATGTCACGTTTCCATACGGACAGGAATTTGTAGAGCAGGCAGTTTTAGCATCACCAAAGGAAAGAAATGCAATCGCCTGGCGTCTGGAAGTTCATGGCAGCCGAGTGCTGGTGAAATGTATGGTGGAAGTAACCAACGCTCAAAAGAATTATGATTTATCTGAAGGCTGTGTTGCCTTTGATACCAATGTAGACCATTTGGCATATACAGAATTGGACCGCCATGGTAACTTACTGCACCATCAAACCATACCGTTTACCCTTCGAGGTTTGAGTACAGGACAACGGGAACAAGTGCTATCCAAAGCACTAGAAGAAATCTTTCAATATGCTAGAAATGCAGCAAAACCTATTGTCATGGAACGATTGGAAGACATCAAACAAAAACCAATGTATCAGCATAAACGGTTAAATGAAATATTATCCAGCTTCGCTTATACGAAAGTGACGATGCTGGCAGAATCAAAAAGCAATAAATATTCCATTGGTCTGGTAAAAGTCAACCCGGCGTTTACCTCCCAGATTGGAAAATTCAAATATATGCGGCATTATGGCATCAGTATACATGAAGCTGCCGCCTTTGTCATTGGCCGCCGGGGTCTTGGATATCAGGATAAACTGCCAAAACCTATGCGGCACCTCATCCCGGACGGGAAGAAGAACCGGCATCACTGGTCCCACTGGAGTTACCTGATGACACAATTAAAAACATACGCCCCGGGCGTATTCTATCAACCGATTGATTATGCAACGATACCAACGATAAAAGAACTAAAACAACAATTAAACTGATTTATATAAAATAACAGAGAGGATGGAACCAACAGACGAGGGGAACCATGTGACGAACCCTCCATCCGAGGATGAAATCCATCCTCTTTGTAAAAAGGCAGCCTACAAGAATAGCACTATCCCCGAGGGGAAGTTTTCTCTCCGAAAGGGTTCAGCTATTCTGTGCAGCTGTCCAGAGCCAGACCAGGTGAAGTTTGCAACAGCTGGCTTCCACTAACTTGCACTTTAGCAGTTAGAGGCTCCTTCTGATTCATATTTTTTGTGTAGAATGTAATAATAGGAGGAAATACTATGGGATTACGAAAGATTACAATAGGAGTCGATTGGGATGATGTGTTGTGTGATTTGAATACCAGGGCAATTGAACTGGCAAACCGGGATTTGGGATTGAACCTAAAACTCAGCGATATCACATCTTGGGAGAATACCGGGAAGGCATCTGTAATTAAGAAGTATTATGCAAATATGGAATTGTATGAACGCCAGTATGTGACCGAAGAGGGAAAAGCATTTATGGAAAAGCTGCAGAAAGAGGGAGAAGTATTCATTATTACCGCTGTACAGCCGGAATTCATGGGTGTCCGTGTCAATCAGATTAAGAAAGCATTTCCGGATTTTCCGAATGAGAATATTATTATGGGAAGCCAGAAACATCTGGTTCATTTTGATATTACATTGGATGATGCAAATCATAACATTTTTAAAAGCAATTCTGCTTTCCCGGTGTTGTTTCGGAAACCGTGGAATCAGGATGCTACCGGTGTTTTATCAGTGAACGGATATGATGATTTCCTGCAGCTGGTACATCAGATCAAACTTTCTATGGTAGAAAGTGTCCATAGCTTGGAGCACCCAGCAATCATAGCTTTGGTAGGACCAAGCGGTAGTGGAAAACATCAGATGATGGAGAAGTTGCTGTCTTATCCGAACTTTGCACATCCAATCAGCTATACCACAAATCCAGGGAATCTAAAGCGACATCGATACATGATGCCAGAAGAGTTTGATAAAGCTGAGTTTTTGGAATCAACCCGGTATGGCGGATACGGATACGGGACATTAAAAAAAGATGTTACCGATTTATTAGAACAGGGAATTTCTGTTGTCATGCCATTGGATATTTGTGGAGCTGTAACACTAAAGAGGTTGTATCCTACTTTAATGGTGTATTGTAAGCAGAGCAAGGATCAGCTAATTGAAAATATTTTGCTGAAAGATTGTGACATCAAAGAGAAGAAATTGCGTCTTCTTGCACTGGAGCAGGAGCGGAAACATGAATCGTTATGTGATATTACAGTCCGGAAAGATGAGGTGGCGAAAATCCTGGAAATATTCGGAGGTCAATCATGCTAGACAGTATTTTATCATTAGCGGTTGTGGTTCTCCTGTTTATGGAAATTTGTTTAAAATCCAGAATTGGCAGCCATTTGGAACATGAAGAAGAAGACGAATTCAAAAAATTGTACAAGAATATACGTTGGCAGATGTTAATGGAACTGGGTGTGATTCTTCTTTGCACAGTTCGTTCTTTCCTGCCTGAAGTAACAACGTTTGCCTGTTCTTTGATCCTTATCATTGTAGTGCTTACATCCATTACATTATATCGCAATTACAGGGTATATGGAATTATGACGGAGCATTATCAGAAACACAAAGAGTAATCTAATTAAGAGATGCCCATTGGGTGTCTCTTTTTTGCTGAAAAAAATACTACTATGAAAAATGTCATATTTTTTTAAAAGAATTCTTCCATATTCTTATGAAAAATTAGAATTGGAGGAATTTTTAAATGAAAGAATTTTTTGAAAATCTTGATATGGAGAAATATCATGCAATGAAAAACTGGTTAGGAGAAGAGGACAATGATATGGCAAAGGAATTGCTTTCTTTCCTTGCTTCTATCGAAAAATCAGCAGCAG
>PPYF01099062.1_pt1 | contig 44988 bp, 38 predicted proteins | sample 1559871 | NCBI WGS metagenome assembly PPYF01 (sample SAMN08240021, study PRJNA423297) | Human gut metagenome, whole genome shotgun sequencing project.
TCCCTTATTATAATAAAATAAGTGTAGATGTTAGAGTTAATTACTCTCTAACAACTACACTTTTATGGTACTAAATGGCGAAAGCAGCGGCAGATAAGGGATTAAAAGGCCTTGCGATTACGGAACATGCACCGGAGATGCCCGGGACCTGTCATTTATACTATTTTCAGAATTTAAGGATTGTTCCGAGAAAGAGATTTGGAATTGAACTTTTATTAGGAACCGAACTGAATATTATGAATGCGGAGGGTAAAGTGGATCTTTCTGAAGATGTACTTAAGACACTTGATATCGCAATTGCAAGTATTCATATTCCATGTTTCAGAGATGAAAGAACTGTAGAGAATGTGACTGCCGCATATGAGAATGTTATGGAAAATCCATATGTTGACATCATTGGACATCCGGATGACGGAAGATTTCCTGTAGATATGAAACGTCTGGTAAGTAAAGCAAAAAAGACAGGAACGTTACTGGAAGTAAATAATTCGTCACTGCGTCCGGAGGGCTTTAGGGAGAATACGAAAGAGAATTGTCTGAGAATGGTAAAGGAGTGTAAAGAACAGGGAGTAATGATCGTACTCGGAAGTGATTCTCATGTGGATGCAGATATTGCAGAATATCCATACGCGGAAGAAATCTTGAAGAAAGCAAATTTTCCGGAGGAACTGATTGCTAATCTTTCACTGGAAAAATTGAAAGCTTGTATAAAATATGGCAAAAAGCTATAGATTTTATGAATTTAGTGTGTTAAAATGTAACAGTAATGAATCTGCTACAAAAGGAGATAATGCTATGAGTAAGAAAATCAGAACAGAGGCAGTTGACTATCTGTTTCAGGGAATTTTAAGCCTCGAAGATAAAGAGGAGTGTTATACATTTTTTGAAGATATCTGTACGATTAATGAATTACTTTCATTATCACAGCGATTTGAAGTTGCAAAGATGTTAAGAGAACACAAAACCTATCTTGAGATTGCAGAGAAGACAGGTGCTTCTACAGCAACGATCAGTCGTGTGAATCGTTCCTTGAATTATGGAAATGACGGATATGATATGGTCTTTGAAAGAATTGGACTTGGGGAAGCCAAAGAAGAAAAAGCAGAATAAGACGTGAAAAAAAGAAATAGGACCTTGTGCCCTATTTCTTTTTTTTCGTGTCTTTATTTGAATCTTTCTTATTTGAATTTTTCTTTTCGGAATGAAGCAGATCGGGGAAATTATCCAATAATTTTTCGACAATCTGTTTTTTTACGTAAATATCAAAACTCAGATTACAGATGAATGCAAATAACTGAAGAGAATCTCTGTCATCTTCCGGGACCTCGACAAAGCTTTTTTTTGAAGTATTATAGGAACGGATGATTTCTTTTTCGAATTCCGGAATCCGTGATTTTTCCAGTTCACATACTTCTTTATAAATAGAAGTGATATCAAAATCTTTGTCGGTATCGAAGTATTTATCTGTAATAGGTGTTAACATGGTTTCAATATCTTTAATAGAAAGAAAATTTTTAAAATAATAGATAAAGATCATTACCAGTAAATGTTCTTTGGAATACTTTTTCTTCACCGGTGGTGGAAGAAGATTATTCTTGGCGTAATTATTGATCATTGTCTTGGTAAGAATCTTATCATCTTCGTGGCGTTTACTGGATGCCAGTTCTTTTTCCATAAAGGTAGTAACCTGATCCATGTACAAATCTATATTCGGAATGTCATCCGGCCTCACGTAATCAATTCGTGAGATGCTTGATAAAATGCTGTTTAGCATATCTTTTGTGTCTATTGTCATTCTTATCACCTCAATGTAATTATTATATAGTTTTGAAAACTAGATAGCAAGCATTTTTTTGAATACAGAAAGGGAAAAATGTTGAAAAAATTTTCTGAAATTTGTGGAAAGTGTTGACATTCTTAAGTATGATGATAAAATATGTTTGAAAGCAAACAATTTGATAACGAACAATTCGAAAGCAAACATTTTTTGAAAAATAGAGAAAGGATGGTAATGTGAAAGAAGAAGACAGAAAGATTGGCCCGGAAATTCATTGTACGGATCTGAAACTGTCAAGAAATCTGTCAGCACATGTCAGAAAATCCGGAGTGGATGAAGTGACGATGATGCATGGCTGGATCATACGGTATCTGTATGAGAACCGGGAGCAGGATATTTTTCAGAAGGATATTGAACAAAGATTTGCAGTAGGGAGATCTACGGTTACGAATCTGATCCAATTAATGGAAAAGAAGGGATTCGTAAAAAGAGAATCGGTAAAACAGGATGCCAGGTTAAAAAAAGTAATCCTGACAGAAAAAGGGATTGCAAGCCAGGAATCTTTTGAAGATATTGTGGAGCATATCGAAGAAGAGCTTTCCGAAGGAATATCAGAAGAAGAACTTCATATTTTTTATAAGGTATTAGACCGGATCAATCAGAATGTGAAGAAATATGAAGTCAGGTAATCCGGAAAATCGGAGTTATAAATGTAACTATAAAACAATAAATGAAACAGAAAGGGCGTAAATGGAATGATTAAGACATTAGCAAAACAGATCAAAGAATTCAAAGCAGCATCCATTGCAACTCCGCTCTTTATGATCCTTGAAGTATTGATGGAGATGATCATCCCGTTTCTGATGGCATCGATCATCGATAAAGGTGTCAATGCCGGGGACATCCAGCATATTTACAAGGTCGGCGGGATCATGGTCGTTGCAGCGGCCATCGGATTATTCGCCGGAATGATGGGCGGAAGATACGGTGCAAAAGCATCGGCAGGATTTGCAAGAAACTTACGAGAGGCGATGTTTAACAATATTCAGACATTTTCATTTGCGAATATTGATAAATTCAGCACGGCGGGACTTGTAACCAGAATGACAACAGATGTAACCAATATACAGAATGCATACCAGATGATTCTGCGTATGTTCACCAGAGCACCGGCAAGTATGATCTGTGCGATGGTCATGGCATTTACGATCAATGCAAGACTTGCATGCATCTATCTTGTAGCGGTTATTATTCTTGGAATATTATTATTCCTGATCATGAGCCATGCGACAAAATATTTCCAGCAGGCATTTCCAAAGTACGATGACCTGAATGAGTCTGTACAGGAAAATGTATCTGCGATCCGTGTCGTAAAGGCATATGTAAGAGAGGAACAGGAGACATCCAAGTTAAGAAGAGCAAGTGAGAATATCTATAACATTTTTGTAAAAGCAGAGACAAACCTGGTATTCAATGCCCCGATGATGCAGACAGCGGTATACACGTGTATCCTGTTAGTGAGCTGGTTCGGAGCAAAGATGATCGCAAGTAATTCCCTGACGACAGGAGAACTGATGAGTCTTCTTACATATTGTATGAATATCCTGATGAGCCTGATGATGCTTTCCATGGTATTCGTTATGATCACGATGAGTATGGCAAGTGCGAAACGTATCTCCGAAGTGTTAAATGAGACGAGTGATCTTAAGAATCCGGAACATCCGTTCATGAAAGTGGAAGACGGAAGTATTGAATTCCGTCATGTGGACTTTGCGTATAAAAAGGACAGTGACGAACCGGTACTGGAAGATATTGATCTGAAGATCCGTTCCGGTGAGACGATCGGAATCATCGGAGGAACCGGAAGTGCCAAGACGAGTCTGGTTAACCTGATCAGCCGTCTTTACGATGTGACGAAAGGCGAAGTACTGGTTGGTGGCAAAAATGTCAAAGACTATGATATGGAAGTGCTTCGTAATCAGGTATCAGTAGTCTTACAGAATAACGTGCTGTTTTCAGGAACAATCCGTGATAATCTCCGCTGGGGAGACAAGGAGGCAACTCTGGAAGAATGCAGACACGCGTGTGAACTTGCATGTGCGGATGAGTTCATCGACCGTTTCCTGAAAGGATATGAGACCTATATCGAGCAGGGCGGAAGCAATGTATCCGGAGGTCAGAAGCAGAGACTTTGTATCGCAAGAGCATTACTTAAGAAGCCCAAAGTACTGATCCTGGATGACAGTACCAGTGCGGTAGATACCGCAACGGATGCGAAGATCCGGAGAGCATTCCGTGAAGAGATTCCGGATACGACGAAACTGATCATTGCACAGAGAATCTCCAGTGTACAGGATGCGGACCGTATCATCGTTATGGAAGACGGTAAGGTCAATGGATTCGGTACACATGAAGAATTACTGGAACAGAATGATATCTACCGTGAAGTCTATGAATCACAGACCAGCGGTGGCGGCGATTTTGACGAGAAGGAGGAGAAATAAGATGCCGGGACCGGGAAGACAGCCGAGAGGAATGAAATCACAGGTAAAAAATCCGGGTGAATTATTCCTCCGCCTTATGAAATATGTATTGAAAGACTATAAATTCCACTGCATCAGTGTCGTAGTACTGATCGTTGTCAGCGTACTTTGTAATGTGCAGGGAACGATGTTCATGAAGAACCTGATCGACGAATATATTACACCATTTTTATTATCGGATAATCCGAACTTTACACCGCTTGCACATGCGATCGCCAAAGTAGCAGCATTTTATGCGCTGGGTGTACTTGCAACGTTCGGTTATAACCGTCTGATGGTAAATGTGACACAGGGAACACTCCGTAACTTAAGAAATGATCTGTTTTCACATATGGAAAAGCTGCCGATCAAATACTTTGATACCCATGCACATGGTGACATCATGTCGGTATATACGAATGATATCGATACATTGAGACAGATGATCAGCCAGAGTATGCCACAGCTCTTAAACAGTGGGATTACGATCGTCAGTGTATTTATCAGTATGTTGATCTTAAGCATCCCGCTTACTATCGTAACGATGGTCATGGTCGGAATCATGGTATTCTGTTCGAAGAAATCTGCAGGACAGAGCGGGGCATATTTTGCAAAACAGCAGAAAGACCTGGGAACTGTGAACGGTTACATCGAAGAGATGATGAACGGGCAGAAGGTCGTAAAGGTGTTCTGTCATGAAGAAGAGAATATGCAGAATTTCAAGAAACTGAATGATGAGTTATATATCAGCGCAGACAGAGCGAATACATTTGCCAACTTCTTAGGACCGATCAATGCACAGATTGGAAATATCAGTTATGTAATCTGTGCGATCGTCGGAGGTGTGCTGGCACTTGGAAAAGTCGGAGGATTTACGCTTGGAGGACTGGCGAGTTTCCTGACATTTAATAAGAGCTTCAGTATGCCGATCAATCAGATCAGTATGCAGATGAATGCAATCGTTATGGCAATGGCCGGGGCTGATCGTATCTTCCGTCTGATGGATGAAAAAGAAGAGCTGGATGAAGGCTATGTAACACTGGTCAATGCGAAAGAAGAAGACGGAAAGCTCACAGAGTGTGAAGAAAGAACCGAGCGCTGGGCATGGAAACATACACATCAGAATGATGGCAGTGTGGATTATGTGGAAGTCAAAGGTGAAGTTGTATTCAATGGCGTGGATTTCGGCTATAATGATGAGAAAATTGTATTGCATGGTATCAAATTGTATGCGAAACCGGGACAGAAGATTGCTTTCGTCGGCTCGACCGGTGCAGGTAAGACGACGATTACCAATCTGATCAACCGTTTCTACGATATTCAGGACGGTAAGATTCGCTATGATGGAATTAATATTAATAAGATCAAGAAAGCAGATCTCAGGCGTTCACTTGGAATCGTTCTGCAGGATACACATTTATTCACCGGAACGGTGCGTGACAATATCCGCTTTGGCAAACTGGATGCGACCGATGAAGAGATCGTGGCAGCAGCAAAGCTTGCCAATGCCGACAGCTTTATCCGCCGGCTTCCGGATGGTTATGATACGATGCTGACCGGAGACGGAGCGAACTTAAGCCAGGGACAGCGCCAGCTTCTTGCCATTGCGAGAGCAGCCATCGCCGATCCGCCGGTACTGATCCTCGATGAAGCGACCAGTTCCATCGACACCAGAACAGAACGGATCGTACAGGATGGTATGGATAAGCTGATGCACGGAAGAACAACATTTGTCATTGCCCACCGATTATCAACGGTCCGCAATTCCGACTGCATTATGGTACTGGAGCAGGGAAGAATCATCGAGCGAGGTACACATGATGAGCTGATCGAAGAGAAAGGCAGATATTATCAGCTGTATACGGGAAATGCGATCAGCGCATAAGAACATAAAAAAATAAAGAAAAATAAAAGAGCTTCCTTTGGGAAAATAAGAAAAATCTTATGATCCGGAAGGAAGCTTTTTATCGCCATGCGTTCATAAAGAGCTGCCAGGGGCAGGTTTTCTGTAGTGTCATGTATTCGTAAGGATTTAAAATGTGCCTTGCAGAACACACCTAAAATCACTATAATGGAAACAGACATTCGAAAAGAGGTAGAATGCATATGAGATCAATCATGTTATGTTATAATCTGAAAGGCACGAAAAAAGGCAGAAAGATCGGGATGTTGGGGAGCTTTCTCGGATTTCGTGTAAAATATGTAGAAAAAGAAGAGTATTCTAAAACAATCGGAGTACTGACCGGACTGAAAGAAGAAGTGGCGGAAGAAGCATCTGTGGAAGAAACTTCCGGGACAGACAATGCAAAAAATGAAGAAATGACAGATTTTGAAGAAGAGATGATTGTCATGCTGCTGGCAGACAATCAGACACTGGATAAGTTATTATTCCAGATGAGAAAAGAAAAAGTACAGATTCCGCTAAAGGCAATCGTTACTGCAAAGAACCAGAACTGGACATCAACGGCTCTTTATAAAGAAGTAAAAAGAGAACATGAATCCATGACGAAAGCAGAACAGGCCGGAAAGAAAAAAGAAGAATAGAAAACCGGAAAGAAAGGAAACTATAAGATTGAGTATATACGATACATTAAATGAACAACAAAGAGAAGCCGTATTCCATACCGAAGGACCACTTCTGATCCTTGCTGGTGCGGGATCCGGGAAGACCAGAGTGCTGACGCACAGGATTGCTTATCTGATCGAAGAGCAGCAGGTGAATCCATGGAATATCCTGGCGATCACATTTACGAATAAGGCAGCAGGAGAGATGAGGGAACGTGTCGATAAATTAGTCGGCTACGGTTCCGAAAGCATCTGGGTAAGTACCTTCCATTCCATGTGTGTGCGTATCTTAAGACGCCATATTGATCTGCTTGGATACGATACCAACTTCACGATTTACGACAGTGATGATCAGAAGACACTGATGCGTGAAGTCTGCAAGCTTCTGCAGGTTGATACGAAGATGTTCCGGGAAAGAGCACTGCTGTCAGAGATTTCCAAAGCAAAGGATGAACTGGTGACACCGCAGGAATACAGAATGCGTGCAGAAGGGGATTACAGCCGGAAAAAAATTGCAGAAGTATATGAAGAATATGAAAAACAGCTCCGTTCAAATAATGCGTTAGATTTTGACGATCTGTTGTTTAAGACGGTGCAGCTTTTCCAGACGCAGAAAGATGTACTGGAATATTATCAGGAGCGTTTCCGTTATATTATGGTAGACGAGTATCAGGATACGAATACAGTACAGTTCGAACTGATCCATCTGCTGGCATCCAAGTACCGTAACCTGTGCGTGGTTGGCGACGATGACCAGTCCATTTATAAATTCCGCGGTGCGAACATTAAGAACATCCTGGATTTTGAACATGTATTTGATGATACCAAGGTGATCAAACTGGAACAGAATTACCGTTCTACCGGCAATATCCTGAATGCTGCCAATGCCGTGATCCGGAACAATCATGGAAGAAAAGAAAAAACTCTCTGGACAGAGAACGAAGATGGAAATATGATCCAGTTCCGCCAGTTCGATTCTGCTTATGAAGAAGCAGAATATGTAGTCGGGGACATCAGACGTCATGTCAATAAAGAACTCTGCAGTTACAAAGATAATGCAGTACTTTATCGTACCAATGCACAGTCCCGTATGTTCGAGGAACGTTTCGTCCGTGACAGTATTCCATATAAAGTCATCGGCGGCGTGAACTTCTATGCGAGACGTGAGATCAAAGATCTTCTTGCGTATCTTAAGACAATTGATAACGGAAGAGACGATCTGGCTGTCAGACGAATTGTAAATGTTCCAAAACGCGGTATCGGACTGACAAGTATCAACCGTGTGCAGGAATATGCATCATCCAGAGAATGCAGTTTCTATGACGCACTCCGGGCTGTAGATCTGATCCCGAACATCGGAAGAGGACAGGCAAAACTGGAATCATTTGTTGCGATGATTGAGCATTTCAAAAATGATGTACAGGATATGAGTGTATCCGAACTGATGGAAGAAGTCATCAAAGAAACTGGCTATATCGATGCGCTGATCCATGAATGTGAAAGTGAAGAAGCAACATCAAGAATCGAAAACATAGACGAGCTCCGTAACAAGATTGCAGCTTACGAAGAAAACTGTGAGACACAGAATGAGGCATCGACACTCAGCGGTTTCCTTGAAGATGTAGCGTTGGTGGCAGATATCGACAGTCTGGACGAAAGTACGGATTATGTAGTACTGATGACACTGCACAGTGCGAAAGGTCTGGAATTCCCACATGTATATCTGGCAGGGATGGAAGATGGTCTGTTCCCAAGCTACATGACGATCACAGCCGACGATCCGGCAGAACTGGAAGAAGAAAGACGTCTCTGCTATGTGGGAATCACAAGAGCTGAGAAAGATCTGACTCTGACCTGCGCAAGAAAACGTATGGTGCATGGCGAGACGCAGTATAAGAAAATGTCCCGTTTCTTAAAAGAGATTCCGTTAGAACTTCTGGAAACAGGACCGTCCACAAAGAAAGAGAAGAAAGAAGAAAGCGAACCGGTAAGAGTGAAGACTTCTTTCATGCAGGCAAAAGAAGCTTTCAAGACCAAAGCATTTACCGCACCGAAGCCGGTACAGCAGTTCGGTACACCGAAGGGCGGAAAGCTTCCTTACGGAGTCGGGGACCGTGTGAAACATATCAAATTCGGAGAAGGAACCGTGACTGCGATCACGGAAGGCGGAAGAGATTATGAAGTCACCGTTGATTTTGACGGACCGGGAACGAAAAAGATGTTTGCAGCATTTGCCAGACTTCAGAAAGTGTAGAAATCAGATAAAATATTACATACAATTAGAAAAATGTGTATAGATTTCAGAATAAAAATCTAAAAAAAATAAGTAGTAATACATCATGTAAAGTGATATAATAAACGCAGAATTGATTTGCCAAAAGAGCAGAGGAAAGGACGTGGAAGCATGAGTAAAGTAGAAGATATTATTGCAGCATCCAAGCTTAGCGAACTGATGAATAAAAAAGAAGAGGACAAACACGGCAAGACCGTACTCTGGATCCTGGCATTAGTTGGAGCTGTAGCTGCAGTTGCAGGAATCGCTTATGCAGTATATTGTTTCTTCACCCCGGATTATCTGGAAGATTTCGAAGACGATTTCGATGATGATGATTTCGACGATGACTTTTTCGATGATGACGATCAGGTATAAGAACCGGGCGAATGAATAAGTGAAGAAAGAAGCAGGTTAGAAACCGATCTGATATAAGAAAGGCGACTGGCCTGCTTTTCTCTTGCGGTCTCGAGTGCAATCCAATACAATCCGAAGATATAAATCTATGAACATATAAAATAAAAGGCAAGGTTATATAGATATATGAATAAGTAACGGGAGGGAAAGAATGGAAGAACAGTGTTATGCACTGCTGATCGATGCGGATAATGTATCAGCAAAATACATCAAACCAATATTGACAGAGTTGTCAAAATACGGGATTATTACATACAAAAGAATATATGGAGACTGGACCAGCACGCAGCATTCGAGCTGGAAGGATGAACTTTTAACGAATTCAATCACGCCGATCCAGCAGTTTAGCTATACACAGGGGAAGAACTCAACTGATTCGGCTATGATCATTGACGCAATGGATATTTTGTATACCAATGATGTCGACGGTTTCTGTATTGTATCCAGTGACAGCGATTTTACAAGGCTGGTAAGCAGATTAAGAGAAAGTGGAAAGATGGTCATCGGTATGGGAGAGAATAAGACGCCGGAGCCATTTCGAAAAGCGTGTGATAAATTTACAATCTTAGAAAATCTGATGAGTGAACAGAATCCTGGAACCACAAAGAATGAGACATCACATGACAAACGTAGCAAGGAGAAGATTGAAGATGCGATCATCAAGATGATCATTGAAAACCAGGATATTAACAAGCCGACTGGACTGGGCGAAGTCGGAAGCCGATTGGTAAGTCTGTATCCGGATTTTGATGTACGTAGTTACGGATATAATATGTTGTCCAAATTCCTGGAAGAATTTACAAGGATACAGATGGTAAAGCATGGCAACATTGTGTCTGTTACTTTAAGAGAAGATCAGGATCTGAAGGAAAATATCGACAGCTATGTTGTGCAGATCGTAAAAAAAGCCGGAAAAGCAGGAGTAGAACTCAGTACACTTGGTAATAAAATGTATGAGAAATACAAAGATTTTAAAATTCGCGATTATGGATATTCCCAGTTTAACCAGTATGTGAAGAGTCTGAAACATGTACGGGTAGAGCAGGAAGGAACGATACTGAAGGCCGTGTATAAAGGATAATATGGAAGCTTTTATAGAATACCGGAACAGTAGATGATTTGAAATAAGAGAATAGAAAAAGAGTTACAGCAGAAAGGATATATATGAAAAAAGGACAGGTATACGAAGGAATTATAGAATCCGTGGAATTTCCAAATAAAGGGCGCATATACGTGCCGGAAGAAGACAGATGGGTAGTCGTAAAGAACGGCGTGCCGGGACAGAAAGTAAGATTTTCTGTGAATAAGATCCGGAAAGGAAAGGCAGAGGGACGCCTTTTAGAAGTGGTGGAACCGTCAGCAAGCGAGATCCCGTCAGCCTGTCCACATTTCGGTCAGTGCGGAGGGTGTACGTACCAGAATCTTCCATATGAGGAGCAGCTTGCGATGAAAAATGAGCAGGTGAAAAAGATGATGGATGAAGCGGTAAATGGTGAATATATCTGGGAAGGCATCAAACCAAGTCCGGTCAGATCCGAATACCGTAACAAGATGGAATTCTCATTCGGAGATGAATACAAAGACGGACCGCTGGCACTTGGTATGCACAAAAGAGGAAGTTTTCATGATATTGTTAATGTAACGGATTGTCAGATCGTAGATGAAGATTACAGGAAAATTCTTGCATGTACACTGGAATGTGCCAGAGAATCAGGCCTTCCATATTATCATCGCATGCGTCATGTAGGATATTTCCGTCATCTGTTAGTAAGAAAAGCAGTGAAGACGGGTGAAATTCTGGTAGATCTGGTCACAGCATCCGACACAGCAGAACTGGGGATTGATCCGACAGAAGCAGTTTCTAAAATCCAGGCATTTAAGACAGTATGGCTGGAGAAAATGACATCACTTAAATTTGATGGAACATTGGTTGGAATCCTGCATACAAAGAATGACAGCCTTGCAGATGTCGTAAAAGACGAGGGAACAGAAGTGCTGTTCGGACAGGATTATTTTTACGAGGAATTACTTGGATTAAAATTCAAGATCACACCATTTTCTTTCTTCCAGACCAATTCGCTGGGAGCAGAAGTCTTGTATGAGACAGCCAGAGAATACATCGGAGATACGAACGAAAAAGTTGTCTTTGATTTGTACAGTGGAACCGGAACAATCGCACAGATCCTGGCACCGGTTGCAAAAAAGGTCGTTGGCGTGGAGATTGTAGAAGAAGCAGTAGAAGCTGCAAAAGAAAATGCAGAATTAAACAATCTGGACAACTGTACATTCTGGGCTGGTGATGTATTGAAAGTCATCGATGAACTGGGCGAAGTTCCGGATCTGATCATGCTCGATCCGCCGAGAGACGGTGTGAATCCGAAGGCACTTATGAAGATCCTGAATTTCGGAGTGGAACGTCTAGTATATATTGCATGTAAACCGACCAGCCTGGCACGTGATCTGGAGATGATACAGGGACGTGGATATAAGGTAGAGAAGATCAGCGGGGTAGATTTATTCCCGGGAACTTATCATGTAGAGACAATCTGTCAGCTGGTGAAAGTTGAAAAAAATATTTAGAGAGTGCATAAAAGTCGGAGAAAGTGTCTGTAAGACAGACATTCTCCGGCTTTTTGCCGATATCCATGTATATGAACTATGCATTTAGAGGAAACTGTTGGATATCAGGAGGTAGGGACCTCGTAGCTGACATCTACTTCATTCCACTGCACCCATACGGAAGTTCTGGCACCACCATTTGAACTAAAGGAATGGATCTCGCACAGGGACCAGAGTTTGATGAGCGGATTCTGCTGACGGATTGTGAGACAATGTGATTCCTGCGACTGTGTATACATCAGATCGTCAAGTACCGTCCGTGTAGAAATTGTCGTATTGTTAAGTGTCAGCGATTCAACGGAAGAAGTATTGAAAATGGTGATTCTGCGGATGTCGGTAAGGACAGGGGCACTCGTATCTTTTGCGGCTATTGTGATCCGCAGCGCTGTAGTAGAAATCTGCTGGTAAGTAAGAATCAGACTTTCCAGTGGAATATTCAATGTACTGCCGGATGCAGACAGATCTACGTGATATTCATCCAGAGATTTGAACAAATTCGGTGTTGTGATATCGTCAGCAGAGGTTTTGAAATTCAGATTGTATGTGAGAAGTGTATCTTCAACTACGGTGATTACGGGTGTCTCCCCGTTGTCACCTTTTTCGCCCTGTATACCTTTTTCCCCAGTGTCACCAGATTATGATTGGAATGAATTCCTTTTATTTTGAATTTGGATATTCTGTAGGCGGCAGTCTTGTATTTTGGTTTACAATTATGTATGGATTAGGAACGCTGATATCAGAGGCATCTTTTGCGTGGCTTTCCTCAAAATTCACACGAAATCAGATTATAACTGCAGCTACCATCATTACAGTCATAGGGTATATGCTTTTTATGAGTGTAGGCTACATTTTACCAAAGAGTATTGTTTTACTGAATATCATCGGTTTCCTGATCTTCTTTTCGCAGGGAACATTTAATATGACGATGATTGTCATGTTAAATAATACCATAGAGTATGATGAAGTCCGGTTTCATGAACGACATGACAGTATTATCTCAGCAGTAAGATCTTTTGCAACAAAGCTGGCCAGTGCAGTTGATCAGGCGGTTGTTGCGTTAATACTGATTATAAGCAATATCTATGCAATCAGTCAGAAAAATATTATTGACGAACGTAAGTATGAAGAACTGGTAGTGGAAATAAAAAGCACAAATAAAAAATGATTCAATAATAAAGCGGAGCAATAGAATGAAAAAAAGAATTATCGTCGGTATATCCATTGCAATATTATTATGTAGTGTTGTTTTTTGTGTGGCAGTTCAAAGAAAAAGTTCATTTGTTGAAGGAGTCGTTATCGAAAAAATGAGCAGTTTTAAATACTAGAAACAGATATACAAGAAGAAATAATCTGTTATTGGCCAGAAAAATATGATTATTCAGTTATATCGCCGGGAGATAATATAAAAGTTTATTATAGTGGCGAAATTTGGAAAACGAGTCTTGCACGAATAAAAAATGTAAAAGAGATTGAAAAATAATATCCTTGCAAACAGGAAAGAGCAAATATAAAGAAAAAATTTTATTGATTTTTTACAGAAATTGAATATAATATAGTTGAACAAAGAGATTTGTTCAATTTGAAGTGTGTTGCTACTTTGAGTGCAAGCCTTTAATTTAAGTACTTCACTACTTTGAATGTGAACCTTTAATTTAAGTGCTTCGCAGCTTTGAATGTGAACCGTTAATTATCAGGGAGATAAGTGTTTATCTCCCTGTTTTGCTTTGCTACGGAGGATAAAAATTACATGAGAACATATAAAATACGTTTATTAAAATGCAGCGGAAAAGACCAGAAGATATCCGCTTATCTGCAGCTTCTGACAGGCCTCGATAAAGTGATGGCTAACCGCATCGTATCGAACCTTCCAGCCACACTGTTTGATAATCTGGACGAAGAAGGCATGGAATATTTTAAAGAGGCGTTTGATTTTTATAAAGTAGAATACGAGATCACACCACTGGAAGAAACATGTGAGGTGTGCGGCTATCCATCCAGACAGGTCATTGTACTTGGGAGAATTGTAGAATATTATGGTCAGAGAAATGGCTTCTTACAGCTTGCGAAAAAATATAATTTTGAAACGAAGGAAGACCTATCTATGGCACCATTTCTGATCCGGGATGGTATGGATGCGGAGAAAGCCGTTAAGCTTCAGCAGGAACTGACCAACATCGGAATCCGTTCACAGGTTATCCGCAGCGGAAGTCCGGTGACAGAAAGAAAGCGGAAAAAATTCTTTCAGAGATTGCTCTCTTCGGAAGTATGATCTATAATGAGCGGTGCATGTTTTCTTGTAAAGAGAAAATCATACTGAAAAAGGAAGGACATTGAGAAAGAATGAAAGATTTAACGAAGGGAAAGCCCTCGGCACTGATACTAAGTTTCGCATTACCGATATTTTTAGGAAACTTATTACAGCTGACCTACAGTCTGGTAGATACCAGGATTGTCGGCTCGTTTCTGGGAGAAGATGCACTGGCAGCAGTGGGTGCGACCAGCACACTGAGCGGTCTGATCATCGGATTTTTACTGGGATTATCCAACGGATTTGCGATTATTACCGCACAGAAATTTGGTGCGAAGAACATCGCAGATATGAAAAAGTCCTTTGCAATGTCGCTTGTGATCGGGACTGGAATATCCATTTTATTTACGATAGCAGGACTGCTATTTTTGAAACCGATCTTACATTTCTTAAATGTGCCAAAGCATCTGGTTCCGGTGGCGAAAGGATATATCGCGATCATCATAGCAGGACTGCTTGCAACATTTTTATATGATGCCTGTGCGGCGACGCTTCGTGCAATCGGAGATGCAGTAACACCATTGATCATTCTGGCGATATCTGTAGCACTGAATATCGTGGGGGATCTGTTCTTCGTTGTGGTATTGAAGACTGGCGTAAAAGGAGCAGCAATTGCAACTGTACTGGCACAGATCATTGCATTTGTGATCTGCTGGATCTATATGATTAGAAAATATGAGATATTAAGGCTTCAGAAAGAGGATTTTAAAGATCCAAGTCCAATCATGGTAAAAGAGATGATAAGTGCCGGAATGTCGATGGGATTTATGAGTTCTCTGGTTAATATCGGTACTTTGACATTACAGACGGCGATTAATAAGCTTGGAAAAGACATTATCATTGCCCATACAGCGGCGAGAAAGATCTCGGAGATATTCATGATCATGTTCAGTGTATTCGGACAGACGATGGCAACTTACTGTGGACAGAACATGGGAGCAGGGAAGATCGACCGTGTGAAGAGAGGCATCTGGCTGGCGATTGTCTACACTGCGATCTGGTCAGGACTTACGATCATTGCAAGTTATACGATCGGAGGATGGCTGGTATATCTGGTAACCGGAAGTCATAATAAGACAGTAATCTTAAATGCAACAAATTATCTGAAGTTTGATACGCTGTTTTATATTGAGACTACCTTGATCTGTATTTTAAGAAATGCGATGCAGGGATTAGGGGATCATATTACACCACTGATCTCCAGCGGCCTTGAGATGGCAGGGAAGATCGTGATCGCGGCCACTCTGGTTCCGTGGCTTGGATATACGGGTGTGATCATCTGTGAACCGATCGTGTGGTTCATTATGGTAATCCCGCTTTTGATCCAGACATTCCGGATGCCGGTACTCAGGACAGAAAAGACAGAAAAGACAGATGAAAAAATATAGAGGGGAAATATAAAAAATATAAATAAGAAAAATCAATTTGAGAGGATAAGATAGATGGAGATACATATTCTTGATATGATCCAGAATTTAAGAACGCCAATAGGAGATGTGGTTGTTCCGCTCATTACCAGACTTGGAGATGCGGGAATCATATGGATCATTCTGACGGTATTATTACTGATCATTCCGAAGACAAGAAAGACAGGGGTGATCATGATGGCGGCATTGCTGGTGGATGTGCTGCTCTGCAATGTGTTCATAAAGAATCTGGTGGCAAGAACCAGACCATTCGATGTCAATACAGCAGTACAATTACTGGTCGCAAAGCCGCGGGATTACTCTTTCCCGTCGGGACACACGGCGGCTTCATTTGCTTCGGTTACGGCATTGTATCTTGTCGGAGAGAAGAAGATGTGGAAAGCGGCTCTTGTACTTGCGGTTCTGATCGCATTATCAAGATTGTACCTGTATGTGCATTATCCAACGGACATCATTGGTGGTGTGGTATTCGGAAGCCTTTCCGGATATCTGGGATATAAGATTGTGGAATGGATACAGAAGAAAAAGATAAAATAGAGATAGAAAAAAGAGCAGGGCAGGCAGCATTATGCTGTCTGCCTCATTCTTTTACTGACTACCAGTGCGATACAGAAGATCGCAGCGGCAAAAAGTAACTGGATTCCATAGTTGCGGTATAAGAGTTGTCTCTGTGCCTGAGTGAGAACAGCAGAGTTATTCAGCAGATTGTTACTGATCTCGTACCAGTAGACCGGAAGAAAATGAGCCACGGTTTTCACGCCTTTTCCCATGATATCAAGTGGAACGAATACGCCGCACAGGAAGCTCATGCCAAGTGTGACAACATTTACGAGGGCGGTCAGGATATCTTCTTTGGTGATAAATGTACCAAGAAGGAAGGAAAGAGCAAGACCGACCAGAAGCAGGGTCAGACTGTTGAGCATATAATATGGCATCTTTGACGACTGGAAAAATGCTTTCCGGTAAAAGAAGAAAGCAGGGATCCATGTTGTAAGCAGCCAGACGGAGCATCCGACTGCCAGATATCCCAGTGCAAGCTGCAGGTTCTGGCTTCTGATGGACACAGCCGAGCAAAGGATTCGCTTTTGCAGATCCGGCTGATGGAATGCGATCATGATCAGTCCCATTACATAGCATAGTATGGAGATTAACACATATGGCAGATACTGATACATGTAACCATAACCCGGCGTCTTTTCGGAAGAAGCAGATTTTAACATCGTAACATGAGAAGAACTGTCTGCATGTTTCAGAATATATGCAGCTGCCTCTTTATCGGAATAACCACTGTCTGTCAGGACACGTGCCTGATTCAGATAGGTGTTGATCTGCTGATCGACGTAGTACCCGTCTGTGCTTCCCGGAATCTTGGATACCGGCAATGCCTGATGTTCACGGAGACAGGAGACTTTAAAATCTTTCGGAATGGTCACGATATAAGAGACATTCCGGTTAAAGAGTGCGTCCTGGAGTTTCGCAGTGTCATCCGGCATTTGCCTGATGGTATGATACTGTGATAGATATGTGGAAAGCCCTTTGGAAAGCACGCCCCCATCATGATCTACCACACCTACCGTGAGTGCTTGGGCATGGAACCCGCTGCCGGAAGTATTGCTGTCGCTGCCGGAGGCAAGGATTCCGATCGTAAGGAAGATTGCCAGATACATGAATACCGTCAGGAGATTGCGTTTGGTTATGATTAAAAATCCTTTAAATACTGTCATAACGTTCCCTCCTTATCATGAGAAATGAGAAGCTGATACAAAGCAGACACATGATTACAAGAATCAGGATACACCTGCGGTAGCGGACAGCATCATCATAGACACTGAGGCAGTAGAATGCATCACTTAAGACACTGGCAGGATTGATCCGGTTGATGACCGGGCAGTGCTGTTCGATCACATTTTTCATTCCACCGAACATCAGGCCTGCAAGGAAACTCGGTAACAGTGTAACGAGGACACCGATTCCGGATTTGACACTGTAGGACAGTTTGCCGGCGCATCCGATCAGAATTCCGAGACAGATACCGATCAGGGTTCCCATAAATGTAATGAGAAGAAGTTTCGGAATGTCATGCCCAAGACTGATATGAAGTACCTGGGTAAGGTAAAGCTCCAGGATCAGGATGTTGACGAAATGAATACTTTCCAGTACCAGCAGATCGCCGAGAATCAGGGAAAGTTTGTGGGTCGGTGTGATGCTGCGCCGTTCTCCGAGTGCACTTAAGTTCGCCTGAAGCTGAACCGTGGAATGGATGCTTAAGTAGACTCCGCTTAAGCAGGCAAATGCAATCAGTGCGAGAAAATAAGTCAGTGTCGGATCTAAGGAATGTCCGCCTAAGGACTTTTCTTTCACCAGTGTCTGGTAGTCGTTCAGGGATGAAAGGGCGTCCGAAAGCTTTTCCGGATGCTGTGTGGCAATATCCCGGATCATGTCAGCATTCTTTTCATAGCTGTCCAGAAGGGAAGACAGAATGCTCTGGTTAATGCCATTGGAAGCAATGGTAAGGGAAGGAACCGACTTCACGTAATAGATGCCGGATATTTCCTCCCGCCGGAGCGCTTTTTTGGCTGCTTTTTCTGTCTTGTAAGAATGGATATCGATCATGTCTTGATCCGTTTCATTCAGAAATGTCAGGAAAGATGCTGCATTTGCGGAACTGCTTTCCACTGTGACGATGGCAACAGGAACCGGTTCCCAGTCGGTCTCTCCGGTTCCTGCAAGACCGGTATTTCCAAAGGACACATAGAACAGGGTTCCAAGGATGAGCGGAAATGCGAGAGCCCAGAACATGATAGAGCGGGAACGTATTGTTTGTAAGAACTGATATTTTAATAAATGTAACATAAAGTGTCCCTCCTTTAATCCCTGAGTTCTTTTCCTGTGATCTCAAGGAAGACATCATTGAGAGTCGGAAGCTCGGAGAAGACGCGTCCGAATGGAATGTCCTGTTCCTGCAGGTAATTCAGTACTCGGATCAGATTGTGTTTTGCACCGCTGCAGCGTAGGATCATTGTCTGATCTTGGTATGATAAGTCAAATACATGTGAAAGGGAGCGGATATCTGCCAGGTTGTTTTTCGTTAACGCAACCGCTTCGATCGTGATCGTCTCACCGGTCTTGATCATTTTTTTTAGTTCTTCGGTTGTGCCGGAAGCAAGTACACGGCCATGATCAATGATCGCGATACGGGTACAGATCTGTTCGACCTCTTCCATGTAGTGAGAGGTATAGATGATGGTAGATCCCTGACGGTTGAGTTCCAGAATCCCTTCCAGAATCTTATTACGGCTCTGAGGATCTACAGCAACGGTCGGTTCATCCATGATGATGAGTCTGGGCTTATGGACAATGCCGCATGCGATATTCAGTCTTCGTAGAAGTCCGCCGGAGAGTTTCTTCGGGCGCATCTTACGGAAATCGGACAGACCGGTGAATGCGATGGCTTCTTCCACGAGTTCTTTTCGTTTTTGTTTGTCTCGGATATAGAGTCCGCAGAAATAATCGATGTTTTCATAGACGGACATCTGCTCGAAGACGGCAACGTTCTGCATGACAACACCGATATCCCGCTTGATATCGTAGCTGTCCGGCTTCATGTCTTTTCCAAAGATCGTGATCGTTCCTTTGTCGTATTTTAACAGTGCAAGCAAGCAGTTGATGGCGGTGGTTTTACCGGAACCGTTTGGTCCGAGCAGTCCGAAGATATCACCTTCTTCGATGTCGAGTGACAGGTGGTCAAGCGCTAACAGATCACCGTAACGTTTTACCAGATTTTCTATATGTACAAGCATAAGATTTCCTCCTTGATGATTTGTTACTTGTAGTATAGCGGATGGCTGATTATAATGGTAGTGTCACCGGTCATAAATTGAATGTGACAAATGTAATATAGGAGAAAAGAATGAGAAAGATAACAGATGAAGGATGTTTGTTCCTTTACGGAGCAGGACTTCTGGTAACAGCGGAAACAGGGATTCCGGCGGTTATCACTATTCTGTTTGCGTGTATCTATACCTGTGTGAATCTGGTAGGGGAAGAAAAGTATCTGCATTACATTATGACGATTGCTTTCGTGGCAGCCGGAATTGTTTTTAAAGAAATGTGGATGTTTCTTCCGGTAGTTTTATATAATATGCTATGCTTTTATTCTCCGGTTTATATAGGGGTTGGTGGTATAATCGTGGCCTGTGAGGCGCCGGCGTTCCGGGAATATTACGGGTTGGAAAAAGAGATGCTTATTGTTGCCGGGCTGGCAGCAGCAGTTCTGTTATATGGACGGACCAGGAGGCTAAATGAATTGGAGCAGAAATATAAAAGGGTCAGAGATGACAGCAGAGAACTGACACTGATGCTGGAAAAGAAGAATCAGGATCTGTTGAAAAAGCAGGACACAGAAGTATATCTGGCCACACTGAAAGAACGGAATCGTATCGCCAGAGAGATCCATGACAATGTGGGACATATGCTGTCGCGATCCATCCTGATGGTGGGAGCGTTAAAGACTGTTAATCAGGCTGAGAATCTGAAGGTCCCGATGGAGCAGTTGGATCAGACGCTGAACGAAGCCATGACGAATGTAAGACAGAGCGTGCACGATCTGCATGATGAGTCGGTAAATTTAAAAGAAGTGATGGAATCGCTGGCAGAAGAATTCCGTTTTTGTCTGGTACAGCTTACTTATGATATGGGATATGATATTCCAAAAGAGATCAAATACAGCTTTATAGCCATTACGAAAGAGGCACTGAATAACGTGATGCGCCACAGCAATGCAAATGAGGTGAAGATTTTGGCAAGAGAACATCCCGGACTATATCAGCTGATCATAGAAGATAATGGAACGTCAGATGAGCGGATCCGGCCAGATGGAGACTGGGAAGAATATGCCGAGAAGGAAAGTGCCGGAAAGACCGAAAACGCTCGAAAAACAGAAAATACAGAAAGCAGCGGAATCGGGATCGAGAATATGAAAAAACGTGTCCGCATGCTTGGCGGAACCATGCAGATCCAGAAAGAAAATGGCTTCCGTATATTTATTACGGTTCCTAAAAATGAGGGAAAAAGATGAAGATAGTAATTGTAGATGACGATATCCTGGTATCCAGTGCGTTAAAGACAATTCTGGAAGCAGGAGGAGAAGTAGAAGTAACCGGCACCGGACAGGATGGAAAAGATGCCGTCCGGTTATATGATGAACTGCTGCCGGATGTTCTTCTGATGGACATCCGTATGAAGGACATGAACGGTCTGGATGCCGCAGAACAGATTTTGAAAAGGCATACGGATGCAAAGATTCTTTTGCTTACCACGTTTTCCGATGATGCGTACATCGTAAAAGCATTAAAATATGGTGTGAAAGGATATCTGATAAAACAGGATTACGGCAGTATCCTTCCGGCATTGCAGGCGGTGCAGATGAATCAGACCGTATTCGGAACTGAGATTATGTCCAGAATCCCGGGATTGCTTCAGAAAGAGCAGAAAGAAAAAGAGCAGACATTTGACTGGAACAGTTACGGAATCGGAGAACGGGAACTGGAGATCACAGCACTGGTTGCTGAGGGACTCAGTAACAAAGAGATATCGGAGAAAGTCTGCTTAAGCGAAGGAACGGTCCGGAATTATATCAGCAATGTGCTCGAGAAACTGGAATTAAGAGATCGGACACAGCTTGCGGTGTATTATCTGCAGAGAAGCAGAAAATGTGATAAGAATAAATAGGAGCAGAGAAAAAATAAATGGAAGAAAAAAGTAAATATACAAAAACAATCAACTGGAAGCAATTCTACCGGAATGTATTCGCTCTGGTCATCCCGATCGCAATCCAGAATCTGATCAATGTCGGAGTTACGGCGACGGATGTGATCATGCTTGGAAAGGTTGGAGAGAAAGTGTTATCCGGGGCATCTCTTGCAGGACAGATCCAATACATCATGACACTGATCTTTTACGGAGTGACCTCCGGAGCAACGGTTCTGACGGCGCAGTACTGGGGGAAGAAAGACACCAGAACGATAGAGAAAGTCCTGGGTATGGGATTAAGTGCCGGACTCATCGTTGCAGTAGTATTCGCAGGAGCAGCCCTTGGCATGCCGGAGACACTGATGCGGATCTATACCTCTGATCCGGAAGTTATTGCAGAAGGAGTAAAGTATTTAAGAATCGTAGGATTTTCCTATGTGTTCATGGCGGTGACACAGGTGTATCTGAATATTATGCGCAGTATCGAGAGGGTAATGGTGGCTACATTTATTTATCTGATTTCATTGCTGATGAATATTGTGGTAAATGCGGTTCTGATCTTCGGACTATTTGGATTCCCGGTAATGGGAGTAAGAGGTGCGGCAATCGGTACGCTGTGTGCCAGAGCAGCCGAGACAGTGATGGTTCTCGTTTATGCCATCTTCCGAAATAAAGTAGTAAGGATCCGGCTTAAAGATATGGTGAAGATCGATAAGGTTCTGTTAAAAGATTTCGCAGGTTATTCTATGCCGGTGGTATTAAATGAACTGATGTGGGGACTGGGAACGTCGGCGAATACGGCGGTGATCGGGCATCTTGGAAGCGCAGCAGTGGCAGCCAACTCGGTTGCGCAGGTGGCAAGACAGCTGGCAACAGTCGTAACATTCGGGATTTCCCATGCAACGGCGATCTATCTCGGCAAGACGATCGGGGAAGGCAAGATGGAACTGGCAAAAGCATACGGAAAACGTTTCGTGTGGTTAAGTCTGATTCTTGGAATCCTGGGTGGTGTGCTGATACTGATCTCGGCACCAATCGCCAATGCGAATCTGGCACTGACCGGACCGGCAAAGAATTACTTAAGTTTCATGTTCTTCGTTATGTCGTATTTTACTGTGGCACAGGCATTTAATACCACAATGGTAGTGGGGGTATTCCGTGCAGGCGGAGATACGAAATTCGGATTGATCATGGATGTATCGACGATGTGGGGATTCTCCATTTTACTCGGGGCAGTGGCGGCATTTATTTTGCATGCCAGTGTGCCGGTCGTCTATGTTATACTGATGAGTGATGAACTGATCAAAGTACCGATTACTTTAAAGCGGTATTTGACATACAAGTGGCTGAGAGATGTCACAAGGGAACAAAAAGAACTGGAGGAAATGTAAAATGATCGTATTAAGCAAGGAGCAGATCGAAGAAATGGTTGATCCGGATCAGATGATGGATCAGATCGAAGAGGCATACCGGATCTATGGATCAGGTGAGTTCTATATGCCGCCAAGACCGACGGTAGAACATGAAAATAAGCAGCTCATGTATATGCCATGTTACACAAAGGATATCATAGGGACAAAGATCCTGTCGATCTTCCCGGAGAATTCCAAACTGGGACTGCCGTCGATAGATGGTATCGTGTTACTGAATGATTATACGACAGGCGCGCCGCTTGCTGTTATGGACGGGCAATCGGTAACGGCATGGAGAACCGGAGCTGTCGGCGGTGTGGGGATCCGCCATCTGTCAAGAAAAGACTGTCGCACCGTAGGAATCATCGGAGCAGGAATGCAGGGATTCCATCAGGCTGTGTATGCATGTGCGGCAAGAGATATCCATACCGTATATGTGTTCAACCACAGTGACCGTGATTTGACAGATTATCTGGAAAGACTGAAAAAAGCTATTGATAAGGAAGACGTAAAGGTAGTACAATGTAAAGCAGTGGAAGAGCTTGTACGAAACAGTGATATCATCTGTACAACAACTCCTTCTACCACACCTGTTCTTCCGGATGACAAAGAACTTCTGAGAGGAAAATGCATCATTGCGATCGGCTCTTATATGCCGGAAATGAGGGAAATCCCGGATGCAGTACTGGATCTGGTGGACAATGTATACATTGAACTGCCATACGCATGTGAGGAAAGCGGAGATCTAAGCCAGCCTCTGGCAAGTGGAAAACTTACAAAAGACCGGGTAAAACTGATGCATGAATATCTCGTATCGGGGGAAAAAGAGATCAAAGAAGGTCAGACAACATATTTCAAATCGGTTGGAATGGGATTATTTGATGTGTGTATCGCACAGAAATTATATGAAGTAGCAAAGGAGAAATAACATTATGAAAATCGTAGCAACAGAAAAAGCACCAAAGGCACTTGGACCATACTCACAGGGATATGTACACAACGGAGTACTGTATACAGCAGGACAGATCGCAATCAATCCGGAAGTGAATGATGTAGAAGCAACTACAATTGAAGCACAGACAGAGCAGGTATGTAAGAACTTAGGAGAGGTCTTAAAAGAAGCTGGAACATCATTTGACAAGGTATTAAAGACAACATGCTTCCTTGCAGATATGAGTGACTTTGCAGCATTCAACGAAGTATATGGAAAATACTTTACATCAAAACCGGCAAGAAGCTGTGTTGCAGTAAAGACACTTCCAAAGGGAGTTCTGTGTGAAGTTGAACTTATTGCGGCTGTAGAGGAGTAAGACAAATGGCAGAAGAACAAAAAACAGGCTGCAGCCCGTCCGATTGTGCGGGCTGTTCCCATGCAGGTGAATGCGGAAGCAAACCGCAGAGTCTGATCAAACCGGAAAATAAAAAATCACACATCAACCATGTGATCGCAGTTGTCAGCGGAAAAGGCGGTGTTGGAAAATCTATGGTTACCGCATCGCTTGCAAGGCTGATGAGAGAACAGGGATTTTCTGTAGGTATCATGGACGCAGATATCACAGGTCCATCCATTCCGAAGATGTATGGAATCCATGAAAAAGCAAAAGGGGATGGAGAAAATATTTTCCCATGTGAGGCAAAGGATGGAACGAAGATCATGTCCATCAACCTTTTACTTCCGGAAGAAGATGATCCGGTTATCTGGAGAGGTCCGGTCATTTCAGGTGTTGTCACACAGTTCTGGACAGATGTTGCATGGGGAGAACTGGATTATCTCTTCGTAGACATGCCGCCGGGAACCGGTGATGTACCGCTTACCGTATTCCAGTCCCTTCCGGTAGAAGGCATCGTGATCGTAACTTCTCCGCAGGATCTGGTACGCATGATCGTAAAGAAAGCTTACAACATGGCAGGACAGATGGATATCCCGGTACTCGGAATCGTGGAGAACTACAGTTATCTGGAATGTCCGGACTGCGGACGTAAGATCTCCGTATTCGGCGAGAGCCACATCGACGAAGTGGCAGAAGAACTCGGCGTTCCGGTCATCGGTAAGATGCCGATCGATGCAAGTCTTGCAGAGGCAGTGGAGAATGAGAACTTTGCAGAAGTAAGCAATGATTATCTTGCGGAAGCAGTGAATAAGCTTTAAGAGATGGAGATAAGAAGATGGTATTTGGCAGAGTTGAAATACTTTGACAGGTACCATCTTTTGTGATAAATAATTAACTTATGGATTTACTGTTGACTTAAAGGACATAACCTGTTGTGCTAATTGCATAGTTGATAGATGAATTTGTGAGATAGCTATGTGCAAAGTGCATAAATGAAGTGGAACGTATTATTTTGATAAAATGCGTAGAAGGAAGCAAAGATACCATGCAGCATAGGAGCCGAAGGGGCATGCAGAAACTCTCAGGTAAAATGGAACGAATTCGGACGACGCTCTGGAGAACAATAAGAATTGTACCGAAGAAGTAATCTTTCAGGTAAAAGGACAGAGGCAGACAAAAAACACTTTTGAAAAGAAAGTATTTTTTGCCTGCTTTTTTAGTGCTCAAAATGGGGAATGGGCGCGAAAAGCAGGCAGATTCCGAAGGAGGTAAAAACAAATGAACAGAATCGAAGATGTAACAAACTACATCACAGAATGTGACAAAGAAGTTGGGGAAGCACTTGCATTAGAGCTTGGCAGACAGAGAAGAAATCTGGAGCTGATCGCATCTGAAAATATTGTAAGCCCGGCAGTGATGCTGGCAATGGGAACCGTACCGACCAATAAGTATGCAGAAGGTTATCCGGTATCTCGGCAATGGATATCGCAAAAGGTCTGCTGGACAATGGTATTCATCCGCCTACAATGTATTTCCCATTGATCGTGGATGAAGCACTGATGGTAGAGCCAATCGAGACCGAATCGAAAGAAACGCTGGATAATGCGATCGCAGTATTCCGTAAGTTATACGAACTGGCAGGAACAGATCCTGAAAAAGCGAGGCATGATATCCATACTTCTGCGGCAGTACAGGGCGTAACAGTAGAAGGAGAGACCTGTACCTGTCACTATATAGAGAAAGAAAAGGAACAGGAAGTGACAGCAGAGTATGTGTTGTGTGCAGTGGGACGCTGTCCGAATACAGATGGACTGTTTGGAGAAAATGTAAAACCGGATATGGAACGCGGACGTGTGCTGATGAACGAAAACTTCGAATCCAGTATCCCGGGAGTCTATGCAATCGGTGATCTGATCTTTGGTGCACAGCTTGCACACGCGGCAAGCGCACAGGGAATGGTTGTAGCTGAAAAGCTTGCCGGAAAAGAACCATTCATAGATCTGAGTATCGTTCCGGGATGTGTTTATACAGATCCGGAGATTGCATCTGCCGGAATGACAGAAGACCAGGCGAAAGAAAAAGGAATTGCCGTAAAATGTGGTAAATTCATCATGAGCGCAAATGGGAAATCTATCATCACACAGGAAGAACGCGGCTTCATCAAAGTCGTAGCCGAAGAAGAAGTAAATTGTTATTTAGTTCATCAGACCGGTTACGCGGACCGGAATAAAGGATTCCTAACTTTTATTCCGGTCCGGGCAGCCGTCGCTTAATGCATTAAACAGCAATCGAATAATACACCGCCGAATAAGCCGAAAGATCCAGCACAGCCTTCCCGTCCGTAACCTTCACTTTTTTCTTCGTATACTTCTTACATCCTCCAAAAGTTTCATCATCACTAGCCAGAATCACTTCCAGTTCTTTCGCATCTTCCACCGGAAGTTTATACCCTTTCTGATCCTCATCCGAGAAATTAAAGACAGCGGCAATACGTTCTTTGCCATCCGTTCTTTCAAAAGCGTAGATACAGCGTTCTTCCTGATGACAGTCCAGCCAATGGAAGCCGGCGTTTTCATAGTCTTTTGCGGAAAGAGCCGGAGTTGTCATATACAGATGATTCAGTTTCTGCATGAAGTGATGGAATGCATCGTGAATTGGATACTTCAGGATATCCCAGTCCTGTTCGCGTTTTTCATCCCATTCACGGAGTTGTCCGATCTCATTCCCCATGAAGTTTAATTTCTTTCCAGGATGTGCATACATGTACATATAGAAGGCACGTGCCTGTGGGAATTTCTCTTCGTATTCTCCATGCATTTTCTGGGCGATGGTTGCCTTTCCGTGAACCACCTCGTCATGTGAAAGCGGAAGAAGGAAAACATCGTTATAATAGTACATCATGGAGAACGTAAGCTTGTGATAATCGCGGCTTCTGTATTCCGGTGCGGTGCGGAAGTAGTCAAGTGTATCGTTCATCCAGCCCATATCCCATTTGTAATCGAATCCAAGTCCGCCCTGATCAGCAGGTTTTGTTACGCCTTCGAAAGAAGTAGAATCCTCGGCAGAGAGCATAGCTGTCGGGTGCAGTGTTTTTAATCCGCGGTTCATTTCACGAATAAAGTCTACTGCATTATTGTTGACACCTCTTGCCGGTTCACCCTGCCAGTAAATGATACGGCTGATTGCATCCATACGGATTCCGTCCACATGATATACGCTTAACCAGTAGTTCGCAGCAGACTGCAGGAAGCTTCGAACCTCGCCTCTGGAATGCATGAAGTTGCAGCTTCCCCATTCGCTGACACCAACATCCTGATGTGGATATTCATAAAGTGAAGTTCCGTCATAATCGGCCAGTGCATAATGATCAACGGCAAAATGTACCGGCACGAAATCCATGATCACACCGATGTCGTTCTTGTGGCAGGCATCGATGAATTTCATCAGTTCTTCGGCAGTTCCATAGCGTGATGTCGGGCTGAAGAATCCAGTATTCTGATATCCCCAGGATTCGTCACACGGGTGTTCGCTGAGCGGCATGATCTCGATATAGTTATAATCATTTTCCTTAAGATAAGGGATCAGGATGTCGATCATTTCTACATAAGTGTACCAGTCGTCTGCTTTTTCAGAAGGCTTCTTAAATGAGCCGAAATGCAGTTCGTAGATATTGAGTGGTTTGTCCTTGCATACTGAACGCTTCTGCATCCATTTGCTGTCTTTGAATTTGTAATGGGACAGGTCGCGGATGATAGACGCGAAGTTCGGACGGAGTTCCATGCCGAAGCCGTAAGGATCGCAGTGCTCTACGCAGTTTCCGTCCTGTCTGTAGATGCGGTACTTGTACATCATGCCCGGCTTTGCACCTTTGGCATAACATTCCCAGAAATTTCCGTCATAAGTTTTATTAAGTTCCCATTCCTGCCAGTCGTTAAATTCCCCAATAACTGTAATGCGTGATGCAGCAGGTGCAAAGGTACGGAATGTGGTTCCGTCTTTGTCCGGGTGTGCGCCGAGAAATTCATAGGCGTCGAATATTTTTCCTGTGTAAAATCCGTAAAAATCCATATTAACCTCCGTAAAAATGCAACGTAAATAATTAACTGCCGAAAAGATAATGGACAGTAGTTGCTTTTTTGATCTATAATCATATTATAAGAGAAATGCGAGAAGGTATCCACCGACAAAACCGACGAATGGGTGGATAACCGACGAATGGGAAAAAGTGTCGGGAAAGTGAGAAAATGAAATGGATCTTAGGATTGAGAAAACAGAGCGGGGAATCAAGAATGCATTTATCGAACTGCGTTCCAGAAAACCTCTGGAAAAGATAACAGTAAAAGAATTATGTGAAAGTGCAAGGATCAATAAGTCTACCTTTTATGCACATTATAAAGATATCTACGATCTGTCAGATGCGATGGAAGAAGAAGTGGTACAGTCGATTGCGAACAGTATTCAGCATCCGGAATATCTTCTGGAGCATCCGGCAGAATTCGCAAGGGAACTTCTGATGGCCTATATATCTCAGAATTCTCTGACGGCAATATTATTTTCCGGCAGTCAGGCAAATCATTTCGCGGACAGTATTGAGCGGAGTATCAAGCAGATGATTTTTGAAAAATATCCGGAGTTTGAAGAAGATACGGCGATGAACGTGATGTTGAGTTTTTGCATTCAGGGAAGCTACCATGCTTATCAGAAGAACCGGAGCGGAGATATCATGACGGTGATCGATGTGATCGCAGGGATGACGGGAGCGGTTCGACCGATGTATGAAGAACGATTGGGGGAGAGCAGATCATGAATCTGGAACAACCGTGTATCCGCATTTCGGTGCGGAATCTGGTGGAATTTATATTGAGACATGGAGACATTGACAACCGGACCGGCGGGGCAGATAAGGAGGCTATGCAGCAGGGCGGCCGGATACACCGGAAAATCCAGAGACAGCAGGGGGCAGAGTACCGTGCAGAGGTCTCGTTAAAGTATCAGATAGCGTGCGATGGATTTATCCTGAGTGTAGAAGGAAGAGCGGACGGGATCATAGAACTTCCGAAGCGTGTGGTGATCGACGAGATCAAAGGAGTATTTAAGGATTTGAAACGTCTGAAAGAACCGCAGCTTTTACATCTGGCTCAGGCAAAATGCTATGCCTATATCTATGCAGAACAGAAAAATCTGGAAGAAATCGAAGTACAGATGACGTATTGTAATTTAGATACCGAAGAAATCCGGAGATTCCAGGAGGTATATACCCGGGCAGAACTTAAGAAATGGTTCGAAGAACTTGTATCAGAATATGAAAAATGGGCAAGATACCAGATGGAATGGAGAGCAAAGAGAAATGCTTCAATCAAAACAGTGGAATTCCCATTCGAATATAGAGACGGACAGAAGAAACTGGTTGCGTCGGTATACAGGACAATTTTGAGAAAAAAGAAATTATTTATCCAGGCACCGACCGGAGTCGGCAAGACAATGGCGGCCGTATTTCCGGCGGTGAAAGCAGTCGGGGAAGAACTGGGAGAAAAGATCTTTTATCTGACGGCGAAGACGATCACCAGAACGGTGGCAAGTCAGGCATTCGAGATCCTGAGAAAGCAGGATCTGAAGATGAAAGTCATCACATTGACGGCAAAAGAAAAGATCTGTTTCTGTGAGGAAACTATCTGTAATCCGGATGCATGTCCATATGCCAAAGGACATTTTGACCGTGTAAATGCTGCTGTTTATGAACTGCTCACATCGACAGATGAGATGAGCCGGGAAGTGCTGGAAGAACAGGCAAGGAAATGGAATGTGTGTCCGTTTGAAATGGCACTGGATGTATCGCAGTGGGTAGATGCGGTTATATGTGATTATAATTACGTCTTTGATCCGAATGCACATCTGAAACGCTTTTTCGGAGACGGCGTCAAAGGAGAATATCTGTTTCTGATCGATGAGGCACACAATCTGGTCGAACGTGGGAGAACCATGTACAGCACCAGTATTTGCAAGGAAGATTTTCTGAAAATCAAAAAGCTGGTAAAATACGGAGAACCGAAACTTGTCTCGGCGTTGGAGAGCTGCAATAAGCAGCTTCTGGAGTTAAAAAGAGAATGTGACGGCTGCCAGATACTGAATAGTGTGTCACATGTGTATATTAAGCTATTGTCTTTGATGACAAAGCTGGAAGAGTTTATAGAAGACTGTAAAGATGAAGTAATACGGAAAGGGGTACTGGAGTTTTACTTTGGTATCCGTAATTTCATATATATTCATGACCGGCTGGATGAAAATTATCTGATTTATTCAGAACTAAGTGAAGAAGGAAAGTTTTACCTGCATCTGTTCTGTGTCAATCCGGCGGGATGCCTGCAGGAATATATGGGAAAAGGAAATAGTACGATATTATTTTCGGCAACATTTCTTCCAATTAATTATTATAAGAAACTGTTATCTGCGGCAAAGGATGATTATGCGATCTATGCAGAATCTCCATTTGAACAAAGCAAAAGATTACTGCTTCTGGGAAATGATGTCAGCACGAAGTATACCAGACGCGGACCGGAGATGTACCGTAAGTATGCAGAATATATGATGCGTGTGATAAAAGGAAGAACAGGAAATTATCTTGCCTTTTTCCCGTCTTACCGATTTCTGGAAGAAGTGTGGGAAGCATTCATGGAACTGTCGCAGGAACAGATTGAAGTTGCAGTACAGTCCCAATATATGACGGAGCAGGAACGGGAAGAATTCCTGAAAAAATTCGAACAGGAAAGAGCACACAGCCTGATCGGCTTCTGTGTGATGGGTGGTATTTTTTCAGAAGGAATTGATCTGACGGAAGATAAACTGATCGGGGCAATGATCATCGGGACAGGACTTCCGCAGGTGTGTCTGGAACGGGAACTTTTAAAGTATTATTTTGACCGGAAGAATCTGAATGGATTCGATTATGCTTATTTGTATCCGGGCATGAATAAGGTGCTACAGTCGGCAGGACGAGTCATCCGGACTGATCAGGACAGAGGGGTGATTGCACTTTTGGATGAACGTTTTATGGACCGGCGGTGCCAGGAGGTGTTTCCGAGGGAGTGGAATGATTTCCAGATCTGTAACAGTGAAAATATCGAAGAAAAGATAGCAGGGTTCTGGAAGGAAGAACAGATGGATAAGAGGTAAGCAGAATCAGAAAAATATTATTTATAGAAAAATATATTATAGAACAATATGATAGAAAAAAATACCATGAGGGACATATGCCACATGGTATTTTATACGAAAGTAAATAAAAGTAGCTGCCACCGGTAGTTCTTTCGGGGATACTTTGGCAGGAAAAAGAGTTTGTAAACATATTAAAAATAAGATAAAAACTCCTGTGCGGCTTTGGATACCGGAACCTTCTCGTTATGCGCAATGACAAGTTCGCGTTCCGGAAGCGATTCCTTCGTCTCAACAATGAACAGAGAATCCGAATCGGCTGTCTGGGAAAGACAGAAATCCGGAATAAATGCGATTCCAAGTCCGATGCGGGCAAGGTCGATCAGAAGGTCATTACTGCTGAGTTCGATCTCCGGAACCAGATCCAGCTGATTCTGAAGAAACAGGTTGTGCAGATATTCACTGGTTGTACTCTTTCTGTCCAGCATAAGGATCGGGTAGTCCAGAAGTTCTTTGAAAGAAACCTTCTTTCCTTTTAATTCTTTAAATGCTTCATTGGCAATGAACACATCCTGGAAATCTTTGATCTTTTTCACATTCGGAACATTTCCGAGATAGGAATTCGGTGAATTGACAACGATCAGATCCACCTGCCCGGTCTCCAGGAGTTCTATGCAGCGGATCGATGTCGCATTCGTAACCTTGATATGCGCTCCCGGAAATTCCCGGTGGAAGCGTTCCAGATAAGGCACCAGGAAATAACGGCAGATCGTATCACTGGCTCCGATGTGAAGCTGTCCTCCGCGTACGCCGACATCGAGAAGCTGGCTTTCCCCACGCTTGATCAGGCTGATCGCCGGTTCGATATGGCGCAGAAGAATCTCTCCTTCGGTAGTAAGACGTACTTTCTTGGTGCTTCGGATGAATAAGGTCTGATCCAGCTTTTTCTCCAATGCCTTGATCGACTGGCTGACAGCCGACTGCGAGATAAACAACTGCTTGGAAGCTTCCGAAAAGCTTAAGGTGGAAGCTACATAGTAAAATACTTTATATAACTCATAGTTAATATCCATGATAAGTCCTCCTAATGAATCTTAACTGTATTATAAGTGAAATGAAAGAAAATTACAACCGTATTTACAATAGAAGTGTTATAATAATGAAGAACAGGAGGAAAAAAACTTGAAGAAATTAACAACGCTCATATCGGTTGTGGCCATGATGTGTGCAGTGATCGCAGCACTTGCATTCAGTATCTGGGCGGCAGTATATGGAGACAGTCATTATAGATTTTACAAAAAAGAATACCAGAAATATGAAGTGACAGAAGATCTGGATATGAACATCGACCATGTCATGTACGTGACAGAACATATGATGAACTATCTGATCGGAAAAGAAGAGAAGCTGTCAGTTGTAACAACGGTGGAAGGAAAAGAGCAGGATTTCTTCAATGAAAGAGACCGGCTGCATATGCGAGATGTCAGGAATCTGTTCCTGGGAGGTATTAAGGTCGGGGGAGTTTGCCTGATTGTAGCTGCAGCCATACTGACGATGTTTAAAAAGCGGGAAAAAGACTGGAAGAGACTTTTTTGCAGGGCATATTCGATCGCACTTGGTGTATGGCTGGTCATAGGTGTACTGCTTGGCATTGCTTTCAGTATAGATTTTACGACGTGTTTTACGATTTTTCATAAACTGTTTTTTACCAATAATCTATGGATATTCAATCCGGAGACTGATTATATGATCCGGATGCTGCCGGAAGGATTCTTTTCTGATATGGTGATCCGTATCAGTGAGGTATTTGGAGCGGTGCTGGTAGTGATATGGATCGTATTGTTCGTTATTAAAAAATATTATAAAAAGCCAGAGGAATCGTAAATCTGTAAAAATGGATTGACGGGAATGAAAATGATAAAGGATTAATAAGTACAGGTTATAAAAGTGTTTAGATATATTAATTGTATTAAATAATGATTGTTGTGTTATACTAACAATAGAAAATGTGTAAAAATTCATTTATGGAGGATTACTTATGAGCAATGTAAAAAGAGTGTACGTGGAGAAAAAATCAGGATTTGATGTACAGGCCAAGGAGCTTAAGACTGAGATCCGCAGCTATCTTGGAATCAAAGACGTGGACAGTGTTCGTGTACTGATTCGCTACGATGTGGAAAATGTATCCGATGAGACATTTGAGAAAGCATGTAATGGCATCTTTTCTGAACCACCTGTAGATACATTATATAAAGAAGAATTTCCGGCAGAAGAAGGAAGCAGAATCTTTTCTGTAGAATTTCTTCCGGGACAGTTTGACCAGAGAGCGGATTCCGCTGTTCAGTGTATTCAGTTCATCAAAGAAGACGAGCAGCCGGTCATCCGTACCGCGACAACTTATGTGATCCATGGAGGAGAAGGCAGCTTATCAGATGAAGAATTTGAAGCAATCAAAGAACACTGCATCAACCCTGTAGATTCCAGAGAAGCACAGGGCGAAAAGCCGGAGACATTAGTTACCGTATTTGATGAGCCGGCAGATGTAAAAATCTTTGACGGATTCAAAGATATGGAAGAAAGCAAGTTAAAAGAATTATATGATTCTCTCGGACTTGCCATGACATTCAAGGACTTCCAGCATATCCAGAATTATTTTAAATCAGAAGAAGACAGAGATCCTTCCATGACAGAGATCCGCGTTCTGGATACATACTGGTCAGATCACTGCCGTCATACAACATTCTCGACAGAACTTACAGACGTTTCATTCGGCGACGGCGATTACAGAGAGCCGATGGAAGAGACTTACAAACAGTACATCGCTGATCACAGCGAGATCTTCAAAGGAAGAGAAGACAAATTTGTCTGCCTGATGGATCTTGCACTGATGGCAATGAGAAAATTAAAACGTGAAGGAAAATTACAGGATCAGGAAGAATCCGATGAGATCAATGCATGCAGTATCGTTGTGCCAATCGAAGTAGACGGTGTGGAAGAAGAGTGGCTTGTGAACTTCAAGAACGAGACACATAACCATCCGACAGAGATCGAGCCATTCGGTGGAGCTGCTACCTGCCTCGGAGGAGCCATCCGTGACCCACTGTCAGGACGTACATATGTATACCAGGCAATGCGTGTTACAGGAGCCGCTGATCCAACCGTATCTGTAAAAGATACATTAAAAGGAAAGCTTCCACAGAAGAAACTGGTTAGAGAAGCAGCACACGGATACAGCTCTTATGGTAACCAGATCGGACTGGCAACCGGAGCAGTAAAAGAAGTCTATCATCCGAATTATGTTGCAAAACGTATGGAGATCGGAGCAGTACTCGGGGCAGCACCAAGACGTGCAGTCATCAGAGAAACTTCAGATCCTGGAGATATCATTATCCTTCTCGGCGGACGTACCGGACGTGACGGATGCGGTGGAGCAACCGGATCTTCCAAAGTACATACAGAAGAGTCTATCGAGACCTGTGGAGCAGAAGTACAGAAAGGTAATGCACCTACAGAAAGAAAGATCCAGAGATTATTCAGAAGAGAAGAAGTCAGCAAGCTGATCAAAAAATGTAACGACTTCGGAGCAGGCGGAGTATCTGTTGCTATCGGAGAACTTGCAGACGGACTTCAGATCGACCTTGATAAAGTACCTAAGAAATATGCCGGCCTTGACGGAACAGAGATCGCAATCTCTGAATCACAGGAACGTATGGCAGTTGTTGTAGATCCAAAAGATGTAGATGAATTTATGAAATATGCATCCGAAGAGAACCTGGAAGCAACAAAGGTGGCTGTCGTAACAGAAGATCCAAGACTGGTCCTTTCATGGAGAGGAAAAGAGATCGTAAATCTTTCACGTGCATTCCTTGATACCAACGGAGCACACCAGGAGACAACTGTAGCGGTTGATATCCCGAACAGAAAAGACAGCATCCTCGTAAGAGAAGAAGTAAAAGACGTAAGAGAAAAATGGCTTGGTATGTTAAAAGACCTGAATGTATGCTCACAGAAAGGTCTGGTAGAAATGTTCGACGGATCCATCGGAGCAGCTTCTGTATTCATGCCGCACGGTGGAAAATATCAGAAGACAGAGACGCAGGCAATGGTTGCCAAGCTTCCGGTATTAACAGGAGACTGCGATACCGTAAGTATGATGAGTTACGGATTTGATCCATATCTGTCAACATGGAGCCCATATCACGGAGCAATCTATGCAGTGACAGAGTCTATCGCAAAGATCGTTGCAGCAGGTGGCGATTACAGCAAGATCCGTTTCACATTCCAGGAATATTTCCGTCGTATGACAGAAGATCCACACAGATGGAGTCAGCCGTTCGCAGCTCTTCTCGGAGCTTACAGTGCACAGCTTGGATACGGACTTCCATCCATCGGTGGAAAGGACAGTATGTCAGGAACATTCGAAGACATCGATGTACCACCGACACTGGTATCTTTCGCAGTGGACATTGCAAAAGAAAAAGACATTATCACACCGGAACTTAAGAAAGCCGGAGATAAACTGGTATGGCTTCGTATTGAGACAGATAATTACGACATTCCTGTATACGAGAAAGTTATGGATCAGTACGGTAAATTTACAGAAGATATCCACAGCGGTAAGATCGTAGCAGCTTATGCACTGGACAGACATGGTATTGCGGCAGCAGTCAGCAAGATGGCATTCGGTAACGGCATGGGTGTGAAGATCGAGCACGATGTAGACGCAAGAGACTTATTTGCACCGGCATTCGGAGATATCATCGCAGAAGTACCGGCTGATAAGGTATCTGAACTTGGAATTACTTATACTGTAATTGGTGAAGTAACAGACAGCGCAGCTATTGAATATAACGATGTGAAGATTGCGTTAGACGAAGCAGTATCTGCATGGGAAGAAACACTGGAAAAAGTATTCCCGACCAATTCCGGAGCGGAAGGACAGGATGCGAAGGTGGAGACAGGATTATATGATACATCTGATATTTATATCTGTGACCACAAGATCGCTCAGCCGACCGTATTTATCCCGGTAATGCCTGGAACAAACTGTGAATATGACAGTGCGAAAGCATTCGAAAGAGCAGGAGCAAAGGTGATCACAAAAGTATTCAGAAATATGAGTGCATCTGATATCGTTGATTCTGTAGAAGTATTTGAAAAAGCAATCGAACAGTCACAGATCATCATGTTCCCAGGTGGATTCAGTGCAGGTGACGAACCGGACGGATCAGCAAAATTCTTCGCAACAGCATTTAAGAATGCGAAGATGAAAGAAGCGGTAGAAAAATTATTGAATGAGCGTGACGGACTGGCACTTGGTATCTGTAACGGATTCCAGGCTCTGATCAAGCTTGGTCTGGTACCAAACGGAGAGATTACAGGACAGCAGCCGGATTCACCGACACTTACATACAACACGATCGGCCGCCATATCTCCAAGATGGTCTATACAAAAGTAGTAACGAACAAATCTCCATGGCTCAGAGAAGCAGAACTTGGCGGAGTATACACCAACCCTGCATCTCATGGTGAAGGAAGATTTGTTGCAAATAAAGAATGGCTGGACAAGTTATTCGCAAATGGCCAGGTTGCAACACAGTACTGTGATCCGGAAGGAAATATCACAATGAACGAAGAATGGAATGTCAACGGTTCTTACTGTGCGATCGAAGGTATTACAAGCCCGGACGGACGTGTGCTTGGTAAGATGGCGCATTCAGAAAGAAGAAACAGAAGTGTGGCAATGAACATTTACGGAGAACAGGATATGAAGATCTTCGAATCAGGAGTAAAATACTTCAAATAATGAATGTTCAGGTGTCTGAGACTTCCGGTAATGAGATGAAAATTGGCATCCTTGCATTATAATAAATGCAATTTAGAGCGCAATCTGTTTCATAAAAATGAATATAACATGAGAAAAAGCACAAAACCCTTGCAAAATCTGCAAGGGTTTTGTAAAAAGTTGCAAAAAATAATAAAAACTGTAAAAAATATCTTGCCAGATACACTTGTTTGCTTTACAATAGTAAAGGACAAAGGCGTCAGGGAAAAACAGATGGCGTAAGTCATCTGCTTTTTTTATTCCAAAGCGTGTAGAAAAAACAGCCGGCGGCTGGATCGCAGTATTTGGACAAATTGTTGGACAGGGACGCTTTTGAAAAGGATACGTATATTATTTTAGGAGGTAGAAAGCTATGTCATATGTTGATGAAGTACTGGAGAAAGTAGTAGCTAAGAATCCTGCAGAGCCAGAATTCCACCAGGCAGTAAAAGAGGTATTAGAGTCATTAAGAGTTGTTGTAGAGGCTAACGAGGAGAAATTCAGAAAAGACGCTCTTCTTGAAAGACTTGTTGAACCTGAAAGACAGATCAAATTCCGTGTTCCATGGGTAGACGATAAAGGACAGGTTCAGGTTAATACAGGATACCGTGTACAGTTTAACAGCGCAATCGGACCATACAAAGGAGGATTACGTCTGCACCCATCTGTAAACCTTGGTATCATCAAATTCCTTGGATTTGAGCAGATCTTCAAGAACTCACTGACAGGACTTCCAATCGGCGGAGGTAAAGGTGGTTCTGACTTCGATCCTAAGGGAAAATCAGACAGAGAAGTAATGGCATTCTGCCAGAGCTTTATGACAGAACTTTGCAAATATATCGGAGCTGACACAGATGTTCCTGCAGGAGACATCGGAACAGGTGCAAGAGAGATTGGTTACATGTTCGGTCAGTACAAGAGAATCAGAGGCCTGTATGAAGGTGTTCTGACAGGAAAAGGATTAAGCTACGGCGGATCTTTAGCAAGAACAGAAGCTACAGGATATGGACTTCTCTACTTCACAGAAGAATTATTAAAGATCAACGGAAAAGACATCAAGGGAATGACAGTTGCAGTTTCCGGAGCTGGTAACGTTGCAATCTATGCAATCCAGAAAGCTCAGCAACTTGGAGCTAAAGTTGTAACAGCAAGTGATTCTACAGGATGGGTATATGATCCGGATGGAATCGACGTTGCAGCATTAAAAGAAATCAAAGAAGTAAAACGTGCAAGACTGACAGAGTACAAGAACTACCGTCCTAATTCAGAATATCATGAAGGACGCGGTGTATGGTCTGTTAAGGTTGACCTTGCTCTTCCATGTGCTACACAGAACGAACTTCACCTTGAAGATGCAAAACAGTTAGTTGCTAACGGATGCGTAGCTGTATGCGAAGGTGCTAACATGCCTACTACATTAGAAGCAACACAGTATCTGCAGGAGAATGGTGTGATCTTTGCACCTGGTAAAGCTGCAAACGCTGGTGGTGTTGCTACATCTGCACTTGAAATGTCACAGAACAGCGAGAGACTTAGCTGGACATTCGAAGAAGTAGATGCAAAACTGAAGAACATCATGGTAAACATCTGCCACAACATGGACGATGCTGCAAAACGTTACGGAATGGAAGGTAACTATGTTGCCGGCGCTAACATTGCAGGATTTGAAAAAGTTGTAGATGCTATGACAGCTCAGGGAATCGTATAGAATTGGTATTTAATTTATCAGGCGACGGCTACTCGGACCGGAATAAAAGTTAGGAATCCTTTCCTGTTCAGGTTCCGTCGGCGGGTAATACTAAAGGGGCAAAATTCTGCTAAAAGCAGGCATTCAAAATTTGGAACTCGGCATACGCCTCAAACAGTCAAATTTTGAATACCTAACGCAGAATTTTGCCCCTTAAGTATTACCAACACCTTCTCCACATTCACTGGAAAGGATACCCGACTTTTATTCCGTGGGTATCGGATGCCTGAAGAATTAAGTGCCTTATACTGCGTCCTCCAAGGACCGAGAGGTCAACCCAGTTAATAAATTAAATATCAATTGTAGAAATTATTTAAAAAATTTGAAAAAAGGTGTTGACTTTCCACGGAACCAATGCTATACTAACGAAGTCGGTTCGAGAGAGACGACAAAATATATGGGATCATAGCTCAGCTGGGAGAGCATCTGCCTTACAAGCAGAGGGTCATAGGTTCGAGCCCTATTGGTCCCATACATTTTCTAAATTGATTGTGGCGGGATAGCTCAGTTGGCTAGAGCACACGGTTCATACCCGTGGTGTCGCTGGTTCAAATCCAGTTCCCGCTACTCATTATGGCGGGATAGCTCAGTTGGCTAGAGCACACGGTTCATACCCGTGGTGTCGCTGGTTCAAATCCAGTTCCCGCTATTTTTTATTGCCATACATCTGTAAAAGTTGCCAGTGACAGCTTTCGGAGGTGGCAGGTTCTAAGTATATTGGTATACACAGCAAGAGAGTCGGAAAAGAATCCGGTTCTTTTTTTATGCCCAATTTACCTAACAAAGTATACAAGAAAAGTAAAATCGTTTATAATATTTTACATCGCCATGCGTTCGAAAGAAACTGCTGCCTGCAGGAACTGTCACTGCCAGTTCATTGCGGATGCTTTGGCGGATTCTACAGATATGGTAAGAACAGGAGGTTAACGAAGATGGTACCAAAGAGTAGTTTATTCATTCGCATTGTTGCGGGTGCATATGTAATATATTTAGGAGAAAAGCTGATCCACAGTTCACTTGCGGATAGACCGGAGAATTATATACTTTATATAGCGGCAGGCGTAATATTCGCATTGATTGGTCTTTACTGGCTGGTAGGATCCGGAATCAAGATGGTGAAAAAGGAATACCGGGACGACAGCATTAGGGGCCGTATGAATGAATCTGAGAATGAGACGGAAGAAGTAAAAGCAACAGAAGAACCGGTGGAAGAAACAGAAGAAAGCGCTACGCCAGAAAATGACAAACCAGTGAGATAAAAGATTAACAAAAAGATAAACAAAAATAAGGAGGAGAATATATGCGCGTAGGTATGGGATATGATGTACACAAGTTAGTAGAAGGAAGAGATCTGATCCTTGGTGGGGTGAAGATCCCTTACGAGAAAGGACTTCTTGGTCATTCGGATGCAGATGTATTATTACATGCAATCATGGATGCGCTTTTGGGGGCTGCAGCGCTTGGTGATATAGGAAAGCATTTTCCGGATACAGATCCGGCGTACAAAGGTGCGTCCAGTATCAGGCTTTTGGAAGAAGTGGGAAGAATGATCGACGAGAAATTATATGTGATCGGTAATATCGATGCAACGATCATTGCACAGCGGCCGAAGATGGCGCCGCACATTGAACAGATGCGGAAAAATGTGGCAGAGGCACTGCATATCGAGGTGGATCAGGTGAATATCAAGGCAACGACAGAAGAAGGACTTGGTTTTACTGGAACGGGAGAAGGGATTTCTTCACAGGCAATTGCAAGTCTGGATACGATCGCTAATTACAGTTACAGAGTCGGACCTTCAGAAGGTGGATGTGCCGGCTGTGGCGGATGTATGAAAGTGCAGGAAAGTTAGATAACGCAAAAATGATAAAAGCAGGCGGATAGACAGCAAATGCACAGAAGCAGATAGAAAAATAAGAGAAAAAGGGAAAAACAAAATGGAGATAAGAAAGCTGGAAACAGAAGAAAAACAGAACACGAAAAAGCTGTATGAAGAAGTGTTTTCAGAAGACAGCAAAAGTTTTGTTGATTATTATTATGAAGAAAAACTAAAAGACAATCAGATTTATGCAGTAGAAGAGGACGGAGAAATACAGGCCATGCTGCATCTGAATCCATATGAACTCGCGGTGAACGGCAGTAAAAAAGATGTGAATTATATCGTCGCCGTTGCAACGAGAGAATCTTACAGGAAACGTGGATATATGGCAGGATTGTTGAAACAGGCATTGAATGATATGTACGCAGACGGAGAGACGTTTACATTCCTGATGCCTGCATCAGAGAGCATTTATCTGCCCTTTGATTTCCGAACGGTATGTGAACAGAACCGGTCATATTATGATCCGGAGGAGGAAACAGAAGAAGGCGTGGTCATAACGGATGCAGTGAATGCGGATGCAGAAGAGATGGCGGCTTATATGGAAGCACAACTGACACAGTCATATCAGGTTTATGCAAAACGAAGCACAGCGTATTATGAACGCCTGATCAAGGAATATGCAAGTGATGGCGGAATATTAAAGATTTACAAAAAAGACGGTAAAATTACAGATATCAAGATCGCGGCAGAAGCGGAAGAGGTAGACGGCGGCAAACCAAAGATCATGATCCGTATCGTAGATGTCAGAAGAATGCTGATGTCATTGCGCCTGCAATCATTTATGGGTACATGCTTTACTGTAACGGATCCAATTATCGAAGAGAACAATCGTTGTGTGATGATCACGGGAACAGAATTCTCGGGTGTGATGCTGATGGATGGAAAGCCGGAGAACAGTGAAGGAACGATCACAGTGGGAGCACTTGCAAGCCTTGTATTTGGTGTAAAGACTGCAGAAGAAATCTGTGCGGATGGTGATGCAGTCATGTCGGAACGTATGAAAGAAGAACTTGGTAAGATCATACCATTGTCAAGGGTTTATCTGAACGAGACAGTGTAAAAAAGGAAGTGTCTTTCGTTTTTCTTTAGAATTTTCTGAAGTCCCCCTTAAGAAATGCCGGGTAATATAATAACAACAGAGGAAACAGCTGGAATTAGGAAAAAGGATGAGAAATAAGATGGAGATGAATCATGTACTGGTTGTAGAAGACGACAAGGAGATCAGAGAAGGTGTAGAGATATATCTGAAAAGTCAGGGGTATGAAGTATTCCAGGCAGCTGACGGTGTAGAAGGACTGGAAGTCATTGAAAAAGAAGACATCCATCTGGCAATTGTGGACATCATGATGCCAAGGATGGACGGAATCTCTATGGTGGTAAAGCTCAGGGAAAAATATGATTTCCCGGTGATCTTTCTTTCCGCAAAATCAGAAGAAGTGGATAAGATCATGGGACTGAATATGGGAGCCGATGATTACGTAACGAAACCATTTACCCCGATGGAACTGCTCGCCAGAGTCAACTCACAGCTTCGCAGATACCGCCGTTTTATGGAAAGGCTGGGAGATAAAGAAGAAAATTCCAGAATCCATACGATCGGCGGACTGGAGATCAATGAGGATAATGTAGAAGTGACCGTTGACGGCGAACCGGTAAAGATGACTCCGATCGAGTACAAGATCCTGCTGCTTCTGATGAAGAATCCGGGACGGGTGTTCTCTGCGGAGGAGATCTATGAGCGGGTATGGAATGAACGTGCGATCAACACCGATACGATTATGGTGCACGTCAGAAATATCCGTGAAAAGATAGAAGTAAATCCAAGAGAACCAAAATACTTAAAGGTGGTGTGGGGCGTTGGATACAAAATTGAAAAGCAGGCGTAAACTGGGAATTTTTCTGATAATTGTAACAATATTAAGTGCAGCATATGTCATGCTGTATAATTATGATGTGATTTATGAAAAAGCGGTCGAGGAAGCACAGAAGACTTATACGACGTCGCTTTCGGACAGGGAATATCTGGAAAGCTTTCTGGAATTCAGTTATATCCTTTATAATCAGGAGATATCATCCAAGACAGGAGAAGCCAAGATGTCACAGGATGAGATCAATGATGTGGCAGATGTGTGGATGGAGGATTATGAAGCATTATATCCTTATCTGGATTACCGGATCGAGGATGGATCGGGAACGGTTCTGGGACGAAGTACGGCGAATACCGGAAATGGTCTGACAGATGACAGCTTTAAAGAATATGCATTTGGTATGGTGCTGACTTACGATGAGCATGGCAACCCGGATGTGAAAGTTGTAAAGAGCGGCGAAAAGACAGCGCAGAGTATTGTTCTCAGAAAGATCATTGACAACTGGAGCGAGACGGTTGAGGACGCTACGCATGGAGAACTGAAGACGCCGAAAAACCGCACATACATCTACGGAATGAAGAAAAGCAGCATTGAACAGTATCTGAATCAATGGTACTGGTTCGGGGATGAAGCTCCGAATGATGCATGGTATATGATGCTTGCCTGCATGGCAGCAGTATGCGTGGCGGCATGGATTTTTGCACAGAGCGAGACACTGAAAATTGGTGGCGGAAAGATCTTCCGGCAGCCATTCGAGGTTGTTTTTGTTGTTGCGTCAATTACTCTTGGGATTCTGGATGATAAACTGAACTGGATCATAACCAGAGAGGAAGGCTTGCCGCAGCCAATGGATTTTGCAATCTGGGTCGGTGTATTTGCGGTCACATACTGGGTGACAACGTGTATCAGTGCGGTTCAGAAGATTGGGCTCAGAAAGTATGTCACGGAACGGACGCTGGTATGGCGGCTGTGGAAGGCGCTGAGGGAAGAAGCTCCGGCGGCTGCAGAAAGAGTCGGACGGGACGGTGGGAGACTGTACCGGAAGGTGAAAAAACTGGCCAACAGAGTATATGAGATTGTTACAGACATTGATTTTACCGATAAAGGAAGTAAGGCAATCCTGCGGATCGTACTGGTGAACTTTATCATCCTTGCTGTGACGAGTGTCTGGGTATATGGAATTATGGCACTGATCATTTATTCTGCAATCCTGTACTTTGTTTTAAAAAAATATTTTAATGAGGTGAAACGGAATTATCACAGACTTCTGGAAGCGACAAATGAGATTGCAGATGGCAATCTGGATGTAGAAATCGATGAGAATCTGGGTGTATTCGAGCCATTTAAAGAAGAAATCGAGAAGATCCAGAGCGGATTCAAGAAGGCGGTAGATGAGGAAGTAAAAAGCCAGCGTATGAAGACTGAACTGGTAACGAATGTCTCGCATGACCTTAAGACGCCGCTGACGGCGATCATCACCTATGTGAATCTTCTGAAGATTGAACAGGATCCGGAGAGACAGAAAGAATATATCGATGTGCTGGATAGAAAGTCTCTCAGACTGAAAGCACTGATCGAAGATTTGTTTGAGATCAGTAAAGCAAGCAGCAAATCCGTGAATCTGAACATTGCCAACATTGATATTGTGAATCTGTTCAAACAGGTGAAGCTGGAAATGGAAGAAAAGATCACGGAAGCGAATCTGGACTTCCGGCTGGATATTCCGGAGGATAAAGTGATCGTGGCACTGGACGGACAGAAGACATACAGGATCTTTGAAAATCTGATTGGAAATGCAGCAAAATACGCAATGCCTCATACGAGGGTATATGTGAAAATTGCGGCAGAAGACGGGGATGCGGTGTTCCAGATGAAAAATGTATCGGCAAACGAGCTTACATTTAACCCAGAGGAGATCACGGAACGTTTTGTCAGAGGGGATTCGTCAAGAAATACCGAAGGATCTGGACTGGGACTTGCAATCGTCAAAAGTTTCGTGGAGATTCAGAAAGGAAAATTCTGGATCGAGACGGAGGCGGATCTTTTTAAAGCGGAGATTCGCTGGAAACTGGTTGACAAAAAGGATGATATCGCATAATATATATTCTATATGAGAA
>PPYF01660328.1_pt1 | contig 44922 bp, 59 predicted proteins | sample 1559871 | NCBI WGS metagenome assembly PPYF01 (sample SAMN08240021, study PRJNA423297) | Human gut metagenome, whole genome shotgun sequencing project.
TCTGGGCGATAAGAGAGGCGATTTCAGTGGATATCGTCATGATTAAATACGTCTCCTTTACTCAAATTCATCGACCGTGCAGTCGGCGTAAACAAGTTCTACGTCGTTGAGGGAGCGTATCTTCATAATGGCCTTTGCACCCGTTAAATCGGGCGCATTGGTCATTACGTACACACGTTCAAAATCGCTTCCAATGTGAAGTTCATCGTTGTGTGTTTGCATTGGTTATTCCTCTTTCCGCTTATCTTCTCTTGCGGCTAACCAGTCGGCTACGAACGGTACATACCGTTCGGGTACTACTTTCTGCCCGTCGGTTACGTCCTCTTTGGTCAGTACGTAATTGCCATTGAGTACCTGCCATCCGTAAATGGGTATCATAGTCTTGAAAATACGCATAAAAAACCACTCCTTTATAAATAATAAAATAGTATATAGTGCTTCTCGCATTAGGACTCACCCCCTTCTGCAAGAGTTGCAACCGTTTCTGAAAGCTCCGCTATACTTGCCATGATCTGTTCTTGTATATCCGTAAGTTGCGGAGCGTCTACCTCTTGCGGCTCGGACGGCTCAAGCGGAGTAAGCGGTACATCTTCTTTAATCTCACGCTTTACTATCTTGCCGTCTTTAAGCTCTATTGTTGAGATGTCGTAATTAACGGAGTCTTGCACCTCGGTACAATCTTGATACGGAAGTCGTAACTCGGATTGCGCTTTGCACGACCCATCCGAACGAAAGTAGTAATACATAATCTCTCACCTCTCTACCAGAACGAAACGACGCATACTTTGATTGTTCCCCACGACAACGTCAGCCCGTTTACTGTACAGTTGTAACAATATCCATTATCGCTTATCCCAACAATATGCTTGCCGTAGCCTGGAGTTACTTTGTCAACCCCTCTATTAACCCTCTCCGTTCTTACCTGTGGGAATATTTCATTTGTTGGATAACCAAAAAACACAAACATTTTTTCATCAAAATACCCTTGATTGACAAAGGGAATATTCCACATGACACGAGGGTTGGCGAGTGTACGAGCAGAGAACACGAAGTTATCTCTGTCATTAAAAAAGTCTCTATATTCAAGAGATTTTTCTTTGTTCATATAGACAGGAAAACGCCTCTTAAGCACTTCGTTAACACGATAATAAAGGTCACCGCCCACCCAGTCACCATCAAAGCTTGACACTTGTGGTAGATTCGGCGTTGTTGAACGCCAATAATAAATGTGTGTAGAGCCATTATAGTCATTTCCGGCGACAACCCCCTTGCCGAAATAATCAGTAATGATTAAGTCATAATCCAACACGTATATAATCGACTTCTCGATAGAGTATCCTTTGGGAAGTATGATTTTATCGCCGCTATCAACGACCTGCGTCGATACGTGTACGGGCTTGAGTTGTTCTCCTTCGGCGTATACGGATTTAGCGTCGATACGACTACTCGTTATGTTAGCACCAACGATGTCGCCGTTCGGCATGACCCTAAAACTCCCGTCCTCATTAGCAAATATTCCGCCAATGATAGCTCCGCCGTACAGTTCGCCTACGTTCTGAGTAATAGCCGATAAGCTATCTACCTGTATTTTGTCAGCCGTAACCGCGCCGGCTTGAATCATGCCCTTGGTAATGACGTTCTGGTCGAACACTGCGTCACTTGTGACGTGCAGTAGCCTACCGTCGATTCTCGTACCCATCGGCGATAAGTTGATTCGTGAGATAAGCTCTTTGCCGTCTAGGCTGTTAATCCGCATATCAACGCTGTTCGATAACTGCGTGATACGCGACTGTGTGCCTGTAAGGTCAGATTTCACAACGCCAATGTCTCCTTCGATTTTAGCTATGGCTTTATCGATAGCGTCAAGGCCTAGGGTCTCTCTATCTAGCATATCTTTAGTAACTTCAAACTTGACCGTCACGGCCTGCTGACCGCTTATCTCACCTTCACCGAACAGGTCTACATAAGATACCTTCACGTTGTACACGTTAGGCTGTAGTATCGTCTGGAACACGTTTGTGGCGGTGAAGAATACATCGTTATCGATGTACACATTAGCGCCTTTGCACCCTGACGGAATAGCCGCAAACCTCACGGCAATACCACCTTGTAGCGCCTTGACTTCAATGTTAGTCGGAGCTTTAGGCTTCGGCTTGTTATACGAAAGAGTAGCTCCCGTACTGTACTGACCGATCACGTTACGTGCAAATACGTAAAGATTGTCGCTTCTGTCTACAAGCGATAATGACGCTTGTATGTCCGTTGTACGGAGTAATAGCCCTGCATTTGTACCCACAACGTCGTCCGTCCGTATCTCGTAAAATGCAACGTCGGTGTTAGTCACTTCATCCCACGATACCTTAGCGGTATCACCGAACGTGAGTTTAAAGTTTGTCGGAGCGTTCGGTACGTCGGACTTCATAGATACCAGTACGTCTCGGCTAGGCGCTGTATCTTTGTCATTCGTGTTGTTCCACTTATCTCTCGTAACAACAGCTACGTGGTACGTTGCACCTACTACCGCCTGCGGAATGATAATCTGTTCTGTACCGCTTCCCCCGAACAGCCACTCGGTATCACCTGTTCGTTTATACCACACGTCGCCTGCAAGGTAGCTTGAGATGTTAGGCTTCTGCCACTCTACTTTAATATCATACTTAGCGTTTCTGTCTTGGCCTTGTGTGTACTTAATAGACGCAACTACGTTCATTACAGGCGGTATGTAGTAGCGTGATATGGTGTACGGTAACGACGGAACGTCATTAACCGTTACCGTGCCAACACCGATAAGCGGAGTCGGTACGATCCTAAAGTACAGTTTTTTGCCTGCATACTCTTTCTTTATGGGTGCTTCAAACAGCCTGTTATCTATCACCACGGCCTGTACGCCGCTACCGTGATTAGCCGCTACCGTGCCGTAAGCTCCACGGACGCAACCTTTTAGGGTGTAGATGTTGTCGGTACGGGTCGCTGTTTGGTAGGTGATAAACTCATCACCGATACATACTACGTTTGCCATAAGGCGGCTGCCGCCGTTAGTGAAGTCTTCGGACTGTACCGCTACGGTCGTATCAGTAGCGGATATAGATGATGATAGCGTACCAACGTGTGCCTTACCTATAGCGCTTCCTATGGGTAAGAACGTCTGGTTATCTTCGCTTATGTAGATGTCCTGCTTATAAGTAGACGGGCTGTCACTCGTAATGCCTAACCACAACTCCATACCCGTTGTAGTAACGTCGCTAGGCGGTGTTACAAAGGCCACACTACTTACAGTAGGTGTTACAGGTGCGGATATGTTTATCGACTGCGTAACCGCCGTCTGAACACCGTTAGACGCTGTTAGGCCGTATATCGTGACTATCTTTACCGTATATGTACCGTCATACTTTGCAGGTATGTCAAGAGTCGTTGCTGTTGTGTCCTGCACCGTATTCCACGTCTGACCGCCGTCGCTTGAAAGCGATACAATAAACTTAGAATACGGACTGTCAATATCCCATGTTACGGAAACTTTGCCATCTTTCGTGCCGTCGCTGTTCGTCCAGTAATAGTGATTAGCTATCACCCTCGAAACGTTTTGTGCGGTACGGTTATCTGCGTCGGAGTAGTTAATAGTAGGAATATCGTAATTTTCATTGAACACGTCCTCGTTGTACTCAAGGCCTTCTATTTTACGGGTAAAGTCCTGCGCTCTTGAGATGGAACGTACTACAAACTTCTTACTCTTCGTCTGCGATTTGGCAAGATCATACACATCTCCTGCCTGCGGAGCTTCGTCGGGCATCGATGATAAAAGCACCTCTGTAGTCGTTTCTGTAACGTTTTTAACGGTGCAGGCTACCTCGTACCTTACGTCATTGTTACAAGCTCTGTAGGCGAAAATATAGCGTTTCTGTGCGTCGTAATTATTAATCGGAGCGTCTAATATAACCGCGTTGCCGCTAACGCTTACGATACTTCCCGATGTAGCCCATTCGGGCACGTCGTGTGCTACTATAATCACGTCGCCTACGGTACAAGCGATAGCGTCAATATCGGCTTCAAACGAAACGGTACGTACCATTTTCTGGTTACAGAACAGCTGAAACTTCCCTTCCCGATAGGCCTGTTCCATATTGTCTATTGCAGGATAAGCTATCTGCGTTGTATTGTCGTACTCGTCCGTATCGAACGTATCGGAGTATACTTTAATCGTGTCTTGCTGATAGCCTTTTTGCTTGTTCGTGAAGGTGACTTCTACGGCGTTTGCCCTATCGGAAGTCTTTAAGAAGTCCTCTTGGAACGTGCCTTCTTTAATGTTACCCATGCCGAACATCTGTACTGCGTCTTTAAGGCCGTCCCATACGGGTGCAAACCTCGTACCGAAAGGAATAACCATTCCTCTACCAACAGCTGATATATACTTGTTCGTAAGCTCTAACAGCTCGCCTACTTGGTTTATCTCTATGTTGCAGTAGAGTTTAAAGCGGTCGCAATACTCTGCCCACTCGGCGAAACGGTCGTACATCATAAGCTCGGCTTTAGCACCTCTTACGATATAAACCTCTTCACCGTTGCGTGCGTCTTTTACCTTGTCGGCTTGGTGTATCATGTCGTACGCCGCCCATGCAGGATTGTTTGCAGGCCGTGTTTCGTACTTCTTTGTGTTCGGATTATAGACGAACACGTACTTACGCTCTTTCATAAACTTTAGCGTCGGACTGCCGCTCAACTGGTCTGTTGCCATAGCCTTGATCCCGATAAGGGCAATACAAGGATAGGCAAAGTCGTCATATACGATACTTGCAACGGCTGTCCAGTAAATACGGGTAGACGCTCGGCTGTTGTCTCGGTCGTGGCTTCTGTCCGTTACTTTGACTCGTACCTGATACTCACCTTCGGGAATGTTATCGACTCGATACTCTTTACGCAACGCTCCTGACTGATGACCCGTTATACGGCTAGTAGGTACTTGTTTCCAGTCTTGTGTGCCAACTTTGGCGTACTCGGCTGCGATTTCTACCCATGCGTCGCCTAGTTTGCCGTCGTCTTTAGCGTAATAAAGCCCGTTACTGCACTCAACGTAAAAGATAATACCTTCCGTGGCGTTACCTGTTACTATATCGGTACGCCACTCGTCTTTAAGGATTTCATAGTTTAGTACCTTAGACGATATGGTGTCATTGAAGTTCGATATGACTTCTTGATCGTTCGTACCGTTTCGGATAGTAACTTCTACATCTTTATAGTTTGCTACCGGGTTATCGTTGAGTCTTACGTCTGTGATTTCAAGCTCACCTCGGCCTGCGGATACAAGCCAATTCAGATACTGCTTGTCGTCTTTAGAGTACAGATACTTACCGATAGTCTGACCGCCTGACCGTACTAACCCATAGGTGATGGGTATCGGGTTGTTCTGCCCTTGAGTGGTCTGTATATCTCCCCAACTGTAAGTAGGGTTTTCCTTGTTCGTTCCTAATTTAGGCGTTGCTGTTCCAAAGGCGTGCTGTATCAACTGACCGCCAATGAACATAACAGCCGCTGACGCTAAGTAGCCGCCGATAGCCGCCCATCCTGTGGCGTGCGTTAAAGCCGCCATCCCCCAGTGACCCGTTGCGGCTAAGCCGCCAACGCCGCCTGATACGACGGCTAAGGCAACCGTTGCGATAATAAGTAACGGATTCTTGCCGCCGCTCTTGGCCACAACAGGCGAAAAGACTATAAAGTCGCCGTCTTGTACTTCTTTATCGCCGTTAAACGTGTGTGCGTTCTTTGAGATTACAACATCTTTCATCTCAAGTTCACTGCCGCACTGCCTTACATAATCGGCGACTGTGTAGCCCTCTTGGAATAGGAACGTATGTATCTCTCTATCTTTTGTCGGCTCGAACGGATTTTTGACAAATACTACAGTTATCATGATTTATTCCTCTCCTGCATACACATAGTAGCCTTCTATAGTCTTATGCCATGCAGGGCTGTCCACTCGGCTTACCACTACGCCTGTTTTAGCCCTGCAATGGATAAACTTTCCATCGCCTATATAGACACCCGTGTGGTTGATTATGCCTTTCGGAACGCCTAGCCGTATGGCTAGAACGCTCGGTACAGGCGGCTCTCCCTCAACTTTTTTCCATATAGGCTTCTTGATTTCTTCGTGAATGATTTCGGATACCTTTTCATCGTCGTCGAAACTTGCCCAGTATTCGGGTAGCTTAATGCCAAAACGACGGTACACTTCCATAACAAGGCCGTAACAATCAAGGCCTTCAAGGGTTCTTCCTTCGTCTTTGCACGGTATACCGATAAGGCTTTCATACTCAATCATACGTATATGCCGCCTTGGTCAACGCCTGCAAAGCCGCCATACCTTTTACTGCACCCTCGCTTTCTACAATCGGAAAGCGTGCGGTTACACGTCTTATACTGACTTCCTGTATAGCCACAAAGTGCGCCGCCAAACTCTTTATACCTACAGTTGTTCTTTGAGTAGCGGTCAATCGGTCTGCGGCTATTAGGGTTGTACTCGGTACTTACGGTCATGGTTACCCAGGACTCCGTGACGTTTGTTCTTGCTACACGGAAGTGTTCTTCCAGTTCGGGTTCAGTAGCCGCAAGATTCTTAGAATTGACGACTCGTATAATTACGTCGGCATTATTAGCACCATTAGACGCTTCTATGTACGATGTCAAAGCTCGGCTCGTGTTGTCTACTCGTATCTCAAACGACGGGATACTACCCGATTTATCCTCTGTAACTTCCCCGATTTCAAGCGGAAAGGCCTGCCATAACTGGCCGTTCCACGTTATATCCTCTGTGTTGTAGCACACTCTGATAGGCTCTAAACCTTCCATAGGTATGATGAGTTCTAACAGAAGAATAAACACGCCTTCGGGATCAAGTCTGTTCTTTTCTGCTTTTGCGATTGCTGATAACGTTAACATAGCTTAGCACTCCTGTAACGTAATACTTCCTGAATAATACCCAACTGCTTTAGTTTCAAATTTTTCCTTGTCGGCAAAGCGTACAAGGTAGGTCTTTCCGTCAGTGAAACATTCCCACTCGAACGGAACGGCCGAAAAGTAACACTCGTTCGTAAGGAAACGCATTAAGATGAGATAGTCTGCTTCGGGCAAACTATCCCAACTTAATACCCATGTTTTACGGCTCTTCGTGAATTTACGTCTCGCCTTCACGACGCCGTTTTCCATCTTGGAACGAATGCTAATATCTTCATAGTCTACCGTACTACCGTAAGAAGGCTTACGAATAGATGACGGAAACTTGAGATTAGCCATTTGCTATCGCTCCTTTAAGGAAGTCTCGGCTCCCCATTTCATTAGTGCCTATTGCACTTAAAACTGTTGTAATGATTAGCTTACGTCCGTCAAATTTAGATTCGCTAGACTTCGCTTTTACTTCTTTACCACTTTCGTTTATGATTCTGACCTCAACGCTCTGCGGAGCTTGTGCGCCTGTGCCGCCTTGTCCTGCACCTGCGAATATCTTCGCCGTCTGACTAGCGTTATACACATAACCTGCGCCGCCATTGTTGTGTATCAGTTCTGCACCGTGTTCGCCTGCGACGTACCACTCTTCATTAGCAATACCGCCACTAGCATAATGGCCAAAAATACCACTGTAGCCGATACCACTTTGTAGATTAAAGGTAGCACCACCTGTACCTATGCCGCCACCAACGCCGCCTGTAGGTAGGCCGAATATTTTCATGACGGTGTGCATGATAAGCCCTTGCATGATGATTTTCATCATCATGTTGAGAATAGAGTTAGATATGTTCACATAGATGTCACGCATACGTTCGGAGAAGGACTTATTCTCGATAAGCATGTTACTGAAACCGTTTTCAATAGTGTTCGTGACGCTATCCCATGTGTTATTGATTTCAGTACCGATGTCCTGCGTGTATGACTTGATGTGTTCTATGCCTTTCTGTACGGCCGCCCCCCAGTCCGTTTTAGCTTCAAGGTCTCTGGCTTCCTTAACCTTAGCGGCGTACTGCTCTTCCAGTTCTATCCGCTGTTGTGTGGTAAGCTGCGCCGTTTCAAGCTGCTCCTTCTGGTAGGCGATAAACCGTTCCAGTTCTTCGGCTCTCTTACGGTCGATTTCGGACTGATACTCTCCGTTCAGATAGCCCATAGCCTGCAAATGCTTACCATACTCTTCGGAAATGTTACGCATAGCTTCACGTTCTTTTTCTTCCGATTCGCTTATAATCGCAAGTTGGTGAACGTACATCTGCCGTTCGGCAAGTCCCTTATCGCCTGTAGCCTTGTAGTAGTCACGGAGCTTGTCTTTGTTCTTAGCTATCTTTTCGTCACGTTCTGCACGGAGCTTTGCAAGTCGTCCATCTTCGCCGCCTGTAAGCTCAAGACTTGCGGACGTAACGTCTATATCCGATTGGGCTTCTCGTACACGGATAGCCTGTTCACGTTTTGCTTTTTCGACGGCAAGTTTATGCCATTCTAAGTTCTTTTCGTTCGCCGTTTTCATTAACGGAGAATAGTAAGTGCTTCGCTTAGTAGGCGTAAGGTCAACGTCACCGCCAACAGTAGCAAGTGCCGCTTTTACGTTGTTCAGATACTCGTCGGTGTTTTCGCCGTATAACTTAATGGCTTTATCAATGTCACCGTCGGCCACGCTTAACTTATCGTTGAACATCGTAATTGCCGCTTTAGCGTTTTCTAACGGGTCGGTCTTGTAATTAGGGAATAAGTCCGCTATACTTGCCCGTCCGTTAGCCGTTGCCACGTCCTGCCCGTCCAGTATCTGGAACATTCCCGTTGCACCTGAGTCGCTATTATATGCCCACGGGTTGATAGCGTTTACATCGCCGCCGCCACTTTCTACGGCCGCTAACGCCGCAAGAAGGTTTACATTACCGAAACCCATTTCTTGTGCGGCTTGCTTAATAACCGCTATTGAGTCGGTGTTCGGTAAGTTAGTAGCTTGTGTGGCCTGCGTATCTTGAATAGCGTTTGCAACAGAAACTCCCACACTTGCGGCAAGTGCGTTCATATCAATGTAGCCTGACGTGCTGAAAGCACTACTCCAATTTTTATGCTCGCCAACGCCATCACTTGAGTTAGACGCAATGTACGTATCGTCATCTACGTAAATACCGCTGTGCATGTAGTTATCACTTAAAATGATGTCGCCACGCTTCGGAGTATATCCGTCGCCTGCGGCGTGGAACGCTCCTGCACTTTGTGCCGCTTCAACAAACGTATCGTTCGTGCCGTTGATGTTGATACCCAACTTCTTGAACGCTTCGTTGATTAAGCCGCTACAGTCAAGGCCGTTCTCACCGTCGTCGCCGTGACCGCCGCCGTAATAATACTTTGTACCGAAAAAGTCTTGAGTAGCCTGTATCATAGCTTCGCCAACGCTTGCGGCTTGGCCTGTGAAGGCTGACCTATTAAAGCCTTTAAGGTTTACTGTACCCGTGGTTGCGATTTCACGTTGCGTCTTTTTGTAGAAGTTTTCGGCCTTCTGCATGTCAATCTGGAATTGACTGCCTGTTTCGTCTAGTATCTTCTCGTCTAACGACTCGATGATGTTTAACAGTTTATTGTTAGCGTCACGAATGGCCTTAGAGTTACTTTCAATGGTCTTAGCGTAAGATTCGTTCGCCTTGGCAAGGGCTTTCGTTTGCTTAGCCGCTTCCTTACTTGCTTTTGCGGCTTCCTTTGCGTCCTCGCTTCCATCTCCGTGTGAGAAACGACCTTGTACGCTGTCCATCAAGTCGTCAATACCTGCAATTTGTTGCACTTCTTTCATGTGCATATAGCTGTCTTTCATTTCCTTAGCTTCTTTTTGCAGTTGTTGCTGACGCAAGTTTTCTTCTCGGTCGGCCATCTGTCGGTTCAAATACGCTAACTGTTCGCCTGTAGGCTGATTGCTTAAACCTGCGTCACGTGCAAGCCCTGACTTTCCAATGTTGTCTGTACGTTCCCACTGTCCGTTAGAGTGCTGTGTCCATGAAACGCCGTCTTGGTCGGTAACTTGATGTAGGCTATCATATGCGGCTACGTCGGCTTGGTAGTCGTGCATAGCTTTTGTGGCCACGCCAACAGCTATTGCAACGCCCAGCCATCCGCCCGCTAAATTCCATACTTGGGTTAGTAAGCCTTTGACGGCGTTTCCTGCTACTGCCATACCTTTTGCTATTGTCGCCCCGGCTGAAAGTCCTGCCACGCCCTGTGCTTCTATCGCTGTAGTAGATATAATGGTCTGTGCGGCAAGCTCACGCTGTGCCATAGCCCCGGCTGTACCTAACTGAGATACTTTAACGCCTGTACCCATTGATACGACGCCTTGGTTTAATATCTCGGCTGTAGTTAGCCCTGTAGCGTCTGCAAGAGTAGCTTGTCCTTGTGTAGCTACTTCTGCACCGGCTCTTACGGCTTCTCCTGCCGTATATCCTGCACCTGCCTGTTCGATAAGCTCTGCATTTGTACGGAGTATCGACTCGGCAAGCTCGGCTTCACCGTTTTGCATAGCAAGTAGCGCTCTTTGCATATTGACTACTACCACATCGGCTACTTCTCCCCTTGCTTCATAAGCTTGAGTTGTAAGCATGATAGAACGGGCAAGTTCTTCCTCGCCTGCCTTAATAGCTTCGGCGGCTCTTATCATTTCAAACTGAACACTAGCGGATAAATCAACCGCATTCATCCTAACGGCCATCGTCCGTTCAATAGCCGCCGTGAGTTCGTCCTGTGCCGCTTTCTCGGCTTTAATAGCCGATATAGCCGCTAGGTTGCCCTCACTGCCTGTTATAGTTACGGCTTTACCTGCGGCATGTTGCGCCATAGCCGCATTATAATCAAGGTCACGCTGACGGAGTGCGGCCGCCTGTGCTTCATACTCCAGTCGGGTCTGCTGTGCCGCTCGTCCTAGTGCCGTCTCGGCTTCCGTTGCACCCGTAATGGCGTTAGCCGCTCCCGTAAATCCTGTGCGTATATCTTGCACATAATAGCTTATCTTCTGTGCTATAGTAAGCCCGATAAAAGCCTTTAAGAGTGCAGAAGCGTGCATAGCTCCCCATTCGATACCTGCGGCGATACCGTTTATTGCGGGCAATACTACCACACTCATATCACTTGCAAAGGTCTTACCCTGTTCAATTAAATGGCTGAATACGATACCTGCGTTTTGTATGCCCTCGTAAAAGTCCTTGTTCAGTCCTAGTACGGAGTGGTTATCCATATCTACGCCTACAAGTTTATCGGCAAGGGTGGTGAGTTCACTCGTCAACTGGCTAATGAACGGTGAAAGGCCTGTACCGCTAATTCTTGCCCACGCTTCTTTTAAATGGTTCACTCGGCCTTCATATGATTCAAGGTAGTGCTTGTTCGCTTCGGCTTCACCACGGAGTCTATCCTGTAAGAAGTTGAATAGGCCTTCTGCGGACTGCTTGGCTTGTGCAATATCTTGAGATGTAAGGCCTAAGATGATACCTAGCTTAGTACGGCTAATGTTCTTACCTGAGATTAAATCTTGCACGTCACGTGCAAGAAGGTTGCCCTGTAAGCCCATAGCCTTGCCTGTCGTGGTAAGGGTTGACGCAAGAGAAAGCGTTTGCTTAATCGTCATTCCTGCCGATAACGCATTAGGCAACATGGCTCGGAATACATCACTGATTTCCTGCGTACTAGCGCCTGTCGTCAAAGCGGCGTCGGAAAGCTCAAGCATTAACTTCTTACTCATCATTAGCGATTGAGTCCAATCAAGCGTCTTGCCGTTCACTTCACCCATTGTCATGAGTGTACCTGCCATAGAGATAGCACCCGTTTCCATTGTCTTGTAAAACTCGAATGCTTCTCCTAATGTGTGATGGAAGGCCGCTCCTATGCCCTCAATACCCGTAATAGCGGCGGCGTAACCTGCGGCATTTTCCAGTATGCCCTTGACCTGTATCGTACTTTGGCCGAAACGCTCTATCTGTTTACGACTGGCTTGGGCTTGGTCGGATACCTTCTTAAAGGCGGCTGACGCTTGGTCACGACCTATAATATTTATTTGTACGTCATTCTTTGCCATTATCTGCCATTTCCTTTCGTAAGTTATCAAGGGTGTATACTTCTAACGCTTGTATTCGGTATAACAGGCCTGCCGTCATTTCTATATCAAGCATAGCCGCTACTCTTTCTACTGCCGTATAATCTAGGCCGCAAGGAATGGGTACGCTTGCTCCCATTCCTGCACCATATGAACAAAACCGCCATTGCGTCTGAACGTGTGTCCATAGCGCAAAGGCGGTTTCATTTTCTAGCCATAAATACGGCTGTCTATCTTCGCATGTATGGCAATCAACGTTTTTTCCCAACTCTTTGCACATGTCGCAATAGTCGGATTTTTCGTTCACCCATTGCCATACCTCGATTAGTTTTTTTCGGCTAACTTGTTACCGTATGTAAGGCCATAGCAAATTTCTGCAAAGGCAAGGCATACATTGTTAGGCAAATCGCCAAAGTCAAAGTCACCGAAACAGCTATCCAGTATCCAGTCATAGCACGATTCACGTACATCCAGTGCATTACGTGTATCGCTAATCGGTGTCTTTAACCAGTTCTGGCCGCTTTCGTCCAGTTTCTTACGTTCGTTTCTTGTTAAAGAACGATAAGAAGGCAACTTACCTTCTTTAACCAATTTGTCCAAAACTTCACGGTTTTCTTTTTCAATCTTGCTAAGGTCTTGTTCCTTCTTCTCTGCCATGTCTTATACACTCCTTTTAATAAGACGCTACGTCGTTAATAAGCGTTACTACAATAATAGAATTGTTCGTATCGTCGGCATAATAGCCTTTGTAGTTAAGGTCTACCTTAACTCCTGCACTGCCTTCGATTGCAGGCGACGTACGTTCAAATATAAGTTCGGGAATAAGGAACGATAAGCTGAATTTATCTCTGGTAAAGATAAGTTCAAGCGACGTTTCTTTAATATCTGCACCCTTCTTAATAAGCGTATCGTCTACAAACAGTGCTTCAATACTACCCGATACGGCCATTGTCCCTTCATTGATAGACGGACGGGAATTTTTACCGTTAAGGCAATAGGTATCACCGTCAAGGCCATTGTCCATATCTAGCGTCATCTTACGGCAAATACCCAACACTTGGCCGCCTTCTTTAACAGTAGCGTTTACGTTGTTGAAACGGGTAAGCGCTAACTTATCGGGCGTACCTGCCATTGTGGTGGTTTTTTCATCTTCATTTGCCGCCATCGTATCGACGGTATACGTCGTTTCATTGTTCCCAACTTGCGCCGTAATGCTCATCTTGTTGCATTTAACGCCTAAGTATTGGAAGAACAGGTTGATGTCGGGAAAGCCTTTTTCTACTGTCATAGACGGGATTTCATCGCCTACTTTAAAGACGTGCTTGTAAAGCCCTGTCGGTGTCGGTGTACCTGCGCCTGACGTAACTGCCGCCGATGTCGGAGCGCCGAACATGCCCTTTAATACAAGGCCTACGTTTCGTACATCCAACGGCAACTCAAGCTGACCTGACGCTTCAAGCTGACCTACGCCTGCTTCTGTTGCGTCACGGCGGCCTGTGATTGTGTTCGTTTCAATCAAATTCTGCTTTGCGGCAAGGCCGTTCTTGTTGAACGGTACTCGATACGTTTTACCTGCCGTCGGCGCAACGCCATACACTGTTTCAAACGAAAGGTTTGTAATAGATTTCATGCCTTTAGCTTGTTTAGCCATTCGTTTTATCTCCTTTAATAATCAAGAATTTCACCCATAGTCGGTTCTATTTCAGTTTCGATACGCATGTATCCAACAAACTGCGGAAACGACGCTTTAGGTGATAAATCGTACTCAACTTTACTTAACGGGTAGCCGTGGTCGATAGCACATTTAGCAACTACTTCATAAATAAGCTGTCCTAGCTCGTCTACCTCTACTGCACCCTTTAGTGTAATAGTATCGGCTTCGGGATAACCGCCAAACGGTTGTTCCGTTCCGTCTACTATCATTGCGGTATTGCTGATAGCCCACACGATGACCGCCGAATAGGTATAAGTGTCTAGCCCTTCACCTTCCAACTTGGTGTCGTTCATGACAACGATAAAGGGACAATCTTCCTCACTCGGCGATTCACGGGGGTTGCCGCCTACAATATATTTCGGTTTCTTGTGGAAATGCTCCGTGCAATAATCCTTTATATCTTGCGACTGCGAAATATCAGTAAACCACGCATTCATGATTTTTTGTAATGCTAATGTGTGTTCCATGCATTCACCTACTGATATACTTTATACGTTCGGATACTTGTCTTAGTCGAACGACTTGTGTTACCCATTACGTAAGAGATGATTTTCTCTCTTACCGTATCGGCCGCTACTTGCTGTACCTTCGGTAACATTACAGGGAAAGTCGGTCTTGCCGCCGTGTTCGTCATAGTCGTACCTCTACGTAAGATAATACCTGCGGCGGCAAAGGCTCTACGGGTCTTGTCGGATATAGGCGTTTGGAAACCTTCTTGCTGTTTACTACCGATGAGAACAGCGGATTTACTTAGCCATCCTACAGTTACAACGCCGTCTTTAGCCCTGCGGCTATCGTAACCTACTGCCTGCCTTAATCTACCCATTAACGGATAGGTGCGTTTGGGTATGTGTCCCAATGCCGCTTCCAACAACCTACGCTGTTTAGGGGTAAGACTTCTCGGTGCGTAAGGCTTGCCGTTAGGCGCTCCTGACTTAATACCCTCTTTAATAACCCGTTGTGACTTCCACGCCGCTGATTTAAGGGCTGACGCTATCCATTTAGGATTGTCCTGTGCGGCTTGTAACAAAAAGGCGCTCGCCTTATCTTCGTATTCTATTCGTAAGTCCATATGCTCACCGCCTAGAATACGCCGTTGCCGTAAGGAACAGCGGACTCCTTGTTAAGGAAACGTAACCGCCATACCACATTAGGTACATGCTGTTCCATTGCTACATAGGTAAACCGTATGCCTTTATACTCTATCTTATCCCCTGCGTGCGGACTGGTAATGCCCTTTACAGGGTCGTCGTATATCGTAAAACTTGCGTCGCCGTAACTTCTATCCAGTCCGTGCGGAGTCTTTTTAGTATCGTTTACACCAACTTCTGCCATCGCTAGAATGGTTCTGCTTGTATCCCCTGAAATGTAGGTAATTTCTTCGCCTGCGTCGTTAAAGAACACATCTATATCTGTTGCCATGTGTTCGACTAGGCGGCTCACTAGTTCTTACCTACGGTATCTTTCGCCGATACTTTGGGCAAACCTAACTCGTCCACGTTTTCGTCACTATGCGTTTCTTCACTTTCCGTTTTATATGCACCCGTGTGTTCGGAAAGCTCGCCATCGCTCGACTCGATTAAAGCCTTGCCCTGCACGTCGTCAATCTCGAATACGTCGCCTGCAACAAACGTTTCGCCGTTGTGTTGTACCTTAAATCTATTTACCTGTACTAACATGTTATCTCTCCTTTACGAAAACGGGCAAAAGGCGCTCCTCACTGGAACGCCTATGCCCTAAAGTTATTACATTACTTTTAACGTGTACCAGTCGTCATACGTTGCAGGTACGGGCAACATTGCGGAAGATACTGCTAACTTCTTCGTGTTGCTTTCAATATCATCCCATACCTTCGGAACGAATGCACTTGCATAGGTCTTAAACTCGCCGTCGCCTTCCAACTGCGTGATAGCCGCAAACAACTGCTTGCCACGTCCAGAAATGCCCATTACTACATAGCCGTCGGGAATAAAGTGCTGTGCCGTTCCTGCGTCGTCCGTGTATACTGCGTCGTATACATAGATAGGCAAGTTACCCAACTCTGTAATAACGCCGAACAACGTAACGGAAGTGCTTAACACTTTCGGAGCAATGCTCATGAGATTGAGATTTGCCTGCGGACGGAGCAAGAAGTCCTGCGTTTGCTTACATTTAAGAAGTGCCGTTGCCGTCTTGCTGTTCATTACTACATAGTCGGGCAACAGATTAGCGTTCTGCGAAATTGCCTGATATGCTTCCTGCAATACGTCTCTCGGCGTTGCCGTCGTCGGATTGCTCCACATATCTGCACCGCTAAGGGTTTTCTTCTGCGTGAAGTCTGTATACGTTACCGTATCCGTTACAACGGACGTACCGTTTGCGGCATAGCCCGTAACGTCAAACTTGCCGAACAGCATAGCCTGTGCGCATTCCCATTCATGGCGGCGTACAATCATATCCTGTAAATCTACTAAGTCACGTGTACGGAGTTCCATTGCACGTTCTGCGGGCGTTTTCGTGGATACGATGTTTTCACCTAAGCCACGCATTTCAACGTCTTTCGTGTTGATGGTGCGGCTCGGAGCTAAGATAGGCGGTTCGTACATGTTCGTCTTACGTCCTTCACGTTGCATATTTACCGTATTGCCGTTACGGGATACGAACGGTGCAAGCGGACGGCCGCCTTTTTGAATATCCATGAGAACATAGTTCGTCGTGAACGTTTCTACATTCGGGAAGAACGTGTCACGAAAAAAAGTGTTCGGTGCATAGGCCTGTTCAATAGCCTGTAACATCGTATATGTGCTGTTTACATCAAATGCCATTGTGGTATCCCCCTATTTATGTAATTTAACTACCAACATACCGTATTTATGCATACTGTCGATAACTTTAGAAATGTCGCCTGTGCCGCCTTTAAACTTCAACTTTTCTGCGTTAAATACGCCTGTGAAGTAGGCTTCGGTGTTTACTTCGTGAGTAGCGTCTACGTCGTCACAAAGAACAGCTACTACTTCGTCTACGTCCGTTGCACCTTTGTACTTGCCTGCGTCGAATTTAAGCAACGTACCACGGGTCAATTTACCTTCGCCTGCGGCGATTGTAATACCAGTTGCTACTGCGTTCGGATTTGCTCCGCCAATCAATTCATCATACTGTGCGGTTGCTACTTGCGTAATGCGTTCTGCCATTATTATTTACCTCTCTTTCTGTTAAGCATTTTTACCATAGCTTGAATGCCTTCTCGTTCTTCATTGGCTTCGTTGTGTACCTTATCAACGCCTACGTTTTCCGCTCCCGATACCTTTTTATCGACAATGCTGTCAACGTTCGGTTCGGTTACGTCAGAAACGGCTACTGTTTTTGCGTTTGCGGCTTTAGCCGTATCCACGAAAAACTGTACATCTTCTGCCGTCTGTCCTGTTTCTTTAGCGTGATTGATAATCTGTGCTACTTGTTCACTGCCGTCTGCTAATGCGTCTAACGCCTGCATACGGCTACGTTCTGCTTTGATTGCGTCGTCTTTAACCTGTTCACAAAGGTCTGTGTACTGATTTTTCAAGTCCGCAACGTTCTTGATTTCTGCTTTCTTTTCCATCTTAACGTTCTCTCCTTTAATGATTTTTTGTAAATTGGTAACATCGGTTTCTGCGTAAGCCACTATAGCTTTACGTGCCAATGCCTTTACGGGGTTATCTTTGGCGACCTTACCGCTTACCTGCAATATTTCTGTTGCAAATCCTTCCTGCACGGTTTGGCTTGCGTTCATGTAGGTTTCTGCGTTCATCATCTCAGAAAGTTCCTCACGGCTCTTGCCCGTGCTTTCGTAAGCGTTGATGATAGACTCCTTAACCACGTCCAATATATCGGCCGTCTTGCGTAAGTCCTCGGCATAGCCGCCTACACTGGTAAGCGGATTGTGTATCATAAATACACACCCTTTAGTGACTTGCCGCTTCTGCCCTGCCATGAAAATTACAGTTGCGGCTGACATTACTTTGCCGTCGCCGATAGTCGTAACTGTACCGCCTTGGCGTGCGTGTTCTACAAGGGCGTTGTATATGCCTGTAGCGGCGAATACACTGCCGCCGAAACTGTCAATCCACACGTTAATGTTCATGCCTTTGTATACGTTTAATGCTTCTCTAAAGGCATTCGGTGATGTACATGTTTCGCCTATCCACTCATAAAGCCATACGTCGGAGTCATCAACAATATCCCCGTCGATTCGTAATTCTACGGTTTTTTCGTCTTTGGGGGCGAAATTCCAAAACTTAGTCATCGGTATCACTCCTTTCTTCTAAATTTTCGCCGTCATTTTCGCCTTCGGCTACTGATACGCCTACAACGTTAGGATATACGGGCAAGCCGCTTTCAGATAATCGCTTGCGTTCGATAGCTAACCGTTCTATATTCTCGTTCCAGTCCGTACCAGTCATTTCTGCGGCTTCTTTTTCCCTCGTGCTTAGGCCAAACATAACACGCATTTGTGCGGATTCGGCTTCTTTTACAGGGTCTAAGACTCCCATTGTCGGGCCATACCACTCTGCGTTGCACCATGCGGCCTTTATTTTAGGGTCGTTGAAAAAGCCTTCGGCTTTCACCCGTCCTCTGGCAACGGCTTCGGTAAGCCATGCTTCATACACGGGCTGACAAAAATCTCTGGAAAACCATTCACGACGCATTTTAAACCCTGCCCACGCCTGCAATAATGCGGCTCGACTTGCGGTATACGACGCATTGAAGGACTTCATAAGCACTTCATACGGAATACCTAGCGCCGCTCCCAACTGCTTAATCAGTTCACGCATGAACGGCTCAAACGTCGATAGATTTCTTTGGGGGTCGGTTGATTTTAATTCGTACCCTGCGGGAATGGTGTTAATCGTTCCTGCACCCAACTGCAAAGAGTTAGGGTCTAACACCTCTCTTGTTTGGTGCGTGCCGTTCAAGGCTTCTGCGATAGGAAATTCGGGGTCGTCGTGCTGTTCGGCTTCCATGAAAAATAGAGTGAAGAAAGACTTCACGATAGCCGCCGTAAGTTCTGCGTTCGTATATCGGCCTATTTGCTTTAAGGTTTCAATTACGGGGGCTAATTCGGGTACGCCACGATACTGTGACGGCCTTTCATCATGACAAATCTGTAAAATATTGGGCATTCCCGAACGGCTACCAAATGCTTCTACTCTCGTCCACTTCGGTATGCCCGATACATCAGTAGGGTCGTATTGGTAGCGGTTCGATACCCAGTATGCGGCAACTGCGCCATCGTCATCCACTTCAACGCCGTTAATGATTCTATTTCCGTTGTCCGCATTCTTAATAATAACCGTGGTATTACCATACAGGCTTGCGACTGACGACGCATTAGGATTTCTCACCCTATCGGCTTCTAATAATTGAAGTCTAAGTCCGTAAGGCATATACGGTGTACTATCCCTATACTTAAAAAGGGCAAAGCTGTCACCGTCGATAAGATAGGCCGTGTATATCACGTCCTGCAAGTCGTAAAAATTGTTACGCTTGGCTATATCGCAATGTTTAGACAATGCCCATAAATCAAACTCGGCTTTTACTCCTCTTGCCCACTCTTCGGCGGCTTCGGCGGTAATGCCTAACAACTTGTAACTAGGTCTAGGCGATAATTTAAGGCCTGCACCCACTACGTTGCTTTTAGAAGTGTTGATAGCACTTGCCGCAACGGGTGTACCCATTACAAGGTCTGCACTTCTTGCCCGTAACACGTCCAAATTAGCGTCTATATCGCTTTGCGGACTGCTACGCATAGGATTCCATGCGGCAAGACTGCCCTTTGTGCTACTAGCACCGTTTTCGCTGTAGCCCGTGTTAATTACACGGTTGCGGCGAACGTTCACGGTATGTTCAGTAGGTGTTCTTGCCGTTTGCAACTGTTTTTTCCGTTTTTTACGCATTCGGTTCTCCCTTAATCAATAAAAATTACACGCCTTGCCATACCTCGGCGGCGGTTAGACGGTGCTGTTACCTCGTCATCAAGCGTAACGCCTGCCGCTCGGAGCTTATTTATCTCGGCTGTAACGCTCTTTAGGTCGGCTCGTCTGTTCTTTAGCGTGCCGTCCTGCCATTCTTGAGAACGAATGATTTCCTGCTCGGCTTCTAATAGTCGCCGCAAGCGTGCTTGTTCAACGGTATCTGCCATATTAGACTCTCACTCCTTCCCTTATGCACCCATATTTACGCTGTACCGTAACCTTTTCTACGGGTTTTTCGTTGCTTTCGGGTGCGTATACTCGGTTTAAATCACGTTTATACTCTGCCCAGTTCACGTTCAAGCTCTTCATACAGGCAAAGTTATAAACAGCAAGGTCAATAGGTTCGTTACGCTTATCTGACGCTACGTTCACCCACTTTTGCTTGAGTCTGCCGTGTTCTTTTACGGTTGTAAGCCGTTCGGCTAACAAGCCCTTAAAATACCGCCTGTCATACCCTCTGTCATCACCTAACGGGAAGTGCATATATCTGCTTCCTACTTCGGTAACTTCCTTTAGACGCTGTAACACGTGCTGTTTACAGGTACTTACGCCGATATTTACTATTTTAAGGCTCGGCATAGCCTTTACAGGCGATAATTTATCAATGATTTTAGCGTCAAACCGTGTTGCACCGATAATGGCGAACACGTTATTTACTTGGTTCATAAAGCAAAAATGGTCTACGCCGTCCGAATAGTGACCGCCACGGTCAATAAAAGTACGGGCGATTCGGATTGACTTGCCGTCTTTGAAGTGATATTCACGGGTGATAATGGATAATAGCTCGTTCCATACCTGCCCATTCTCTTCGGGCGTGCCAATGATTATCCCTTTTCGGATTCCCCATCGTTCCTCGCCTTCTCCCCATGCGCAAACCTCATACTCCAGTCGGTCATCCTGCGTATCAACAGCACAAGTGAGAAGTAAAGCGCCGTCGGGTAGCTCCGCTTCATACTCTTCTCGGCGGTCTAACAGCGGTTCTATTTCTGTCATGGTAACGTCGGGGGTGTATACCTCGGCAAGTCTGGTATTTACGAACGTCTTTAGCGACTCTTCGTCGTCTTTAGCTTCTAAATACTCTTGTACAATAGATGTCCAACGTACCCACGGTGACGTAAAAGCGTTTACGTGGAATGACCGTGTAGCCGTGACTCCTTCATTTAACTTTATGTATCCCTGCTCGGCTTGCTTCATCTCGGCTTCCGTATAGGAAAAACCACAATCGGGGCAAAGCCAATTTACGGAATGTACGGCGTATGACTTTTCGCCGTTCTTATCAAACTCGTCATACTCGTACCTCATGTCATCAATAGTTAACCAGTGCCATTCGCCACAATTAGGGCATTTATACCGCCATTCTTCCTGCGTGCCTAGCATATACTCTCTATATATGCGGCTCGTTTCGTCTGTCGGTGTGGAAAACAACCCAATAATGTGATTCCAAAAGTTAGAAGTACGCTTGATGGCTAGTGAAACAGGGTCACCTTCTGTACCTGCACTGGTCGCAAATCGGTCTACTTCGTCGCATACCAGTATTCGGATAGAACGCTTCGCAAGGCCGCTCGGTGCATTACTACCAACTAACGCAAGATAGCCGCCTGCGAACAGCTTTTTTAGAATGGTATTGTCACCGTTTCGTGACTTCTGGTCGTGTATTCTCTCTGCAAGTACAGGCGTTTGTTCGATAGTAGGCGTTAGACGTTCTTTTGAAAAGTCCTTACTATCTTCTACCGTCGGCTGTACCATTAGCATAGGGCAAGGATCTAGGTGAATGTACCGTCCTAACAGGTTAAACAGTATTTCTGACTTACCTAACTGCGCTCCTAACATGGCCACAACTTTAGTAACGCCTTTCGTTGTAAAAGCGTCCATAATAGGTATCTGGTAGTCCTTGCTAACCCACTTACCTGCGTCTGCACCGTATTCGGAAGGGATAATTCTGTAGGCTTCTGCCCACTCCGATACGCTCATGTTCGGCGGCGGTTCAAGTCCTTCTATCAGTCGCTGAAATACCGCTAGAGTCTTATCGGGTACTTGCTCCTTCTTTGCAGGCCGTTTATTAGAGTTAGTTTTCTTCTTCATCTTCTTCTAACCTTTCTAAGTCGGCGGCTTTGAAGGTAGCAAGTTCCGATAATGCACTATTTATGTACTTAGTCATAATCTCATTTACCTCATCGGTATCCTTGCCAACTAGACTAGTAGCCATTTTTGCAGGCATAGCTAAAAGGTTTCGTCGCAAGACGGTGATTAAGCCGCCTAGCATAAAGTCTATATCTTCTGTCCTGTGTAACTGCCCTTTCAGTTCGCCTAATTTTAGTTCCGCAATTTCACGCTTCGCTTTTTCATGTAGCGTTTTTTCACGGTCTAAACTTATATCTCTGTCCGTCGGAGCGTCCACTTTTCTCATGTAATAATTTCGCATACTTTCGATGAGTAAAATCTTGCTATCGTCACTCCGCAAAAGTACGCCTGTTTTGGCTAAATGACTGATTTGCGGCTGTGAAATGCCTAGGACTTTACCCATAGCGGTTTGGCTCACCGTTAGCGTGCCAAAATTCTTTGAAACGTCCACGCAAAAATCACCTAGCCTTTCTATAATCTATAAGAAAAAATCATAACTAATTAACTGGGGCGGGGCGCCCGACCCCTATTTTAAGCCATTTGTAGCGAAAGTACCTTTGTATTGAGAATGAGAATGATAACAGTTTTGATAATATTATCATTATCAATCAGGCTCTCAGTTGTGCCGGGACTCCGGGACTCCGGGACTCCGGGACTCCGGGACTCCGGGACTGTTCTCAATACTGTTATCAATACTATTATCATTTACTATTGCAAACGTCAAAAAGTCGAACGGCTTAATGCTTGCCGTTCGACTTTTTTTTTCATCCTACATTATATATAACGTAAAAGCATTAAACAAGCGACATTGTGCGACATTATGGGATAAATAAAATCCCGTTAATTTGCTATTTTGTGTTGACATTTGTGTTTAATTTTGATATACTAATTACAACAGATAAATAAATATTTATCTGAATTTAATTGCCGCAAGAGCGGCGAAAGGGGAACCTTAAAATGACAGAACAAAGAGCATTAGAAATTTTAGGAATGGCCGACGTTTACGACTTAGCGGCCGCTTATTCTGAGTACATGAGCGAAGAACTCAATGACCCGGACGGCGCTCTATATGACGTCGATGAACTGGATGAACTTCTTTATGGGTGCTCTTTCACCGACATAATGAACAAAGTTTTTTACGGCGAATATTCGCCGTCCGCCGATTTCATTGCATTCGACGGATACGGAAACTTTGAAAGCGTCGACGCCCGCGACGTAGTCGACTTTATAACAAGTCGACTAGACAGCGACGACCTAAAAGCCGTCGCCGCCATGCTGTAAATGCACGGCAAACAAAAATAAAACCCTTGCAGTTTTAAAAACTGTAAGGGTTTTATTTTTATTGACATTTATACTTAAATTTGCTATAATAAATTATAAATTAAATTTGTATTGCCGCAAGGGCGGCGAAAGAAGTGAAAGGGAGAACAAGATGACAAATAAAAACAAGGAGAAGCTAGTTGACGTAACTTATAGTATCACAGTAGCTAAGGATGCAATAGAAGATGCATTGTACAGACTTGAAGATTGTAAGTTTGAGGACTATTGTCATACTGTAGTAAAAAAAGTTTTAAGAAAGAGTTTAAAGGACGTTATACGATCGCTCGATACATCTTCAGATGGCGTGGAGTATCTAGAAGAGGGATAATCATAACCGAATATAAGATGTCGGCGAATGATGTATAGTTCAATTGCCCCCGGCAAGGTCATAATTACAACCTTGCCGGGGGCTTTTTTAGCCGTTTTCACGATTTTGCCAGTTTTCAAATGCCCTAAATTGACGTTTATATTAATTTTAACGACGTTTAACCGTTTCGCATATACTACCCCTAATCTTCATTTTTAGGGGCTTAAAACGGATTTTACAACGTTGCTTTTTCTGCAATTCGTCCGTTTTTTCGTATGGTTTACGTTGACATTCGTATTATATTATGATATACTAAAAAGTGTATTTTTAAGCTTTTAAAAGGTGGTGAGAAAATGAAAAAGCCGCTTTACTTAACTAAAGAATTGAAACATGTCTGGGATTATGCACACGTTCATAGATCAACCCGTGGCGGCGGATTCAGTCGCCGGGTGCATACCGCCGTTCATAATTACAATATGTTATTATCGGATGTGGTATTACCGGAATTTACACCACGTCAAAAAGAGATATTATTCCAGACTATACCCCGTTCAGATATTACGTTATCCGGATACCTGACGATTGCGGACAAAGTGTTATTATGTGCCGGAGCGACGGACGAAGAAAAAACAGAATTATCGGAGTTATTGAGATCGTTATCAACATTACAACTAATGAAACTGAACGACGATATTAATAATATCCCGCTTAACTTTTTCGGGAAAGACGTAAAACCCCCGGATTTCGAAACTCCATATGTATTTGATTAGTTGACTTTTGTATTTATTTATGATATAATAAAACCATAAATTAAAGGTATTGCTGCAAAGGCGGCGAAAGGGGAAATTTAAAAATGCAAATAACCAAAAAAGAAATCAACAAATTACAAGCGGCGGCTTTCGAACAGTTTAAGGCTGCTTACGGTTTAGAAGTTTTTAGAAATGATACCGAAATTTATGCATATGAAATTTCGGAAGGTAATAAAAAAACCGTCGAACTTCTGCATGGCGGTTTTTGCTTTACTTCTAATTTTTACAAAGATTTGGGGTTTAGTCCGAAAGCTAAAACGGTCTTACTCTTCTCAGTAAACCGCCAAACAAAGCAACTTGTATGGCGAAATAAAGTAATTGAAAATACATCACCGATGACCCCGGCGGAAGTTTGTGAGTTTTACGACGTATAAAAAAATAAGCCCCCTAACTGGGGGCTTATTTTTTTTAAGGTTTTTTGTCTAGAAAATCCAAAATGAAAATCTCAAAAAGCATTCTTTGCAACTGGAAAATCCAAAATGAAAATCTCAAAAAGCATTCTTTGCAACTGGAAAATCCAAAATGAAAATCTCAAAAAGCATTCTTATTAAAATTGAAAAAGGCTAAGCACTTAAAAGTGCTTAGCCTTTTTTATTATTCGTTTATATCAACTTCATCGCCTAAGTCGATATAATTGTAATCTTCGTCAAACAGATACTCCGGCGACTCCGCCGAAAAAAATACCCGTTCCGGTATCCGATTAACGGCACACCAACCGCCGTATCCGTCTACCCGGATCGCTGTAATTCCGTTTTCATCGTAAATATCAAAATCCGTTTCTATATAATCGTGGGTCGGAGAATACTTTATGGCATTTTTAGAAAATCCGTAATTCTCCGGATAGTCGTACGCCCGCTTTAATACTCTGAGTTCATCGATCACGTCGTCTACAGCTTTAAACTCTTTTTTCAGTTCGTCCGTATACGGAAGGCTAAACAAGTATCCGTATTCATCATTGACATCCGTCAAATAAATCCGCCCGTCATCGCAAATGTCCCAGCCTTTCCCTGCAATGTAACAATCGGACGAACTCAACATTTTACCAATTTTATACTTGTCTTCAAACTCTGCACTTCTCATTTTCCGGTTCTCCTTTCGCCGCCTTTGCGGCAATACATATTTAACTTATAACTTATTATAGCAAAATTAAATATGAAAGTCAACAAAAAATCTTACATTTAACTACTCATGTATTGCACCGGTTTTGACTTTTCTATGATCTACAAATATAAAACATTGCTTGACTTCTGTATTTAATTTTGATACAATTATCTCAACAGATAAACAATATTTATCTGATTTTGAATTGCCGCCAAAGCGGCGAAAGGGGTTACTAATATGTTCGATTTCATGGTAGTTTACAAAGATGAAGATGGCGTAAGTGAAGTACCGTTTAACGATTATGAAGAGGCCGGCCAATTCTTCGATGACCTTGAAAATGATTGTGTCTGGGCGGAACTGCGCCGATATAATGACATGACCGATTATGACGTCATCGGCGCTATCGGCCGAAAACGTTAAGCCAATAATAAAAAGGGCTGTTCTCAACAGCCCTTTTTATTATTGAATTTCGCCGTTTGCGTTTATTACCGCATAGCATTCAATGCCTTGTTGTAATAATCTTTGTGCATGTCTAACCGATACGAATACGGCGGCGGCGATGTCATTCCACGCTTTACACTCTACATATCGCATGTACACGATTCGCCGGATATTCGCATACGGTATTTTCCGTATGCCGTCGATTCGGCTATGGCGTGTAATTATCACCTGCATGCGTTCTTTTTTAAGCTTTAAAAACTTCACTAGTGTTTTTTCTGTGTAATTGTCGATCGTCGTTCCCGGAGTCGTTCCGTATGATACTGTCACTTTAGATGATGGCGGCCGGTTGATGGCGATGTATAAATTATGTATTTGAGCTGACAATATGTCAATGTCAGTAGCTAAACTTTGAATTGATTCCAGTTTTTCTTTCGGAGTCATTATTATTATCGTTTCTCCTTTCCGCCGTAACGGGATGTATTACGACACCCGTTTACTGTTATGTAATCGGCACATTTATGGTGATTACGGATGACGTGGATTACTGTGGCCTGACAATAACCTCTTTTATTATTTAAGCAGGACTTACTATCACATTTTATTACAGTCGTTTTGTACTTGATTGGCATATTACTCCCGTTACGGCTCTCCTTTATTGCCACAGAGTAGATAACCCGATTTAACGGCAAAGTGGCTGCTTACTGTTATTATCTACCCTGTTGCCTTTTTTGTCTATTTGTTTACTGTTGTAATTCCCGAATTAGCATATCTATGTATTGACGGGCTTTCATTAAATCCTTAATCGGCTCGCTTTTCTTCGGATACCGGTACATGTATTTGCATATGGCGCCTTCATAATAGGCGATCTTGCCGTTAGATGTAGCCGTCATGGTCGCTATTATGTCTGAACACTCCCGTCCTCTAAATGTATAGTGGTCGGGATTTTTTATAATATCCTCTTTGCTATTACTTCCTGTCTCTTCAATCTGTCCGTTGCAAAAATCACGGAGTGACTGTATCATCATTAGGTTTCAACTCCTTAACTTGACAATTAACGAATGCCCTAAAAACGTTGTATTTTTCGTTTTAAGACGTTTTTATGATTTCTACGGGTAAATTCTCTTGATTCATTGTAAAACTCGTTATGGGTATCGTTTTGGCAATTTAATAACCATAAAGGAAACTTTTGTCGCCTAGAAAATCCAAAATGAATATTCCAAAAAGCATTCTATCCTCTTTCAGTTTTTCATCCAGAAAATCCAAAATGAAATTCCATCCAGAAAATCCAAAATGAAATTCCGGATTACTTTTCAAAGTAATGCATGACGACCAATAACAACACAAAAGCTATCGCTATGTAACCCAACAAATCCCATTGATGTGTGATAGCCGAATACCATAACATGATACCATCGCTCCTAACTGAATTTCTTCATCATATCGTTGAAGTGAATAGGCTTTTCTTTGCAATCTTTGGCCACTTCATTCATATTATTCAAGTCCTTCTGAACGGCTCTATACAGGCCGCTAAGAATTACGCCTATCTGGTCTTGCATATGATTATACACCTTTGCACTTGAAAGTAACATACCTACAGATGTCATACACGCCGTTCCGTATGCGGCTAAACTGAAATTAAAAAACACATCGCTATAGTGTTCTCCGTCAACTTCATAGCTTTCAAGAAGGTCAGAAAATCGGTCTAAAACCTCTTGCGGAGAAACTTCAATAAAACCCTTTCCTTCAAAATTCACTTGCATTCCTGTCACCTTTCCTTTCTAATAAATTCGCCTTTAACGCCTCAATAAGTTCTCGTTGCCCTACTTCTTTACGCTGTAGGGCTTTTATTACTTGTTCATCAATCGTCCCTTTCATTACAAGATGATTAACAACAACCGTTTCCTTTTGACCTTGCCGGTAAAGTCTTGCATTAGCCTGTAGATACTGTTCAAGACTCCATGTAAGCCCATACCAAATAACTATATTGCCGCCGTACTGCAGATTTAAACCGTAACTGCAACTTGCAGGGTGTGCAATAAGCATTTCGATCTTCCCGTCGTTCCAGTCCTTCATATCCTTCTTTCCCTGCAATACTCTTGCATTAGGGAAGGCTTCTAAAATCCGTTCTTTGTCCGATATAAAGCTGTAGAACACAAGAACAGGCTTTCCGGGGTTGCAGTCTACTATATCTTGTAAGGCTTCAATCTTGACATTATGTAACCGTATCGTCTCTTTCTCGTCGGTATAAAGACAACCGTTTGCCATTTGAAGTAACTTATTGGATACGGCGGCGGCATTAACGGCGGTAATATCTTCTCCGTCAAGTTCCAGTACCATGTCCCGTTTCAGTTCGGCATACCGCTTTTTAACATCTTGCGGCATTTCAAGGGCGATGACGTTATCTATCCGGTCGGGCATAGTCAGATAATCTTTCGCTTCAAGACTCATACAGATGGTATCGATTTTACGATATATCGTTTGCCGGGCTTCCTCGCTTTGAATGCGGTAGTCGAAAACGACATGTCCGTTTGTCCTGTTCGGTTTAAAGTAAGCGTTTCGATACTGAGTTAAGGTTTTGCCTAATCTTTCACCCCCATCTAGTAAATACAGTTGCGGCCATAACTCCTCTAGTGAGTTTGGCGACGGCGTACCGGTCAGAATAACGATCCGGGAAAACGAACTTCTGGCTTTTCTCAAAGCTTTGAATTTTTGCGTTTGCGGACTTTTAAAGCGGCTGGATTCATCGATAACCAGCATATCAAAGGGCAAGCTGTAGTTGTACTTACGACAAAGCCACGCTATAAGCGTATCTCCTATGATAAACAGCCCTGATTCTTCTTCTAGCAGCTTTTCTCGCTGTTTAGGTGTTCCTGTAAGGGTGTGCACCTTAAAGTCCTTAAAATCGGAAAACTTTGAAATGTCGTCTTGCCATGTCGATTCGGCTACTTTAGGCGGCGCTACGATAAGCACCTTTTGTACCTCAAACTGATTAAACATAAGCTCGTCAAGGGCGTATAAGGTAGACGCTGTTTTCCCTAAGCCCATATCAAGGAACAATCCGTAATGCGTGTTTTCGACTATTCTCCGTGCCGCTTCTCTTTGATACGGATAAGGCTTAAATCTCATCGGGTATTAGCCCCCTTCGTACAAATTCATCAACCCCTTCCTTTGTGTCGATGACATACACGCTAAATCCTTGCCTATATAATTTACGGGCTATGTGCTGTTGTAACGGCCTTAACTTTCCGTTCGGACGTTTCAGTTCGACAAAAAATGCCTTTCCATTTTTCAACACGATTCGGTCAGGCACGCCTGCATTAGAAGGACTCACAAATTTAAACGTAAGTCCGCCTTCCGCTTCGATCCGTTTTTTAAAATACGTTTCGACTTGCCGTTCACAAATTGTTTTTTGAATATTCAATCCATTTCTCCCTTCTAAAAAATGGGGGTGGTTTCGTGGTGCACTAAAACACCCACTTCCTATATAGTATATAGAAATACATAAATGTATATAAATCTATATAAACCTATATCTCTATATAGTAATAACAATATTATTGATACCATTGTTACCATATATATATAAATAAGGTGGTTAAGCCATTTCAGGTGGTAACGGGGGTGGTAACCAGAGTGGTAACGGTAACAGGCTTCTCCGATTTTCTCATTTAAAATGCGTTTATTGAGAAAACTGAAATTGTGCCGATAGTTTTCACCAAACATTTGTTTGGTCGATTTTGGGGTATAGCCTGTTCCACTCCGCTTTTTTGTTACCACTATTCGCTGCTTTCTATACGCATAAACACACGCTGTTTTCCGTATAATTTTCCAATTCTTGCGGTATACGGATTGCCGGTTGCCCGATTTATTCCGTCCCAGTTTTTCATGCGTTGCATGATAGCTACTATTTCTCTTAGTTCGTACTGATTAGCTTTTCCACGTTCTCCGCCGAATACCTCACACCATATTTCAAGAGTACAAACGCAAGTTCGGAGAGTTCCTGTTTTTTCGTCTTCTTCGCTGTACCCGTCAAGGTAAGCCCTTCGTTCAAAGAGTTCCATAGCCTTCCAGTTGTCGGGTAGTTTCTTGTCTAAGTAGTCTTCGATAAGCCCTACTTTTTCTAACCCTTCTGTGAAAGAGTCCTGCAATTCTTCTACTTCGGCTAGGGCGGCTTTCGATAGTAGGAGGGACGGATTATTGCGATACAAATAGACCGCTTCCGCCCACACGCTATCAACGTATTCTTCCGTAAGGTCAAGTGACGGGTCTTTTTTTGCACCGTATGCCACGATGATAGGCCAAAACCTACGACCGCCTGTTCTGTCTTTTAAGAAGATAATGTCGTTTGTGGTGGCGGCGAAAACACATTGTCTGGGAAACTCTTGAACTCTTCTTCCGAAAGATACTCTAAACTTATCAACTCTTCTACTAAGGAAGGCTTTTATCTGATCATTTTCGGCTTTTTTTGTGGCCTGCATTTCGCCCAGTTCGACAATCCAGCTACCTTGCAGTTGTTCTAACGGGTCTTTACCGCTAAAACTTGTAATGGATTCGTTGTACCATTTTTTTCCCAGATTTCCCAGTAAAGTTGTTTTGCCTATCCCTTGGGCGCCGCTGAAGGTGATACAGTTATCAAATTTACAACCTGCCTGGAACACACGGGCTACGGCCGCCTTTAAGAAGTTAATAGTTGCCTCTCTTGTAAAGTTCGTATCAACGGCATTCAAAAAGTCAATAAACAGCGTTTCTGCACGGGGCATTCCGTCCCACTTAAGGCTGTTTAGATAATCCCGTACAGGGTGAAAACGGTGCTTGTTTGCTGTCTCTACGAAGGCGTCCTCAATAACTGCCCGTGCTTGTAAGTTATAGGTCACGTCAAAATAATTTCTAAGCTGTGAATCGTCGGCGTCTTGCCACTGTCCGCTCTCATCCTTTTTACGCCACGGAAGGTCTTTCAGAATATCTATCTGCTTTGAGAAGGTGTTAAGGCCGAACGTGTCTTTAAGGTTTCTATCGTTTGCCATAATAAGCAAGACGTTCTTTGCGGAAGGCTTGATTTTAGGATCTTTATCTTTAGTGTATTCAAGTTTTGATAGCCACTCTTCAAGCTCTTCTCTTGCGGCTTCGTCCGCTTCCTCGTCGAACAGTTCGGCATTAGCGGTACGTATGTATTCTTTCTCAACGTCCTGGAGTCCTTGCACAAACTCTTTCATTTTTACGCTTGACGGCAACTTTTCGACGCTGGTGTTGCTTCTTGCGTCTTCGTCGAGTTTGCCGAAAAGGTGTACACGTACAAGATCATAGGCGCTACAAAGCATACCGCAAGACGGGTCGGTGCTGTGATGACTGTAGGCAAACCTATCTGAGTAAATGACAAGGCCGCCTGCCGTTGTGCCCAAAAGGTAGGTATATCGTCCGTTATCACACGGGCTGTACTCATCCATTAAGAAAGCGGCTATGGCCTTATGTATCGGAAAATAGATACGGTTGAAAGCTCCTATATAGCCGGGCTTTTCTAACGGGTCGCCTTGAACAGCGGCGGCGTGTTTAACGGCAAGCGTTTCGGCTTTACCCGTCGGCCACTGTGTCGTATCCTTCCAGTCCTTGTACTGTGCAAGTATATCTTTGCCATCAAGGATGGGGGCGTCGTTCGTGTAGTATTCATAGTCGCCGTCTACGGCCGCTGACGGGAAGTACATAAGTCGGTGTACGTCGTAAGATGTTGAGTCGAAATTATCTATACCCACGGTATCGGCAAGTTTACGGGCGATAGCTTGATACGCTTCGGGCGATACGGGTTCGGCTAAGGGAAGGATTAAGCGATACCTAGGCGACGCTTGGGTGTGTGAATGAGTAGAGTAAATCGCATAGGCGTATTGGCCTAAAAACAGATCCACATCACTCAGAAAATCCTCAGAAGGGTTATCGGCGTCAAGGGTTACTAATTGGCGGTTAACCGCTTCTCTTAACAGTCTTCGTTTACCGCTAAATGTACCGCCAACAAACGCTCCTACGTCCTTAGCTTGTGCCCGCTGTTCACGGCTCATTGCCGCATACTCTTTTACCGTCTCCTGAGTACGTATCGGCCTTTTTAAACTGTCTATAAACTCAAGCCACGACGTTTTTTTAGCTATCCAATTTTTAGCTGTACGGCTCTTACCCACGGTAAGGGTAAAACTCACATCATTCATAGTAAAACCTCTTTATTGCGGTAAGATGAGTAATTCTAACCAGTATTTCGGCGCAAGAACAGGTTCGTTATGACGATTCACGTACTCGCCTGACCTTTTTCGCTTTAACGCCGTAAATTCAGGAATAGGACTGGCTGTCGGCCACACACCTAATACATATTCATTTAACGGCGGTCGTTCGTCTTTTGTTCGTTTCATCTCCATTGTCTATTCTCCTTCTCGCTCAAGTCCTGCTAATGCACATATGGCTAAATATTCGTCCTTTACGTATAGGCGAATAACGTTCTTTTGAATATAATCGACGCTTTCGTATATGTTGCGGAACGGCGATATAAAATCTTCTCGTACATAAAAGTTACGGTCTATTCCGTTGAATTTACGGGCAAGTCCTAAAGGGGTTACTTTTAATTCTTTCGTATCTTGAACGTCTCTACCCGCTCCCGTAAAAAGGGATTTCATATGTTTTTTAATTGCGTCCGGAAGGCCTTCAGTATCTTTGAACGGATGACTCACCTCTTTAGGTATCCGATATACGACTACTCCATTTGTTCCGATATAACCTATCTCTTCGTCTGCAAAACCATAAAACTTATGGGAAGGGCTTTTGGCCGCCTTTTGCCACATTTTAAATACACCCTTCGTAAGTACAGTATCTCGTTTAAGCATTTTTATCATCCTTTCTACGTTAAACTAGGAAAGTCATAATCTTTCGGGTAGGCCACAAAGCAAAACGCTTGCGGCGGTTTACTAAGGTTAAAAGCGGTTAGCGGTATGGGCTTTTCATACCGTATCGGGTTACTAAGCCCTATCGCAAATCCGTTATCGACGCCCGCAAAGTATTTTTTAAAGTCGCTACTTGAGATATCCCCGAAATACCCGGTCTGTTCAAATAAAGCTTGTATCTGTAGATATTCAATATTGGTAATTTCGCATTCGCCAATCACCGCTTTTACAGGGGCTGTGGCGTAAATGAATAGCGTTTCAACGGGTCTAAAGTCGTAATCTTTCCACGCTCTTCTCCGATACTCATACTGTTTCGTACCGTTTAATATTGAGTTTGCGTATTTCGGCTTTATTGCCATAATTACATTCGGTTTTACAAAGATCATACTAGTTTTCCTTTCTTTGATTTACTTAACAAATACAATCCAGCGGGTTTTTCCTCTTTTATCGCCTAATAAAGGCTTATACGGAGCAAGTTTTAGTACCTCGGATATAGCAACTTGCGTCTCGTTCCACTTAAAGATTAGCGTGCCGTTAGGTTTTAATACTCTAAAGGCCTCACTAAAACCTTTACTTAAATCGCTCTTATAGTCGGTAAGCTTTCCATATTTAATGGCCATGAACGACTTCTCACCGGCACGTATTAGGTGTGGCGGGTCAAAGATAACAAGGTCGTACATCTCGTCTTGAAAGGGTAGATCTCTAAAGTCGCATACGACATCGGGCAAAACTTCAACGTTTCTGCCTTCTGTAAATTCGTACTTACCCTTCCGGATGTCACAAAAGGTTATGTCCTTGTTTTTCATGTCATAATAGAAAAGCTTACCCCCACAACACATATCAAGGATTTTCATTGTCTATGTATCATCCTCGCAAGAGTCGTACAGGGCGTCCATAGACGCTAGTACAATTTCATCTAAATACAGGACTAAATTATCGGGTACAGTCACGCCGTCGGACTGTTCTTTAAGGTAGTCGGTGACACTCCCCCACACGGTACGAACAAGCCGATCGTCGTCACTTCTCCAGATGTAAGCCCTCTTGTCGTTCTGTTCCGTGTAAATACCTACGGAGTCCTCGCAATGTAGATTGGTGACGTTCGTTCTGATAGAGTAAAGGCTATATACAATCATGCTATTCTCCTTCTATGTCTTGGAGTTCGTTTTTGACGATTAATGACGCTGTACTTAAGCTACCATAGCTACGGCTTATTGTTAACGCAATATCCAGTAGCACATCATCATCTTCTATTCCCTCATAATTCGTTAAGTTGCTCAGTAATTGTGATAAGTCTACCAGTATATCAGATAGGCTATAATCTATCATTATCAAAAATTCTTTTTTGTTTTTCGGTGCAATTATAATCATTTACGGGTCGCCTTCTTTCTCGGTCTGTCTGTAGGTAGTAAAACGGCAAGCCTGTACACTTCATCAATGGTACTACTGATTATACGGTGCAGTTCGTCTACATCTTCTCCACTTAGAGTAGGGATTCTATCTTGCAGTTCATCTACAGAATATCCCGCTTGTGCAAGTGCTTCACTTATGCCGCTTAGTATTTCGGAGTCCTCAATGTAAATTTCTTCTCTATAGGGTCTTACGTCGGCAAAGCCTACGGCGCTTACGGTCTGGTAGTTGCCAAAGATAGAAAGAAACATCGGGGCGCTAAGTTCAGTGAATAAAGCGGTCTGGCTGAACACTTCTTGCGGTGTTCCTTCTATGATAGTAGCTACTATAGCTTCTCCGATAACATTGTTATCTTCCCTACGGGCAATATAGCAAAGCATGTTCTCATTGATTTGACCTCGGACGCTGTCGGGAAAGTACCAGTATTTTATTTTACCCATCACCACGGAGTGTGCTTTGTGGAAAGGTAGGTTGAGTTTTACGGCTTCTTCAATCATAATTAGTAATCCTCTTTTCGGTTATTAAAGGTGTATGGGCGGCAACGTTTTCTTTTCTTGAACAAGGTTCTATCTCTTCTGTAGGATTGGTCACAAACTTATCGATATTAACAAAGTCATGGAAAAACGCTAAAGTCACAAATGTCACCGGGTAAAAGGTTATGTCCTTATTTTTCGAGTATAGTAGAAAAGTTTACCGCCTCAACACATATCAAGGATTTTTATTACTGGTCTTCTACCAGTTCCCACTCCCCGTACATTTCCTCATGAGAAAATATACCGATGTTTCCGTCCTCATTAACGTACAAAAAACAACCTTTTAGCAAATCTCTTGCGTCAAATTCATCGTCGTATATTTGAATAAAAGGCGGCTCATGATTAGATATAAACTCCCATCCGTATCTATCATATCCACAATAGTCGTTTATGGTTTCAAGAACGTCCGTAATTTCTTTAGGGTCGTCCGAATATTCGTAAACGGTAATGGTAGTCGGTTTATGTACAAAAGTTCGTTTCATATTAGTTTCTCCCTTCTTCGTCCTTGGCAAATTCTACCTTGTCAAAGGCCATATCAAGTATCTGCAAGCACGTTAACATGCCGTCTTTAATCAAGTCATGGTCGTACTTATCCAGCCCACAATTACTAATAAAACTTAAAACAGCTCCTACAGAGTCTATAGCTAAGTCAATATTGCGTGTTACGGTGTCTAAGGCTTCCATCTTCTTATTCTTATTCATTTTCATCTTCTCTTTTTCGCAAGTTTTCCATTTCTTCCTTTAATTGGCTAATAGAGTATTTAACGGCGTTAGTCATTATATAATAACTGTTGCGATATTCGGGGTGCTTATTTTCCCACGCAAGATAGACTTCGGTAAGCATATTATCAAGCTCTTTTATATGTTCGTTTTTGACGTTTGCGAGATACTCATCATCATCGTACCCGTTGCTATCGGCACGGTTTATTAAATCCTCTAAAACTACATCTGAGTCTATTCGAGGGGTAAAGTATTCCGCTTGTCCTACGAACAGATGGGTATGCCTAAGCCCGTAACATTTATACATGCTCATGGCGTCGAGTATGGCTTCCTTTTCGGTATTATAAATACCGTATACCATCTCGTCTAACATGTTGCGTTTATCGCCGTTCAATTCTATTTCATCACTAAAACTAAATATGTACTCTTTCATCTAATCCTTCCCCCTTTTGTGCGGCATATCATCCGGCGACAATCAAAATTATTGTTGTTATGATAGCGGAAATCATCCAGAATGTTCCCGCTATTAACTTATTAATATTAAGCGCTTCGCAAATTATCTTTCCTATCGCCACTAAGCCTACTAAAATCATGACTATTCCGATTTGTTCAAGCTGTACGATATTCATGCTGTTCATCCTTTTTCCATTTCTTCCTTTAATTGGTCGATAGAGTACCTAACCGCATGACACATTGAATAATCTCTGTTTCGATATTCGGGGTGCTTACGTTCCCATTTAAGATAGGTATCTGTGAACATCTTATCAAGTTCTATTCGGTGTGTACGTTTAACGTCTGTAAGATATTCGTCATCATCGTACCCGTCATTATCGGCAAGCACGGCTAAGTCCTCTAAAATAGATTCTGCATATATTCGAGGAACGAAATACTCCGCTTGCCCTACGAACAGGTGTGTAAAGTTAAGATTGTAATATTCGTACATCTGCATAGCGTCGAGTATGGCTTCCTTCTCGGAGTCATAAATACCATAAACGGTTTCTTCCAGAAGATTGTACTTATTGCCGTTTGACTCCATTTCGTTACTAAAACTAAACACGTACTCTTTCAAATAAACCTTCTCCTTTCAAAATAATTTGTGTGGCTTCTTCGCTTGAAAGTTTTGAAAGCCGCCCCTCATTATCTATTAGTAAGAACTCACCTTGTAAAAGGGTTAGGTCATCTCCCTCGTACCCGTCGAACAACTCAAAATACGGCGGATTGTCGTTCTCGTGGTAGAGATATTCATATCTTCCAGTGTCATATTCGGGTCGAGCGTTCAATCTATCCAGTACGTCCGTTATTCTGGTGTAGTCGTGAGTAAATTCATAGGCGGAGTATTTCGTTATTTTGTATACGGCTTTTGAGTGTTGCATAATTTACATCCCTCTTTTCACTTTCCCTTTAAATCCGGTAGTCTTTCTATCCGGCTTAAGTGTTCGGCTACTTCATCGGCCGTCAAATACCCGATACCATCGCATATTATCGGCGTGTTGTAACATAGTTCGTCGTCTTTTACTGCAAATAATTCATAAAGCCCGTCTTCATGTCCTTTGCTGTGTCCATTCTGAAGCACAATTACTCCATACCCGTTCGGGAAATTATAGGAATGTTGCATTGAGTTACCGTTTATCATGTCACTAATTACAATCTCTCGTTGCGGTTCGTACATGCCGAATTTTATGTATGACATTTACTTTTTCTCCTTTCCAAACTGGTCGATTTCGACCGGTTTATTCCGTTTTGGAAATAACTTCTTTTATGTGTCGCCCAATCTCTTCAACGACATTCACAGTGACGGCGTTTCCTGCTTGCTTGTAAAGTTGCGTTTCTGAATTTACAGCAGCTGCTTTGTTGAATTGTTCGTCCGCAAATCTTAATCACTGTTCGTTATCCGTATAAGCGCTAAGCTGACTAAAACAGCGGCTATGGGAATACTTGACGTATCGGTAAAGTGTTCATATATCCACACACTGCCAATACCGAAACAGGTAAAAATCACTACCCCAACTTGCAAGCTGGTGATAAATTTGTACAGGAATACATCTTGCGGCCTAAGCGTTTTCCAAAAGGGTATGATAGCCACACCTCTTAGTTTACAGTTACAAGCGATCACCGCCTGCTTTCTTAATATTTCCGCAAAAAGCGCGACTAGCGGTGAAAGCATGAGTGTGGCGGTAGGGCTTATTACTTGAACTAATAAAGCGTTAAACATAGCCGCTATTATCATTACTAAAACGAAATTGAGTAGATATTTACGCATTATTCTCCTTTAATCTTTCTTGTAGTAGTCACTGTAGAAACCGTCGGCGTTAAGCGGTAGCTCCTTATTCCAGTCAGTCGGCGTGCACATAAGCTCTACAATCTCTTTTAGTGTGGCGTCGGGGTCTTTAGACGGAGCGTCGATAATCACTTCATCGTGAATGTGCCCTACAACTTGATACCCCGCTTCATGTAATCGCATAAGGGCTGCACCTAAACAGTCTCTAGCGACGGCCTGCACAATGTTTTCGACCAGTTTACCGCCGTATGTTTCTAGCGTTGTAAATACGCTTGCCGTTTGTGCCATACCCTTATACTCTATCGACTCGCCCCCGAAACGGTTTGTACCGATTTTAGGGAACAGATACGTTAGATCACGTCCACTTATAAGATGTATTAGAAGTGCCCCTTTTGTCTTCTCAAAGGATATGCCGTTAGTCAAAGTAACAGTTTTACCGTAAATAATGGCGTTTTTAGCGGCCGTGTCGCAAGCGTTCCAAAACTCAATGATTTTCGGTGACTTCGCTCGCCAACGGGTTACTATATCGGGAAGTTCGGCTTCCGTTAAACCTTGTTTTAAAGCACCCATTGCGATAAGGGCGTTTGCTCCGCCGCCATACCCTAGCGCAAGTTCGGCAACTTTGCCCTTTTGTCGTAATTCACCGTTTATCCCGTGCTTCACAACGGGTACACCGAACATCTGGCTCGCCGATTTGCAATAAATGTCGCCGCCATTCTTGAAGGTCTCTATGCGCCACTTTTCCCCGGATAGCCACGCAATAACACGGGCTTCAATGGCTGAGAAGTCGGCAACAAAGAACGTATTGCCTTTCGAGGGTATAAGCGCCGTTCTTATAAGCTGTGACAACACGTCCGGCACGTTGTCATATAGAAGATTGAGTAGACTTGCGTCGCCCGCTTTAACAAGCTTACGGGCAAGGTCTAAGTCCGGCATACTGTTACGGGGCAAGTTCTGTAATTGCACTGTTCGACCTGCCCATCTACCGGTACGCCCCGCCCCGTAAAACTGGAACAGATCGTGGCAATAAAGTTGACCGTTTAGCTCAACCTTTGTGTTTGCCATAGCTTCATACTTTTTTACGGACGACTTACCCAACTGCTTACGTATGGTAAGCACTCGCTTTACGTCGGGGGCAAGCGGTAAAGCTAATAGCTCATTGAGTGCCGCCTTATCAAGGCTTTCGGGCTTTTCTCCCATGCGGTAGTCTAACCAGTCTTTGAGTTGTGCAACGCTATTCGGATTGTCAAGCTCCGTGATTGACTTCATTTCTGCCGTAAGCGTATCCACGGTGCCGCTATTTAACTGTATAGCGTTTTGCACTAATTCCTCATCTACCCGTACCCCGTGGTCGTTTATTTGCAAATCCAGTAGCCATAGCCGCCGCTCTGATTCGGGCGGCTTATGACTAATAAGTTTCTTGCGTATTTCCCGTTCTACAACCACGTCTTGACGGTTGTACTCAATGTACGTTGCCCACTTGTCGGGGTCGTGTTCGGGATAGTTACGGGTTCTGTTGCCATTAACCTTAGTCGGCTTGCACGGGCAAGAAAAGTATTTAATCAAGTTCTTGCCCCGTGTATCTTTCTGTTCCTCAAGCTTTAGCACTTTGGCCACGGAAGAAAGTGTGTTCGGAAGTCCATTATATTTAGCTAATACGCTTGAACATTCCCACTGTTCCGGCGGCATGTCGTGTAGATAGGAAAGTCTACGTAAACACGTAATTTCAAATGCGGCGTTAAACGCCGTCTTGCGAATTTCCTTATCATACAAGGCGGCCATTATGGCTTGCGGTAGATCCTGTTCGGTAAGATCGATAACGGTTACTTCCTCGTCGTCGAATGCATACCCGAATAGTAGTACCTCAAAATTAGGACTTGAAACGTATTTATGTACACCGTACTTTATGTCGATGTCGCTATACGTTTCAATGTCGATTGACATTGTACGCATTAGAATAAATCGTCTACGTCATCAGAAAAGTCATCTGTGAAGTCGGCGTCCGATACCATACCGCCTGATAACGGTTCGCCGTCTGCAAGTTTACGGATACCCGATAGTCCGGCACCGATACCTTTATTGCCGTTCTTGTTGTATGCGTACAGGTTGACAACTACCTGTGCATAGCAACCACTATAGACTTCGGCGTGGTCAATAATTTCTTGCTTGTTTCTATCCACAATACGGGGCGGTCTGTCTTTCGGCGTGCTGGCGTTCATAAAGTAGCAACCTTCATATGCAGGGTCGTCGGGGCGGTCTGTATCGCCATCACGTAACGGTAAATGCAGGTTCGTTGCTTTCCCCCACGTGGTAATGTTTTCTTGGTCTTTCATCATAGCGGCGATAGCGTCTTTAATTTTCTTTACGGTTTTGGTATCGCTCTTAGGGATGATAAGGCTTGCCGAATACTTTTCCGGATTACCGTTAAAGCCTTTAGGTGTCCAGATGTTAGCGTAAGATAAGCGTACTTTTCCTGTTGCAATTTTCATAATTTTCTCTCCATTTCTACTCCAGTACGGAGTCATCAAAGTCATCTAATATATCAAGTTTAGGGCGCTTATCCTCTTCGGATACAAGCGTCGGTTTACCGTCTTGCTTACTAAGTACGGGGTCTAATATTTCGGCAAGCCGTTTTTTACCCACTAACTTATCAAGGGCGGTAAGCGTGATTAATTCTTTAGGTTTGTAGATGTCATCGGTCTTGTAGCCTTCTTTTAGTAGGATGTCGGCGGCCGTTTCATCGTTCGTAATTATACGTTTAGAACGTCCCGCAACAAGCTTTAAATTAGGCCACTCCCTGCCGTTAAGGGCTTCCGTAAGGGCATACTCTTTGACGGCTTTAAGCCAATTATCAATAGCGGTAGACTTTAAAATAATCTCTGCTATGGTTTCAGGCTCAAGCTCCCACGCTTCATCCGGGAAATATTTGTTTACTTCGGCAAGTTCATACTCGCTTAACGCTTTACACCTAGCTTTCACCTTACAGAAACGGCAATGGTCGCCGGCACAAAATTTGCCCTTACCCTTGTAGGCAAGTTCGGCGGTTTTTTTAATTTCTTTCGCCCATTTCATAAGGTCTTTAACGGAAAGCTCGTCCGTTGAAACGCTGTCCAGTCTAGGCTGAACGATAGTCATACGGACTTTAGAAAAGCCGTACAAAAAATCATAGGCGGAGCAAGCCCCCAGTGCATACAATCGCATTTGCGGATTGTGCACGGCTGATACAGGAACGCCTTTACCATATTTAAGGTCTATAATCTCTATCGTATCGTCTGAGATTATCACCATGTCTCCCGTGCCGAAACCGTCAGGGACAATACTTGAGAAGTCTAACCGCTCCTCTACTTTGGCCACGGTGTCAGGCGTTGTTTTTTTAGCCGCTACCACTTTTTCGATACATATATCAACGTATCTGGCAACGGCTTCCTTCATTTCGCCGTCATCATAGGTAGCGTTCGGTTCACGGCCTTCAAGATATGCCCGTAAACACTCTTCGGCGGCCGCATGTGCCCTTGTCCCTTCGGCGGCATATTCAGATACTGTATCGGGTTCGGCGGCGTTTAGACGGGCGGACGGCGGGCATTTTAGCCATCTAGCCGCCGCACTGGCTGAAAGGATTGCATGCTTACTCATGTTTGGGTATCCCCAACATGTCGTATAAGCTGTCAATCTTATCAGTCGTAAGGTCGGTTAATCTTGCCCCGTCCCCTAAGTTTTCCGTGATCCACGCCTTCACTTTACCGTGGTTAGCGGCGTCTTTCTTCGTGAAGTCAACCACATCTTGCCGAATACTAGCAAGGTCTTCGGATGAAACCTTTGCCGCTTCCGTCTTAGGCTCTTTATCCTTTTCCTCTTCTAACGGTTTCGGTTCTTCCTGCCGGTCGTCTTTCGGCGTTTCCTTTTTAGTCGCTTTCTTCGGCTTTTCGGCTTTAGGGGGTGCTTCTTTCTTAGGCGGCTCGGCTTTACTAGGTTCTACCGTTTCCGTGTGTGCTGACTGCAAGGAAAGAAAATCTTTCATTTCCTGCAATACTTCGTGACTTGTGCCTTCAAAACTTATTCTTACCACTTTGCAAAACTCCTTCCTATCAGATAAAAACATTGAGTCGTTGCTATAAGAATTGACGTTAACGCCAATATAGCCATAATTGAGATACTTTGTTTTAGACGGTTCATATAAACGCTCCTACGAACACTACGCAAGTAAGAATGGCGAACAAGAACACTGTTTCGACTAATTCTTTATAATCAAAAGTCTTAGCACTAGGCTTAGACGGTTGTGCCTGAACGGGAAGTTCAAGATCTATCCACTCTCTATGAAGTTGTTCGTGTCTTCTGTTTACCCACGACGGGATGGCCGCTGTCGGTGTTCTCTTCATCGCTTTCGTCTCCTTTCGATATAAAGGCATAGTACGTGTGCCCTTCTTCTCCTTTAGCCGCTTCATAAAGGGCGGCAAATACCCGGTTTGGTTCAAAATTGATTATTTTTAGCATGGCTTGTTTCCTAAAAGAAACTAAAAGACTAAAAAAATATTTCTTTAACTTCTTCTTCCGAAAGATTCAACGTATCAACAATACGCTGAATTTCGGCTAACGTCATTTCAGATGTTCCCTTTACCCGTCTTGACCACGAGGAAGGGGTTATTCTCACAAGGTCTAAAAAGCGGTTCATCGGAATGCCCCGTTTTTTAATGGCCGCTTGAAGTTCGGGTACGTTCATTTAGCTTTTCTCCTTTCGGTTTGATATTTTGTTTCCTATAGGATATTCATAATCATACATTTTTAGCCCTAGCGTGTCAACCATTTTTGGCAACTTTTTTTCATTTTTGGCAACTTTTTTTCATTTTTGGCAAAAAAGTTGCAAATATGGCAATTTTTGTTTATGCTTAAAACATAATTATTCGGCGACAATGAATGGGGGCTACGCTTTGAATACGGGTAAATTTATTAAGCATAAGCGGTTATTGTTAGGTTACACGCAAGAAGAATTAGCCCGGAAAATCGGGGTCACGAAAAGCACTTTATGTAAATGGGAATCGGGCACTATAAAGAACATGAAACGGGATAAGCTAGAACTTCTAGCGGCGGCTTTAGAAATATCGCCGTTAGAACTTATAAGCACCTCAAGTGCACCTGTGGTGGCGCAAGGCGATAAAGAAGATATAATTTCGGCTTTAGCGGGAACAGAAGTTATGTTCGACGGTATGGAGTACCCCATAACTCCAGAAAAACGGCGATACATTGCAAAAATCATAAAGTCTATATTAGAGGAAGAATAAATGAAAAAGATGTTACCTAAAGTGCTTAGTGTCGTGAAACGGTTTGAGTCAAACGACCCGAACACAATATGTAAGGCTTTACACATTCGGGTTGTCCCGAAATCTCATATCGGAGTAAAAGGGATATTTATTTCATCTCCCATCAAACAATTAATTGTAGTTGACCGGGCACTTACTACGAATGAGAAAAACGTGGTACTTGCCCACGAATTGGGGCATTATTTTTTACATGGCATAGGAACACGGATTTTTGCTGTTGATGTATTAACTAAAGAACAGCATAGACAGCAAGAGTTCGAGGCTAATAAATTCGCATTTCTACTTATAGCCCACACCTGCCTACGGAATAAGCCGCATATGATTGATAGCATAGCCGCTGAACAAAGACTTACTTTTTCGGCGGTCGTCACTTTACTTGACAAATTTTCGGCCACTAATTGCTATTGCGGGGTAAATCATGAGTAAACGGGTTGCTCTATACATTCGAGTAAGCACAGAAGAACAAGCACGACAAGGCCTATCCCTTGACGCTCAAGAACAGGACTTGCGAAATTTTGCCAAACGTAAAGGGTATAGCGTCGTCGGTCTGTATGTGGATGACGGAGCGTCTGCCCGCAAATCGCCGTTTAAGAGAAAAGCATTTAAACGGCTTTTAATTGACGTTGAACAGGGTTTAGTTGACCGCATTTTATTTATAAAGCTTGATAGATGGTTTCGTTCGGTACGGGACTACTATAAAGCACAAGATATACTTGACTCGCATTCCGTCGATTGGGAAACAACACAAGAACAATACAACACGACTACTACGAACGGCCGCTTAATGCTAAACGTAAAGCTGTCAGTAGCTCAAAATGAGTCTGATATGACCAGTGATAGGATAAAGTTTGTATTTGAACAGAAACGGGCTAGGCATGAAGTAGTATCCGGTTCTTTTCCTACAGGCTATAAAATTGAAAATAAGCACCTTGTGCCGGATGAAAAGACGGCACAATATATCATTAAAACCTTTGATACATTTAACCATACTCACAACTTATCGGAAACGCTAAAGTATTTACGGAGTGTCGGCTACTACCATAATTACGCAAGTCTACGCTATTTGCTACGTAACGAAACGTATATAGGGAAAAACGGTACGGACTTAGAGTTTTGTAAGCCTATCATATCTCAAGAAGTGTTTTACAACGTGCAGGACGTGCTCAATAAAAGGAAGGTTGTAAAAGCCACGCCCAGTAAACTCATCTATCTTTTTTCCGGGCTGATCCGCTGTGCTGTATGCGGCAATAAATTTACGGCTAATTACTCTTATAAGAATGCCAAAAAAGAAAAACGGAAACGGTATCGTTGCCAAACAGCACATATTCGTAAGGTGTGTACAAACACCAAAAATATAAAAGAAGAGGTTATCGAACAGGCTTTACTGCAAAGGTTCGACTCCCTTTATCGTAACCGCAAGGCTGTTGTACATGAGTCAGTTCAACAGCAAATAGTTGATACCGAAAAAGTAAAGCACCAACTGCAACGACTAAAAGAGTTATTTATAAACGATTTGATTACCTTAGAAGAGTACAAAAAGGACGCTGAACAGTATAATAAATTACTATCCATACGTCCTATAACCACGCACACAGTCTATGATAAAAAACTGGAAGACGGCATACGGCCTTTATATGATACGCTGTCAGAGAAACAGAGGCAAGGCTTCTGGCGTCAAATTATAGATTATATTGTTGTCGACGAACAACAGAATATGGAAGTCTTTTTTAAGTAATAAAAAAAACGAATACTAACAGATGTTAGCCCTCGGACGTCAAAACACCCCAACTGGCCATGGGAGCCGACACCCCCAGGCCTATAAAGCTTAAAAAAGCTTCCGTGAAAATTGCATCCGGTACTGACAACGTCAAGGCGGCAACAATCG